>Ga0116218_1000913_pt1 | contig 19822 bp, 13 predicted proteins | sample Sb_taG_2_FD_88966 | JGI IMG/M metagenome (GOLD analysis project Ga0116218, IMG submission 88966) | Peat soil microbial communities from Weissenstadt, Germany - Sb_50d_5_LS metaG | ecosystem: Environmental > Terrestrial > Soil > Wetlands > Peat | place: Germany: Weissenstadt | collected 2010-09-21 | reverse complement strand
TTACTTCATAGAGTTGGAGATGCCATTGGCGGCCATAAACTGGATGAGGACGCTATAGCTGATGCTACAAGTGTTGCAGCGGATGGCCTCGAATTGGTGTCTGATATCCATGGCTCTAAAGAGTACCGCGGCCAGATGTCTGCTGTGATGGCGCGTCGAGCTATTACCGCAGCGATTGAGCGTGCTTCGTAGGAATTTGCAATAAATATAGCCAGGACAGGGCTTTCACAAGCCCTGTCCTGGCTATATTTATTGCTATAGAAATTTGCTTAGCGCTCGGGCTTGACCCATATGCCGCGTTCGTGCATAAGGTCGATCTGCTTTTGAATGACCTGCTCACGGTACTCATCGTGTTTCATGGGTTCGCGATCAAGGTAGAGGTTTTTAGGATAAATTGGCTGTTCGTAGAGCATCTGGTAGAGTTCTGTACGTAAATCCTTCATCCAGTTGTCCCATTGGGCACGCGCTCGATGGTCACGTAAGGCTTCAATGTCGATTACCCCGCCGACGTAGGTTGAACCAGCGCCATAGTCCTGGCGACCAACGATCTGGCCTTTGTAATTGATGATAAAGGAACGGCCGCCGAAAGTATCGATGGGAGTATCTTCTTCTGGGAAGAGATAGTAGGTACCCATATTGGGAGCAACGATATACATATTGTTGTCGAGCGCGCGGGCGCGGCTCTGAATTTCAAATATCTCATTGCCAGTGGCCGGATGAGGGTAGGAGGCACGGTAGACTACCTCTGCGCCGTTCATTGCGAGAGCACGAGCATTTTCGGGATACGATCCTTCGTTTGCCATCATGATGCCGAGTCGACCAATTTCTGTATCTACGACAGGCCAGAAAGCATCGAGATTTCTACCATAACGGGCAAGCCACCAATCCAGGATGTCATGGGGACAGACCGAATGTTCGACCGGGAACAGTGGGGAGACCTTGTAGTGCTGTAAGATTACGTCTCCCTGTGGATTGAGTATAAATCCGACGTTGAAGAAACGATCTTTGATTTCAGGGTGGCGTGCCTTGGCCTGTGCCATAATAAAGGCATTATAGGTGCGTGCGATTTTCCCTAATTCTTCGGTTTCTTCCCCTGGTATGTCTATTGCACATTCTCTGGCAAACTGGACATGGTCGAGGTCGAGTACTTCATCATTGAAGGCCTGTAAAGCGCCTTCGGGGAAGGCAATTAGACGTACTGGTAGATCAAGGCTGGATAGCCAGGATGCTGCTTTGACAAGGTGTTTGAGGTGTTCAATGTTTCTCGTGATGTCGGCGCGTTTTCGAATTCCACGCACAGTTGGGATGAGTCCGACGGCAGTGTAGGGCTTGATCATTTTTTGCTCCTTTCATGTGTCAGGGACTGCATTTTTCATAGATGCAGGATAGTACAGTTTTTATTATGTAGTCAAGGCCCTTAAGACAGGGTCTTGACTGCTTTCTCTATTTCTCGATCCGCCTGCGGGACTTGATATGCGTCCTGACAACGCTGCTGCGCAGCTAGCTACGCTCAGTCAGGACGAAAGGAGACGGCGGGGTAAAAATAGCATTATCTGGGGACACCCCAGACCCTGTGCCCTCTGCACTCCTGCTTCGGTTGGCACTTCTGATTTATGAGTGGGTATCTGCTAAAGTCTGAGTGTTCAAGCGAATAGTGGGCAATGGGAGTAGCTTCAATGCTATGTTTATTCGTTGTAATGAATAGATTATACGGATTAACTATGTAATTCGGACATTGTAATATCCACCAAGGGCCGATGAATCGGCGATGTGCGCGATAAATCGGCACCTACTACTCTGTCAAGCTTGAATCGGTGGTTGTGAACCGGGCATCCGCGAGAGATGCTCCTACACTTCTTCTGATCATATGAAGCTTGACGGAGCATTACGAATGTCTGGTTGTTTTGTAAATCAGGGTTATTGGATTGTATTAGTTTGGCTGGGAGAGGATATAAATGCAGGATATACGTATTGAACGTTGGGCGTACACACTTGTTCATTATTGTTTGTATGTGAAAGAGGGAGAAACGGTTGCTATCAGGGCTACTCCTCTGGCGTCGCCACTGGTTGAGGCTGTGTTTCGTGAGTTGTTGTGCGTAGGAGCATATCCATTGCCTTTGATTGAGTTGGAGAGCTTTGAAGAGATGTTACTGAGAGAAGGCAATGAAAATCAGCTTTCAATGCCACATCCAGTGCTGCGTATGATGGCGGAGGATATAGATGCTCAATTGTCAATTGGATCAAAAAGCAATACTACATCTTTAAGCGGGGTTGATCCTTCTCGCCTGGCGAAGAGGCAGCAGGCATATAAATCTATAGCTGGAGTGTTACGCAAACGCGAACAGTCAAAAACGTATCGCTGGGCAACAACTCTCTATCCCACGGCTGCCTATGCACAGGATGCTGAGATGTCGTTGCACGATTTTGAAGAGTTTGTGTTCGATGTGTGTTTTTTGAATGATGTTGATCCGATTGCACGGTGGAAAGAAGTTTCGGCGCAACAACAGCGTCTGGTAGATTGGTTGGTTGGGCACAAGCAGGTACGCATTCTTGGAGATGGAACTGATCTGAGGTTATCTATTAAAGACAGGGTGTTTATTAATAGCGATGGCAAGCGTAATTTTCCGAGCGGTGAATTTTTTACAGGACCAGTCGAGAATAGCGCGGAAGGGGTGATTCAGTTTGATGTGCCTGCTACATATGGGGGACGTGCAATCGAGGGGGTAAAGCTGGTTTTTCATGAGGGGAAGGTTGTCGAGGCGAGTGCGATGCATGGACAGGCTTTTCTGGAGCAGATGTTGGAATTGGATGCCGGAGCACGCTACCTGGGTGAGTTTGCCTTTGGCAATAATTCACGCGTGAATCGTGCTATCAGGAATACGCTCTTCGATGAGAAGATGGGTGGTACGGTTCACCTGGCGCTTGGTTCCAGTTATCCTGAGACTGGTGGAGTGAATCAGTCGGCTCTGCATTGGGACATGGTGTGTGATTTACGGCACAGTGGGGAGGTGTGGGTTGATGACGTGTTGTTTTTGAAGGATGGGAAGATTGTGGTATGAAAGTTTCTAGAAAGATGGAGTAGTAAGGACGTGGTGAGGTGTCAGGGCAGGGACGAGGCATGCCCCGTCCCTACAGTACACTAGAGGCCTGATTAAGTTCCAGAGGGTGATTTGTTCATGTTTCTGAGGTATCAAGGTCGTTTGTGAGATTTGTCGCAGTTGTTGCGGTTGTCGCGGTTGTCGCGGTTGTCGCAGTTGTTGCGGTTGTATCAACATTCGATTGTGTATTTTTGTGAATTAGCGAGGGGTGATTAGGAGTGCTGTACTTTCCTCTATGCGGACGAATGATTTCCCTGGCATTTTGCATGCGAGAAAGAATTGATCGCAACGATTCGTATTTTATCCCTGTGAGTTCTGAAATTTCTTTCGTGTCGAGTGGGCTATCGGCATCCTTGAGAGCTTTGATAATTGCTTGCCTTTCAAAGGACATATTTGTACCAGGGTGAAGGAGCGTCGAAGTGGTGTGATGGTTTTCACCGAGCCATTGGATATAGGGTGCTCCATTTTCGTTTTCGGTAATCTGGTAAGACAGATTGGGAGCTATTTTGCTGAGGTTATTTTTTATAGTGGCGAAGACTCGCTTTTGTTGATCGTCGGGGTCGTGAGCGACTAGTAGACCGATACGCGCAACTGCGATGATGCCTATAGAGCCGCTACCACGATAAAGGATATTGTCAGAACTGCCCTTATTAAGGTGTCGAATGATCAAGATGGCACAGCCTGTACGTTCGGCTACCTGAGCTAGAGGCGTGAGTACCTCTCTGACATCCTGGTCTCGAGATGAATCAATGTTATGCCCTAGAACTGCCATTAATGGATCAATTACAACCAGGATAGTTCCTGTTTGCTTGATCGCTTGTTCCAAAATATCCAGGTCTTGCGCAAGGGAGAAAGGGCGTTCGTTAAATCTAATTTTTTTCGTATCTTTTATATGAAGTAGATCCATGTTTTCGAGCAGAAGTACCTGAGATGAATCGCCTCCTGCTGCTTCTACGCGGGGTTTGATAGTATCTTCCGCCGCATCTTCAGGAGCTATCAGGATGACCTTGCCTTGTTTTGCTGGTGCTCCATCTGGCATTGGCTGACCAGTACTCACACAAGCCGCGATGAAGATTGAAAGTAATGATTTGCCCATGCCAGGGTCACCGTCAAGGATAGTGATTTTACCAAGAGGTATACGTTTGTGCCATAACCAATTGACTTGTTGTGTTTCAACCTCTGAGAGTATGGTAAGAGGTGCTTGTTTGCTTTGCTCGTAAAGCGAATCGGGGTTTTTGATAAATTCTTCGGTTGATTGCTCAAATTTTTGATGTAAGGTTACCTTCAAGAACTCATACGTTCCCTGAAGCGCTAAGCGAGTGGATTGTTCACTTGCTCCTGCTTTGTGCATTTCATCAGAAACAAAGCGAAGTCTTTCGAGTATGAATTTTTGATCTTTTGCTTTCTGTTCGATCTTCATTTGTTTTCTCAGACGGTTGAGTCCACTAATGTTTTTATTGAGATCTTTGAGGTGACTATTGGCTGCCTTGTATTGGCTGCTATCGGATTCCATGTTTACCTTCTTTTTTGTAGAGGCATTCTGATGAATGCTTCTGAATAGACAGTTGACAATTTGGTTTGGAATACATGAACTTTAGGCAAGGTTCAATTATGAAGAACAATCCTTGACAGCATTAACAGCTATACGGTGTCATCCTGAGCGCAGCGAAGGATCTCGGCCCAGCAAGTGAGATCCTTCGCTGCGCTCAGGATGACAAGGCTGGACCTTTCTGTTCATGAAGAACTGTTAAATTCATTAAATATTCCGATACTCTGGGTTGTTTTTTAGTATTTAAAGAAATATCACTCCCTTGTTCGTCATTCTTGTTTCGCAATTCGAAACCGGATGAGGTTGTAATTTAGGCTAGAGGCGGCATCTCCACCCCTTAAAGACAGCATAACATATACCCTAAAATTGGTAGGTTTAAGGAAGTGCAGAGTTATTATCAAGCGAGCTTTGGAGCGAAACAGAGAACGAGGAAATGGCTGTGAGAGAATTATGTGGGATTGCTGGGCGGGCGAGTTTCGCTGGGGGGTAGGGTGGCCAGAAAGTCGTTTATGAAGCGTTGGGTGTATTCGTCGAGGAGGAAGTTAACGCGATCAGGCGATTGTGAGGCTATGACAAATCCTACGTGATGGCGCTTATCAAGGCGCATGACAATCTCGGGGTCTTGATAAGCTGAGGTATCTGGGTGCTCTTGACGGGCTAGAGAGACGATGACACCCGCATAATTTTGCTTTTGCTCGGGAAGTTGATATGTTGCATTCTGTGAATGAAGTTCTATTTTAGCCCATTCGCGCCAGAGATTAATGCCGGTGGCGGCCTCGACCATTTCAGCGATGTTGGCGCCTCCCACGCGCGCGGCGGTTTCGAGGAAGTAGAAGCGACCGTCGTCGTGGCTTTTGATGAATTCGGTATGAGCTACACCACGCACGAGTCCAAAGGCGCTCATGGTTTGACGATTGAGTTCTTTCAGAATTGTTTCATCCTCTGATTGACGAGGAATGGTGCGAGTGGTAAATATGCCACCTTCGTGGTACACGTTGAGTGGTGGTTTTCCGTAATGATGCGCTTCTGCAAAGACGACCTCACGATCGACGATAAGGGAGTCGACGTGGTAAACCTCTCCAGGAATGAAACGTTCAAGTAGATAAAAAGATTGCCGATCAGCGAGCGTATCAACGCGAGCCCAGAATTCGTCGATGGTATTGATCCTGGCTATGCCGATTGTGGAAGCTTCGGCACGTGGCTTGAGTATCCAGGGCAGTGGAACGCGGTCAATAAACTCGTTGACCTTGTTGTAATTGAGGACGTGTACAAATTCGGGTACTGGAATATCGTTTTCCTGAGCCTTGAGACGCATGGCAAGTTTGTCACGGAAATGGCGAACTGTTGTTTCGCCCATGCCTGCTATGCGCAAGTGTTCGCGCAGGTTTGCCGCAGTCCATACATCGTAATCATCCAGGGCAACTATGATGTCGATGAAGCGCGTGCGAGCAAGAAAGCTTACGACACTGATTACATCGTCATTTTTAGAGAGGTCGGGCATGTAGAATACCTCATCGATGCTCTCGCGGGGCCAGTTTGCATGTTCAAGCGCTGTCACCGTCAGCAAGATCACATAGGCTCCCTGGCGTTTACTTTCACGAATGAGGTCCTGGCCTTTCTCATAGCTGGTGATGCAGAGGAGGGTTTTTTGAGGTGGGCTGGTCATAGTTATTGCTCCTGAGTGAGCTAAAACTTTTGGAAGAAAAAGCGCATTTCTAACAGTATAGCATATGAGCAGTCACCTACTTGCTAACTTACTAAAATTTAGCATAGAATACTAATATACTTGAAAGACACATCACCAACCACACTGTCGCAGTTTGATATCATCTCACCAACGAGGCTGCGCCTCTAGTGCTACGCACTCAGGTGAGATGCAAGGAAGTGTCTACTGTTTTGCAGTCAGGTGATGTGGAAAGCAGTACCTTACCCTTCGTGCTACAAGGCACTAGTTTTTTATTGGAGGTCTTTGTTGGACCAGGACCAGTTTATAACAATTGAAGATGTCCAGCGGGCAATGTTTGCCCAGCGTTATATTGCCGATCGCAGCCTGGCCACTGCGGTGTTCCTGGCGCTCAAAAGACGCAAACCGCTTTTGTTGGAGGGTGAGCCAGGGGTAGGAAAAACTGAGATAGCCAAAGTTCTATCGGCTATGCTTGACACAAAATTGATTCGCTTGCAGTGTTACGAGGGGATCGATGTGAGTACGGCTGTGTATGAGTGGAATTACACACGCCAGATGTTACACATTCGCCTGATGGAGGCAGGAGGTATTAACCGGCAAGAGGAACTCAAGGAGATTTTTGGTCCCGATTTTCTGATTCAACGTCCATTGTTGCAGGCAATTGATGTGTCAAATGTTCATGCTCCAGTGCTGTTAATCGATGAGTTAGATCGTAGCGACGAAGAATTTGAAGCTTATCTGCTAGAACTACTTTCTGACTTCCAGATTACCATTCCTGAAATTGGCACGATTGAGGCCAAAGAACCGCCGATTGTTATTATTACGTCAAACCGCACGCGTGAGATTCACGATGCGCTCCGTCGCCGATGTTTATACTATTGGATTGATTTTCCAACATTGGACAAGGAATATTCGATTGTACTAGCACGCATGCCGGAGACGCCTGAACGACTTGCCAAACAGGTATGCACTTTTGTGCGTGAAATTCGCAGCGCTGATTTATTCAAGGCACCTGGCGTCGCGGAAACTCTTGATTGGATCAGTTCTCTGCTGGCGCTCAATCAAATAGAGCTTGTCGAAGGAGCAGTACGAGATACGCTAGGCGCGCTGCTGAAGTACCAGGATGATGTTCTGAAGGTTGGAGGAAACGAAATGACGAGGTACTTGAAGAAGGCGCAGGGAGTTTCCTGAAAATGGATGTAGTGCCTGGGGGAAATGGCGAGCTTTTTACGTTGGAGCCGTTGCGACCGATTGAGATTGAGCGAGGTGAGCGATTACTCTATCGTTTGACAGAGTTTGGGCGTATTCTATGGGAGGTAGGTATCGACGTTGGACCGCGTAAGATGCTTGATCTCGCGGTAACTCTAGATTATATTGATATAACCAACAAAGAAGAATTCTACGATACGCTCAAGTGTAGTTTGCTGGCGAAGCACGAACAGGAACCGCTTTTCAATCAGATGTACCTCTACTACTGGTATATGCGAGATCGTCAGGATAAGAAGGGGGATGAAACGCCTGGCGCTGCCAAGCGGGACGAGAAGAAAATGCGTTTACCTCCCTCTGAGCTCAAACGATTGGCAGAGCATCTCAATTCACCTAGCGAGCGCAAAGACCTGAAAACTGAGATACGCGAAAGCGAGCGTCGTAGACGGGTCGGAGAACATCTAAAAGATGATGAGGATGATGAAGCTGATACACCTCAAGGAACGGCATACAGTGCAATTGAAATGCTGAGGAAGAAGGATTTCGAGTCATTTACATGGGATGAGGTGCAGGAAGCCAAGAAGTTGATGTCCGAGATGCGTTGGCATCTTGGGCAACGTCCAACGAGGCGTAAAAGGCCAACGAGGCGTGGTTCATATCCTGATATGCGTCGAATTGTACGCAGAAATCTTAAGTATGGGGCAGAAATACTGGAACTAACGTGGCGAGAAATCAAGCTTAAGCCACGCCCATTAGTGATCATTTGTGATATCAGTGGGTCGATGAGCTTATATTCAAGGCTGTTACTGCATTTTATCCACACCATTTCGAATGGCTTGATGAACGTCGAGGCGTTTGTCTTTGGAACCAGGTTGACACGTATCACACGCCAACTCAAACGGCGTGATGTAGATGATGCAGTACGTGATGTTTCCAAAACGGTGCAAGATTGGTCGGGCGGGACTCGTATTGGTGATGCGCTGCACTTTTTTAATCAAAAGTGGTCCAAGCGGGTTTTGGGGCGTGGTGCAGTAGTACTGGTTATTAGCGACGGTTGGGACCGTGGCGATGCAGGTGTGCTGGAAGTGGAGATGGATCGTTTACAGCATAGTTGTCATCGACTCATCTGGCTCAATCCATTGTTGGGGTCCCCAGATTACCGTCCGCTGACAATTGGTATGAAGACTGCATTACCCTATATTGATAATTTTTTACCTGCACATAATCTCGATAGCCTCATTAGCCTGGGAAATCTTTTGGGGAAATTAGACGATAGTCGACCTATGAGGAGTGCAGCTGCACAACGTAAGGCTGTTGCTGAATGGAGTAAGCCGAGGGTATAGTACAGGCGAGGGGCAAGCCCAGCCCCTACTGAAAAGGAGAATTACTATGCGTGACATTTTACCTGATGTGGAACGATGGCGAGAGCATGGCGAGCGTGTAGCTATAGCCACCGTAGTAACAATGTATGGTTCAGCACCGCGAAGACCAGGTGCGAAGCTGGCAGTGAGCGAGAGTGGAGAATTGTCGGGTTCGGTTAGCGGGGGTTGCGTTGAACCAGCAGTTGTACATTCCGCAATGGAAGTGATCGAGACGGGAGAGCCGCAAATGCTGGAATTTGGTATCAGCGAAGAGGAAAATTTCGAGAAAATTGGGCTATCTTGTGGTGGCACAATTCATGTGTTTGTTGAACGGTTGGATTGGTGAGAATGCTATGAGCGGGCTCTATGAAGAATTAAAGAACCTTCTGAACGAAGAAAAAGGTGTCGCATTAGCTACCGTGGTGCGCGGAGAGAAGCATGTTGGCGCAAAGGTGCTAGTTTTTCCGAATAAGATCATACGCGGCACCCTGGGCAATGCTGTCCTCGATGCCCTGGTGGTTGAAGATGCTGAGCGAGCCATTTGGTCCGGAGATGCGGGAACACGTACTTATGCTGTCGAAGATCCAAGTGGGGCACTTGCATTTGATGTCTTCATTGAGGGGTTCCCACCGCCACCAACACTGGTGATCGTAGGCGCAGGTCATATCGCGATTCCCCTGGTTACCTTTGCTAAGACTCTGAATTACCGTGTTGTAGTGATTGATGCACGTAGTGCTTTTGGTACGCGCGAACGTTTCCCGCTTGCTGATGAATTGATTGTTGAGTGGCCCGATGAGGTCCTGGAAAAAATGGACTTATATCCTTCTACAGCAGTAGCAGTGTTAACACATGATCCGAAATTTGATGAGCCAACTTTAAAGGTGGTTTTGTCACGTGAAGTAGGTTATGTTGGAGCCGTCGGTAGTCGCAAGACAAAAGAAGAGCGTGATGAGCGTCTGAGAAAACGAGGAATAACAGAAGAGCAAATCAGGCGCATCCATGGGCCAATTGGACTCAATATTGGTGCAACATCGCCAGAAGAAATGGCATTAGCGATTATGGCTGAAATTGTGGCAACACGGCATGGGAAAGATGCTTCCGCTATTCTCGATTGGAGTAAAAAGTAGGGGAGGGTAGCTATCAGGGCGACGCAAGGGTCCCAACCCCTACATCAGAAAAGATTAATAACAAGATTGCAACTTGCAGAGATTTGTTTCGTTATATAGATAGTAATGAAATATGTGTGGGTTGAGAGGGTATGTCAGGTTATATATAATTATTCGTTTAAGAAATTACATAAAATGAATTGGAGCCTTGAGAGGAATTATTATGCGTTCATGTGAATTTTGTAGATCTGAAATTCCTGACAATGCCAGTTTCTGCGGAGTTTGTGGGAGGGAGGTCAAAAGTTCACCTCAAACAATGAGAGGAAATGGTAATTCTGTTATACCAGGACAGAATATTCCTGGTTCAGGAAGTGCCGTTCCTGTATCGCGGTCTCCAGGGCGCTCGACACGCAAACCTTATCAGTTTTCGCCTCAACCCTATCAAGATCAAAAGCAGGCAGATGTACCTACGGTTGCATATTCACCTCGCGCTTCTGTAGGTTCTCCAATTCAGCAAGTACCATATTCCAGTCCTCCTGCAACGGGAAACCCAGGCGCTCAAAGATACCCTGCTGCACAACCTCCGCCTCCACCATATGTAGGTAATTCAAAGTCGCCCAAGAGAGGGCAGGCAAATCCATCCCAACCTAAACGTAGGGGTAAAGGTTGTTTGATCAGTGCTGCTGTAGTGCTATTGCTGTTGTTCATTGTGGGGGCGATTGCTATCCCAACAGCGCAAAAAGTGCTGGCTTTTGGTTCTGCTATCTCTACACAATCATCACTGAGTACTCAGACAGGTTATATGAGTACGAGTGATCGCGTTAATATATTGGTAATGGGATACGGTGGCAGCGGTCATGATGGGGCATACTTGACGGATTCGATGGTTGTGATGAGTTTGATGCCACAAAGTCACCACACAACGCTAATTTCTGTTCCGCGTGACCTGTGGGTACAGAATCCTCCAAATTCTGGAAATTATACAAAGATTAATGCGGTTTACCCAGTAGCCTCACAAAATAATGCTGACCCGGTGGCGGGTGGTAATGCCGCTGCACAGAAGGTGTCACTTGTAACGGGCCTGAATATCAAATACTGGATGACCATCAATTTCGCTGGATTTCGCGATTTCATTAATGCAATTGGCGGTGTTGATGTAAATGTTCCAGATTCGTTTAACGCTTGCTATCCCAAGAACGATAATGCATCGGTAGATCCGAGTTGGATCAAAATCCAATTCAACAAGGGGCTGCAACACATGGATGGTGCAACGGCTATCATGTATGCCCGCGCGCGTGAGCCAGTGGAGGTGTGTGGGATGGGTACCTCCGAGAATCAAGCCGAGTTAACCGATTTTGCCCGCTCAGCACGCCAGCAATTGATAATGAAAGCTGCCTTAGCAAAACTGAAGGATTGGCATACGTGGCCAAGTTTCTTTAGTGCGCTGGATGCGCTGAAACGTACCATTTACACCAATCTGTCGCTGGCTGATCTTGCGATGTTTGCTATGAAAATGGATCTAAGTAATGCACATCGTGTTGGATTGAGCTTTTCAAATGTCTTGATGGATGCAAGGTCAAGTGATGGTCAGGATATTCTTTTGCCTCAGAACGATAACTGGAATTTAATCAAGACATATATCAATCAACAATTGTACAATTGAGCAGAGGGTAATTCTTCCCCTTTGCTTCCTGCCCTAGCAGAGGGCGTAGCCCTCTGCACTCCTTGCTTCTCATCAGGAAAACGCAGAACTGGGGGACAAGTACATGGTAGATGATGCTAGAAAGAACACTCGGCTCATAGGTGGAGTCTATCAAGTGGGGCAGGTGATTACATCCAGCCCAACACTTACTACCTGCACTGCATACAACCGTAATACGAGTGATGTGGTTGGATTACTCGTCTTCGATTTGCCTCCTCATATTGAAACTGAGGCTGCACTTAGACTGCTTGAACCCCTCAAGAGGAGACGCCTGGTAGAATCTCCACATGTGATACATGTTTTTGACTGGGGTATTGATGGATCACGCGTTTTTATCGCCACTGATCCTCCACGAGGTATCTCCCTACGAGCATTCCTTGATAATGAAACTCTCGATCTGAAGAGAGCAGTTGAGATGGCAAAGCAGATGGTGCGAGGGCTTATAGCATTACAAGCGCACAATATAGAGAATTTAGATATGCGTCCACAACTGATTACTGTGGATATATTGTTGGATGCCGATCGGGTGCAGCTCGATGACGCGGGATTGCGTCTATTACTCAAGCAGATGGGTTATACATATGATCAGCAGCTTGACGAAATCGGCTTTTTTGATCCACGATATGTATCCCCCGAGTTTATTCAAGGTGGACAGATAGGTCCCTGGAGCGATGTTTATCAAGTTGGGCTGCTGCTATTTGAGATGATTGCAGGGCGCCCCCCTTTTGTAGGACGAACATCTGCTGAAACACGTATGTTGCAATGTAATGGTCAGATACCTCGAATGAAACAGTTTAGACAGGATACACCTCAAGTCTTACAAGATCTGTTGGACCGGTCGCTGGCGAAGGACCCCTCACAACGCATTCGCAATGCGGCGGAATTATTGGATGTTCTAGAGGCATTGCCAATACTACAGAAGTCAATGAATCCTTCGCTAACTCCCTCAGCAAGCGATTTGCCAGGAGTGGATGATGCATTAAGAACTGATGAGATATCTTCTGATCTACGCGGAAAAGATGTTTCTTTGGAAAACACTCATCATGTTGATGGAGTGAGAGAGTATGCTTATTTATACTTTGAAGACGGTGGAAAAACATGCCGATTTGCAATAAAAGACACATATGTAGTTATAGGACGAGTTGACCCCAAAAGAGGATTAAAACCCGAAGTTGATCTAACCTCCATTGATCCAGATATGACCGTTTCCCGGCAGCATGCACGTATACGTTTTTGGAAGACCTTTTTCTCTATTGAGGATTTGAAGAGCCGTAATAAGACACGGTTGGGTGAATTGACACTTACACCCTTGAAGGCGGAATTGCTACAAGATGGGGATACACTGTATTTTGGCTCTGTGCGGGTGATATTTAAAGTATTAGATCCAGGATAACTTGAGACGTTCGAGTACACGCTTGATTGGCCCTTGTTTCCAGAAGTCTTCAATACCAAGCAAACGTGTAGCACGAATGTAGAAAATGAGTCCAACGGCCAATTCGATCGATAGCTTGATCATAGCAAGCAACGTGCCGCCGAACCCCAGGCGTTGATCGCTTGTCGTCACAAAGATGTGGTCAAGAAGGAAACGAAGAATTAGCAGCGCGAGACCCATTGCCAGGGCGGCCAGGAGAACGCGCCCGGCAAAGAGAGCCAGTTTACGTAGTTCAAAACCCTCAACATAATCTTGCAGCAGCCAGAGCAGAGCAAATGCTTCGAGATTAGCTGCAATTGCGGTTGAGAGCGCTAATCCACCCAAACCCCACTTTAATCCCCACCTATAGGCTTGAATGAGTAAGAGACTGAGGGCAATTTTGAAAATAAATTGCACAATGCTTACTGTTACAGGTGTTTTAGTGTCTCTAAGAGCATAGAAAGAGCGAGTCAGTATCTCGACCATAGATAGTCCGATCAAACCTACAGCGAAAAATGCAAGAGGAATAGCAGTGCTTAATGCACTATCTAAGCTGTAGGCTCCATGTTCGAGCAATACCTGTATGATAGGAAGGCCAAGAACGATTAATCCTACGCTCGAGGGCAGCGATAAGAAGAGAATAGTGCGCAGGGTATCTTGAATGATATTACGGAAGCGATCCATGCGTCCTAGAGTGACATTTTCGGCCAGGGTAGGGAAGGCGGCAGTGGAAACAGCCATTCCAAAGACACCAAGGGGTAATGAAATCAATAAGAAAGCCTGGTAATACTGGGTTATCGAACCGCCTGCATCTAGCCCTACTGCCGCAGCCATTAAAAGAATCAATGCGCGATCAACAAAGATGGAAAAGTAGAGCATAGCAGAATTGAAGGCACGGGGTACCATCTGGCGGGCAATCTGAATTACGGCAGGGTGGCGCCAGTCGAAAGAAAATGTATAAACCATACCTGCTTTAATGACGCCGGGAATCTGGACACCGACCATCAAAATCGCGCCAAAGACTACACCTAACGTAGCCAGATATGCGGCGAGAGTCAAAGAAGCAGGTGTACGATGCATAGTGATGAACAAGCCAGGAATAAGTCCAGCAATTAAACCAACGTTGTAAAGGACAGTGCCTATGGCTGGAAGGAGAAAGTTCTGCTTAGCGAACAGTACGGAATTGATGATTACCCCCCCACCCATGATGACAGATTGTAGAAGCATGATGCGGGAGAGTGAAATAATTAAGCTGAGTTCCTGTGGATTACTCTGGCTCAGGCCAGGGTTGTAGAGCGGGACAATCCATGGATCAAGGATGAAAGCAATTAATGCAATGCCGGTCATAATAACAACGATGAGATTCAATAAAGAACTGGTAATATGCCAGGCTGTTTTTTCATCGTGATTACCTACAATGTACTGAGTGAAAACAGGAATAAATGCAGAACTGAGCGCTCCACCAGCGATAACGGTAAAAATCAGGTCTGGTACAAGAAATGCTTGTATGAACGCATCAGAGGTGTTAGATGCACCAAATACATAGGCGAATAACGAAGTTCGGAGGAGGCCAAGGAAGCGACTGGCGATAAATGAGCCAGTAAGGATGAGAGTGGCACGCCCAATACGAGTTTTTTGTAGCATGCCGGTATCCTGGGCTGACTCAGATGCGGATTGTCGTTGTTCATCCATTTTAGAGGGCAGTCCGAACGGGCTACGTTGTATTATTGTTGCTAATCTTGACGGAGGTGCAGACACTGTCTCGGCTGGTGAAATTGGTACACCAGGTGACATTTGTGCAGGTGTTAGTGGTTGTACTCCGTTTTGCTGATTCCAAGTAGAAACAGGTGGATTAACAGTTGGTGGAGGCGTGCCATTGGATGGTTGTTTGATGCTTTTGCGAGTGAAAAAACTGGGACCATCCGATTGCAAACGGCGTTGTTGACGTCGCATACGATCTTCACGAAGTTGTTGTAAACGGGCTTGACGTAATTGAGGTAAGGGTTGAGATGGCTGGGGAGTGTTTACGTATTGATATTCCATACCCTGCCCGTAACCCAGTGAGGTGCCCATATCCTGTACGGGCTGCTGGTACTGTTGTGGTATTTGTAAAGGTGTATCCTGGGCCTGCGGCGTGTTGGTTGGATACGGTTGCTGCGGAGGGTAGTTAGGTTGAGGCGGTACAACAGGGGCTTGCTGTTGTTGAATTGGATCGGGCTGATCCTGGTCGTATTGCCATCCATAGTATGGCTTTTGTTGTCCTGATTGCCCCTGCAGTGGTGGGGGTGGTTGTAACCCTTCGTTTCCCAATGTTTTGCTCGATATGTTGAATGTTTCAGGATATTGTTGATTGATGCATGTCACTTTGGTGTGCAAAGCATATCATACTCATCACATTCTGGCAATGTGATGAGTATGATATGTTACTGTCGACATAATTCCCATTTCGCTTTTTCCAAAATTGAGGTTGTGCTATACTAATGTCGCTTTCTGGGGGATGAAGGCGAATAGAAGAGTGTTTTAAATAGCAACACTGGGGGAAGACATGTCACTTGAAGGACAACAGCTTGGTCGTTATCACCTATTAAAGTTAATTGGAAGTGGTGGAATGGGTGAGATTTATCTTGCACAAGACCCAGGAATAAACCGGCAAGTGGCAATCAAAGTAGTTCGGGTTGAGGCGGCAGATTACACGAGAAAAAATACGGATACAATCCCTGGCATGAGGTCTGTGACAGGGGCAGGGTCAATGGATTTGCAAGACGCTACACGTTTGTTTCAAAGAGAAGCGAAAGCAATCGCAATGCTTGACCATCCGGGTATTTTACCCCTGTATGATTATGGCGAACAAAGCGTGAATGGAGCGATTCTGACTTATCTTGTAATGCCGTATCGGGAAGAAGGTTCTCTGGCAACATGGTTACAAAAGGGTGGGTTTAAGCTCCTCACTGTTCAGATTGTCGAGCAGATGTTGCAGCAGGCAGCAGCGGCGCTCCAATATGCACATGACCACCAGGTTGTTCACCAGGATGTCAAGCCATCAAATTTCTTGATTCGCACAAGTAGAGAACATCCAAAATACCCTGATTTGTTGCTCACCGATTTTGGAATTGCTAAACTGAGCATGTTGACTACCAGGGCAAGCCAAAGTATACGCGGTACGCCGACCTATATGGCTCCCGAACAGTGGGAAGGTCGCCCCGTTCCTGCAACCGATCAATACGCATTGGCAGTAATGCTCTACGAACTCCTCTCAGGACGTCCTCCTTTTCGCGGTACACCTATGCAAATGATGTATTCACATGTTAATGTCCAACCTCAAGCTCCAAGTACCTTGAATCCACGTCTTTCGGCTGTCATTGATGCAGTGATAATACGTGGGCTGGCAAAAAAGCCAGAAGAACGATTCCCTTCAATCATAGCCTTTGCATTTGCCTTCCGTCAAACACTAAGAAGTGTCGATGCTTCGAGTGCTCTTGGCATTTCCGATTCCGATATGTTTACGTTCGATAAATCCCCAATTACTCTTGGCAATAGTGGTTTCAATGCTGCCGCTACTCTGGTTATTAAAGAAGACGAAGCCCGTAATGGTGCTAATCGTAACATCACGTTGCCTGGTGGAAGACAGATACGGGTAAGAATCCCCGCGGGAGTAAAGGATAAGCAGGTCATCAGGGTAATAGATCAAAGTGATCAAACAGGTACTGGTGCAACTATAAAGGTCTATTTGACTCTATCAATTGTACCCTCAACTAGTTCTGTTGCTCCTGCATACGCAGGTGATGGAAATACGAAACAGGATGATACTTCACTAGTTGGGAGAAATCAAAAAGCTTCTCAGCTTAGTGGCCCAGTTGTACCTCTTAAGGAGGAGAGAACGCCTACCAGTTCTACGGGGAATGTAACTACCAGTCGTGAAGAAGTGAGTGAATCGAAGGAGCTTCGTAGCTCCTCATCTATTAGCAATAATGCGAGCAGATCCCCAAATATTAACCAGCCAGCGAGTAACGATCCTCATACAATAAAGGACCCACATAGAAGAATATCCCCAGCATATCTTACATTTTTAGCAGTACTAGTAGCTTTACTTGTGGTTACCAGCGCCGGGTTTTTCTATTATTTAGGAGGGCACCATTCTACAGTGAATACGGCAGCCAGGAATAATGCATTTGATACTGCAACGGCTCAGGTCCGTGCAACTGAGCACGAAAAAGCGCGTGCTGCAACTGCCACTGTGGATCATGGAACAGCGACACCACTTGCAAAGGGCACGAATCCTTATCCACCGTACAGCGGTTCTTTAGTTTTGCAAGATCCTCTAAAAGATAATAGCCAGGGAAATAGATGGCAAGTGCTAAGTGACAATACGGCTGGCAATTCCTGCCAGTTTGTAGACGGTACTTATCACGTGGTTGATACGCCACCCAATGAAGGTGCTTGTTTTGCAACGGCTACTAATTTCAGTAATTTCACGTACGAGATAGAAATGACTTTTATAAAGGCGGGTCAATCATTTGATGGAGGAGGGATAGTCATTCGAAGTACCGGGAATAATTACTACTATTTTGAGGTGTTCGAGAGTGGTAGATTCGCTCTAGTATCGTGCACAGGAAGTGATTGTAGCCATACAATTTCAGATGGGTCGTCTCGGGTTATACCATCGTTCCACAGCGGGCTACATCAAGTTAACACACTTGCGATCGGGGTAAACGGCTTCAGTTTTGATTTGTTTGTGAATGGCGTGCATGTTGATGGGCCGGTGATTGATACAAGGAAAGTCTCGGATCATGGAATGATCGGTGTATTAGGCGCGGCAAATGATGCTAAGACTGAGGTCGTGTATCAGAATGCGAAGGTGTGGGTGTAAGCATTTGACACGAAACGATAAGCCCTATACAATTCTTGAATTGTGAATAGATATGATGCAAAAAAACTTGTGTCTGATGAAGATTGATGTTTAAGGAGTTGTAGTAGATATGGAACATCTCAATGCGGTTATCCTGGCTGGTGGAAGCGGTACACGGCTCTGGCCACTCAGCACTCCAAGTTTCCCTAAACAATTTTTACCCTTGCCGAACGGTAGAAGCATGATCCAGGAAACCCTGGCACGAGTAGAAGAACTTATATCTCCTGAGAGAGCGTGGGTAGTAACCGGTCGTAGTATGATTGAACTGGTGCGAGAACACCTGCCGACGTTGCCAGTTTCCCACATACTAGGAGAGCCAATGGGACGTAGTACGGCAGCCGCTATAGGTTGGGCTGCTGCAACCATTGAACGTAGAGATCCACAAGCAACAATGATGGTTTTGACTGCTGATCATGTCATAACAAAGATTGAAGTGTTCAATCAAGCCTTACGCCTGGCTGACAGGTTGGCAAGGCAAGGGTACCTGGTGACGTTAGGTATTAAGCCAACCGGGCCTGAAACAGGCTATGGATATATTCGATACGATGCTGCGTTGAGTGTAGGTTTTGATCACCAGGCATTTTACGGGGAACGATTTGTTGAAAAGCCAGATGTGGCGACAGCAATGACCTATTTAGAAGATGGCCATTATGTCTGGAATAGTGGTATGTTTGTGTGGAAGGTTGAAACTATACTTACTGAATTAAAGAAGCATCTTCCCGAATTGGCACAGAAAATCAATGTCATTGCCGAGTCGATGGGAACTGTCCGAGAGCGCGAGACGCTTGATGAATTATGGCCAACATTGCAGACGATCTCAATTGATTATAGTGTCATGGAAAAAGCGAGCAAATTTGCTGTAATTCCGGTCGAAATTGGTTGGAACGATGTAGGTAACTGGGAACAGTATGGGTCACTTTTTCCAGCAGATCAGGACGAGGTTCGCTGCGTAGGCCATCATATAGGGTTGGGGAGTAGCAATATTTTTGTGTACAATAATACACAGAGGCAGGTATTCACGATTGGTTTAGAAGATGTAGTAGTAGTTGAGATGGATGATAAGACGGTTATTTGTCACAAAGATGAGGTGCAACGAGTTAAGGAGCTGGCGGAGAGTCAATTAAAGAAGGCAAAATAGCAAGCTAAGTCTTTGCATTGTTAGATGCTATAATATTCAACATGCACAATGCTTAACAAGATCGTCAGTGCCACTAGATCAGAAGGAAACGGAGTCTCCCACCATGCTCTCCGAACAGCCTGTTTTTGCCTCCCGTGGTATGGTTGCTTGCGCGCACTATCTTGCGACCCAGACAGGTTTACAGATTCTAACGCGGGGTGGAAATGCTATCGATGCGGCAATAGCAGCTAACATTGCAATGACTGTTGTCTATCCTTCCACATGTTCAGCCGGTGGCGATGTTTTTATGCTCATTTGGAATGAGAAATCTCGTAAGTTGCACGCATTGAATGGAAGTGGACGTGCCCCACAGGGTATGACGCCTGAGTTATTTGCTGCTCAAGGATACAAGCAAATACCCGAACGAGGTCCACTCACAATAAACGTTCCCGGTGCAGTCGATGGCTGGTTCGAAGCTTTGGAACGATTTGGTACACTTCCTGCCGAAACAATATTTGCTCCAGCGATTGCATATGCTGAAGAGGGCGTACCGATTACGAGCAAATTGAGTGGTTGGCTGAACCAGGCGGCTGAGCCTGTTCTAAGGCGATGGGAGAGTAGTGCAGGCGTATATCTACCAGATAACAGGCTTCCAAAAACCGGAGACGTGTTACACCAACCT
>Ga0116218_1000904_pt1 | contig 19918 bp, 16 predicted proteins | sample Sb_taG_2_FD_88966 | JGI IMG/M metagenome (GOLD analysis project Ga0116218, IMG submission 88966) | Peat soil microbial communities from Weissenstadt, Germany - Sb_50d_5_LS metaG | ecosystem: Environmental > Terrestrial > Soil > Wetlands > Peat | place: Germany: Weissenstadt | collected 2010-09-21 | reverse complement strand
ATACATATTGCTCTCAAGCTCATTCCAGCCTGCTCCTATCCCAAAATCCAGGCGGCCATGAGAGATATGGTCTACAGTTGCTCCGATGTTTGCAAGTACCGCTGGATTACGGTACGTATTACCTGTTACCATGAGGCCGACGCGCAGGCGATTGGTGCGAGCTGCTAATGCTCCCAGCAGGGTCCAGCCCTCCAATTGTGGGCCAGTTGGATCAGGGCCGAGCGGAATGAAGTGATCAAATGCCCAGGCATGCTCTATTATTGGAATGTTATCCGCTTCAAGCCAGACACGCAGTATATCATCATAGGAGGTGAATTGTTGTGCTGTTTTGATACCGAACCGTAACTTCATGATAATCCCCTTTAAATTCGCTCAAGTGGTATAAATCCGAGAATTCGCAACACATTATTCATCGTTTGCACAGTCGCTTGCACAAGTAGTGTGCGAAATGCTTTTACTTCTTCCTCTGTCTCTTTAAGTATAGGTGTAGTGTGTTCATAGAAGTCGCTAAAGTGTGAAGCGAGGTCATAAGCATACGAAGCGAGCATGTTTGGCGCAAGTTGCGCACTGGCTTCTGCTAATTTGCGTGGGAAAGCGTCGATATGACGCAATAATTCCCATTCGCTCTGATCAAGTTGAGCAGGTAGGAGCTCTAATTGATCAGGCTCTTCATAGTTCTCTTCTTGGAGACGGCGTATAATGCTATTAGCTCGAGCATAGGCATATTGAAGATAGACACCCGTATCCCCATTTGCGCGTAAGGCTTCATCAATGTCTAGCACAATGATCTGTTGCAGGTTAAAACGAATCATAAAATAGCGAATTGCTGATGCAGCCAATATTGATGCTGCTTCAGGCGTTAGATCACGTTTTGACTCGACCTCTTGCATTCTTGAAACTGCTGCATTCATCAAATCGTCCGCTTTAATCTCAATTCCTTTGCGCCCTGACATGGCGTAAAATGGGCGACCGTCAGAGGTATCGATCCCCAGTTGTGCGGCAGTAGCAGCAGAAAGTGTGATTACTTCATAAGCGAGATGGAATGAATTATCGGCTTGCTCTGTATATCCAAGTCGACGCAGACTTTCGTACACGATCTGCTGAGGATATGACTGGCGTACATCGATCACATTGATCACACGCCTGGCATGGCCAAAGCGTTTAGGATCAGTTTTCTCTTCGTTGGAATCTTCAGCTCCTGGTGGTCTCATGCTCCAGAGTATGCGACCATCCTGCTGGCGGCCCCATGGAACGAAGTGGAATTGGACGCCTATTTGTGGATCATCGGTCAAGCCAAATTTCCAGAGTTGGAAAGCGATATCCTTGGCTGTGTATGTAGCTGTACCATCTTTTCTTACCAGCACTTTGTTAGATGTGTGGTCACCCTCCTCTGTCTGCACTTCTCCTTCGCCGAAAGGCAACACCCAGCATCCAGCTAATGGACCAGTTTCAGGCTTTTCAACTAAATCGCGTTCACGAAGCATTTTGAAGACATGTTGCCACAGTCCTGCGCCCAGGATAGCTGATTCCCACGTCAGCAAGTCATACGAGATGTTCAGTCGAGCCATTGTCATGAGGTGGGCCTTTACAATCTGGCGCGAAAGATCGGCTGCGATTACTGGAAAATCAGGGCCAGAATCGGGTTCATTCCCGTGTTCAATTGAGTGTAGGACGGATTTACGCAGTTCTAGAAGTTCGGGTTGGGCTTCATAGGTTTTGCCGACAGCAACATAGACACGAGAACAAAAGTAGTCAAAAGATTCTCCTGGCAATTGTTGATTGCCTTCTGGAATCTCTAATTTGCCCTGTTGAAGCAAGGTAAAACCCACGACAATATCTGCGACTTGCACACCTGAATCATCGATATAGTTCTCCGCTTCAACATGGTAACCCTGTGAACGCAGCATACGTACTACTGTATCACCGAGGCATGAGTTGCGCAGGTGGCCCACATGTGCGGCTTTGTTACTATTAATGGCTGTATGTTCAACAATTACCCTTGTATGTGCTCCAATCTCGTTGTGACCGAAATCTGCCCCTTTTTCAAAAACATGTTCAATGATTGCTTTGCCTACTGTAGGACGGTTGAGTCTGAAGTTGAGAAATCCCGGCTTTGTAACGGTTATCTCATCGATAATAGGGTCATGAATCTGTCGGAGTGCCTCGGCCAGTTGCTCAGCGATTGTTAATGGTGGGCGTCCCAACTTGTTCTTGCTGGCCCACGGCATGACCGGCATTGAATAATCACCGAAGCTGCTCTGCGCTGAAAATCGCAGGTCAATCGGTAGCTCTTCGATATCGAGGGATATCTGTTCCTGTATAAGATAGGATTTGGTAGCCTGTTTAATAAGAGTCGTAAGATATTCATATAAATCAGTTGCTGAAGGTTTCATCATAAGTTCAGCCTTACTACTTACTGTCATCGTACCTCGCTTTATATTGTTTTATACGTGTATATACCGTAATCAGGGTATATTCACTATAGCGTTTCTTGACGATGTGGTCAAGTTTTTTAGTTTATAAGAGATGAGAAGCCTCCTGGCCCTCGCCTGCGAGAACCAGGAGGCTTCTCATCTTGAAGAATTGTACCGCTATTTTAGCGTAACCGCCTAAGCATTTAACTCCTGTTCATTGGTATCGTTGGCAGGTTTATAAATTTAAGGGAGGTCAGAACACCAGCCAGAGCAGTGTACCATGCGGCGATTGCTGTAATAATACCAAGCCATCCACCGATCTGGGTCCACGTTGTAAAGGTACCTGTACCTATGCCTCCAAACATTGCAATGGTCAAAGCAAGGAAGGTCAGGAACAGGAGTCCGAATACCGCGATCAAGGCAACGCTGATCCTGAGCGTGCCGATGAACATCAAACCGGTGAAAATGGTCCACCCAAGGAGGAAGACACCAAGCGTCTGACTGAGAGCTTTTGTCGCAACAAGCGACACGAGAACACCTGTTGGGGGCAAAAGGATAACAGCAAAGGCCATCCAGAAGCCTGCATAGGAGCAGAAGGCAGTGGCTCCGAAGGTATTTCCTTGCCTGAACTCCTGTATGCCCGCAACGAGCTGGACGAGACCACCATAGAAAAGGGCTAAACCGATAGCGACATTACCACCTGTGAATACGGCTGGGACAAAGGGTGAACCGGCATTGGTGGCGCTGAGGACGAATGTAGTAAGTGCAAAGGCGCTAAGGCCAAGAGGTGCGGGATTTGCGACTGCGGGCGCTGCAGATTCAGCGCGCTCGGCTGCATATTGGGCCATAAAGGGTCCCACCTTTCATAAAGAGACTAGCAAATGTACAATCAATTGGTACACACTGGGTTAGCGCAGGGAGTCGTCCTGCGAAACTGCTTGTCGCGGACACCGATGTCCGTTGATAGGTAGGATATGTCATCCACAACTCTTTGTGGATGGCTTCATGTTCGCCTGGAGAAGGCGAAAACGTTCTACAAAGCCTTCAATGAGAACTCATAATTACGAACGAAAGCGAGCTAGATTGATACCTCCTTTCTTTCTGTACATATAACTTTACTGCTTACCTTGCTAGGCTTAGTAAGTTTATACTTTAAATATTATAGCATAGAAATAGTCTTTTGTTGTAGGATTCACCTATGATATCACGGATTTGTGATAGATTGCTTTCCCTTCATTCTTTGCGATGCTATCCCCCCCTTGAGCCTTGAGCGTCGTCTCTTGTAAATAAGTACAGGTTATGGTAGTATTTCAACAGGAAAAGTGATGTACTTTTCTGATTCTCCTTAGATCCGATGCTCTGAGATTCATTCATGCCGATCTTTTCGCTATGAACAATTATTGAATCAGGAGGTGGATGCCATACAACCACCTAATCAACGCTCAATACGGACTATCACAGTCATCAAGCGGTGCTTGAGGCTTATTTGCTGACTCTCAAACTTCCCAAGTTTTCGACGAGCGTTTGTTGTTCTTTCACGCTTTCCTGATCTAACACACGACCGGAGAAGAAAGGATAAGAGATGATGTCACCATAGAACCCTGATCATCGTGAGTGGTATTGCAACATACACCAAAATGCGGGACATATTATTTATTCTACATGTATGTAGGAGGTAATCAACTTATGGCAAATGAAGAAGAGGGAGTTCTCGTCTCCGAATCACAAATCGCGGTTCACTGGCGAGAGGAGGGGTACTATCAACCGCCTGCAAAGTTTATTGGACAGGCAAATGCAAGCGATCCGAGTATCTTTGAACGGTTCAGTGAGGAGCACTTTCCTGAATGCTACAAAGAATACGCAGATCTGCTCACCTGGGACCACTATTGGCACACGACGCTGGACACCAGCAACCCGCCGTTTTGGAAATGGTTTGTCGGCGGTCGGCTCAACGTTTGTTACAACTGCGTCGATCGCCACCTGGAAACCAGTCACAACAAGGCGGCTTTGATCTGGGTACCCGAGCCGGAAAAAGAAGAGGCCAAAGCCATCACCTATCAGGAACTGTATGTCAGGGTCAATGAGTTCGCCGCACTGCTTCGCGATTTTGGCGGCGTCCAGACTGGCGACCGTGTCACTTTCCACCTGCCTATGGTCCCTGAGTTGCCTGTTTCTATGCTCGCCTGTGCGCGTCTTGGCGTCATCCATTCCGAGGTTTTTGGTGGCTTTAGCGGGGTAGCTTGTGGAGGCCGCATTGCCGATTCGGGAAGTCGTATCCTGGTGACGATGGATGGCTACTACCGCAATGGAGAGTTGGTCGACCACAAGGCCAAGGCCGACGAAGCGGTGCAAGCGGCCCATGACCAGGGTGCCGAAGTGGAGAAAGTCCTGATCTGGCGTCGCTATCCCGGTCAGTACGTCTCCAAGACTCCGATGGTCGAGGGTCGGGATTTCTTTATCGACGAACTGCTCGCGGACTACCACAGGAAAATTGTCGAGCCGGTTTCCATGCCAGCCGAAGCCCCTCTGTTTCTCATGTACACCAGCGGCACAACTGGTAAACCCAAGGGGTGCCAGCACAGCACCGGCGGATACCTGGCATATGTTACGGGCACGTCGAAGTACTATCAGGATATCCATCCTGAGGACACGTACTGGTGCTTCGCCGACATTGGGTGGATCACTGGGCACTCCTACATCGTCTACGGGCCATTGGCGCTTGGGACGACGAGTGTGATGTACGAAGGAGTGCCGACGTATCCCGATCCCGGTCGTCCTTGGCGCATCGCAGAGCAACTCGGTGTGACTATCTTCCACACCGCTCCGACGACCATTCGCATGCTACGCAAGCTCGGTCCCGACGAGCCGAAGAAGTACAACTACCATTTCAAGCACATGACCACCGTGGGAGAGCCGATTGAGCCGGATGTCTGGCGCTGGTATTACAACACCGTAGGCAAGAAGGAAGCGGTCATCGTTGATACCTGGTGGCAGACCGAGAACGGTGGCTTCCTGTGCAGCACCCTGCCTGCCTTACTGCCGATGAAGCCTGGCAGTGCAGGCCCTGGAATCCTTGGGATCTACCCCGTGATCTACGATGAAAAAGGCGAAGTAGTCGAGGCCGGAAGCGGACGGGCCGGCAACATTTGCATCCGCAACCCCTGGCCAGGCATCTTTCAGACAATCTGGGGCCAGCCGGAGCGCTTTGTGCAGACCTACTATGAGAAGTACTGTCGCAACAAAGACAGCACAGACTGGCGTGACTGGCCATACTTCGCCGGTGACGGTGCGGTGCTGGCAAGCGACGGCTATTTCCGTATCCTGGGTCGTGTCGATGATGTGATCAATGTGGCCGGGCACCGGCTCGGTACGAAAGAGCTTGAGTCGGCGTGCCTTACCGTCGAAGAGGTCGCCGAGGCTGCCGCAGTCCCGATGATGGATGAACTGCGCGGTCGCGTCGTTGAGATGTATGTGGCGCTGAAGCCAGGGTACAAGGCAAGTAGGGAAATCGAGGAGAAGGTATCCCAGGCGATTGAGAGGGAGATCGGGAAGATCGCGAAACCGAAGAACATCTGGATCGTCGCGGATATGCCCAAGACCCGCTCTGGTAAGATCATGCGCAGGGTTCTTGCTTCGATCACTAACTTCGCCCCTGTGGGAGACGTTCAGACGCTTGCCAACCCTGAGATCGTCGATAGTACACGCCGCTATGTCCAGAGCGAGAAGATTACCCGTGGCGAGACTCCACGTGAACTCTCAGAAACGGAGATTCAGGAGCTCAAGGAGTTCGGCAGTGCGGAGTAACTGACGCTCGCCCGTATGGAGTATGGAGCAAGTCATGCGCTGAAAGTCAAACTAGTACTCTGAGGCATAAAAGGCTCCTCGGTTGCAGCAGCGTGCAAAAACACTGTATTCTGCAGCGAGTTGTTTGACCTGGTTCTCTATTCCTTAAAGGTGATTAAAGACAGAGAAGAGGTTGTCATTGAGGAAGGAGCGGATCATGCTGGAAGGAAGAGAGTACTAGCAAGGCTCGTGTAAAAAAACGATAGGCGGAGATCGTGGTCTCGGCCTATCGTTTGTCTTCACTCATAATGTCAAGCGACTTCTGTCGCCCATGCCTTAGCGGACACCAGCAAGTTCCTTGCTCACAACCCCTGAATACTCAATGTGCTGTCCAACCGCAGTCAATGGTTTGCGCGCTGCCGGTAATACCACTAGCATCATCTGAACATAGAAAGGCAGCCAGTTTTGCAACTTCCGAAGGCTCAAGCAAACGGCGTATGGGAGCTTCAACTAGCATGATTTTCTCTACAACTTCAGATTCCGCTATACCATGAACCTTTGCCTGGGAAGCAATTTGCTTCTCCACGAGCGCTGTTCGTACGTATGATGGGCAAATAGCGTTACAAGTAACGCCATACTCTGCACCTTCTAATGCTGTCACACGAGTTAGCCCCAACAGCCCATGTTTTGCTGCCACGTATGCTGATTTGTATGCTGAAGCTCGCAAGGCATGTACGGATGCGATATTGATTACTCGTCCCCACTTGCGCTCGTACATCCCGGGCAAAACCTCCTTTGTCAAAAGAAAGGGTGCAGTCAGCATTATTTCAATGATCTCATTCCACTTTGAGAGTGGGAATTCAGTGATTGGCGCAACATATTGAATACCGGCATTATTGACTAGAATATCAACATGACCCTCAGCTACTTTGGTGTCGGCTACTAAACGCTGGCAATCATTCTCGCTCGTCATATTGGCAAATTGGAAACGTGCGAAAGGTAATTTAGCCGCTGCTTCATTTCCATTTTTTTCGTCAATATCTGAAAGTGTTACATGTACGCCGCGCGTTGCCAGCTCTTGCGCTATAGCCAATCCGATACCGCTTGCGGCTCCTGTTACTATAGCAACTCTGTTATTCATCATGTACTAGTTCCTTTCTTTTCTGTTAAAAGACTATGCATGCGTAAATCCACTCACGAGTAATGATGCCAGGATGATGAGCGCAGACAATAGGTTTGCGTTTAAATTTGCAGCCATCAGCTTCATGTATTGTTTTAAATCACCAGTTGCCCGTTGTAAAGCGACCTCGACAGGTATGATAGTTAATACTGCAAATATGGCGTACCAGGGAAATACTTTCAAATAGACATCAACAATAATCGTTACCGCGATAAGCAATAGTATCAATGCACCAGCAATGCGTGCACGCTTTTCTCCCAGGGCTACTACAGGCGTGATTTTACCTACCTCTTTATCCGCTCGCCAATGTAGAAAGTGATGGAAGTAGAGAACTGCCATTGTATAAAGTCCGATGGGGAGAGAAGCTAGTAGGGCGACAGGTGTTATTGTACTGCTCTGTACGTAGAAAGAGCCGACCAAAGGTAAGATGCCAAAACAGATGAGAATATCTATTTCACCAAGCCCACGTCCAATATATGCCAACCGAATGGGGGGAGCTACATAGAAAAAAGCTAAAAGAAAACCGATGATGCCAAATAAAAGTGCCCAGGGGCGAAAGATAGTTAATACTATACCGCACAACAAAGCCACTGCAAAACAGACGACGGCTAGTTTGCGATAATACGTAAGAGTAAGTTTTCCATTGAGGAGATACTTTGAACCAGTTGCAACTGTGTTTCCCTGCTGTATGATTGCTTGTGCTGCCTGGTCTGTTCCAGCACCAAAGTCAAAAACATCATTGATAACATTTGCACCTAAGTGTGCCGCCATCGCACCTACTAAAGCCAGGACAAAGAGACCCCATTGGAAAGATGAACCTTGCTGCCAGGCAAGGGCAGAACCTATGATTACAGGTGCAGCTATTACAGGTAAAGTGCGTGCACGGGTTACTTGTAAAAAAGGTTGAACTCTGTTCAAATTTAGTTTCCCTATTCACTTGTAGTTGATGTAAAGGTTACCTCAGTGTACATTGGGCCAGTCGCAAGGTTCGTAATACGGAGCCATGTTATTTGCATCTTGACTGCAACGATGGGCACACGAGCAATAAATGCTGCTGCTACACTTGACTTTTTCCCCAGATTTTCGAGTACAACCGAACTCTCACTCTCATCATTCAGAGTACGAGCTAATGCAGTTGCTTCGAGCCAAATCGATGGCTGGGAAGGTCCAATGAATATTCCAACTCGCGGATTTTGGCGCAAGTTTGCCAGTTTGCGAGAAGTAGTAATAAAGGTTCCGTAGAGATTCAAACTTCTTTCGCTTACAGGCTCTTCGATAAAAAATGCGCGTGTTACAAATGGTTGACCGTCGTGTTCTGTTGCGATGGCAAATGTATCGTATTGCGCCAGGAACGTGTTTATTGTATCACGAGCTGAATCATCCATAATTCATTTCCTTCAGATATGCATGGATTTTTGTTGTTGCTTGATGTCTTGCGTCGATGAATTGCAACATGTTTGACTGTATTGTACATATCATACTGCTTGCTACCTAAAATTTCCATATATCTTTAGCATGTAATAATACGGACACCCAGAGATTCATAAACGCCGGGGTTACAGGGTTTATGAATCTCTGGGTGTCTGCGACAAGAATTGTTACATGTTTCAAAAGTCTTTTGAGGACACAAAGTAATGTAGTATTTCCCTTTAGGGGAATTACATTGATTTTTCCTCAAAAGTTAATCAGGTAATGGATACTATTTTACTATCGGTGCCTCGATCAAGCTACCCCATTCAGTCCATGAACCATCGTAGTTACGTACATTGGGATAACCCAGTAGGTAGTGAAGAACATACCATGTATGGCTGCTGCGCTCGCCGATGCGGCAGTAAGCTATTACCTCTTTATCTTTTGTAACTTCCTTGTTTCCATAGAGGGAGCGTAACTCATCAGCCGATTTAAATGTTCCATCTTCGTTAACTGCCATTGACCAGGGAATATTAGCAGCTCCCGGAATATGACCTCCACGTTGTGCGCCTTCTTGTGGAAGATGTGCTGGGGCAAGAAGTTCGCCACTATATTCACCAGGAGAACGTACATCTACAAGTGCCACACCATTCTGGCCAAGCTCAGCGAGAACCTGATCGCGTAAAGCGCGAATCTCGATATTGGGCGATTGGGTAAGATATACTGTTCGGGGATATGAAGGAATCTCTGTCGTGATTGGGCGCTTGTCGGCTAACCACTTCACACGGCCTCCGTCAAGGAGACGAACATCCTGGTGCCCGTAGTACTTGAGTATCCAAAGTGCCCAGGCCGCAAACCAGTTATTGTTGTCTCCATATAGAACAATCGTCGTATCGTTACTAATACCCGAGCGACTCAAAAGTTCTTCTAGATGTTCACGGTTAATGGGAGCACGTACGACCTGATCCTGAAGCTCTTTTTGCCAATTGAAACCAACTGCGCCAGGAATATGCCCCTGATCATAGGCGGTGGTATCTACATCAACTTCAACTAATCTGACTAACGGATCATGAAGATGAGCTTCAACCCAATCAGCATCAACCAGAACTTCGGGATGAACATATCCTTTGTTTTCAGACATAACAACTCCTTTATGCTAGATAGAAATAACTAACAGACAGTGCCTTCGGGATCTGAACTTGCTGTTTGAAACCTCGACACGATTAGGTAAACAACATCATCACGCAAATCATTCCCTACAAATCATAGAAATTTTGGAATAAGTTCAAACAAAAACCATTCATTTTTGTTATATATTACATTCCAATCAGTTATAGTAAAAGTGAGTATAATGCTCCTGTGCATTACTATCTTATATTGGTATCTATATGTATTATCGGGTACTTTACAAAGTCATACTACGGGGAGGGCAAGATGAATTTATATCACTTGCGTGTTTTTCAAACAGTAGCTGAACACGAACATATCACACGTGCATCGGAGGAACTTATTTTAAGTCAACCAGCTGTGACTAAAATTATTCAAAGCCTGGAACATGCTACAGGGGTTGAACTCATTGAACGTCATGGTAGACGTATTGTTTTGACTCATGCAGGTCACGTACTGCATAGCTATGCTCGTCGTATGTTTGCACTTGAACGTGAAATGGAGGAGGCATTAGCTGTACTACGAGATGTTGAGACAGGCGAAATCAAACTGGCTGCAAATACAACAACAGGTGTTTACTTACTCCCTCCAATTGTTTCGCGTTATCGCAATCTCTACCCTCAAGTTACACTCTACATTACCATTCTAAACTCACATGAGATTATAGAGCAGACATTAAACTGGACATTGGATTTTGGATTGGTTGAAGGAGATCCTGCTACACTTCCGTCAGGACTACATGTGGAAGTTTTTGCCCAGGATGAACTTGTATTAGTGGTATCACCAGACCATCGTTGGAGTAAACTGAATGAGTTGAATCCAGAAGCATTACAAGGAGGGGAACTACTATTACGCGAACAGGGTAGCGGGATCCGTGAAGTAATCGAGCAGGCATTAAATATCCATCGCGTTCAAGTTCATCCGCTGTTCACTCTTCCAGACAATGAGGCAATCAAGCAGATGGTAATAAGTGGTGTAGGGGCCGCCATTGTCTCAGCTCTTGCCGTACAACGTGAATTGGTTAGTGGTGATCTTATTCGAATTCCTATTGCTGGAGTCGACTTACACCCTAAGCTTAGCCTTGTGCGTCGGATAGACAAGCAACTTTCGCGAGCTGCGCAGGCATTTTGTGGCCTTGTGGAAACTGCCTATCAAAAGGAATAAGATCCCAAATGTAAACGGAATGCGTGCGAGGAGAATATGCTCTTAGTTGAGCTTTATAAGTTAAACGCTGCTATTCTGGCAATAAAATATAACGCAATTGAGTTTATGGTGTTTGCTTGACTTTGCAATATTGTTGGGGCACCATAAATACGCTTGGTAACTGAAGTTACTGATATTTCCTCATTATGGAGGTAGAAATTCATGCATGAGCGTGAGGCAGACTGAAGAGAGCAGCTTGTCTGTGGGAGGCGAGGCATCAGAGTGATGTGTAACCAAAGTGACATCTCATGCGTATATATCATTAAAGACAACTGATTCGGGATACGTAAGCTGGTTTCAAAAGGGAAAAGAACATGCAAGAAACAGATAACATGCAGCAGAAAAGTGGCGCTAAGGCATTAACGATAGATAGCCGTCTATTTCTTACAAAGATTCGTATCTTGCAATTTCTTGCATTGATCCTCTCTGCCGCATTTGCTCTAGGTTTGCATCTGATTTTTGCCAGATAGCATAAGTATTAGTTATAGTCAGAATAATAATAGCGGGCATCCGTTCGGGGTGCTCTTTTTTTACTCCACCAGATTATCAAGCCACGAATTACTAATAAATCCACAATCTGCTCCTGTTTCATACTATTTTGTGGAAAACTGAGCAATTTTGTCTTGCGCCAAGCTATAAGAAATAGTACAATCAATAGTATTCAAACCATTGATTTGTGAAGCGGGGTAATTTGTAATGGGTTTATCTGTATCTCATGAGCCAGTTAGCATGCAACCAGGACGTGAGGCTACACCACGACGTCTGATTGTTACCGCTGGTGTTGTTATTTTCGCAATTCGGGATTGGTCGCTCTGGGTTTTATTACGTGAAAGCCCTTGGGGGCCGCCGATGCGAATTGTACTTGGAACAGAATCGGTAACTGATGCAGTAGATCGTACGCTCGAAGCTGTGCTGACCTGGCCAAATTGTGCTACATTAATGGAACTCAAAGCGGGCTGGCAAGAGCAGCAAGTCTATGTATGGGGAAGCGCCGAACAGGGAGCAGCCGTCTCTTTAATTCATAGCGTATTATTGCGTGCCAATCACGACGAATTGCGTCCAAATCTGCACAAGCAGTCAGTGCCTAGCCTGCGAGTTGGATGGAGATCGGTCGTAGAGATCGAAACAGGCCAACATATTCTGGATCCAGAGGTTCGTCCAGTAGTAGATAGCGCTTTGATTGCGCTACGATCTCACATTCAACGCGATCCGGAAATAGTGTTGCGCTTTCTTGCTGATATGAGCAAGATGGGTTCGGCGGGTAATAATGGTGATTGGTGGCGCCAGGATCTAAATGAGCATGCCATTAATGGGACTCGTGCTTTGTCAATGAATAAGGAACCACTTTCAGGAGATGGCACACTAACACTGGCTGAAGCTGCCTTATTATACAAAGCCTTTTTCCCGCCGGCTGAGCAGATAGACTTGTCAAACTTACGGCGTCGCTTCCTGACAACTAATCGACTGGAGGCTTTGGAAGAAGAGCGTCCTGTGCGCGGTAAAGAACTTGACTGGCGTCGTGTCAGCAAGGTGTACCGTTATATTGGCTCGTAGCTTGAAGGAATAGTAATGGCAAAGGTAACGACGGGTACTGGGGATGCAGGTTATACTGGTCTCCTTGGTGAGCAAAGGGTACCAAAATATGACCCTCGGCCAGATACTTTTGGTACAGTCGATGAAGCCACATCCGCCCTGGGATTAGCACGTGCGTTGGCCAACGATCCCAACATTAAAGAAATCACCTTTCAAATTCAGCAAGAGCTCTACCTGTTAATGGGTGAGTTGGCAACAACGCCTGAGAATTACGAGAAGTTGGGATTGCGCATGACGGTAGAACATGTACAACGTTTGGAACAGGTAGAAGAACAGCTGAAACGCGAAGTTGAAATTCCGAACAAGTTCATCATCCCTGGCGATACGCCCGTTGGTGCTGCGTTAGACCTTGCTCGAACGATCATTCGCCGTGCTGAGCGGATGGCAGTAAAGTTGTTACACGATGGAGTCATTCAAAATGGCGAAGTTGTGCGTTACCTTAATCGTCTCTCCGACCTGATTTTTATTCTTGCTCGCTATGTTGAAGTGAAATCGTCGTTGGCGGAATTACCAGAATAAAAGCCACTACCCAAGCATTAAACACAAAAGTCCTTGTTGTGACTTTATTGATGCTACTCTCGCGAAGCTTGAATCTATTGGTGGAAAAATTATATGCCAAAAACAGAGATTCCCCATGTTGGCTGGTAAGGCGTTTTTTCTGATCCGACGGGATTCGTGTTGCGCTGTATAAGAGAATGATGCAATAGGTCTGAGATCTTCGAATTCTATCAAGTATCCATTCCGCTCCTAATAAGTATGAGAGGATACTTTTTTATTTTCGGTGTTTCCAATTTGGAAGATTTAATAGACCCTAACCCTTCCTCCCTCTATCATAGCAAAGAAATCTGGTTTCGATGTTGGCTTCGTGCCAGGCAGTGCAAGTATGACTGTAGCTGCCAGCCGATAGGAGCCTACTACCAGAAGGTTCCCTTCGACATCAATGGTGACATTATCAGCCGCTTTGATGGTTCCTTCAGTTTCTACAACAATTTGGCCTGAAGGATCGCTTCGGTTTTTGCGGTAGATAGACGCTTTGTAGTCAAGTGGTGTATTACCAGACACTGTTATTTCGCTAAGATCGAGAGTAAGGCGCACATCGAATGGTTGATCGTGGAGTAGGAATCTACAAGGCTCTGAGGACCCAGCAGTTAGTATTTTCATGTCGCGCAGGTGTAACGTGCCAGCCAAAGTGGACTGTACCGCCACTGAAGTTGGAGGCTCGCTAGCGGTGATTAAGGTTGGTACCTGTTCAAGTTCTTTAGCATTTGCAAGAGTTGGTTCATCTGACGTTAAATGAACACCGGCGCTCTGGCACAGGAAGTCTATAAGCTCTGTTCTTGACCAATCCAACCAGGTATAATCGCGTCTACTCTGAACATGCAAAACATGCGTGCTGTACACATTGTTGTTTTCATCGTGCAGGAGTTCAAGCGTGAACGTAGCGGGGTGAAACTGCTCCTTTGATGCCATCGTTTTAGTGTCCTTTTGTGGCTCTACCGAAGGTGTGGCAGCGCGAGCATATTCTATAGGAGCCAGAGGCTCAGCCGCAGATTCGACGTCCTTTTGTGCTTCACTTGATGTCGATTCCGCTGCCAGCCTGCGTGCCTGGCCGATCCAGTCCTGCTTGAAGATGCGCTCGGCTGATAGACCAGCGAGGCCAGCGACCGCGGCAGCTATGTCTGCAGGTGACAGGGCGGCAAGTTGAATAAAGGTGAAGATGCCAAAGTCATTCAGCCGTTTTTCGACCGCTGGACCAATGCCATTGATGAGCTTCAGATCATCGATTCTCGGTGGCTCCGCAGCCCTGTTAGTAGATGAATGCTTAATGGCCATGGATATTCCCTCATCAATTGTAGTAGCTCATAAATCGCAGGAATAATCTGAATGCAGTATACTACTCAACGTAAAATACTTTAAGACCTTTCGGAAGTTATTTCAGAGCTGTTGCAAGGTCCATGTCGCCGCCTACGGGACTTGAGATGCGTCCTGACAACGCTGCTCCGCAGCCAGCTACCGCTCAGTCAGGGCGTAATGAGGCGGCAAAAAGAAAAGGGTGATGTGAGGACCCGCTATTGCATCCCCTGGATGCGCGGCCTCGCGCTCCGGCAAAGGGCTACGTGCCGGGTTCCCCAGCCTCTGAGCCCTCTGCACTCTCACTGCAACTTCGACCTTGCAACAGCCCTGGGTGTTATTTCTGCTCCCAGCTTTCAGTTTCGCAGAAGCAGTGTTTGTAGTTACTGATTTGACTCGCTTGCTAGTTGCTTCTGCAGACGCGAAACCACCGCGCATGTAGAAGCAATTTGCATAATCTAGAGTCCCGCATAAAAGGTCATCAACGGCAATTCGCACGCGCAGGCTATGCCATATGGCATATAGGAGCGTGGATCACATGGATCTTTTGGTGGACTAGCCGGGATTGGGTCTGCACAGAGAAGGGTTACAATTGCCGTGAGCTCATATGGGCACCGCATTCGGATTCTTGGACTACGTTCTCCGGAATGCAGATACTAATTTCATATTCGTTTATCCATTGATTCGTTTCTACTAAACAACAGCAATATGAAGGGGGTGAAGCGCTATTAAGTGGGAATCGATAATAATTAGGCCCACACATATCCTCGAGGCATGCGGAGACACACCAAAGACCGCATGCCGTAACGGGAAGGGGGCTTGTCACTGAAATGTGAACGTCGATAACCCAAGCGTCATCGATGTCAATTACACTCGAAGCATAGTTGTTCTGGCACTCACGGGCCTGCGCATAAACAGTTCCAGCTATACTTATTGGCGATGACGCGTCAATAACTAAAGCACATGATGAAGGTGCCGTTAACCACCAACTAGGTAAAGGAGCTACACAGCCGAGAATAGCGCAATTGTCATCAGGACAATATTTGCATGGTAATGAGCCTGTTTGGTCTACTGGTACTATTACTTCTGTTGGTTCTATCATAACTGGTCTCCTCCTTAATGAGACATGTGGGCCTATCGTGAGATGTAACAGTAATATCCAGGCCGATAAACCCATGGATTCTCGAGATGACTCCCAGCAAGTCACCCGATCTTTGTAGTGACGCTGTTTGGTAGAGTTGCTTATCGCTCAACCGCGCCCCATCAAGCGTTTCAGCCAATGTCTCAACCGCCAGCGTATTCCAGGTTTTACACCCATTTCTTCCAGGTAAGGTGCGATGAAGTTCTCGATCTCGCCCGGATTTTTCAGGTAGCGGCGTTCGTGACTCGAGACATGTGTAATATGTCCGCGAAATACTCCTTGGCTACCTGTTTCAGCGTTGTCTTCGACCCAGACCTTAACGATGAACGATTGTGCACCGGGCTCTAACGTATCCATTTTCGCCCTCACCTTTAAGTTAATCCTGAGGCCGGGTTTCGCTCGCCTCTACCGGACCTTACCAGGTGCAAGTTAACTGTAACATGCAGATCAGAAAGGGCTTTCTGTAATTGTGTGAGGTGTTCAAGTAATTCGAACAAAAGTGGGGCGGTTACATCGATAGCTGTATTGGCCTCAGTTGGGGTTAGGGTATGTTTAGGCTCATCAAGCTGGTCTGCCTGTATCTGTCTATAGATGGCCAGGGTGCTCTTGGATGGACTTACTCCCAATTCTTCTTCCAGCGCGGCGGCGCAGCGCTCGTATTGTCGCAGCGACTCTGCACGGTCGCCGATGAGGTAGTACAGGCGCATCATGCGCCGGTGAGTTCGTTCGCGAGCTCTGTCATAGCACATGATACGCATTCCATATACTAAACCTGTTTCGTAGTCGAGATGTACTTCGCAATTGCTCATGAGCTTATCGAGCATAGTCAGGTACATACTCTGGAGACGTTCTCGCTCCAACAGGCACCAATCCTGATACCAGCCTTCCAGAAGCGGTCCCTGGTAGAGTTGTACTGTATCTTGTAGCAGTTGCGCCTGTGAGTCATCTAGTTCCTGGCCAGGTGTTTTCTGAACAAGATTATATGCCTGCTCGAACGCTGCCACATCCAGCCAGAGGTCAACTTGTGAATTTAGTTGAACCCAGTCTGACTCAACCAGCAAAATGCGGTCTTTAACACGCTCATTTTGAGAACCTAAACCGGATTGAAGCTGCCAGAGGACCTGGCGCAAGTTCTTTTTTGACTGAACTGTGGTAGTATCAGGCCACAGGAGGCTGGCAAGCGTTTCGCGGGGAAGTGAGTGATCCCGGTGTAGCAGCAGATAGCAAAATAATTCCTGCACCTTGCGGGCGTCGAAACCTTCCAGTACCTGCTCGTTACGCCGGATACAAAATTTTCCAAACAGAAAGATTCTGAGCATGGAAGTAGAACCCCCAGTGTACTATCACTAGTTCACGCTAAGGTTGATTTCAGTTGTATGTGCGGATGTATAGAAAATGATGGAAAGTGGCTCTACCATTAGGGATGCTGGGAGGTCCCTGTTGATTAGTTGTAGAAGTCCCTCAACAATCATAACATTTTTAAAGAGGTAAATCCACTCAAAATATAACGTTTTACACAAATTCTGGTGAGTGTGTGAATAATTCATTAATAGTTCCTCTTTCCCCCAACAAATGGGTGCCAGCATAAAAGATTTTTTATCTGAAAGAACCCTGTTGCAAATCAGAGGAGCGCCGAGCCACCTGATGAGGATGGTAAAGGTCCCAATCAGCCCCCAGGAGCTGCTGTATCGCATCTACCGGGTAGGGTTTCCAGTAAGATTCATTGGTTTTCTTGGGGCTCACATTGTTGCTGTGAACCATGCCCACGAAGAAGCCCGAATCCGGTAATATTGTCACCCGTCCCGAACGAGCGCTCCAGACAAAGCGGGTATCCTCGCCCACGTTGACATGTGCGAAGCGGTTGCTGGCCCAAAAAGAACGTGTGTAACACAATGTACTCCCGGCCACCCAGGCTTGCCGGGTATCAGGATAGACGTACTGCCAGGCGCGCCCATTTTCTGCATTGTAGTATAACGGGGTAGTGGTACCACATATGTCCGTGCCTTCGCGCAAGAGTGCTTCAACCTGATAGCGTAACCGGTGTGGTGCATACCAGTCATCGTCGTCCCAGTGAACGATTATCATACCTTGCGCTTGCTCGCATGCCAGGTTGCGCTTCGCGCCTACGGTTGTCTTTTCGCGCAAACGAATATAGCGTATGCTCTTTTCGAACGGTATCAGGTCGCTAATGGCGTCGGTGCCATCGTCAACGATGATCAGTTCTTTATTAGCATAGTCCTGACGCAAAAAGTAGGAAATGGCTTGCTTCACAAACGAGCGGCGGTTGTAAGTTGGCATGATGCAGCTCACCAGGGGTTCATCATTTCCACTAGCGGAGGATGATGAGAGGGTTAGAAAAGGTTTGACTGGGGAAAGTGTCGCGTAGAAAGGAAGGTCGGTTGGTGGAATAAACGAGTTCAAATCGACACGTTCCCAGCCTGCAGTCTGGAGATAGGAGCCTAAGGGAAAATGCCAGGCGTTGCTACCGTGTCGCAGGTAGACAAAGCTATTGGCATGAGGCAATTTGTGCAACCGGGCCCCTTTAAGACATGCCTGCTTAAGAAAGGAAGCATCTTCCGCTAAAGATGCTTTAGGGTAGTGTGCCAAACGCTCCCACACCCAACGCCAATAGACCAGGGTGCCACCGTGGACATCACCGACGAAGAGACGGCGGTGTAAATCGGGAGTACACGCCCAGGCTTGCCAGCGTGTTAGATCGAAAAAACAGGAAGTCTCAAGGCCAGTAATATCCGCCTTTTTGTCGAGCAGCGGCATCACCTGATGCCTTAAGCGATATAAGGCATACCAGTCGTCGTCATCCCAGTGGGCAATAATGGTACCGTGTGCCTGTTCACAAGCAATGTTCCGCTTGGCGCCAATAGAGGTCTTTTGAGACAGCGCAATGTAGTTCACATGTGAACCAGGGGGAATCAGATCAGATACCCGGTCATTTCCGTCGTCCACGATAAGTAACTCGCGGTTGGGATAGTCCTGTCGATCGAAATATATGAGGGCCTGACGCACAAATGCCCTCCGATTGCGTGTAGGCATAATACAACTAACTAGCGGCAGGTCGCTTGTCGATATGGCAGCAGGTGTCACCTGGGAACCAATGGTTGTGTGCACTCTCTTCTCAACGCGTTTAGAGGGGAAATTTGACCCGGGGGCCTCTTTTCCAGTAGCGATGTCCAGTGTGTTTCCGCTGCTTACCTTGTGAACTGAGAACTGGTCCAGGAGGTCCCGTCTGAAGTCAGGGTGGAGAGTCACCTGTATGAGACCAGGTGGCGCGAAATGCTCGCAGTCTTCTCCCCGGCAATGCGATTGGTAGCTCGTCTGCTCACCTCGCAGACGTAGGGCGCAAAAACGATCCTGGTAGAGGTGTTTGCTGGTCGTGAAGAAGCGGCGGGTTGTCTGGATTTGCTCGGGGGTTGGTTGGGCGCGGTGAACGTAGGCATCTGCTACCCAGATGGCTTTAAATCCGGCGCGCGCCGCACGGGTGTTAAAATCAATTTCCCAACAGGGGCCGGCATTATAAGCCTCGTCAAAGCCGCCAAGCTGCTCCGCCACGTTACGTTTAAAAAGGTAGCAGAAGTCATTCAAGCTGTGAAGGATATCGAGAGCGTGTCGCTGCCCGGCATAGCGCGAGGCAACATCGCTGGCGTAGGCACCGATCTGCGCAATCGACCAATGCATTCCTGCTGCGTGCGGAAGCACCTGTTGTTCGTTCCAGCACGTATTCGTCGAAGGGCCGCTCAATCCTACACTTGCATCGTGAAAAGGCTCAAGGAGACGACTCAACCAACCTGACGTAACTATCGTACCGCTTTCCAACAATAGAATGTAGGGTGTCGCACATACTGCTAACAATCGGTTCAGCGCGGCTGGAGCACTGAAAGGAGTCGGCACTATTATCTGTTGCAATTTTTGATTGCCCAGTCTTATAGTTTGCCTGGAGCCAACCTCTACAAAAAGCATCACCTCGTAAGGTTCAAGTGTATGACGAGCCAGGGACGTGAGCGTTGTCGATAGTGCCGTGTTGCCAGCCAGGTCAGGGATAGCAATAGTTATGAGTGGTTCCATGTGCAAATTCCTTGTTCTCGACACAGGCTATGATGTAGTACTGTTCATATCCTCCTGGATGCTCGACGACGATTCTCGATCACAGCCAGGCCGAGT
>Ga0116218_1000903_pt1 | contig 19919 bp, 17 predicted proteins | sample Sb_taG_2_FD_88966 | JGI IMG/M metagenome (GOLD analysis project Ga0116218, IMG submission 88966) | Peat soil microbial communities from Weissenstadt, Germany - Sb_50d_5_LS metaG | ecosystem: Environmental > Terrestrial > Soil > Wetlands > Peat | place: Germany: Weissenstadt | collected 2010-09-21 | reverse complement strand
GTGGATTGCACGTGCGATCAACTCCTTACCGCAGCCTGTCTCGCCCGTGATCAGCACCGTGGAATCTGTTGGCGCCACCGTCTCTACTCTCTCGAATACCTCCACGATAGCCCGGCTGTTCCCAACGATTTCTTCGAAGTTGTGTTCCTTGCTAATTTCTTCCTGCAAATAGACGTTCTCGGCTTCGAGCTACTTTTGCAGCGCCTGAACCTGCTGAAGAGCCGCCTGCAATTCTGCTTCGGCGCGCTGGCGTTTCAGTTCAGCCGCCGCTCGGGCAGCAAAAATCTTGACTAGATCAATGGCATGCTGGTCACGATTCATCGGCTTATCATCAAGAATCGCGATATGGCCCATCACTCTCCCGGCCAGGTCGAGCATAGGGACCCCCAGATAGCTCACTGCTTCCCAATTTGCCAATGCCTTATCCAGCGGAAACAAGTCCTGGAGTCCTTCCTGATAGTGGCAAACTTCGCCGTTCAGCACTCTCATGCATGGCGTGTTGGCAATATTGAACTCAAACTTGTCTCCGAATTGGTCGCCTTTCCAGAACGCCAGCGCTTTTGCGCGCTGATGATCGTCGCAGTCGGTGATAAACGCGTACCGAACGCGAAGAGCGCCGGCCAGGTGGCGCACCAGCGAAGGAAAGAAATCATTTCCGGTTGCAGAAGCGGTGCCGACGACAATGGAACGGAAAGTATCCTCCCCAAGATGCCTATCCGTAACGTCGCGGACCAGACCGATTACACCGACCACCTTCCCTTGAGCGTCGCGATGGGGCGCAAAAGTGCAAGACTCCCACAGATCGCGACCGTCCACAGAATGCTTGGGTACCAAGGCATCCGCTACGTGGACGACTTCCCCTTCTAGAGCTCGCTTCAATGCTGCTTCTATGCCGCTCGGAACCAGCCGGGGGAACACATCGGTTGCCACCCTGCCGAGTACTTCCTTCGAGCACTTACCCGTGAGCCGCTCCATGAAGGGATTGAAGAGTTGGTAGCGCAGTTCAGAGTCATAGACGATGATGCCTTCCGCCGCCTCCACGATGATCTCTTGATTAAAGTGAAGGGCCTCACGGAGGGCAAGTTCGTTCTTCTTCTGTTCCGTAACATCCCTTGACAGCGCCAACAGACGCTCTGGCTTTCCGCTTGCGTCATAGATAGGGCTAACCACAACGTCCCACCATCTGGGCTGTCGCGAAGTTCGGGTTTCGAAATAACCGATAAATCGCCCGATGCCTCCATCCTTCGCTGCTTGCACTGCGGCCTTCGCTGACTCTCGGTCCGCGCCTTCCCAGAACTCGACCCAGCAACTGTTCAAGAAGGGGCCGATGTCACAGATCTCCAGCACCTGCATTCCGCCCTCGTTCATGAATAACAGGCGACCTTCAAGGTCGAGAATCTTGATGCAGTCCCGGCTGCAAGCGATGAGCCGGCTCTTGAGCTCCTCACTGGCCCGCAGGGACTCGGCGGCAAGCGCCTTCTCCCTGGCAAGGCGGGCCAGCTCGGCCTTGGCCTCCCTCAGCTCCGATTCAAGCGCTTGCAAGCGTTCCGGATCGTGTTCTGAGACAGTCACACGGGGTCTTCTTTCCTCATTAGTCGAAGGTAAGACGGAGGCTGAACCAGAAGGATGCAGGAAATTTAAGAGGGATATTCGGCTCGACCGGCGGGTCAGGTCGTTCTCTGACGGATGCGGGCCATTACTTCGCTCACGAGAGGCTCTATCGCGTCGGACGGAAGCGTAAAGGAACCACTCTCGGTGACAATTTTGATGGTCTTCCGGGTGCTATCAACAATAACCTGGCAAGTCTTGCACTCGCGCAAGTGCTCCTCAAGATGGGTCCGGAGGTCTACACTTGCAGCGTCATCGATATAGTCCCCTAATTCAGCCAGGAAGTCAGCGCAGCTAAGCATCGGTCTTGTCCTTGTGAACAAAGTGTGGGGCCAGACTCTCTCGGAGCATCAGTCTTCCCCGTAAAACCCTGGCTTTAAGAGCGGGAACGCTCAAATCCAGCGCCGCCGCTGCTTCTTCCGTCGAAAACTGGTTGATATCGCGCAAAAGCACCGCAATCCGATATTTCTCCGGAAGGCGGAGGACTGCCTCGCGGACAAGTTCATTCATTTGCGAAGCGGCCAATAACCGTTCCGGATCCTCGGCCCATTTCTGAACCTGCCTCGGGCGAAATCCCTCATCGCCTCGCCCTTCTTCGAGGGGTTCCGAAGGCTTACGCTGTCGCAGAAGATCGGTACCGGCATTGATCGCAATGCTGGTAAGCCAAGTCGAGAACTTTGAACGGCCCTGGAAACGGCCGATATTTTCAAACGCCTTCAAAAACACTTCCTGTGTTGCGTCGTGGGCGTCATCGACATTGCCCAAAAGCCCGGCCAGAGTCCCAAATATCCGCCGAGAATGTCGGCGAACCAGTTCCTCAAATCCGTCGATGTTTCCACTCTGGACTCGCGCGACAAGGGCGGCATCCGGGTCTTCGGGAAGTGTGGCATCGGAGATAGGACGGGAGCCGTCGGAAGAAGGATACAAATCTTTTGGGCCAAATACCCTCCGTGGAGGGAAATCGGTAGTTGCCCCTACGCCTGCCTGCACCATATTAAGGAAGTTGGCCAAGCCCGACACCACGACTGCCTCTACGATCTGAACCTCAGTAAAGCCTTGCGTGCCAAGTCGCTCTGTCTCGAATCGTTGGCTTGACCGGCCCGGTAGAGTCGCTAGTTTGCGGCTTTCGTCCAGCAAGACCCGATCCGCCGGCGATATGCGGCTACGGCGGTGATCCTCGACGATCCGGTCGGACTCCTCTAGTGGAATTCCCAGTATGGCTAACACCTGGCTATGTAAGGTCGCGCAGTACGTGTTCAAATTGGCGGCTGAAACAGCCAACAAAATGCACTCCTTTTTGACACGATTCAACCCGCTTTCAGTAAAGAGGACGGATTCAAGCAACCTCACTTCCGCGTCCAGCAATTCTGGAAACGCGTTCTGCAGCCGGTAGAGGTTTGGCACAAAGCCAAACTGATCGCGAAGCACGCTGTAGGCGCGAGAGTCAGTGCCCGAATCCGAGCGTGAATTGGAGGATAAGCTCAGATGCGCCCCTGACGGCTTCGGCCATTCGACTGGCTCGGGTACATTCAGAAGTTCAGCGGGAGCCGGCGAACTCAATTCTGGGTCAAGCAGCGGGCGTAGTCCATCCGCCACGGTGCAAAGCATCACACCGATGCCGGTCGTCACGATGGCCTCCAGAACAGCCTTTTCGTCGAACCCGGAACTCTTCAATCTCAGAAGATCGCTCCCCGAGATCCAAGGGCCATGTGTTGCAAGTTTGAGGGAGAAGTCGAGAAGAGCGGAGCTGTGGTCGGGCATGGTGGGAAGGGAATGTCCGAACAGCGCCCTGCAGTAATCGCTGACCCGGACTGTCGCCACAGCGTTAAGAATCGCGTCCTTCTGATTCCTGCTCAGCCCGTCTTGGCGAACGAGAACTGTATCGATGAGCCGCTGTTCAGCCTCGATAGCCTGCGGTATGGCACTCTGTGCCCGAAACAGGTTAGGCAGAAACCCGTACGCTGCAACCAGTTGCGGATATGACCTGGCGGGATCGTTGGAAATGGTCGCAGGCTGACTCATGACAATCAGGCCGCCAGTATAGCGCCAGATTCTCCCTCTAACCCTGAGCCTTGGAACGACAGTAATGTCCTAGTGTAAACTTTGTGCACTGCCTGGGGGTTGGATATGACTTACTTGCGGAACCAACCATACGATGAAAAGGACTTCCCTGCGTTTGCCGCCATAAGAGAACAGTTGGGTTTTCTGCCCAATTTCTTCGTCGAGCAAACAGCGCGTCCGGACATGGTTGCCACTGAGATCGCGATGACTGGGAATCTGATTGTTACGGAAGGCGCCCTGCCGCGAAGGCAGAAAGAATACATATTCCTGGTGTGTTCGGCCGCGAACCTCAGCACCTATTGCGTGACCGCACATTGCGAAATGGTGCGCATGTTGAAGCTTGAGGGCCCAGAACCGGAACAGATCGCGATTGACCACGTTCATGCCAAGATTTCGATTGCCGACAAGGCTCTGTTGAACTTCTGCACCAAGCTCAACAGCCAGCCCTCGAAGATCGGATCGAGCGACATCGAGGCTCTCCGCACGTACGGATTCAGCGATCCGCAAATCCTTGAGGCCATCCTCCTTGTGGGCTGGGCGAAATTTGCCAACATCGTCGCGTTTGGCCTGGGTACTGTGCCCGACTTTGAGAATCGAAGAATCGCAGAAGAACTAGGAAAGGCACAAGCCGGCATCCGGGAAGATGCGGTGCCAGCGGTCGGCTAGTGGTCAGAATCGAAGCTGTCGGCTCCCTAATCGCGTTTCTCCTCGCGCGCCGCGAAGTGATCTTTCACCTTCTGATAGAACCTCCCGCTCGCACCAGAAGGGATTTCAAATGCCCGTTCGTCGCCCACGAGCTTGACCACGTTCCTTGTGCCGTCTAGGACGGCGCTGCAGCGAGCACAGTCCTTGAAATGAGCGGCCATTATGGCGCGGAGCCCAGGGTCCACTTCATCGTCAAGATAGCTTGAAATCTGACGCCAGACTTCTGCGCATTCCATTTCGATAATCGTTTTGGCCACGCGCCTCGCTCCCATTCCTGACAGCTTGGCCTCCGCATCGGCAGACAGGTTCGACCGCCGACTCGGAGGAATCCTTTGTCCTTCCCCGTGAGACACAGCAACTCCTAAAAGGTGACAACCTTCGTTACCCTAGAAAACCCAGAGCTGCCTCACGGCCTAATGCCCGGAATCTTGAGCCGAATTCGGTATAGGCCGGTTTGCGCGCAAAGATAGAGCGCCTTGCCGTCGTCGTCGCCCCACGCAAAGTTATGCGGATGCTCGGGGCCGGCAATCGTTCCCAGATGCTTGCCGTCCGGCGAGATTATCCACACTCCACCGGTACCCGACACGTAGAGATTACCCTTCTGGTCGACCTTCATCCCATCGAGGGCATCCTCACCTTCGGCGGAAGTCATATCGAAAAAAACTTTGCCGTTCGACAGGGTTCCATCCAGGTTCACTTCGTACCGCAGGATGATCTTCCTCTTCTCCTCCCAGTTGTCCACGTAGAAGTATTTCTCGTCGGGCGAGAATGCGAGCCCGTTCGGACCGCTAAGCTCCTTGGTCACCAACTGAATGGTTTTCCCGTCCGGAGACACGCGAAAGACTCCGCTATAAGGCAGCTCTTTCCGTGGATCATCGAAGAACTTCGGCAGTCCAAATGGGGGATCGGTGAAATACAGCGCCCCGTCCGACTTGTAAACGAGATCGTTGGGACTGTTGAGCCGCTTTCCTTCATAGCGATCAGCCAGCACCGTGAGCTGACCGTTCTTCTCCAGGCGAACCACGCGACGGTTGCCGTGCTGATTGATGGTGAGCCGCCCCTGCTTATCGAGCGTGAGCCCGTTCGAGCCGGGCTGACTGAATTCGCCAATATCCATGCCGCGATAGCCGCTCTTAGTCATGAAGATCGAGAGCTGCCCATCCTGGGTCCAACGGTAGATGAGGTTGTTGTTGGGATCGCTGAAGAGAAGGTAGCCGTCGGTTTCTTCCGAGCGCGGCACCCAGATAGGACCCTCCGTGAACAGAAATCCACCTGCAAGTTTCTCGATTTTTGCTCCCTCTGGAACGATGTCATCCAGCGCTGAATCCTTCCTGATGACCTGCGCCGGACTCTCGCTGATACCAACTTTGGGGGACTTGTAGAAGTCCAGGGTCGCCGATTTGACCCAGATGAAATTCTCTGGGCTGTAGGAGATTGGTCCGTTAATGCCGAACACAGCAAGCTGAATCTGCTGGCCGGGTTGGGCGTTTCGCGTGAGGATCACGCGATTGGGAGCATTGAATCCTTTAATCACGGGTCCGCCAGACTGTCCCAAAACCCGCGGCATTTTCCCGTTAACCCAGACCTCAGCATAATCGTCGATCACGATTTCAAAGGCGACGGTTGAGCCTGCGGTGCTGAACTCTCCGACCTTTTCAGGAATCGTGACGTTGATGCGGTACCAGTTGAAGCAAACCTTGGCCGTGGAGCGTCGCTGGTCAAGAGTCGTGGCATCGATCGCTTCCCATTGAGAATCATCAAAGTCTGCGGGACCCGCATGAGGACTGTAGTCGTACGTCTTGATCGGCCTACCACTCGGCTTTAGGTCGGGACCTACTGCACGCGAATCGGCTTCCACGACCTTCACGTCGCGGTAGCGCCACTGGCCGTTCACCAATTGCACTCCTTCGCGGGAAGCCAGGTCGACTAATGCGTCCGGGCGACCGAAAGGAGGATCTTGTATGCTCTGGCCTTCCGCCCTGAAATTCGTGAGGGACAGAGCTGTGGCCAGCAGCGCCGCAAAGCCCCATGTTTGCCGTCTGCTTGTCATATCGCTCTCGCTTAACGAACCTTCACAACGAAATAGAGAAATGGATCAGTGACTTCCAGAAACTGGTGCGGCACACCGTGGGGCACGATGATGACGTCGCCCTTGGCGATCTTCCGTGTTTCACCACCGTTGATCCCGCTGCCTCGCAGTTCATTCGGTTCAGTGGTCCTGGCGTCAATGGCTTCCCCGCCAGTGATGAATGTGGCGCTGCCCTGCAGCACGTAGATCACGTCCGCATCTTTCGTGTGGATTTCCGCCTGCCCAGGTTTTTCCCGACGGCTCGCGTGGACCATGTAGTTGCGGCCGTCGCTTCCGTCGAACAGCACCGCTCCCTTGGAGAAGGCTTCCTCGACTTTGCTTTTCTCCCAATAGGACACTTCGGGCGCAGGGTCTCCGCTCATTGCGTTAGTCTCGAACGCCTTGGAACCGGCGATCGCCAGCTTCTCGTCCTGATCCGCAGTGGCTGCTCCGCTCACGCCGACACCGCCTACGATCTGACCGTCGACAACAACGGGGATGCCGCCGATCAAGGGCGTGAAATTTTCCAGAGCCGTCATCACCGTGCGGCCTTTGCCGCTGGAATTGATCAGTTCTTCAAAAAAGCGCGTGGGCTTCTTGAACATGACGGCAGTCTTTGCTTTGCCGATGGAGATGTTGGCGCCTGCGGAGAAAGTTCCGTCCAACCGTTCCAGCGCCATCAGGTTGCCACCATCATCGACGACGGCGATCACTCCGCCTGGTGCCTGCAACGCTTGTGCTTCAGCCTTCGCGGCTGCGATGACTTGCTCCGCACCTTGCAGCGTGAGCGTCTTCTTCTCGACAGTTTGCGCTACGCCAAAACTCGCGATGAAGATAATTGCGGTCATCAACCCCGCGCATCGAATCGATTTGCTCTGAGTATTCATGGCTCTCTGCCCTCTCTTATGTTTCGAAGGGCGCGGCGCCCAGGTTCGGATCTGCTCGCGCCCCTCGGTTGATCGGTCCTACATGACGGGCGAGCTAAAGCTTGCCTCGCCCAGATTTGCCTCCGCCCAAGCGCACCAGATGATCACTTTGGAAACGTTCTTCACGTAACTGGGAACAACAATCTCCTTCTGGTACTTGTCGCCGACGAAAGCCTTCTTCTTCAGTTTGTCGAGGTCGTAGACGTTGCCCTCCGAGTCGACAACTCGCCAGTGCGGATCGGGAGTGTCTGGCACGACAAAGTCGTCCGACAGCGTGAGGACGCTCTTGCCGTCACGCGTGCTGTGGGTGACGTGTCCTTTGTTTGCTTTCGGCCCCTGGAACTGGCCGGTGGTGTGTGCGTCTTGGGCAACGGCCGAAACGGCAAACAGCACGGTCGTTATCAGCAGCCCACGGAGGAGAAATCGCATTGCCTTGTTCATGTTCATCCTTTTCCTCGTGCTTGAAATTTGATTCGTGGGCCAGTCCATGCACAGGGCGATGAATCGTTAACGATCCGCGAACCCGATTTTGATGTAGGCTCAATGTGCCGTGCCGAGCTGCTCACGTGGCAGTGGGATTCAGAAGTGTCACGAAGGTTTCAAAGCTGAGCTGACGAGAAAAGGATTGATTGCGCGCGTCACCTTCTTGGTGTTGCGGCATCGGATGGATTGGTGGTATTCCTGTCGCGCAAACCGCGTTTCACAGAGATCGAGTGCTATCAGGTCCAGCGAGAGTTGTCTGATTACCTGGAGGGATGTGGCGCCTCAGCTCCGGCGCAGTGATCACAGCTCAGAAGGTGTGCCTCGATCCGAAGTGGACAGTACGGAGCATAACCTTGTTGTCGGAGCGCCGAACCGGGCGGTCATTCAAATGCACCTGCAGATGCAAACTCAAGTTGATGCGACTTCTCGCTGACATTCATGGGCGGCCTCAAGCACGCCCTTGTTGAACTCCATTCCTTTCATCACCGCATTGCGGATTCTCAGCAGGTCCTCGCGGAGATCGACCGGTAGCTTCTCGCTAAGAATCTGTGCCTGGCCATGGATGACGGTAAGTTGGTCTGTAAGCTTAAGACATGTGTGCTCGATCAGCTTCGCACGAGCCGCACGAACGGCAATCGGATCGCGGGTGGATGGTTCATTGCCTGTGACGTATTCAAGACAGGCCTCTGGGCGGGCTTCTCCCGCGGCATTTCCTAACTGCTTTTTGTCCACAATGACTCCGTTGAATCGAACGCTGCAATTGCACGTCCAAAGTTGTCCATAGGATTAAGAATGTCAGCAAAGGTCACAGCCGTGAGCTGTTCTCCGCATCTGTCACTTTCAATCCAGGTTCGAATCACATCGCCAAGATTCCATGAACGGCATCGAGCAAAATTCGGCGGCGGACGCGTTGAACCTGGCGCTAGAGATTGTGCCGTCTGTCGTGGCGTCGCCGCAGCCGCCCAAACTGGGGGCGTTGGCGTCTTTGAGGGTCACTGGCCTGAGTATCTGATGGAAGCGGCGCTGCTCGGCGCGTTCATGGTGTCGGCGTGCGTCTTCGGAGCTCTGTATGAATTTCCCCAGTCCCCCGTTCATCAGGCGATCATGTCTGGCTTCCTGCGGCGTCTTCTCATGGGCGTGACCATGGGATTAACAGCGATTGCCATCATCTATTCCCCGTGGGGCAAACAGTCCGGAGCCCACATTAATCCGTCAGTGACCTTGACCTTCTTTCGATTGGGGAAAATCAAGTTCTGGGACGCTCTCTTCTATCTTGCTTCTCAGTTCACTGGCGCAGTGCTGGGTGTTTTCCTGGTGGCTCAGTTCCTCGGCCGCGAAGTCTCTGACCCGGCCGTGCGCTATGTCGTCACAACACCCGGATCTCGGGGATCATGGGTGGCGTTCGTGGCCGAATTCATCATCGCCGCCATATTGATGTCGGCCGTCTTATCTTTCTCGAATCATCACCGGTTGGCCGGTTACACGGGTTTCGTCGCCGGGCTACTGGTGGCTACCTATATCACACTGGAAGCACCGTTCTCTGGAATGAGTATGAATCCCGCCCGGACGTTCGGCTCGGCCTTGCCTCCGATGATTTGGGATGGACTCTGGGTCTATTTGACCGCCCCCCCGCTGGGCATGCTATTTGCCGCCGAACTCTACCTGTGGCGGAAAGGACAACAGGCAGTGATGTGCTGCAAGGTCCATCACAACAACGACAAGCGTTGCATCTTTTGCGGAGCAAATGGAGGATTCGCATCATGACTGACAATCACTACGACGTGATCATCATCGGAACTGGCGCGGGCGGCGGAACGCTTGCCTATCACCTGGCACCGTCCGGAAAGCGCATTCTGATCCTTGAGCGCGGTGACTACGTTCCCCGCGAGAAGGCGAACTGGGATCCTCAAGTCGTCAACGTCGACGCCCATTACAACGCCAAAGAGGCGTGGCTCGACAAGGACGGCAACGAACTCCATCCTCATACCAATTACTACGTCGGCGGCAACACCAAGTTTTACGGTGCTGCTCTGTTCCGTCTGCGCAAGGAAGATTTCGGCGAACTTCGCCACCACGGAGGCATCTCGCCCGCGTGGCCGCTCAGTTATGACGATCTGGAGCCGTACTATACCCAGGCCGAGAATCTGTATCAGGTGCACGGAAACCGCGGAGAAGATCCAACCGAACCACCGGCCAACGCTCCCTATCCCTGGCCCGCCGTCAGTCATGAGCCGCGCATTCAGCAGTTGTCCGACGATTTCGCGCGTTCGGGACTGAAGCCCTTCCACGTGCCGGTCGGGGTCATGCTGGACGAGAAGAACCCGCACAGGAGCCGCTGCATTCGCTGCAACACCTGCGACGGCTTTGCCTGTTTGGTAGGTGCGAAGTCCGACGCGCAAGTTGTGTGCATAGATGAGGCGATCAAACATTCCAACGTAACGCTATTGACGAACTCGCTGGTGAAGCGGTTGGACACTGATGTATCGGGTCGTGAGGTGAAAAGTGTGGTTGTGGAGCGCAACGGCGTCGTGGAGAGCTATTCCGCCGATGTAGTAGTCGTTTCGTGTGGCGCGATCAATTCCGCCGCGCTGCTGTTGCGCTCCGCCAATGACAAGCACCCCCGCGGGTTGGCCAACAGTTCTGACATCGTCGGCCGGCACTATATGGGACATACCAATTCAGTCATGATGGCCATTTCGAAGTGTCCTAACCCCACGATCTTTCAAAAGACACTCGGAGTCAATGACTTCTACTTCGGCTCGAAAGACTTCGAGTACCCCATGGGGCACATTTCGTTCGTCGGCAAACTGGATGCAATCACTCTAAAGGCCGGCGCACCGGCCATTGCTCCGAATTTCACTCTAGAGCTGATGGCAAAGCATTCGTTGGATTTCTGGCTCACGTCCGAAGACCTGCCTGATCCAAGCAATCGCGTCACTATCGGCCGGGACGGCAAGATCGTTCTCACCTACACGCCGAATAACCTGGAGGCACACGAAAGACTCAAATCGAAACTGAAGCAGGCCATGAAGCAAACGAACTGCACAATGCATGGCCACGAATGCCATCAAGGGCTGTTTGGGCGAAACCTGTACGTCGGACAACGAATTCCCCTCGCTGGCGTGGCCCACCAGAACGGCACCATTCGCTTTGGACACGATCCGAAGACCTCAGTTCTGGACCCAAACTGTAAGGCGCACGATGTCGACAACCTTTACGTTGTGGACGGGAGTTTCTTCCCGTCGAGCGCAGCCGTCAATCCGGCGCTGACCATCATGGCCAACGCACTTCGAGTGGGCGACCACCTAATGAAGCGGCTGGGTGTGTCTGGCAAGGACTATGAGCAAAACCAACGACAGGACCGCGAACTCGCTGTAAGCAGGTAGATAAGACATGAAGCAACTCTTTCGACCACCGCGCCTGCGCCAGAGCGTCCTGGCAGTCTGGGTACTGTCGCTGGTTGTGGCGCTTCCTCGCTTGTCGGCCCAACAACAACCCGCGCTGGTTGACGGCGTTGACGCGATCGGAATCACGGTCTCCGACATGGATCGCGCTGTGGATTTCTATTCCAGGGTACTCACGTTCGAAAAGGTATCGGACAACGAAGTCGCTGGCGAGAACTATGAGCATCTCGAAGGCGTGTTCGGATTGCGAATGCGCATTGTACGAATGAGACTCGGCGACGAGTTCATCGAACTCACGGAGTATCTCGCGTCGAAGGGTCGCCCGATCCCGGTTGACTCACACAGCAACGATCGTTGGTTTCAGCACATCGCGATCATAGTCAGCGACATGGACAAGGCTTACGCGTGGTTAAGGCAGAACAAGGTCGAACACGCTTCGTCAGGACCACAGCGGCTTCCGGACTGGAACAAGAACGCAGCGGGCATTTCGGCGTTCTACTTCAAGGATCCAGATGAGCACCCGGTAGAGGTGTTGCAGTTTCCTCCGGACAAAGGTCTGGGGAAGTGGCACCGCCCTACGGAGAAGCTGTTTCTCGGTATCGACCATACCGCAATCGTGGTGTGGGACACCGATGCCAGCGTCAAGTTCTATCGCGACCTGCTCGGAATGCACATCGCCGGAGAGAGCGAAAATTACGGAACCGAACAGGAGCATCTGAACAACGTGTTTGGCGCCCATTTGCACATCACCGCGCTGCGTGGCGCAAGCGGGCCGGGAATTGAATTGTTGGAGTATCTGACACCCCGTGATGGGCGGCCCTTCCCATCGGACGAACAGGCAAGCGACGTCGTTCACCGGCAAACGATTCTCTTGACCCGTGGTGCCGAAGTCGCGGCTCGCCAATTGCAGACGAGCCGGGTCAACTTTGTCTCTTCTGGCGTGGTCGCGAATCAAACCGGAGAGTTGGGATTCAGCAAAGCGTTTCTAGTACGCGATCCCGATGGCCACGCAGTCGAAATCAAGGAGAAATAGAAGGTATGAGCCAAGGCATTTTGCACACTGCGCCAGAAATAGGCGGCGTGTTTTCAAACGTGGAGATTCGTGAACTCTCCCACCACGACATGCTGTCCGAACAACCGACTCTGGCCGACCTCATACTTCCGGGCACCGGCCGCTCCTTCTCAGAAGAGTTCACTTGCATCCTTAGGGTACTCTGCGCAAGAGGAGAGTCTGAATGACCCAGGAAGAAATCAGGCTTTCGGAATCGGGCACGCGGAAGAAACACTGGAAGCGCTGGGGGCCCTATCTCAGCGAACGCGCCTGGGGTACGGTGCGCGAAGACTACAGTTCCGGCGGCACCGCTTGGGAATATCTCTCTCACGACCATGCCCGTTCGCGCGCCTATCGCTGGAACGAAGACGGACTAGCGGGAATCAGCGATCGCAAACAGACGACGTGTTTTGCCTTTGCTCTGTGGAATGAGCGTGATCCCATCCTGAAAGAACGGATTTTCGGTCTGACGGGCAACGAAGGCAATCACGGCGAGGACGTGAAGGAGTACTACTTCTACCTCGACTCAACGCCCACGCACTCTTACATGAAGTACCTCTACAAGTACCCGCAAGCGGAATTCCCCTATGGTCACTTGGTGGAAGAAAACCGGCGGCGCGGCAAGAACCAGCCAGAATTCGAGTTGCTCGACACGGGAGTGTTCAACGACGATCGCTATTTCGATGTGTTCGTCGAATATGCCAAGGCCAACACCGAGGACATCCTGATCAAGATAACCGTCGCGAACCGCGGGCCGGAAGCGGCGAATCTTCGCGTGCTGCCGACGGTGTGGTTCCGCAACACATGGTCATGGGGAGGGCGGGAGCGGCGACCCGAGCTGCATCAATCCCGTACGGCGCCGAATCCAGTGATCGAGCTAAATCATGACCGGCCGGGCAATCGCTGGCTGTATTGCGAAGGCTCTCCAGACCTCCTTTTCACCGAGAATGAGACCGATACAAAGCGGCTATTTGGTGTCGCGAACCGAACTCCTTACGTCAAAGACAGCATTAACGATTACGTTGTGCATGGCGCAACAGACGCGGTGAATCCCGACCACACGGGCACGAAAGCCGCAGCTCACTACAAGCTGACGGTTGGCGCGGGTGAAACCGTCGTTGTGCGCCTTCGGCTGTCGAACTCCGACTTCAAAGGCAAGAACGCCTTTGCCAACTTCGATAAGACTTTCGCCCTCCGCCAGCGCGAAGCCGACGAGTTCTATGCCACGGTTATCCCGCAAGATCTATCTGAAGATGCGCAGAACGTGATGCGCCAGGGTTTTGCAGGTATGTTGTGGTCCAAGCAGTTCTATCACTATGTGATCAAGGACTGGCTTGAAGGCGATCCGGGTAATCCTCCCCCACCCCCAGAACGCAAAAAGGGCCGCAACCACGAGTGGACTCATTTGTACAACGCCGACGTGATTTCCATGCCGGACAAGTGGGAATACCCGTGGTATGCGGCCTGGGACCTTGCCTTTCACTGCATCCCGCTTGCGCTCGTGGATTCTGACTTCGCGAAGGAACAGCTCACGCTGATGCTGCGCGAGTGGTACATGCACCCCAACGGTCAGATTCCCGCCTATGAGTGGGCCTTCGGCGACGTGAATCCTCCGGTGCACGCTTGGGCCGCGTGGCGCGTCTACAAGATCGACAAGAAGCGCAAGGGCAAAGGCGATCGCGCATTCCTGCAGCGCGTCTTCCACAAGCTGATGTTGAACTTCACCTGGTGGGTGAACCGCAAAGATGCGGAGGGCATGAACATCTTCCAAGGCGGCTTCCTGGGTCTCGACAACATCGGAGTATTCGATCGCAGCGCCCCCTTGCCTACCGGCGGATACATCGAACAGTCGGACGGAACCAGTTGGATGGCCATGTACACGTTGAACTTGTTAGCAATAGCCATGGAGCTGGCAGCAGAAGAGCCCTGCTATGAGGATGTGGCCAGTAAATTTTGGGAGCACTTCATCTATATCGCCCATGCGATGGGCCATCGCGGACACGACGGCATGGGACTCTGGCACAAGGAAGATGGCTTCTTCTATGACGTGCTCAAGCTGCCCGACGGCTCGCATTTTCCCATGAAGATTCGCTCCATGGTGGGATTGATCCCGCTGTTTGCTGTAGAGACTCTGGAACCGGACGTTCTCGATAAGTTGCCCGATTTCAAGAAGCGTCTGGAGTGGTTCATTGACAACCGTTCCGACCTCACAGAGAACTTGGCTTGCATGCGTACAGAAGGAATGGGTGAGCGCAGATTGCTGTCGATCGCGAACCAGGACCAGCTGCGGAGCATCCTCCGGTACATGCTCGACGAACGCGAGTTCCTTTCACCGTATGGAATCCGTGCGCTCTCCCAATTCCATCGCGACCACCCCTACATGCTCCATGTTAACGGCATGGAGCACCGTGTCGACTATGAGCCCGGAGAATCTTCCACCGGTCTATTCGGCGGAAACTCCAACTGGCGCGGCCCCATCTGGTTTCCGACGAACTACCTGCTGGTCGAGTCGCTCCAGAAGTTCCATCACTACCTGGGCGACGACTTCCAGGTTGAGTTTCCAACCGGATCGGGAAAGATGATGACCCTGTGGGAAGTGGCGGGAGAATTGTCGCGCCGCATGACGAACATCTTTCTTCGCGACGAAAATGGCCGCCGGCCCGTGTTCGGCAATCTCGAAAAGTTCCAGACCGATCCTCATTGGCGTGACCTGGTGCTGTTCCATGAGTACTTCCACGGCGATTCGGGAGTCGGAGTTGGAGCGAGCCACCAGACCGGATGGACCGGGGTCGTCACGAAGTTGATGCAGCAAAGCGGAGAGTCCAGCAAACGCAAGCAAAGAGAATCGGCGGCGGCAACGGTCGCTGCCGACTGAATTCATAAGGAGAAATAGAAATGAAGGCGATTAGCGTCTTTCCGGGAAAGCCCAACAGTGTTCACGTGGCGGACTTGCCCAAGCCCTCCCTGGATCAGGTCCCAAACGGTCGCGGCGTGCTGGTCAAAGTTCTGCGGGTGGGCGTCGACGGAACGGACAAAGAAATCAACGCCGCTGAATACGGCGCAGCACCTCCCGGATTCGATTTTCTGGTCATCGGCCATGAAGGCTTCGGCCAGGTGGAAGCCGTCGGACCCAATGTCACAGAACTGCAGCCGGGCGACTATGTCGTGGCCACGGTGCGCCGTCCGGGTACGAGCATCTATGACTTGATCGGCACGAACGATATGACGACCGACGACACCTATTACGAGCGGGGCATCAACCTGCGCCACGGCTATTTGACTGAATACTACGTCGACGATGTCGAGTTCATCGTCAAAATACCGAAAGGTCTTAAGCATGTTGGTGTGCTGTTGGAGCCAACTACCGTCGTAGAAAAAGGAATCCACCAAGCCTACGAAATTCAGCGACGGCTCAAAGTGTGGCGGCCGCGGAAAGCAGCAGTTATGGGCGCCGGCACCATCGGCCTCCTAGCCGCCCTGGTTCTACGCTTGAAAGGTCTGGACGTGACCACATTCGGACGTACCCCCAAACCTTATCTGAACTCGAATCTGATCGAAGAACTCGGTGCGCGATACCTATCGACAAAAGACGTACCGATAACCGACGCGGCCAAGGAATACGGCCCGTTCGATCTGATCTTTGAGGGCACCGGTAACTCTGCCGTGGTGTTCGACAGTATGCAGGCGCTGGGCAAGAACGGAGTGCTGGTACTCGCGAGCGTCACGGGCGGAGACAAGATGATCCAGATTCCTGCGGACCGGATCAATCTCGAATTTGTTCTCGGCAACAAGGTCATGGTCGGCACCGTAAACGCCAATCGCGAATACTTTGAAATGGGTGTAGGCGATATGGCACAGGCGGAAGCGGAGTATCCGGGATGGCTCAGCAAGCTTCTCACCGACCCCGTGAAGGGCCTGGACAACTACACCGAACTGTTCCAGAAACTCACATCGCCGAATGGCGCCATCAAGGTGTTTTGCGAGGTGGCGTAAGCCCTGGCACCACTCAAATAACGAACTGCCGTTCGGGGCACACCAAAGCGTGCCCCGCTGTTTGTCACTTTCTGGCTTTGACAGCGTCTTACCGAAGGAAGGCATCCGATCGGAGAGGGCAATTCATGATTCAATTCACGAAAGAAACATGTGGTGACCTGGATGCCGCGCTCCGCCGGGAGTGGCTTGAAACCAACGGACTCGGTGGCTTTGCTTCGTCGACCATTATCGGGCTGAACACCCGCCGCTACCACGGGTTGCTGGTGGCCGCCACGAAGCCGCCAGTCGGCCGTGTTGTCATGCTTTCGAAGCTGGAAGAGACACTCTTCATCGAGAACCAGCCGTTTGATCTTTCCGCGAATCGCTATCCTGGTGTCGTCCACCCGCAAGGGTTTCGATACCTCAAGCAGTTTCGCCTCGATCCATTTCCTGTCTTCACCTACGAAATTGAGGGCATCGAGATCGAGAAGACAGTGTTCATGATCCACGGTGAAAACAGCACCGTGGTGCACTACGAACTGAAGAAGAACAATCATCCGGAGCGGATCAAGAACCTGCGCCTTGATCTCAGGCCGCTGATCGCATTCCGTGATTATCACAGCACCACTCACGAGAACGGAGCGATCAATCGAGAGATAGAACAGCGCCAGGGTCTGGCGACTGTCGCTCCTTACCAGGGCCTACCTTCACTGCATCTGGCTCACAACGCTGTCGAACTGCGAAGGACAGGCGACTGGTACCGGAACTTTGAATATGACGCCGAACGAGAACGCGGTCTCGATTTTTCTGAAGATCTTTTCAATCCGTGCGTCTTGCGTTTCGACTTGCGGCTTCGACGCCAGGCCTCGGTGATTGCCTCCACGGATCCGCATGATGTTGGCCAGGTGGCTGAATATCGGCAGGCAGAAATCACGCGTCGCCGGAATGTAGCGGTATCGTCGCCGGTCGAGGATGCCTTCGCTCGGGACCTTGTCAATGCTGCCGATCAGTACATCGTGTCCCGTGGCGACCAGAAGACCGTCATCGCTGGCTATCACTGGTTCAGCGATTGGGGCCGCGACACCATGATCGCTTTGCCCGGCCTTACTCTGCCGACTGGCAAGCCTGAAGTTGCTCGCAGCATTCTGCGCACGTTCGCGCAGCACGTGGATCAGGGTATGTTGCCCAACCGGTTTCCCGACGCAGGTGAAGCGCCGGAATACAACACAGTGGACGCGACGCTTTGGTTCTTTGAAGCGGCACGCGCTTATCTTCACTACACTGGCGATCTGAGATTCGTGCACGACGAACTCTATCCCGTATTTGCCGATATCATTTCGTGGCATGTGCGCGGTACTCGTTACGGAATCAAAGTCGATTCCAGCGGGCTGCTTTCCTCGGGCGAACCCGGCGTTCAGCTTACCTGGATGGATGCGAAGGTCGGCGACTGGGTCGTGACGCCGCGCCGCGGCAAACCCGTTGAAATCCAGGCACTCTGGTACAACGCACTCTGCATCATGGAAAACCTGGCGCGCAAATTCGGGGACGAATCGGGCCAGAAGCGTTACCGCAATATGGCAACCGTGGCGAGTTGGAGCTTCAACCGTCTCTTCTGGAATGAGAGTATGGGTTGCTTGTACGATGTCACAAACGGCGCACCGCCGGACCCGTCGATCCGTCCGAACCAGATCTTTGCCGTCAGCCTGACCCACAGCATGTTGTCACCCGAACGGGCGAGGTGCGTGGTTCAGAAAGTTCAAGAGCATCTGCTTACGCCGTATGGTCTGCGTAGCTTGGCGCCCGCCGATCCGCAATACCGCGGGCGATATACTGGTGGTCCCACTGAGCGCGACGGTGCTTATCATCAGGGAACCGTATGGCCGTGGCTCCTCGGACCCTTCATCAGCGCATACGTCAAGGTGAACGGTGGAAGTGAGACCGCCCGTCGCCAGGCGGGCGAATGGTTGGAGCCGTTGAGAGGGCATCTCACAGACGGCGGGCTCGGACACATCTCGGAGATCTTCGACGGCGACGCCCCTCAGCTGCCTCGCGGCAATATAGCGCAGGCCTGGAGCGTGGCGGAGATTCTGCGAGCTTACATCGAGGATGTGAAAAGCATTCGCCCGGCGCCACCCGTCGAGAGACCGGAGCCGCAAGCTCGTCTACAAGCCAAAGACCGAGCGGACGCTAGGGACGCAACTCCACAAGCTCTAGCTTAAGGCCGAACTCCTTATTGGGCCGTCAATCAGCCATCCGGTGGAAACAGGCGGACCCGCTGCTCGAATGTCCAACGTCCTAGAAGCCGACTCCTGGCTCGGGATAACTTCCGGTTTGCCCGTTATCCGCCCAGGATAATCTATACGCACACAATATGGCGGGTAACCCTTCGCGACCACTCGCGAGTTCCGTAATATGCCGTCTTCCGCATCACCCTAACGAGAAACCTAGCGGGCCGAGGCGTCAACATCATTCGAGGCTCATCGGAGGCGAGGCGTAGGACACGGGACAGCACGAAGTAAACTGAAGACCGATTCACCGAGTAATTCGCTCGATGTTTCCCATATAGGAACGAAGGACTTCCGGTACGGTCACGGTTCCATCGGGGTTTTGGTATTGTTCGATGATCGAGATCAACACTCGGGGGCACGCAACCGCCGTGTTGTTGAGCGTATAACAAAAACGAGATGCGCCTTTGCCGCTTGGGGTTTTGTCGCGATAGCGAAGGTTGAGGCGACGCGACTGAAAATCGCGAAGCGCGATTCCACTATGAGTCTCTCCGTAATTCTTCCGGCTCGGCATCCATGTCTCGATGTCATACATGCGCCATTTCCCCTGGCCCATGTCGCCGGTGCAATTCTTCGAAACACGATAGGGCATTCGGAGCGCCTGCAGTACGGCTTCCGCATTCGCAATGATCTCTTCATGAAGTTGAATGTGTTCGGTTTCGTCGGCGCCGTGAATGACAACCTGCTCAACCTTGTCGAACTGATGAACGCGATACAAGCCAGCCGTGTCCTTGCCTGCGGCACCTGCCTCACGCCGATAGGAAGTAAGGCTCCGGGCAGTAGAGGAAAGATGAATGCACCCAAAACTTGCGGGAAAGTATGGTCGATTCTTGTTGCCCAGTCAACCTGCCAATAGGTTGGCCGTGCGGAGATAGCGACGATCTCAAGATGGATAGGTGATGTTAAATCGCGCACTCATTGACCTTCAAAAAGGCGAAACAAAAGCGCAAGCTTGTGCTAACGCCTGTTTACATCAACTAATCGTCGGAGTGGCTCTGCACTGGGGCTGCGCCTTGTCTTACGAAGTCTATGAATATAGGGATTCCCACGTCATGGCAAACGGTGTCGGCCTCCTACACGAAATACCTGATTCACTATCTGCGGTTGTACAGGTATCTTATCGTGCAAGAACAACAAGGAGAAACGAGCATGTATTTAGTCATGGGCATTACTGGAAAAGTTGGGGGCGCCACCGCGCGGCGTCTGCTGAAGCAAGGCAAACAGGTGCGGGCGCTTGTGCGCAATCGCGAGAAAGCGGCGAAGTGGGCAGACCAAGGCGTGGAGTTGGTGGATGGAGACTGGAACGATGCGACAGCCATAGCGGCGGCGCTCAAAGGTGTTGAGGGCGCGTTTGTT
>Ga0116218_1000895_pt1 | contig 20056 bp, 13 predicted proteins | sample Sb_taG_2_FD_88966 | JGI IMG/M metagenome (GOLD analysis project Ga0116218, IMG submission 88966) | Peat soil microbial communities from Weissenstadt, Germany - Sb_50d_5_LS metaG | ecosystem: Environmental > Terrestrial > Soil > Wetlands > Peat | place: Germany: Weissenstadt | collected 2010-09-21 | reverse complement strand
TCTCCAGATGTTGGACCTGCGAAGAAATATGCAATGAAACTATCGCCCTGGACGGTTATAGATACTTCAGTATCGTGCGTAAGACCTAAATCCATATCTACGCGACCGCTATGGTCGATGAAGACTCCATACGCTGTGCCATCATCAATGTGAAGGCTCAGGTAGAAAGGGATAGAGGTATACATGGTCATAGTTTCCAGGTTGTGCGGATGGGGAGGATCTACATTCCAAATTGGAAATGCATGACCACGTTTGTTCATTGTGCCTGTACGCTCACCAAGGCCATAGATGCGCTCGCGACTTGCCAGCGGCCTGATCAAACGAACGGCGTTTGTATCAAACGAAAAAGTTTGCAAATATTGCTCTAAAGTAGCCTGTACCTGGCTTTCATTCAGAAAATCAGGCCATTGTTCATCTCCCTGGGCGACAATCCAGGAATGGTAGGGAAGTGTACCTGTTTCACCATCACTCAATTGATAACGCGACTCGTCTAGCTCAATACCACGTATGGCTCTTATGCGTATGACCTCGCTACCAAGTACAGTACCAGCCAGAATACAATCGACATTGGAGTCTCTTGATCTACCCAGCCAGATATGCTCGTTCCCAAACTTACTTTGGTACTGGAGTTGTGAGATATGTGTGAACATCTTTGATGATCTCTTTCTAAATGAAACAGAAATAGCGAGTGTACATTTCTCAACCTGAAATGCTCTAATTTTATAAATATGCATACATTCTCAACGTGATGTCAAACTAAAAGCAACCTTTCAAACAGTACACTATTGTACAGGGGAAAGCCACATGGGGGATGTCCTGGGGGGGACATTGAGTGACCCAACACATGGGTCATGATCCTGGGGAGCAACAGCGGACTCCTTTCTTTCGGTTATTAAGGATATCTTTGGGTCTAAATTGCATGGGATTAAAAAGCAACGCATGTATGCACGCTATCGCCAGAGGTAAGATACCTTATGTCATCTAGATCTGTTACCCAGGGATGAAGTGTGCCCACTTTACTGACCGATGGTATTTCCGAACATGTAGCGTTCGATATTCGAGCAACCACTACCGGAGCTGAACACTCTTTTCGATGCTACAACAAACACGAGCTTAGCATCTTTTCAACGCGATACAGAGACTCAGCGCCATATTACTCTAGAAAAGGGGCACCATAGTGAATGCGCATAATATTTCGCGCTTCGCTCCAGAACTCATCAGTGTGATCATTCCTACACTCAATGAGGTAGCAAATATTGCTCAGCTCTTGACACGTCTGGATCGAATACTGACAAATGCGGCTATTCCTTATGAAGTGATCGTAGTCGATGACCATTCTACTGACGGCACCACCGCAGCTGCTGAAGCCATCACAATAGAGAAAGAGTTGCCGGTACGCATTCTAACCAAGCAGGGGCAACCCGGCAAATCCTTCTCGCTCATGGAGGGATTCGCGGCCGCCAGCTTCGATGTGCTGGCGATGATCGACGCAGACCTGCACTATGCGCCCGAATCCTTGCTTGACATGATCGGCAGGTTGGAGGACGCCGATGTTATTCTGTTCGATAAGCGTACCAATCGCCTTCACAGCGGCCGCCCGGTGCGCAAGGCATTGGGTCGCCTCTTTGCCTTCGTCATCAGCATGCTTTTCGGCATCGAAAGCGATGTCCAATCGGGACTGAAGGAGTTCCGACGCAGGGTGTTAGAGGGGATGACCGCGATGCCCCGCCGGTGGAGTTTCGATCACTACCTCGTGAAGCACGCATTCAGCAGCGGCTACGCCATCGCGAATGTGCCAGTTGTACCCAACCAACGCCAGGCCAGCACGCGCACAGACCGCCTCAGGCTAGGCAGCATGGCGCTTATGATAGATGCGCTCCGGTTGAAGGCATGCAAGGTGTTTGTCACCGTGAGAGCACTATCATGACACAGACCAACCAAGTCAACGGCGCCCTGAAGACAAACGAAGCCGATTCTCGATTCGACGAAGAAGTGAAACGCTATGCTAAATGGATTGCCGCGGATTCCAAACGCTACAGGAATGCCGGGTATCGGGAGAAAACCCGAGCATACAACGAAACCTCTTTGAGGACGATACAGGTAGGTGGGCAAGAAGTGAGTCTATTTGCTCCATTTCGCCCCGAGTTCTCGGCGCTGCAAACATTCACGCGTGGGCAAGTGTGCACGATAAGCATGGTTGTGCTTGTAGGGCTTCTCGGACTCCTCTATTTCCATATAGGGATGATCGTGACTGCCATTGCGGTTGTGACAGTCCTCTACCTTACCGACCTCATCCTCAACGCCATCCTTTCCGTGTGGACACTCAATCACTCGAAAGAAGAGCACATCGACGATGCGATCGTACATGCCCTCTCCGGCGCGGATTGGCCCAGGTATACCATACTCTGCCCCCTCTACCGCGAGGTCGAGGTCGTACCTCAATTCGTCGAGGCAATGCTGGCGTTGGACTATCCGACAGAGAAGTTGCAGGTCCTTATGCTCACCGAAGAAGACGATGTCTCAACACGCAAATCCATTGAGGCGCAGCACCTGCCACCTCATTTCGCACTGGTCACAGTTCCCGCTGGCAGGCCACGCACAAAGCCTCGTGCATGTAACTACGGCTTGCTACAGGCGACAGGGGACTACGTGGTGATCTACGATGCAGAGGACATCCCCGATCCGCTGCAACTCAAAAAGGCTGTGCTCACTTTTGCAAACCAGGGGCCGGAAACCGCGTGCGTCCAGGCTAAGTTGAACTTCTACAATACAGGGCAGAATATGTTAACTCGTTGGTTCACGGCGGAATACTCGCTTTGGTTCGATCTAACGCTGCCAGGATTGCAGAGACTGGGGGTACCTCTCCCGCTCGGAGGGACATCTAACCATTTCCGCGCGCACGCCCTGCGCTTGATGGGCGCCTGGGATGCTTTTAACGTGACCGAGGATTGCGACCTGGGATTACGTATGACCAATTATGGCTTCAAAACCACCATGCTACATTCCACGACGTATGAGGAAGCGAACTCGCAACTCAAGAACTGGATCCGGCAGCGATCACGATGGATCAAGGGTTATATGCAGACCTACCTTGTGTACATGCGCAAGCCACAGGTGTATCTACACCCAGGCCGCTTGAAAGAGTTTTTCTCCTTGCAACTCTTCGTGGGGGGGAAAACGTTCGTGCTCCTGATAAACCCCTTGATGTGGATGCTCGTTCTCGTCTACATTCTGCTTCATCCGATCGACCTGTACCACACCCTATTTCCGGCACCGATACTCTACATGTCAGCAGCGTGTCTCATCTTTGGAAACTTCTTCTTCGCCTACACACACATGATTGGTTGCATGAGGCGCGATCACTTTCACCTGGTGAAGTGGGCATTGTCCATTCCCATCTACTGGGCCATGGCCAGCGCGGCAGCGTTCCTTGCTCTGCAACAGCTCTTTCTCAAACCGCATTACTGGGAGAAGACGCAGCATGGCCTTCACCTGCATGCATCTGGCTCTTCTCAGCAGGGCACAATCGTGACCGAGGAGCCCGGTTCGATGGCGGATACGCTCAAGCTGCAGGAGCCCGCACAAATACTCCAGAACCACCTGCCCAGCATGCCTCGATCCGAAGAAGATGTCCAGGTGGTGATTGATTCGTCCCCGAACATCCCGTTGATGACCGGGGAATTCGAGTTCGAGGTGAAAGAGCAAACCCTGCAGGGAGTGGATGGCCGCGAGGCCATCGAGTCGTTCCTTGAGGAGTTCGGGCTCGAGTCGATAGAGAAAACCCTGAGGGAGGAGATTGTCGTACTGAAGGTGCGCCCGAAGGCAAAGCGTCCACACGATCAATTGCAGACGGGGAGGCTCGGACTCCAGGAGGTGGAGACGAGCCAGTCTTCAGAAGAGGAGTGCCAAAAGCGCCTGACAGGTACACAGCGAACCGTAGGAGTCGCCTCACCTGCGGCCGAGGCCGCAGAGCCTCCAAAGGCGGGTCCGTTTGCTGAGACTGAGGTAGCTGAGGAGTTGGAATCGTGACGATGCAATCAGACTGGCGTCGTCTGGAACGACCTGCGCCAGAGACACGCAAACTCGAGGACTCTGAGACGCTGGATCCGACAGGGAAGGGCTCACTCGAGGAGACTCTTAAGTTGCCCAGGGTCTCCCTTGCGATGTCGGCCAGCACAGAATCGTCCACGAATATTATGCAGATACCCGAAACAGAAGAAGGAGAGGATCGTGAGATCACGGAACTCCTCCCAATAAAACGTCCTGAGCCTCATGCGAAGCAAAGCTGGTTCCACGACACCTGGCTGGTAAGCACCCTCTTGATCTCCTATATAGCCAGCATAGGCGCTTTCTGGTACTTTTTCCAAACGCACCAGATCATCCTGTATGCTGATGCTTACGCGCACATGCTAATCACGCGCCGCGCCTTTGACAACGCAACCCCCGGGCTCGCTCAACTTGGAGGAGTATGGCTTCCCTTGCCGCACCTGATGATGTTACCTTTCATCTGGAACAACTACTTCTGGCGTACTGGTTTGGCAGGCACCATTCCATCCATGATCTGTTACCTGGTCGCAGCGGTTTACCTCTTCTTGGCGGCGCGTCGCTTGACGAAGGATAGCCGCGCTAGCTTTATAGGCACGCTGCTCTTCATGGCGAATCCGAATGTGCTGTATTTGCAGACGACTGCGCTCACCGAGCCCGTGCTCATCGCAACGCTCACGGCCTCTTCATACTACTTCCTCGCTTGGGCTCAGGAAGATAAGTTGAACTATCTCGTCCTGGCGGCGGTTTCCACGTTTCTAGCGACGCTGGCGCGCTACGATGGCTGGGTATTATTCCTGGCGTTTTTCGTCTCGATCGCACTCATCGGCTGGCTCAAGCGCAGAAAGTGGGCGCAGATCGAGGGACAACTCATTCTATTCGGCTCGATGGGTGGATTGGGGATAGCCTTGTGGTTTGCCTGGTGCTACCTCATTTTCGGGGATCCGCTCTTCTTCCTGCGCGGCCCGTTTTCCTCGCAAGCACAGCAAAGTAGTCTGATCGACGCACACGTCTTGTTCACATACCACGACCTGTGGCAGTCAGTCCGGTACTACGCCATCGACTGCTGTCAAAACGTGGGCCCGATCCTCTTTGTTCTGGGGATCATCGCCGTCATTATCTTTGTGCTGCGACGCGGCCTCACCTCAGAAACGATTGCTGGATTGGTCTTTCTGGTACCTTTCGCTTTTTACGTGTTTGCCCTCTACGAAGGACAGGCCGCCATCTACGTGCCCGGCGCCGTTTCTCCCAACTTCTCCCATCAATTCTACAACGCGCGTTATGGCGTTGAGATTGTCGTCCCTGTTGCTCTCTTTATCGCGACCCTGGCAAGCGGCATGACCCTGGGACACTTTCGATCCCTCGGACAAATCGTCCTCGTAGGGGTTATCCTTGCGCAAACGATCCTGACGGCATCGGGAGGAGTCGTCTCACTGCAGGACGGACAATTTGGCCTCGACTGCGCTCATCCCCATTTAATCGTCAACTTTCTGGCTCAGCACTACAGCGGTGGGAAGATTCTCGAAGACTTGTACACCACCAAAATCGATGAGCTGAATCCGGAGGCAAACATTGCCTTCAAGAACATCATTTACGAGGGCTCGGGTCGTCTCTGGCAAGAGGCCTTACGTGACCCAAGCTCAATGGTGGATTGGATCATCGTCAATCAAGCAGACAAATTCGATGTCGTGGCAAAGAACCTCAATCCAACATTCAATGCCCAATACACCCGTGATATTGAGGAATCCAGCGGACTGAGCCTCTATCACCGCAATGGATTGTCGCTCGCGTCACGTCCTATACCGAGCTACTTGCTCAACGAGCACGCCCAGTGCGATCCGAACTCGACGGGGTCGACAGGTATTCCCTCTCTTAAGGGGTCCCACACATCCCTCGCCGGTGCATCCACCCCACCAGCGCCCAGCGAGGTACTCGGCGCAAGAGAGACGACACGTAGACGCGCATAGTAGGGAAGGAAGAGGGAACTTCATGACAACAAAAGAGAGCAGAGGAGAGATGTTGAAACAACAACGAATGCACGTCCGCTTCGTACAGCTACTGGGTTCGTTGGCATTGATATTGACCCTCCTACTGGTGCTGGGACTGGTATTTATCCCGCAGGCGAATACTATCCACGGAACCCCGCCGCCGGTACCAGGGGATGACTGGTCAACGTACATGCACGATCCACAGCGCACTGCTGCCAGCGGCTCCGGTGAGACCGTCATCTCGCCCAACAATGCAGGGCAACTGACCAAATTATGGGCGTTCCAGACGGGTGCCGGTATTGCCGCCTCCGCCAGCATAGTCGATGGCACCGTCTACATCGGCTCGTGGGACGGGTATGAGTATGCCCTCGATGCGCTGGCGGGCTTTCAGAAGTGGAAGACCTATCTGGGCACAACCACTGCCAGGTGTACCCCCCCTGTAACGGGCATCACTTCTTCCGCGGCGGTGGTGAACAACGTCGTCTACGTCGGCGGCGGTGATTCTTACTGGTATGCTCTCGATGCTTTCACCGGAGCCGTCCTCTGGAAGGTATTCACGGGGAACAACAACGCAAACTTAGGGTACTATAACTGGTCCAGCCCACTCATTTACAACGGTTACGCCTACATCGGTATTGCGAGCGACTGTGATAATCCCCTGACACAGGGAAAGTTGCTGAAGGTAGATTTGACCTCACACAAGATCGTCGCTACCTTTAAAACTGTGGACGACGGACAGGTCGGCGGCGGCATCTGGACAAGCCCGGCGCTCGATCAGGCAACCAACACGATCTACGTCACCACAGGCACCCAGGACAAAATCACCCAAACGCTCTCTCAAGCCATCATCTCCATCAACGCGACGACCATGAAGGCGAAGGGCTCATGGCAGATCCCGCTCATGCAGGCAGGGACCGATTCCGATTGGGGAACGACTCCGACCCTCTTCACCGACGCTGCTGGCCGCAAGCTGGTCGCCGCGACCAACAAGAATGGGTTCACCTACGCATTCGATCGCTCAAATATCGGAGCGGGGCCAATATGGGAGCGGCAAACCTCCTTCGCCGGCACATGTCCAACATGCGGGGAGGGGAGTGTCTCATCTGGTGCGTTCGCCAACGGCACACTCTATATAGCGGGGGGGCACACGATCATCGATGGTGTCGGTTATCCGGGCTCAGTGCGCGCCATTGATCCGGCCACGGGAAAATATCTGTGGGAGCACGGAGTTCCCGACCCCATTGTTCCGGCGCTGGTGTACACCAACGGTCTCATCCTTGATGGTGAGGGTCCAACCCTGGAGGTACTCGACGCAAAGACAGGCACTCGCCTCTACAGCTATGAAATCGGTGGCGTCCTGCGTTATAACGGCGATGGGATCTACGGTGCACCAAGCGTGTCGCACGGTGAAATCTTTATTGGAGCTCTGGACGGGAATGTGTACGCCTTCGGCCTCGATAAGAACGAGGCTCCCCCCTCTGATCCGCAATGTGTCCGCGGTTGGTCCTGCCAGGACATAGGGGGCCCCAGGGTGCGGGGTACAGAGACCTTCTCTGGCAACGCGTGGAGTATCTCGGGTAGCGGTACGGGCATCGCGGACATCACAGACCAGTTTCACTTCATCAGCCAGCGTGCCATTGGTGACACGCAGATCACGGCTCAGGTGGCACGGCCAACGGGATCCACCTCGGCGCTGGCGGGGTTGATGCTGCGCCAGAACACTGACTCGGGCTCGCCCTTCTATGCCGCCCTCCTGACACCAGGGGATGGACTTATTGTAGAATACCGTACACAGTTCAACGGTGGACTGAACGTGATCGGTTCGCTCAGGATAGGAGCACGGCCGACTACCCTGGAGATCCAACGCATCGGCGACGTGTATCAGGCCGCGGTCTCGACGGACGGCTCCACGTACACACTGGTGCCAGGCAGTACGGTCGATTTCGTCATGCCCGCCTCTGTCATGGCAGGGATCGCCGTCACTTCGGGGTCGAGTGTATCGGTCGCAACCGCTACCTATAGTGGGCTGGCCGTCGTGATCCCGCGCGCGCTGCCCGCGGCGCCCCGTTCCTCTGCTCCCTGCCTAGCTGGTTGGAGCTGCAGCGATATAGGCAATCCAGCACTGATAGGGAGTCAATCCCTCACGAATGGCTTATGGACCCTGCAAGGCGCAGGCACAGATATCTGGGGGATAGCGGACCAGTTCCATTTCGTGTGGCAGCCACTCGCCGCGAATGCAACGGTGAGTGCACACATCCTGGGGCAGGGGGGCCCTCTGACCAAGGCGGGAGTCATGCTGCGCGCGAGTACTGACGAGAACGCGCCCTACTACACCGCCTTCGTGACCCCTGAGAAGGGCCTTGTCGTGCAGTACCGAGCAATACCGGGACTCGATGCCGTGGCCTTTACCGGCAACAGCAAGATCACAGTGCCCATCTACCTGCGCGTGGCGCGCTGGCAGAACATCTTCACCACGTACACCTCAACCGACGGCGTGACCTGGACACCGCTGGATGGATCGAGCATCGAGCTGGACATCGGTGGTCCCATGCTAGGCGGCCTGGTGGTCACCTCGCTCAAACCGGGCTCCTTGAGCACTGCCACGTTTGACGCTGCGAGTACGGCCAATACCGCGGTCCCTGCACCGACTGCTTGCCCGGTGAGCTGGACCTGCGCCGACGTTGGATATCCTTCGCCCAAGGGAAGCCAGCTGTACAAGGATGGAGTCTGGACCTTGCAGGGTGGTGGCTTTGACATCTTTTCCAATAAGGATCAGTTCCACTACGTATGGCAGCAGCTTTCGGGCGATGGCTTTATAAGCGCGCAGGTCCTCGATCAGGGGGTCACGGATCCGTCCGCGAAAGCAGGGGTCATGTTGCGCACAAGCACAGATACGAGCTCGCCCTTCTATGCCGTCTTCGTAACGCCGAAGAATGACATCTTAATGCACTACCGCGTTAAGCAAGGAGATATGGCCGGTGAGGTAAAGCTCCCCCCACAATCACCTACGCTGCCGATGTACCTGAGGGTTGTGCGCAGTGGCAACCTTTTCACTGCCTACACCTCCCAAGACGGCTTCGCCTGGAGTCCTATCGCCGGGTCGACCATTGAGATAGACACCAGTGACACGATGCTGGCTGGCCTGGCTGTCACATCGCACAACCCGAGCTACCTGAGTGTCGTCACGTTCGACTCAGTCATCATTCAGTAACGTTGGAAAACAGCAACGTTGCTGGACGCTCTTGTGAAGATTTTTGAACAGCTGATTGGAGGAGTTTATGGAAAAGATATCCGAAGCCCAGATAGCGGTTGAACTGCTACCCGACATACAGCGTGTCGCGAAGCAACCGACGCGCTCCCGGCGCCCCCTCTTCTGGCAGCTCGTACGATTTTGCATCGTCGGGGTCATCAATGCCTCCATCGATGTCCTGTCGCTGAATATCCTCCTGCTGTGTTTTCCTACCCATGACCCCAATGTCCTGCTGCTGTACAATTCGATTGCCTTCACTCTGGGCGCGATCAACAGCTATCTCTGGAACAAGTACTGGACATTCCGCCGCCGACAGGGTATAACGGGAGGGGAACTTCTCCGCTTTGCCACCATCAGTGTGACTGGCTTTCTCGTCAGCGATGCCATCCTCTGGATAGCGGCGCAGATATTGCATCCTTTGATCGCGAATCCCACGTTGTGGGCAAATGCTTCGAAATTGACCGCAGTTTGCGCTACGGCTGCCGTGTCCTATCTTGGGATGCGTCTTTGGGTCTTCGCCAGCTTTCCTCAGGAACGGGAAAAGAAACGCGAGGGACAGACGATGCCACTACCCGGTCCACGTGCGCACTCATCACCGGGGTATCCCGATGGGGCCTACGGTGACAACGAACCGGCGCGATCAGAAGGAGCAGCGGGCCAGTATCGCACGAGTTGGAGCCTTTCGGTCGTGCTACCTACGTATAACGAAGAGGAGATCATCGAGGAAACGATCCGTGAAGTCCTCGATACCCTGACACCATGGATAGAGGACTTCGAGATCATCGTCGTCGATGATGGAAGCCGAGATGCCACGCGAGTGATTGTTGACGTCCGCGCTGCGGCCGATCAGAGGGTGCGGGTGATCCACCACCCTATCAACAGAGGGTACGGCGCTGCGCTGGTCAGTGGATTCGAAGCTGCGGAGAAGGACCTCACGTTCTTCATGGACTCAGATGGGCAATTTGATATCCGGGACCTGGAAACCTTCTTCCCCTTGATTGACGACTACGATGCCGTGCTCGGATACCGCATCGACCGTCAGGATACCTGGGTGCGTAAACTCAATGCCTGGGGCTGGAAGACTCTGGTAGGTATGGTCCTCAGGGTACACGTGCGCGACGTGGATTGCGCCTTCAAACTCTACCGGGGCAACTTTTTCCGCGAGCATCGCCTGGAGACACGTGGTGCCATGATCAACGCGGAGATGATTTACAAATTCACAAGAGCAGGCTATACTTACACCCAGGTAGGGGTGCTCCATCGCCTGCGTCGCGGGGGACGGGCCACGGGAGCGAAGCCCTCGGTTATTCTCCGCGCATTCCGTGAGCTGTTCGTCTATGCCCGCAAGTGGCATGACGAAGTGCAAGGGGGAGGTAAGTCCGAGAAACTTCCCCAGACCATAGATGTATAGTGAGAGCCGATCAATCACCAAGATCCGAGGAGTTACTGCCTGGGCAAGGCAGAGGAGAAGAGAGATGCAAGAGAACACCATTCCTGAATTGGTCGATGCCGTTCGTCGTAGGAAATTGCCTCGCCGCCAACTCATACGGACCCTCGCTGCGATGGGCATTTCCGCAGCTGGCATCAGTGCTATTGCCGCTGCTGCAGCGCGCGCGATCAACCCAATGCCGATTACCCATACCGGGAAGCAGGAGGATGCAGCGAAGCACCTACAGCGCCATGATCAGCACCTTGGCTATCAAACCCAGGGGAACGTCGGCGCACTGCACGATGATTACGCTGCACATGCCATCGTCGAGGATAGCATGTACGAAGAGCCCTTTGTCGGCCGAGAGGCTATTATGACACGCAAAAACGTCGTAATAGCCGCCACGTCTAACCCCAACATCGAGGTGCTCAACCGGGTGGTGCACGGAGACCAGGTGAGCGTCGAATGGGTCGCTTCCGGCATCCATACTGGTGATCTCCCCGGATTGCCCGCCTCTGGCCGATTCTTCTCTCTGCGCGGTGTCACCGTAGTAATTCGCCAGAACGGAGAGATCGTTCGCGAAGCGCTGTATTACGATGTAACCGAGTTGCGACGTCAGCTGAGCCAGACATAGAAGCGCTGTACACTACACACCGCAGATACACCAGAGAGAAAGCCAGGAGAGAAAGACTGAAGAGGTATGACATGGAGAGCGCGATGACTTTTGATGATGGTGCGCATGCTATCTACACGTACCGAGTGTGGACGATTCACCGACAGTACAGGATGAAGGCCACTTTTTTCTGCATTGGACGGCACGTTGCAGCCTGCCCTGATCTTTTCAAGGAGGCTCGTGCCGCTGGGCAGGTCAAAGCTAACCAAAGCTGGTCACATCCCTCTATAGCGTTCCTTCCCAGGTGCAGGATCCTATTGCAACTCACCTGCACCTCTAGGGCTATTCAGCATATCATAGGAATCCAGCCCATCTTTTTCCGCCCCCCATATTGGGCCTTCAGTGTCCAGGTGCCTAAGCAGTCTGATCAAGCAGGGATGACAACGACGGATCGGGCACAGCCGGGCATTGCTGGCATCACCGCACGCATACTCGGGCAATCTACCCACGGGCCCGGGGGTAGCATGCTCTTGCACGATGGAGGGAGAGAGTTCAGGAACTGTGGCAGCGCTTCCCGCTCGTAGAGACGGGCTACAACGGCACGGCTCTACGTTCGTCATACTCCAGCAGATGGTCGACGACCCGGGTCCTGCTCCACGAAATGGCCGGAGACAGAAGAATCAGCGCTGGTTGGATCGTATTACGAAACTCCGGCTGCGTTTCAGTAGGGAGACGTCTGCCTAGATGAACAAAACAATGAACGAGCAACAGCTGAGTGTGTGCAAGAGAATCTGCGTAGGAATCTTGATGACCCTATACCTGCTGGCGTCCAGCGGGTGTGCGTTGACCTCCCCTTTCCAGACAAACGGAGGAGGTGCAGGCGGGAACGTGACGTTCCCATCTGCCTACCCACCCTCGACGCCACTCGTCTGCCCCAACGACCAGGGCGATGGTTCCTTTGTCGGCAAGAATGGAACGCAGTTGATCTACCAGGGAAAGCCCCTCACGCTCGACGGATACGCCTTCTACCCCGATCAGATTGGTGGAGCCTCGGCCTGGCACACGCCCGGGTTTACTCACTACATCGACCACATCCTACAGATGGGTGCTCAACTCGGGCAGAATCTCATTCGCCCGACCGACTTCTGGGGGACGCCTTATCACGACCAGAGGCAAGATGATGTCACGATATGGAAGAATATGGATTATCTCGTGTGCGTCGCAAAGCAACGCAGGATATTCGTTGACATGGATATATCCGCGTTCGGGCACTTTCTCGTGAGCCAAGGGCGTGACCCCTATGATAGCAGGTACTGGATCCCCTTCCTCGATGCCGTCGGGAAGCACTACGCCAATCAACCCTCAATTGCCTTTTATTCCATTCTGGGTGAGCCTCAGCCACCCCAAAGTCCCGAAGCGATGAACAAGCTTGTGGACTTTTACCGCGTTGTCACCGACGAGCTCCGCAAGGCAGACGGAAGGCATCTTATCACCGCAGGTGGATTCAATCACATGGAAGAGGAAACGCCGCAAACCCTCTGGTGGCAGAAGATCTACTCCCTCCCGAACAACGATATTATCGCTTTCAAGACCTATTCTCTTGATGACCTGAACCTCATCCCGAAGATCTCGGCGTTCGCCAAAGACCTCGGTAAACCACCGGTCGATGAAGAGTTTGGATTGCCGCAGGGGCTGGGGGATGCAACCTATACAGGAGAAGTATACAACAACCTTCAAATGAGCCGGGCTCAGTTCTACGAAGATATATATAGCCTTGGTGAACAGGCCGCGGTGGTGGCTTTTGCGTTCTGGGACATGGGGTGCGAGGTGAGAGGTAAAAGTTACCAGGTAAATCCCAATACGCCCGCTGTGTGGCAGGTGATACTCAGCCATGCTCCAAAGAATCCGGGCGTTCCTGGAGCAGAGCGCTTGCTCTGCCAGGCAGAACAATAAGGGTGCGTTTCATTTTTTTGCATAGGATGAGTTTATCGTGCGCAGAAAGATTTGGATGAGTTAATGCTGCCACGCTCACAATGGTAGAGCTGTGCAAAAAAATGAAACGCACCCGAACAATAACGCTGGTCGAGCTGAGGAACTGAGACGACCGAACATACAGACCCTTGCGAGAGAAAAGCCTCGTACAGTTACCGGACACCGCTATGTACTCTACGACAAATACGCACTTTTATTGGACAGCAGTCCAACCCCCTAGAGGCGGGGCGTTGTGCCATCAAACACCAAATGGAAGGACACTCGATAGAACCGGAGCAGAGCACCGAGCTATCGGCAGCTCACCGTTTGGTTTCTTCGTCACTACGCCCATGCAGGTGTTTGAGGATGAGCATTCACAGGGACATCAACCCTTGCATTTTCCCCTGATTTCGCTTATGCTACGAGTAGGACGAGTGGCGACTCCCAAGGATTCACCTACACCGATGGCCTGCTCGTTGCTGGGACAGGATCAGCCCTCGAAGTCCTCGACGCCGCCAATGGCTCTTCCCTCTTTCACTTTCAGACAGGAGGAGCAATCTATAGCGTACCAAGTGTTGCCAGAGGAATGATTTTCGTCGGATCAACTGATACCGACTTCTACGCTATTTGGGTATGACCTTGCGAGCTTCCCCACTCAGACGTATGGAATCTTCAGGGTGAATAGGAGGGACAATGCGGTTTGGTGGAGTAGGATTAGGAATTCGGTCAAAATCTCAGCGTCATCGGGAGACATGCAATGCTTACTATCAGAGATGAAACCTTTAATGGACAATACCCCTTTACTCCGCATTATTACTCTCATCAAGGCATTGACATACATTACGTAGATGAAGGTAACGGCAAGCCTGTAGTAATGGTTCATGGTGATCCGACCTGGGGTTTCCTTTACCGGCACTTTATCTCACCTCTCTCACAACATCATCGCTGTATCATTCCAGATCATATGGGCATGGGTAAGTCTTCTATCCCTGAGGAACGCTCATTGTATCGGCTCGAGCAACATTGTGCCAACCTGGAAGCGCTCCTCCTGCACCTTAATCTAGAGGACATTACCCTCATTCTTCATGATTGGGGAGGTCCTGTAGGACTTGGTTTTGCCACACGTCATCCAGAGCGAATCAAACGCCTGGTTTTGATGAACACATGGGCATTTGCTCCATGGCCTGGAGGCCCATTTCCCCGTCTATTGGAGATCATTCGTTCTGAGCGAGGCGAAGCATTTGTATTGAGGAAGAACGGTTATCTCGAACCCGCACTCATCGGTACAACCTACCACAGTGAGAAGCTAACGAATACCGTCTTGGAAGCATACCTTGCACCTTTCCCAACACCAGAATCCCGCCTGGCAATGCTCTGCTGGTCACGCGATATCCCTGTCCAGGAAACCGACACATCCTATGCAGAAATGAAGCGCATCGAAGATAGTTTGCCACAATTCAATGCAAAGCCAGTATTGTTAGTGTGGGGAATGCAGGATCCGGTCATCCCACCCACGATCTTACATCGCTGGCAGCAGCTATACCCACACGCAACAACACACGAAATCGAAGAATCAAGTCACTTTTTACAAGAAGATGCCCCTGAACGCATCATACCCTTGATCGAAACTTTTCTAAAAACCAACCCGTAAGGCATATGGAGGACATCATGTCAGATACTAAACTTCCTGATGACTCAGCCCAAGAACACCACATCGCGCAAATACGCCCTCCTAAGTATGACTTCGCCACCTTCGAATCAAATTGGCGAACCACGTGGGAGGAACAAAAACTCTACCAGGTTGATCTGCGCAACGCCCGTAGACCTTACTATAACCTGATGATGTTTCCCTACCCCTCAGCCGAAGGACTTCACGTTGGGAACATGTACGCCTTTGTTGGCTCAGACGTTCACGGTCGATGGATGGCAATGCAGGGATTTGATGTGTTCGAGCCAATTGGACTCGATGCGTTTGGTATACATAGCGAAAACTTCGCCATTAAAAAAGGCATCCACCCGCATATTCTTACAGCGCAGAATGCCGAGCGCTTCCGCGAGAGGCAATTGAAACGCATTGGAAACCGCTTCGACTGGTCGCACGAACTGAACACAACTGATCCACACTACTACCGTTGGACACAATGGATTTTCTTGCAATTATTCAAAGCAGGACTAGCTGAACGCAAAGCAGCGCCCGTAAACTGGTGTCCAAAAGATAAAACAGTGTTGGCAGACGAGCAAGTTATCAATGGACACTGTGAGCGCTGCGGCAGCATAGTACAACGGCGATGGCTTGAGCAGTGGTTCCTGAAGATAACCAGTTATGCTCAACGACTCCTGGACGATATGGATCAGCTTGATTGGTCTGAACGAGTGAAAACAATCCAGCGAAATTGGATTGGACGCTCCAAGGGCCTTGAGTTCAAGATGGCGATTGATGGACAACCCAAACAGAGTGTGCAGGTGTATACAACACGCCCAGATACCATCTTTGGCATGACCTTTGTTGCCCTCGCTCCACAAAATCCACTTATCCCTTTGATCACAGACGCTACCTATCAGGAAGCGGTAACCTCCTACCAGGCATCCACCAGTTCCAGATCCATAAGTGAAAGCCATGCCATGACTGGAGTCTTCACCGGAGCTTATGCAATACATCCTCTGACAGGCGAACGTATTCCCATTTGGATCGCCGATTTTGTGCTGGATGAATATGGTTCTAGTGCAGTCATGGGAGTCCCAGCACACGATGAGACCGATCTGATGTTCGCTCAAGAAATGGGCCTGCCTCTTCGCGTCGTCATACAACCTATACAGTCAGACACTTCACTCTCTAACGTAACCGATCAAACTAGAGCTTTTGAGCAACCGGGATTACTCATCGATTCAGGCGCATACTCAGGATTAACATCCGCACAAGCTCAAAGCGCCATCAGTGCATGGTTTGAGGCAAACGGACTTGGAAAGAGAACGATAAAATATCGTCTGCGCGACTGGCTGATCAGTCGGCAGCGCTATTGGGGGCCCCCTATCCCGATCATTTACTGTCCTGATCACGGCGCAGTGCCAGTACCTGAAGATCAATTACCAGTACTATTGCCCGATATAAAAGACTGGATGCCAACAGGCACAGGAGTATCTCCGCTGGCTGCAGTCGGCAGCTTCGTCAACACTACCTGCCCCATCTGTGGACAACCCGCCCACCGCGAGACAGATGTCAGCGATAACTTCCTGGACTCGTCCTGGTATTTCCTGCGCTACCCATCAAACAATGATGAGATGCAGCCCTGGGATCCCGGTCTCACTCGCAAATGGCTCCCCATAGATATGTATATCGGTGGTGCAGAACACAGCGTTCTGCACCTCATGTACACACGCTTCATCACCATGGCGCTGCACGACCTGGGTTATCTGGATTTCACAGAGCCCTTCAAGCGCTTCCGCGCCAATGGTACTATCACTAAAGGTGGGGCCAAGATTTCCAAGTCAAAAGGCAACGTTGTTAATCCCGACGACTATATCGGCCGCTTTGGTACAGACGCATTTCGGCTGCATCTGATGTTCATGTTGCCATACGAAGCTGGTGGAGATTTTAATGATCGCGGCATCGGCGGTATCGTGCGTTTCTTGAATCGAGTCTGGCAAATTACCACGCAGCGCGGTGCCAACGCCACAACCATAGCTATTGCTGGCGAAGCAAAACGCGCGCAGCATCAGACAATAAAGCGTGTCACAGAGCATATCGCAGCCCTTAAATACAACACAGCCATTGCTGCATTGATGGAATATCTCAACACTCTCGAAGCCGCCCAGCACATTACACGCAAGGAACTCGAAACCCTACTACAACTGCTTGCACCTTTCGCCCCATACATCACAGAAGAGCTTTGGCATCATCTCGGCAACCAAAAATCAATTCACATATCATCCTGGCCCAAATTCGACTCTGAGGCCATCCGCCCAACTACACTCACAATCCCCGTGCAAGTCAACGGACGTGTGCGCGACCACATCACCATCGCAAGCGATACCCCCGAAGATGAGATCAAACAACTGGCATTAGCGACCGAGCAAGTTCAACGTTTTACAGCCAACCAAAACATCCGTAAAATCATTTATGTCCCCGGTCGAATAATCAATATAGTAATAGACAGGGATTCCACCAACTAATATATGCCATATACCTCTGCTATACGGATGAGGGCGCAAACACCAATCATGACTCGTAGAGACAAGGATGTGGTGATGGGTAATGGGGACGCTTGCGCTTTCCTGGTACATTGTAAACCCTTCCTATGAAGCATCTAGTTGGTAGAACCACAGACAGCTATGTTGCTGGATGATGCAAATCAATGTCATCCTGGCACATCCATGTCATCTAGCTCCCCCATTGTCATCCTGAGCGTCAGCGAAGGATCTCACACGCTGTTGATACACCGCATGTGACAGAACTACCAATTAGGCAAATCTGCATTTTTGCCGATAAAGCACATTCCCACAACCAAAACACATCATTAAACCAACCGGTTTGGCTATTTGTCATTTCCATTTTCTCGAAAGCTACAATCACCCGCCCCACTCAAACGTCTGCTCCTTCACCCGTACACCCCATGTATCACTCTCATACTCCTCAACAAGCCTGAACCCCCATTTCTCATACAAATGACGCGCCGAATCAAGGCCAGCAAAAGTAGAAAGAGAAACTCGTTGAAAGTTCTGCTCCTCACAAAAGCGCATAGCCTCTCTCATCAATTGATTTCCAACGCCCTTACCCTGATATTCAAGATCAAGAATGAACCAGCGTAAGTGAGCACCTTTCGTAGCAGCTTCACTTCCATCAATAGTGATCGACCCTACAATCCGTTGACCATCAACCGCAATCCAAATTCTATCCTGACTTTCATCATACCTGCTAAGAAAGCTTGCCAGACCTGTCGCGACCATCGCTTCGAAAAACAACCCGAAGCCCCAATGTTGAGCATAATAGGTAGCATGAAGTTCAACGACCTTACCAATGGCCCCGGGAGTATATCCTGAAAGAATCTGTACATCGTTCATCTTCATCCTCGCTTACCTGCCAGTTGACTCAAGTCTGTATTTTCAGCCTAATGTATTAAAACTCATTATACAGCAGACATTCCAGGAAGCCTCATCGACTTCCTGGAATGTCTCTCGAACTCATCTATGTACTGTAACTCTATGATTCCCTCTTCTCGACGGGAAACTGGATCTCGGTAACATACGATTCATCATCCTGACGTACAGGTTCAGGACAATAGAGGTAGACTTCGCGATTCGGTCCAACGATCCTATAACCATTTGCCTCAATCCAGCGGAGAATGGCCTCGTACGCTAGATTAAATGTATTGAAAGCACCTTTGTGCACGACACTGGCCATAGTAAAAGCGGGAATCTCGTAGACTTTGACTCGTTCACTCTCGGTAATGGCCTGTTTCAGGAAAACCACTGCTTCGCTATCGATATCACTGGTCTTATACTCATCATCATTATGCCATATTGCTGCTCCAATAAGATCAGATCCCTTGACGCCATGAAGAGTGAGGTATGCATACACTTCGTTGAAAAGGCGACCAACGTCGGGATAGCTAGCAAGGGTATTACGAACACTGGCAACCAGTTGTGGTTCGACACGTTTGATAACTACATCATATTCTGGCATTCTATCCTCCATTTCAATAATGTTGAGTCGAGCCTCAACCCGTGCGAGCCGCTCCTGCTCACTGGCAATATGTTGCCGCAGTTCTGCATGCTTCAGTCGCAGCATACCACGTAACTGCACCAGCGAGACACCTTCATTCAGCACCTGGGCAATCTGCTCCAACGAGAGACCAAGATCCCTGAGTGCCAGGATGCGGTTCAGCCTGGGAAGCTGGTTTGCCGAATAGTAACGATAACCGGTGAAGCGATCAACATTAATGGGCTTGAACAGTCCCATCTCATCGTAGTAGCGCAAAGTCTTGATTGAAACCCGGCTCAACTTTGAGAAATCTCCAATTCTGATCATGCGGTCCACTCCGTACGGATAGCATTTTCCTTAGCAATTGCTTCTATACAGACTCTATCATCTCCACTAACTGGAGAGTCAAGCGCTTTTCGCTAAAATTAAGACTTCCTAAACTGAGATCCACTCATATCTTGGAGTGTATATGGAGATGGCCTTTGCCAGGAGCGTGAGGGTGCTTATGAATAGAGGTATGAGCAGATGGCAGCAGTTCCTACATAGATATGCCAATGCAATAGCCTCTTGCAGCCTTGGAGATAACTGACGCATGAAGCAAACCAAACGTGCGTTGATCTCTTGTAGAATACTCTATGCGTCGTCAGGTACAGTCATGGGTTCATCTCGCTGTCCCGTTTGTCCTGGTCATCTGTCGCAGCGCGACCACGCACACAACTAACACAATCAGCCCGACTGGCGCTATAACCCAGGGAAGCAACAAAACGCTTCCTGCTAGCAGGTATGGAATGCTCACCAGGCCGCCTACCCCATTGAAGACGGCGCCCATCACGGTGATCAATGGCAGTTCCAGGCGACTTAATGCTCGCTGTGCCAGCACGGCCACAACTGCATACCCCAGAGAAGCAGCGCCTGCCTCCCGTATGATAAAAGGTGCATTGATGTGCAGGTTGAAGAGGGTAAAGAGTTGTGGCACGAACAGAGGCAAGATCCCGAAGAATCCAGCTGCGATGGCTCCCACAACCAAAAAGACCTGCATAGTGCGGCTGGAGAAGTCTGGCTC
>Ga0116218_1000890_pt1 | contig 20084 bp, 12 predicted proteins | sample Sb_taG_2_FD_88966 | JGI IMG/M metagenome (GOLD analysis project Ga0116218, IMG submission 88966) | Peat soil microbial communities from Weissenstadt, Germany - Sb_50d_5_LS metaG | ecosystem: Environmental > Terrestrial > Soil > Wetlands > Peat | place: Germany: Weissenstadt | collected 2010-09-21 | reverse complement strand
ACATTCCTGCCCCAACTGGTACGCCCTCGAAGGGGTTACTGGAATACTTGCAAGCAGTTGTACCTCGCCCATTGCCATTTTTACGCTTTGCTATTCGGGTGTTGAGATTAGCGGATATTTTGTATTTTGAGCATGATTCCAATGAGGAGAGCAAGTCCTCCAAAATGGCTGGGAATGATATTTCGCATTTCACCGGTAGTCCAAACGAATCATACGATGAATTGGGGTCTCGTTCCATACAGCAAGACAAACGTAAGAATGTTGCCGGGACATCAATTCTGCATGTGTTACCAAATGCTGCCAGGCTTCTGCTTGGCTCAAATCGTGCAGAAGTAGCGCATGAACTCTTTACACACTGGTTGAATCGGGTTTCTTATGATGAATTATTTGATCTTCAGAATGAAGGCTTGCGGTTACGTTGTCGAACAAACATGCTCACCCAACCCGCATTACGTTCAGGTGAAATCGAGGTGGAAAACACGGATGCCCGGCAGACGCTAGTCGCGGTGATAGCTCAAGTTCCTCAAGGTCAATGGATCAATTTCTCTACGTTTGCGCGTTTCGTGTATCGTTTAAACCCAACTTTTTTGCAGCGAAGGCAGAATCAATTTTCTTCTCCCCATTGGTGGATCGAGCAAGAGGAGGGACGCTCTTTGCATCCTACACTGTTTGGTGATTGGATGCTCGCAGAAGGCCGTTATCTTGCACATCTGCTCCACGGCCCTCTGTATTGGTGGGGAATTTGCGATGTTGTATTATCACCCGATGACCGTTTGTTGGCTTTCCAGTTAACGCCGTTGGCGAATTCGTTTGCCAATCAGGTAGTCGGAGATATGCAGTTGAATTCGTCCGAAACGCTGGCTTCATCACATATGTCGGATATTGAGATAGCGGAATCTGGTGACTTGTCTATTCCATGTACTTTTGCTAACTGGCTTCTGATTGAACTGATTGAGCGCTTCGCAGAAATAAAGGGAGCTCAAGGAAATCGACTTTGTTACCAGATAACTCCAGGTTCGCTTGGTGAGGCATTTACTCGTGGCGAATCCCCCAACCCTTTATTAAAACTCATACATAGTATGGCTGAGTATCAACATTCAATTGCACCGAACGGTCCTTTAGCTCGTTTACTCGAGCAGCTTGAACGGCGTATAGCAAGTTATGGGCGGGTACGATTCTATACCAATGTTTCTTTACTCGAGGCTGCTGATCAACAAGTTGTGAGAGAGCTATCAGCCACCACGTCTTTACATGAGCATAGTATTCGTTCTATTAATCCTACTTTACTGATTCTAAAGAAAAATGCTATTGAAGACCTTTTCGATGAACTCAAGCGACGCGGACAGGTCCCACTTCTGCATGATTCAAGAGAGATGCCGCTTGTAGCTTCAAGATCTGAGGCGCAAAATGAATCAAAATGACCTCTTGCTTCTACAGACTGCTCCTCCTTACCATTTACAAGCGATCGTAAAAGCGCGGCGTTTTCCAGTTTCCGTTCATGGACAGAATGTTAATAAACAAAATGATCCATCATCAATGACTATTGCTGAGATCGCACAATATTTGTTCGATCCTACATCCTGTATAGATACTTTGAACGGTTTGACTGAAATGGAGAAATTCATTTTACATGAATTGATTGCTTGTGGGGGACGTGCTAACAGTCGTGATCTAGCTCTATATTTCAGTTGTATACAAGTTCCTCTTGACGGTGCTCTTGAGCCTGAACGAAAAACTTCTTCTACGGCCGATTCCTCAAATGGGTCTTCGACTCAGCCACATCACCGCGTGGTAACGCTCCAATATCCTACACCCCATCCCCATGGCATTTTTGAGCAGGCAATACATCGTCTCTTGTTACTAGGCCTACTTTTCTGGGGCAAACAAACGAATTTTGTTGGTCGTGATTATGCAAGTGGTGTCTACGACGGTATGTTGATTGTGCCTCGAACCGTTTTTGAAATAGCGAAAGAGCTTTGGAACACAATTACAACTATCTCTTCACACGATCAGACATCTGCGCAGGATACCAGTAAAGATCTCAAAGGTATAAGCGAGGGTATAACCTCTTTACAGCGATATCTCTATCGTTACTGGTCGCTTGTCGCGGCAATGCGTGATGGATTACCACTGGTCAATAGCCGATTGCTTTCACGACCTTCATTACGCCTGGTTTTAGAACAGTTAAGCTTGCCAGGAACATCAACTTTAGAGCAAGTACGTACCGAGTCGGATGTTCCACATCTCCTCTTCATCAGGCTGCTTTTAATGAAATTGGGCCTGCTTTCTGAACGTCGTGGGCTACTCTTTGCTACGCCTGCAGATGCTTTTTTTTCTCTTCCTTTGTTAGAGCGAGCTCGTCGTTGCTATCACGTATGGCTGGATACGACATTTTGGAACGAATTAGCGTATACTACGAACATAATCCTACGTCCGGGACCTGCGCCACTTGAGTCTGCTCATGAAGAGGTTGTACATTCGCGTAAGCAAGTTATGGAACGGCTTTTAGCCGAACATACTGGCGAATGGCATGAGTTTTCAGCATTTATCACTCGTTCCAGGCTCTATATTCCCTACCTGCTTTTTCCTCGTCAGAGCGGTACGCGTACAGAACGCTATACAGTAGGAAACAATCCTTATAATTGGGATTTTCGTCTACGCCGTGGTTGGTTAACTCCGCGTGAAGGCTGGTATCTCGTAGAAGGTGGATTTATTCGCGCACTTATAGCAGAGCCTTTGCACTGGTTAGGCCTTGTGAATTTGGACGCCGATCACCCAGATGCGTTTCGTCTTGTTCAAGATCTTGCACTCATTACAGGCGAGACTCTCCTGGATAACCACGAGCCGACCTGGGGACGTTTAGTTGTGCAACCGAATTTTGAAGTCATAGCTCTTGCCCCTGTTTCGGAAGCACTGCTTATTCATTTGGATCGTTTTGCTGAACGGACACGGCTGGAGCATATTGCTCAATATCGTCTGACTAAGGCAAGTATTACACATGCTATTCAATCAGGACTACAAGCCGAAACTATCCAGCACATTTTGGAGCAAGCTGCAGGCGGCTCTATTCCTCAGAATGTCCAGTACTCGTTGATCGAGTGGGAACGGCAGGCGCGACGTATCGAACTTTGGCGGGGTGTCACTCTGCTAGAGGTTGATGACGCTGCCCTGTTGGATCAGCTCTTAACTGATGCAGAAACTCGAAATCTATTTGGTCGCCGTCTTGCTCCGTTGCTTGTAGAGGTTCTGACCGATCAATTGCCATCGGTACAAGAAATATTTTGGCAAAGAGACTACCTTCCTGCGCTCGTATCTGCCTCCATGTACGATAACTTGTTAGAGAACGGTCGCCTGCCAACTCATGAACCTCAATGGAGGCTTTTGCAAAATGGGCTATTGCAGCCATGCCACGCTGTACTCAACCTGTATCTGGTCGCGGAAGTCGAACGTATTACTGTGTTAGACGAGGCGACAGGTTGGAGAAAGATCACGTCTGAGGTAATTCAACAGGCATGTGACTCTGGCTTGTCCCTTGATCACATTCTGCGTTTCTTACAGCATTACTGTGAAGGTGGAGTTCCAGCCTCCTTCCTTATTCGCCTCAAAATATGGGGAAATGGCTATCACCAGCAAACGAGCATAGGCATCGAACATACACCACTACTCCGACTCTCCATGAAAGCCCTGCAAGATATACAGGCGGACGAAGAGATTGGACCGCTCCTTGGCACAGAGGTTCCTACTGATACTCGTTTGGTGCGCGTCCCAATTGAAGCTTTAGACCACGTGAAGGAATTGTTGAAAGATCGTGGCTTCACTGTTGAATGAAACTCTTGACCGCACCAGAAGAGAGGAAGATGCAGCCTTTTTGACCGGGGCTTGAGGCACATCCGTTTCAGGGCCAATTGAAAAGTCGAGGCAAGTGAGGTTAAATGACAGGTAATATCACAACATAATCACACTTGGTCTCTCGACTTTTCAATGGCCCTGACTGTTGAGTGAAACTCTTGACAGGTACGAAATCTATGATGTATTATTTGTTAGTAACAATGACTGTTACTAACAACCATTTTTATCTGAAGTTAGAGATCAATGTCAGAAACCATTTTTTACGAACAGAAACAACCAACAATTAACGAGCAGGTAGAACGATTTACTGCTATCTTCATGGACTTGCGCAAAGTGCTGGGTGTAGGATTCAAGCATGCGCACCAGCATGGGTTAAGCACCACCCAATTTATTGTTCTGGGCCTGGTTGGCAAAGCCCAAATTACCGGAGAATCTTGTACCATTAGCAGCATTGCCGGGGATTTGGATATTGACCCCGCGACTGTGGTTCGCACTGTTGATAGCCTCGAAAAAAGAGGATTAGTAGAACGCAGGCGAAGCCGCGAAGACAGGCGACAGGTCTTCGTTGAATTTACCGATGCCGGCCGAGCGGCTCGACAGGAAGCCCATCAGCAGTTTATCGATCGTATACATACGATTTTACTTGCTATGAGTGAAGAGGGGCGCTCATCGCTACTAAGTGGATTGGAAGAATTTGTACAGGTAGGGTTGAGAGTACAAGAGATTCATTCTGAAGGGGAAATGTAAAAGCATGATAAGATTATTCCGCCAATTAGGGCCGTTTCGCATTCCTATCATTTTTGTTTTTGTACTGGTCTTTTTACAATGTCTTGCAAATCTCTATCTACCCACCTTGATGGCTGATATTGTGAATAACGGAATTGTGAAAGACAATATAACTTATATACTTCAGGTTGGCGGCATTATGTTACTGGTCACATTCGTGGGCGCAATTTGTGCCATCGCAGCCAGTTTCTATTCCGCTAGAATTGCTATTGGCTTTGGCCGTTTGATCCGTGGCAAGCTGTTCACCCGTGTCGGGAGTTTTTCATTGCACGAGTTTGATAGGGTGAGTACAGCATCACTCATCACGCGCACAACCAACGATACGAACCAGGTGCAGTTGGTCTTAGTCATTATCTTAAACATGATGATCAGCGCGCCTCTCATGATAATCGGCGGCCTCATTCTGGCCTACGGCCAGGATAAAGTTCTTACATTGTTGCTGCTTATTGTCATACCCATTCTCCTGGTATTGATCATTTTGATCATGCGTGTAGCGATACCGCTTTTCAGAGTCATGCAATCGAAATTGGATAGACTCAATCTCATACTCGATGAAGGTCTGAGTGGAGTGCGTGTCATCCGGGCATTTGACCGTATAGATCATGAGAAAGAGCGCTTTGATGTAGCCAACACCGATCTGAAAAATGTGGCCATCAGAGTCAACCGTATTGTCGCGTGTATGATGCCAATCATGATGTTGATTTTCAACCTGACATCGATCGCCATTCTCTGGTTCGGTAGTATCCGTATCAATAATGGCGATATGCAAATCGGCGCACTCTTTGCCTTTCTGCAATACTCTGTGCTGATTCTCTTCTCGTTTCTGATGCTTTCAATGATGTTCATTATGATTCCACGTGCGGCAGCCTCCGCAGATCGTATTAATGAAGTGCTGGATATGGAGCCTGAAATCAATGATGCCGAGACAGTGAAGGATACCGATGTAGAACATGGATATATCACATTTCAACATGTCACATTTAGCTATCCCGGCGCCGAAGAACCCGCTCTTAACGACATTTCGTTCAGCGTGTGTCCCGGTCAGGTTACTGCACTCATTGGGGGAACGGGATCGGGCAAATCGGCACTGCTCAACCTGATTCCACGCTTCTACGATGTGGATAGCGGCAGTGTCTTAGTCGATGGCGTGGATGTACGCGACATGTCGCAAGAACATTTGCGAGCAAAAATAGGCCTTGTGCCGCAACAAGCTGTACTTTTTTCAGGAACGATTGCACAGAACATTCGCTATGGCAAAGAAAGCGCAACACTTGAAGAGGTCAGGCGCGCGGCTGAAATTGCACAGGCTACCGAATTTATCGACGAGATGCCGGGCGACTTTGATTCCGTCATTGCCCAGGGTGGCACGAACGTCTCTGGCGGACAAAAGCAGCGCCTGTCCATAGCGCGTGCCCTGGTAAGAAAACCCGAGATTTACCTGTTTGACGACAGTTTCTCAGCGCTTGATTTTAAAACGGATGCGAAGCTACGAGCCGCCTTGAAAAAGGAAACACTTGATGCCACGGTACTCATCGTCTCACAGAGAGTCAGTACCGTCATGGACGCAGATCAAATTATCGTTCTGGATGAAGGACGCATTGCAGGCATCGGTAATCATCGCGAGTTAATGGAGACCAGCCAGATCTATTACGAGATTGTCTCCTCACAACTTTCATTGGAGGAAATCGCATGAGTCAGAACCGCGCAAGCATGGGAACTGCCGGGCAACCTCAACGCCCTATGGGTCCGATGGGAAGAGGCCCAATGGGTGGTATGGGGATGCCGGTACAGAAAGCAAAGGACTTTAGAGGCACCCTCTTCCGGCTGCTTGGCTATTTTAAGCCACAGACACTCCTCCTGCTGATTATACTTTTCGCGGCAGTGATTGGCACAGTTTTCAATATTGTCGGTCCGAAAATCCTGGGATTGGCAACAACCAAGCTCTTTCAAGGTGTAATGGAGAAATATCAGGGCGTACCCGGCGCTACAGTTGATTTCACCTATATAGCGCATGTTCTGCTGATTCTTGGCGGGCTCTACATCATCAGTGCTCTGTTCATCTATCTTCAACAGTATCTCATGGCAGGGGTAGCGCAAAGAGTTGTGTACACGATGCGTCAAGAGATAGAGGACAAGCTTGCACGCTTGCCTCTGAAATACTTTGACTCACAAACTCATGGAGAAATTCTCAGTCGCGCCGTCAACGATATGGATAACATCAGCACGACGTTGCAGCAAAACGTGACGCAGTTGATTACCTCAGTTGTAACGATTATTGGCGTCATCATCATGATGTTGTCGATCAGTCTTTTATTGTCCCTGGTGGTGTTTATTACACTACCACTCAGTCTGCTGGTCACCACTGTGGTTGCCAAACGCTCGCAACGCTACTTCGCGCAGCAGCAAAGAGCTCTTGGAGAACTTAACGGCCACGTGGAGGAAATGTATACAGGCCACAAGATCGTCAAAGCTTTTGGACGCGAAGCTGAATCGATTGCTGAATTCGATAGAATGAACGACACATATTACAATGCTGGTTGGAGAGCTCAATTTGTTTCTGGCATGATCATGCCGCTGATGAGGTCTATTGGCAACCTCGGCTATGTCTTTGTAGCTGTCGTTGGCGGCATCATGGTCACGAAAGGAGCAATTGCGATCGGAGATGTGCAGGCGTTTATTCAGTATTCGCAACAATTTACCCAGCCGATCACCATGCTGGCGAGTATTACGAATTCGATTCAGTTAACTATCGCCTCGGCTGAGCGTGTTTTTGAACTCCTCGATGAGGAGGAAGAGCAGCCTGATGCGGTTGACGCGAAGCTTATCGAGTCTCCGCGGGGTAAGGTGCAATTCGAACATGTCTCGTTCCGTTATAAAGAGGATGTCCCGTTGATTGAGGACATGAATATCGAAGCGGAGCCAGGACATATGATTGCAATTGTCGGGCCAACGGGCGCCGGCAAAACTACTCTGGTCAATCTGTTGATGCGTTTCTATGAAGTGAACAATGGGGAAATTCTGGTTGACGATACAAACATCATTCACTACAAGCGCGGGAATCTCCGCCGCTCATTCGGTATGGTGCTTCAGGATACCTGGCTCTTCAATGGAACTATACGGGATAACATTGCCTATGGACGTGATGGGGCCACTGAAGAAGAAATTGTCCGGGCAGCTAAAGCTGCGCGCGCTGATCACTTTATCAGGACGCTTCCTGAGAGTTACAACACTGTATTAAATCAAGATGCGACAAATATCTCGCAAGGCCAAAAGCAGTTGCTTACCATTGCTCGCGCGTTCCTGGCTGATCCGGCGATCCTTATTCTCGATGAAGCGACCAGTAGCGTTGATACACGTACCGAGATGGCTATTCAAAAAGCTATGGGTGAGTTAATGAAAGGTAGAACCAGTTTTGTGATTGCCCACAGGCTCTCAACAATCAGGGATGCTGAACTGATTCTGGTTATGAATCATGGTAGTATCATTGAGCAAGGAACCCATAAAGAATTACTTGCGCAGAATGGATTCTATGCCGACCTTTATAACAGCCAGTTCTTAGGTAGAACACTCCAGGAGGAGGCTGTATAGGCAATTGACAAAACACTGCGTTTATGATATCTTACTTCATGCAAACGCAGTGTATTAGCGGGAGTGGCTCAGTGGTAGAGCATCTCCTTGCCAAGGAGAAAGTCGCGGGTTCGATCCCCGTCTCCCGCTCCATCCCTGATTATCCGTCACACTAGCAAGCAAGCACGTGTGCGGCGACGTCGCCAAGTGGTAAGGCACGGCTCTGCAAAAGCTGCACCAGCGGTTCGAATCCGCTCGTCGCCTCCAGAGTATTAGACGTGATTTGATTCGAGGTCACATCTTTTTTATCATTTCAAAGCATCTATTCACTTTTAAGGAATCCCCATGCGACAACAACGCAGCTACCCTATCGAGGCCATAGTACTCAAGCGTACTGATATAGGTGAAGCTGATCGCATTCTTACACTTTTCACACCAAACAAGGGCAAAATGCGAGCTGTTGCTAAAGGAATACGTCGCCCTATCAGCAAAAAGGCTGGCCATCTCGAACTTCTCAATCGTAGCCAGTTGCAGGTTGCACTTGGCCGTAACCTTGACATTATCACTCAAGCCGAGGGACGCGAAAACTTTCTGCATCTGGGTAGCGAACTCTGGCATATGACCTGTGGCTTTTATTTAGTTGAATTGGTGGATCGCTTTGTCGAGGACTTGACTCCCCACCTTGAAATTTATGCTTTATTGCTGGAAGCTCTTCGCTACCTTGATGCCGACGCAAATGCATTACACCAACATCGAGTGCAAAACGCAGAGCTACCAAATGAACAAGTCGATGAACATGGCCATACGCGATTGCTCCTACGTTACTTTGAGCTACATCTGCTGTCTGCAGTTGGCTACGAACCAGTCCTGCATCATTGTGCTCAGTGCGCTAATGAATTGCGTCCAGAAGAGAATGGCTTCAGAGCTTCACTTGGAGGAGCGGTTTGCCCTCAGTGCTCCCGTTTCTGGGAGCGCCACCTATCGCTGAACGCTCTCAAAGTCTTGCGTTTCCTACAACATAGAAAATGGGTTGAAGCCTCATACCTTAACCTTGACGCCAAACTCCAGGTTGAATTAGAGGCCGTTATGCATGACCTTTTACGTTTCCATCTGGAAAGAGATCTCAAATCATGGAGTTTTCTGGATATGCTCAATATCTCTATCTAATTGACAAAGCAGAGTTTTTCACACTCTTAACGTGATTGCGCCGCAGGCGCACAGAAAACAGTTACACAATGACTTGTGAGAAACCCGGGTTGACGAAGAAATACACACTTCCCTCCAAATCCATTCTATGGTACAGTTAGATCAATAATTTTAACCTCGTCGCCATGAATTTATTTTTTATCCCCAAATTGGAGGCATAGATGAGTGATCTCAGTCCAACAGCTAATCCCGACGTGGGTGTTACGAAAAAAGCTACCAGGGGTTACGCTATGTATGTCTTTTGGGTCATGTTCAGCATCAGCTTTCTCAATTATCTTGATCGCAATGTTCTAAGTGGGGCGGCCAATGTCGTAGCACGTGAATTGGGTTTTGGCTTTGATGGTATTGGCGTAATTGCATCATCTTTTCTTGTTGTCTATACACTTAGTACTATCCCTCTTGGTATCTGGGCGGATCGAACCAAACGTAAGAACGTTGTAGCTCTCTCCGTCTTGATTTGGAGCCTGGCAACCGCCTTCACAGCATTCGCGAATAGCTTTCTCACCCTCTTTCTTTCGAGGATGGTATTGGGCATAGGCGAGGCAGGATATTTTCCCGCTGGCACTGCTCTTATGAGTGACTATTTTAGTCGTTCTAAACGTTCTCGCATTATGAGCTGGTGGAGTGTAGGACAGTTGGTTGGTATTCTTGTTGGTTTTGTGATGGGTGGGGTGCTTGCTGGTATGGGAAAATGGCGCCTGGCATTTATTTTTACAGGTATTCCGGGTCTACTATTGGCCTTTCTTGCCTGGAGATTGCGTGAGCCACGCCGAAATGAGGCAGATGAAGAGGAAGTTGATCTTTATCCGTACACACTGGGCCAGATGGCTGAGATTGAAGAACCTCATCAGACTATCCATATTTCATCGAATGTGTTTTCACAGTTTGGTATGCTACTTCGTATCAAAACACTTGTTGTGCTGATTATTATGCAAATCTTCGCATTCTTCGTCCTGGGCGTAAATGTTGTTTTTTTACCCACGTACCTCCAGCAGAAAGATATTTTTGGTCTGAGCTCAGGTCAGGCTGGACTTTTCTCAGGTGCTGTTATCGTGCTGGCCGGACTTGTAGGTACTGTGCTTGGGGGCTACATGGCTGACTGGCTTAATCGTCGCCATCAAGGTGCGCGTGTACTGGTGTGCGGTATTGGCTTCTTGTTGAGCGCTCCCGCTTTTGCATTGGCAATTACTACTCATAATTTCCTGGTTTTTAGTGTCTTCTTCATTGTCACGACAATTTTACTGACACTCTACACAGGTCCTAGTACTGCCGCCACACAGGATGTTGTTCCCGCTCTTCTGCGTGCATCTGCTATCGCAGTCTCGCTCTTCTTTGCGCACCTGCTTGGCGATGCTTTTGCGCCAACGTTGGTTGGCGTTCTGGCGAGCGCTTTTGACCCAACTCATGGTCAGCACTTTGCGCAGAATATGGGAGGACAAGACCTTGCCAGGGCTTTACTGATTACGTGCACCCCAGCCCTCCTTATTGCTGGACTGGTAGGCATTTTTGGTTCCCGATGGATGAAGGGCGACGTGGCTACCGCGCTGGAAGCTGATAAGTTGGGGCTAACTTCTGCGTAATTCATGGAAGATGTCGATACTATAATATGATTGAATTTGCAATAGATAATATTGTACAATACTTGTAACTCTCAAGCATTGAGTTTTAACCCTTAAAGGTAGATATGAGAACTCAAAAAGAGCAACAAAACGAGTTACAAAGACGATGAACCTACAGAAATATAACCACCAAATGAGTCAACACAACGAGCTAACCCATATGAATTTAACAATCCATATTTGGATAGTCCTTACGGAATAACATCTGATGCCCCTCCACCTCCACCTCCGATAAAAAGCAAAAGGAATGCTCTTCTCTGGGTAGTATCTGGTGTTGTGTTGACCGTAATTCTTATTTTACTCTCGATAATAGGGTATTCGTTCTATGGACATGCGAATAGTTCTGCAACAACAAATAGCCCACCAACGGCTAGACCTACTGCCAATCCGAAACCCACTATCATTATTGAAACTCCTACACAAGCACCTCCGACCGCGACATCTACACAAGCACCTCCGACCGCGACACCTACTCCTTCCGTTTCCAATTATGCCATTGATATTTATAACGACTTTGTTGCCAATGGGCTTGGTGGAACTGACCCGAAGCATGATACCAATTGGTCATGTTGTACTTATGTGCCAGCAGGAGGCGCGATTTACTGGACAGACAGCCAGAGCGGGCAAGTATTAGATATCGCTACATTTTATAATATCCAAGATGCCGAAACCGACGCAAATGATTTATTTAATAAGGGTTTCAATGCGAATGTTGTACACGCCTGTCTGCTATCCTATGATAAAAATGTACCTGCAAGTGTGATAAACCCCTACGTTCAGTTGATGCAACAATATTGTAACTGAATTGGATTTGACATTCCAAGGTTAGATCGATTTACTTTTTTACACAATCGTCATGAAATTCTAGCATATTGGAAATAATATGTCCTAAAGTGCCCTTTCATAACTAAAAACGCAGTAGATTGTGATCTAGGCTACTCTATGACTGTATTCTTGCCTACTGCCCAACTAAAAAAGAATATGTTATAATGCGCCCAAAGAGTGAATCCTAATAGAAATAAACATGAGAACTATGATCAGCGGAATAGATAAATATGACGAGTAATTATTCTCCCGATCCAAATAATATAGTCTCTATTGGAAATCCGGTCACTCCACAAAGTGGACAAGACTCTGGCCCTAAAGTGCCAGAGTTCTCTGCGTCGGTTGCTCATCCCTATTCTTCGGATGCAGCGCAAGAACATTCACCACAGACACCGTTCTCGAAAGATGACCGTGGCGGCTTCCATCGCTTACCTGTTGGTACTTTATTGTCTGCCGGACGCTACAAAATCGAACAATCCGTTGCTGCAGGTGGTATGGGAGCAGTCTATCGTGCTGTAGATATCCGATTTGATGATGAACCTTGCGCAGTCAAAGAAATGCTAGACGATTTCCAGAAGGATGTTGATCGTAATCAGGCAGTGGAATGGTTTAAGCGCGAGGCCAAACTGCTTCTAAAGCTGAATCACCCTTATATTCCGCGCGTGCGTGATTCCTTTGTTGAAAATGACAGACATTACCTCGTCATGGATTTTATCGAGGGACGCACATTAACTGAGCTATTGGCGAAAGAAGGCAATGTGCCTGGACTTGAAGGTGCGCACGGGGTTTCAGAGGCTCGTGCGCGTAGTTGGGCACAGCAACTCTGCAATGTACTGGCCTATTTGCATCGCCAGAACCCACCAATTATTTTTCGTGATCTCAAACCATCGAATATTATGGTGACAGATCAAGACGAAATCAGGCTGATTGACTTTGGTATTGCTCGTACTTTCCAATCGCAAAACCAGTCAACCATTATCATGACGATTGGTTATGCTCCACCTGAACAACTACACGGCATGGCGGAGCCTCGTAGTGATCTGTATGCGCTTGGAGCAACTCTCCATCGTGTTTTGACACACCATGACGCGGTCAATAACAAACCGAGCATTTTCTCGTTTCCACCAGTGCGCACGCTTCGTCCCGACATTTCTCCTGCTTTTGAGCAGGTTGTAATGAAGGCCCTCGCACCTGCACTAGAACACCGCTGGAGCAGCGCGGCCGAAATGGAACGTGCCGTTATGAACCTTCCCCCGCTTTCTGCACAGGTTCAGCTTCCACCTGTGATATCATCTCCCCAGCCTGGGGGAGATCGGGCCACGCCTGCATCAGTTGTAATCAATCATTCGAGTGGTGGGCTAACTGGTCCAGGCGGTGGTTTCATCAAAGTTGCCCAGGAACGTCTCAGTGCCGGGCGAGTCGATGAGGCATACTCTTCAATTCAGTCAGCATATGTTGTTGAACCAAACAATCCTTTTGTTCATAAAATCTTTGGACAGGTGTTTGCGTGGAGGAGGCAACCCGATCTAGCCTTTCAAGCCTATAATCGCTCATTAGGATTGAATCCAAATGATGCTGAAACGCATAAACTGATCGGTGACCTGTATCTTTTTCTTCGAAAGTTTCCTGTTCAGGCTATACCTCCTTATACTCAATCAATACGTTTAAATCCCAATGATTTTGAAACGCATCAACGCTTAGCAAAGTGCTATGAAGAGACAGGTCAATTTGAACCTGCTTTACGTGAATACCAGGAAGCTCTTCGACTAGCTCCTCCTGGATCGAAGCGGCCTGATCTCCATTACGCAATTGGCCAACTTGCTGCGAGGCTGAATCAGCTTGTACTTGCCGAGCGTGCTTATGTGGAGGTATTGAAGATCAATCCTGCTGACCATTCGACTCGTTTTCTGTTGAGCATCATTTATGAGCGTGAGGGCAAGTTTGAAGCTGCCCGTCGCGAGTGTGGTTATGTTGTAGCGGCGACACCGAGTAATCAGGCTGCCCAGGCAATGTTGCAGCGGTTACAAAGCCAGTTGGGACGATAAGAGGAGTATCTTATCTCTGCAATTGATCCGACGTAAGGGAGAAAGAGTAAATGAGTAGGCATAGTTATCAACCAGAAATGCGTCAAAGCATTGGTCGCTTTGCTTTCTCGATTCTCGGCGGCCTATTGCTTGCATCTCAGCTTGTTTTACCTTTGACCACTTTCGCGCTCTCTACTCGAACAGCGAAAAGTGCTGATCCACCAGCCTCACAATCTCTTGCGCTGTCTGAAGTCTCAGTCGTGCGCCTGGTCTATAGTTTCAGTGCAAAACCAGCTTCAAAAGCAACAACTGCGGGAACTCCGGTGCTTTGTACGAGCATGGGAGTACTGGTAAAAAGCTTCCCTGCTAGCAGTCCTTCTACCCTCAATACCTGGGTTTTAACTGATGGGAGCCTCCTGAACACAGCACCTGCTCCATGTGCCCCGACTGGATCTAGTTCTCGCGGGAAAACTTCGACAGCCTATACTCTGTCGTCCATCAGTGTGTATGCCAACAATGTCTATACTGGCAATGCTTCTACACATGCTTTGCTTGGCACATATACTGCTGCTCCGGTCAATGGGCTTTTGTGTTTTGCTACACCTTGTACCAATGGAGCATTCCTTTTTTCTTTTCATACTAACCAGCTACAACCTACCCTGAACGTTGCTACTACGAATACGACCCAACAGTTTGGCATTGCACTGACCTCTCAATCCTCACCAACGGCTCGTCCACCCGCGCCACTTGCAAGCACAACTGCGGCGTTAGCTTTTCTCAATCCTACTTCGGTTATGCCTGGAGCAATAAGCAATCAGAATGAAGTGGGGATGCCCTTTATCAACAACAACGGACAAATGGTTGCTATGCAACTGCAGAACAATGTATCGTTGACTTCTTCCGATTACAATACATTTGTGGCTCAACGATCTGTGTTCAATCTTGCTCAAGCTAATACGTTGCAAGCAGCCTGGGAGACTGGTATAGCAGCCTATTATCGTCAAAACTATAATGATGCAATCACAAATTTTCAAAACGTTGAGAGCTTAAATCCTGCTTTCATAGCGGCCAAAACGTTTGAACTGAGTGCAACTGCTCTCAGTAACTCACAGAGCAAGGCTGCAGGCGGGACTCCGGTTCCTGCAACTGAAAACTCCACTTTCTTTGGTATTCCAAAATCAACCTTTTTCATTGTTGGAATTTCAGCGGGTTTTTTGCTGCTGATTTTGATACTGATAATTGTGAGTGTATGGGCGCGGCGTAGACATGAACTCGCTCGTTTTAAAGCAGAACAAGCTGAAGCGCAGCGGAACGCCGAAAAAGAAGTGCAACAGATTCAACGTCCTATGACAACGAGGAATCTTCAGCCACTGTCAACCGAGTTACCTTGTCCAAATTGTGGAACAATGATACGATCCACAGAGAGTATTTGCCCACATTGTGGAGTGCTGCTTTCGGCTTCTGCCTCGGGTCTACATTTGCAGACTATGTCTCCATCACCAGCAACAATGCAATCTCAAGCCAATTATCCGCAATCTTCTGAAACTTCATCTCCCTCGATTAGTGAGTTACCAACCATGGAGTTTTCGCCTACGAATGGATCGAACAACTCTGATGTAACCTTACCTTATGGTATCGAACAGCTTCAAAATCGTAATTTAAGTCTGGCGGTAGGCTATCTTACGGATCCGGGTATTAAACGAAAACATAAGCCAAACGAAGATAGCCTCTTTGCTATGCAAGGCACCGAGACCTACAATTCACTGCCTCAGGAATTTGGGCTTTTTGTAGTGGCCGATGGCATGGGAGGCCATGCGAATGGTCAGAATGCTAGCCGCATGGCCATTCAGACTATTATCGATTATGTGCTGCCCAAAATCTCAGAGAATAAACAGATGGGGGATGAGGCATTCGCGAAGCTTTTGCGCGATGGTGTGCAATACGCCAATCAGGCTGTCCACCATCGTAACCTGGAAGAACGAGCTGATATGGGCACAACTATGACTGCTGCTCTTGTTTTTGGTCCCACCGCATATATAGCAAATGTTGGCGATAGCCGAACGTATCTGTATAGAGAGCCAGGTGGACTTACAAAGGTTACACATGACCATTCTGTGGTTGCCAGTTTGGTAGAGGCCGGTATTATCAAACCAGATGATATTTATACACATCCAAAACGCAACCAGATTTATCGCAGTCTTGGTGAGAAACCAGTAGTTGATGTCGATTCTTTCATAGTGTCACTCAAGGCGGGTGATAAACTGCTACTCTGCTCCGATGGTTTGTGGGATATGGTACGTGACCCTGAAATTCAGCGGCTCATGAGTGCTCCTACTCAGGATCCCTCAAAGACTGGTCAGACGTTGATCCAGGCAGCGCTTGATGGAGGTGGTGAAGATAATGTGAGTGTCATCGTCGTATCATTCTCTGAGTCTGAGGTAAACTCTTCCGGCCAAACAAGTATGAAAGGCGTTCAACTTCTTTATAAACCAGAAACTGTAACTGTGCCTGATTTGCCGCAGATGTAAATGCTGAAATTGTCGGGCATTCTTTCCTGTGCTATAATCACAATAGTACTCATCGCCTCTTATATCGCAACTAACATCTGGAGGAAAGGCTCGTGCCAACACCTGCCAACGTCGCTTATTTATATGCTGCTATTTTGTTTGCCGCAGGCTTTATATTCGTAATAGTCACTATGGTGGCGTCAAACATTCTAGCACCGCGCAAACGAACGAAAGAAAAATTGCAAACCTATGAGTCCGGTGAGTCTCCCATCGGCTCCGCCTGGGTCCAATATCCCCTGGGCTTCTATATTTTTGCACTGTTATTTGTCGCTTTTGACGTAGATATTGTATTCATCATCGCATGGGCCGTAATTTTTAAGCAGTTGAGCTTCTTTGGATTCTTTGAAATCCTCTTCTTCATTCTGGTCCTCGCTCTTGGTCTGGTCTACGCCTGGCGCAAGGGAGTTATTCGATGGATCTAGTACCACGCTCAAAAAGTTTACCTGTTACACCGGCTGGCTATCGTGATCAGAATGCTGCCCTCGCTCGTGATCTTGCTCCCGTCTCACAGATTACCGGTAAAGAGCTTTCACTGAAGACTATTAAAGGGGATTTTCTAGGGCTTGAGGTTGACAGCACGAATCTTGTAGCTGTCTGCCGTTTCTTGCGAGATCAACTTGGCTTCGACTTGCTAAGTTGCATATCTGGTGTAGATATGCTGGATCATATTGAAACAGTCTATCATGTCCGATCTCTCACGCGCGGACAACTGCTGCAAATCAAGGTTCGTTTGGATTATGAGAAACCAGAGGTAGATAGCGTTGTCTCAGTTTGGCCGACTGCAAACTGGTTAGAACGTGAAACGTATGATCTCTTTGGAATCAAGTTTGCTGGGCATCCTGATTTACGACGAATGCTCCTCGATGACGATTTCGTGGGCCATCCTCTTCTCAAAAGCTTTCACCAGGTGCCATTTACAGTGAAGGCACCTGCAACTACACAGGTTGATCCTAATATGGCAGTTGATGGCAGATATCAACAAATAGGTATAGAACACGTTGTTCAGAAAAAGCTGGGCCAGGGCAAAGAAGAGCGCTTGCATCCGGGCACTCCGACCTTTGGTCACGCATTTGGAGATTATCATGACGAAGCAAACCAGGAGCAAGTGACTGCAACAGGTGATCCTGAGCAAGCAAAGTCAGCACCTGAAAAGTGAGTAAGTGGAATGCCAAAAACTTATAAACGAAGAAAGGCGACAGGCAAATCCAGCACAAGACAGTCGCATGCTGCAAGCACTCGGGTAAGCGCTTCAAGTACGCACAAGGCGTCACCAACTCCAGTGAGCAACGCTAATGCCAACGGCACGAATAGGGCGCTCGCCAATCGGTCTTTTTTCTCCCCTAGAGTTGCTGGACCACAAAGCCTCATTTTTCCGGCGATGATCGCTGCAGGTTGCTGGCTTATGGCCTACACCTTGATGTTTCTTACAAATGACACGAATCGGTACCTTATTGGTGGTCTGGCTGTGCTGATGGCCCTGCTCTGGACGTTTAGTTTTGGCATGCGCGTACGTAAGTTGCTTTTGACGCGACAAAGATCGCGCTAAATGAAATACATCATACTGTCTGGGCTGTTCTTAGTCTGGGTAAAGATTGAAATATACAAAGAGGTAATCCATGGTTACAAATCAAGATAGCGAGACACTAACTGAGGAAATCGAAGGAGCTGAAGGTTTCAAGACTCAAGAAATGCTGCTCAATATGGGCCCACAGCATCCCAGTACTCACGGCGTCTTGCGCCTGGTTCTTACGCTTGAAGGAGAAACCGTGGTGGACTGCACTCCTGTCATTGGGTATCTCCATCGGGGGATCGAGAAAATTTTGGAGAATCGACCTGTCATGGGTGGTATCCGCTATATGGATAACGCTGATTATCTCTCTCCCATGCTCAACGAAATTGCTTATGTAGGCGCAGTCGAGCAGTTAATGGGCTTAGAGCCACCACGCAGAGCGCAATATATCAGGTTGTTGGTCGGTGAGATGCAACGTATAGCTAGCCACCTTGTAGCCATTGGCACATATGGGCTAGATCTTGGAGCATTTACTCCGGTTTTGTGGTGTTTCCGCGATCGCGAGGGAATTCTTTCTTTATTCGAAGCCCTTGGCGGGAGCCGCTTCAATGTCAATTACTTGCGTGTCGGTGGCGTGTTGCACGATTTTCCAAAGGGGTGGCTGAACGAATGCGTGGCTTTTCTCGATCAAGAAGAAAAGAATATGGCTGAGCTGGAAACCCTTCTTACCGGAAATGAAATATTCGATGCACGAACCCAGGGTGTAGGCTATATCGACCCGCAACAAGCTATTGCCTATGGGCTAACTGGCCCAAATGCGCGGGCCAGTGGTATTAACTGGGACCTGCGCGTCAATCGTCCCTACATGGCATACCGCGAAGTGCCTGTAAAGGTGCAGGTGCGTCAGGAGGGCGACTGCTTTGCGCGTTATCGAGTGCGTATGCAAGAAATTTGGGAGAGTATTCGCCTCTGCCGTGTAGCAATCGATAACATGCCGGGAGGGACTATTAGTACGCGTACACCCATCGCGTTGCGTCCTCCGCGTGGCGAAACCTACTTTGCTATTGAGGGAAGTAAGGGAGAACTGGGCATTTACTTTATCAGTGATGGCAGTGAATATCCATGGCGTGCAAAGATACGTGGTCCGTCCTTTGTGAATTTACAAATCATTCCCGAAATACTACGTGGACATAAAATAAGTGATGTTATCGCTATTCTGGGTAGCACAGATCTCGTGCTTGGAGAAGTTGATCGCTAAACAAACCGCGTGAGCTCGATTAGGGCATTTAACAAAATAATCCAGTCATCCGTATGGGCCGATTTATCGACCTCGGTGGATGTTCCGAAATCTGGTTAAAAATCATGATCCCCATATAGGCGATTAAAAGCTAGTGGAGTTATCGTATGTACACAGTAATAATGGCTGATAACATAGGGAGCCAGCTAATTAACGGTATTTTCTCATGGTCCTTTTTACAGTTCATCATCGTCTTCATTTCTTTCTTTGGTTTCGTACTCACCAGTGCGGTCATCTTGGTCCTGGCAGAGCGCAAGATCATAGCTTGGGTGCAAGATCGTCTTGGACCGATCCACACTGGCCCCTGGGGTTTGTTGCAGTCAGTTGCTGATGTTGGCAAACTCCTTATGAAAGAAGATGTACACGCGTCTTTAATTGATAAATCCCTTTTCTTGCTTGCGCCATCGGTATTCCTGGCTCCAGTCATTGCTGCTTTTGCTGTAATACCATTCTCACCCTACTTACAACTACCAGGAACGGCCCTCGCTACGGGTATCGTCTACTATGTAGCGATGAGTTCGATTGATATTGTCGCTATAGTGATGTCCGGCTGGAGTTCCAATAACAAATACTCGCTCATAGGTGGCCTGCGAGGTGCTGCGCAGATGATCTCCTACGAGTTACCGCTTGTACTGGCGCTGGTTGGTGTTGTGATGCTTACAAGCGTTCTAGCTAATTCTGGCATCGGTACCATCTCTACACAACAGATGATAAATTATCAAAGTAGCAGTTTTTGGCCTGGGAAAGGCATTCCCTTCTGGGATTTCATCTTCCAGGGGTTTACTCCGTGGGCCTGGTTCTTCCTGGTCCAACCCTTAATGTTCGTCATTTATT
>Ga0116218_1000887_pt1 | contig 20124 bp, 16 predicted proteins | sample Sb_taG_2_FD_88966 | JGI IMG/M metagenome (GOLD analysis project Ga0116218, IMG submission 88966) | Peat soil microbial communities from Weissenstadt, Germany - Sb_50d_5_LS metaG | ecosystem: Environmental > Terrestrial > Soil > Wetlands > Peat | place: Germany: Weissenstadt | collected 2010-09-21 | reverse complement strand
GGGATCGAGCCGCTGCGCCAGATCCTCGCCGGCACCCAGGCGATCTTGTACTTCGACGCCCAGGCCGACGCCGGGCTGGCGCGAGCGGTCACGGCCGCCACGATGGGGCTGGTCATCTGGCTGATCGCGGGCGCGGTCGCGGTGCGGTGGTATGACCGCAAGGGATACAACCGCCTGGATCCCGAGCTCCTGGGGTATGTGGCCGACTCGGTGCAGCAGCACAGGTCGCAGAACGCCCACGCCCGGCCACAGGACTCCGGGAACCCAGGAAGCCCAACCGAGCCGGATGCCGGCGCCCGGCCACAGGATTCCGGGAACGCAGGCAGGCGAACCGAGCCGGACGCCCGGGTCTGAGCTCGCGATAGGCAGGGACTCCCAGGATGAGACTCGGCGCGCCGCGGGAGTGGGCTTCGCCTCCGCGGAAGTGGGGGACTTCCGGACCGTGTTGGTCTGCGCCATCATCCTCGCCGCCGTCAGTGTGATGTCCATAGCCGGCATCCGGCGAACCGCCCCCACCCGCTGAGGCCTGGCCCGCCGGCGCTCTCGATCCGATGGAGACCCAGTGATACTGCAAGACGCATTCACCGTAGAGCCGTGGAATCTGCGCGAGACTCACCTGGACCTGGACCTGCTGGCTCAGACCGAGTCGGTGTTCGCGCTGGCCAACGGGCACGTGGGCTGGCGGGCCAACCTGGACGAGGGCGAGCCGCACGCCCTGCCGGGCAGCTACCTCAACGGGGTCTACGAGACACGACCGCTGCCCTACGCCGAGAGCGCCTACGGCCTGCCGGAAACCGGGCAGGAGATCATCAACATCACCAACGGCAAGCTGATCCGCCTGTTCGTCGACGACGAGCCGTTCGACGTGCGGTCCGGCGAGCTGCGCTCGCACGAGCGGCTGCTTGACTTCCGCTCCGGAGTGCTGACCCGCCGCGCCGAATGGGTGTCGCCCGCCGGGCGGCCGGTCCGGGTCTCCTCGGTCCGGCTGGTGTCATTTACCCAGCGGGCGGTCGCGGCGATCTGCTACGAGGTGGAGCCGCTGGACGGCCAGGCGCGGATCGCCGTGCAGTCCGAACTGCTCACCAACGAGCAGCTGCCATCGGACGGCGCAGATCCCCGTGTGGCCGCGGCGCTGCAGGATCCGCTCAGCGGCGAGTACTACGACGCCACCGGAACGGCCGTGATACTGGTGCACCGGACCAAGCGCAGCGGGCTGCGCGTCGGCGCCGCGATGGAGCACCTGATTGACTGCCCGGCCCCGGTGCGGGCTGAGTCCCGGTCGTTCACAGACGGCGGCCTGGTCACCGCGGCGGCGGTGCTAGCGCCGGGGCAGAAGCTGCGGGTGGTCAAGTTCGTCGCCTACGCCTGGTCCGGCGCCCGGTCGCTGACCGGGGTCAGGGACCAGGTGTGGGCGGCGCTGGCCGCGGCCCGGCAGGCCGGCTGGGACGGGCTGCTCGCCGACCAGCACCGGTACCTGGATGACTTCTGGGACCGCGCCGATGTCGAGGTGGACGGGGACCCCGAGGTGCAGCAGGCGGTGCGGTTCGCGCTGTTCCACGTGCTGCAGGCCAGCGCCCGGGCGGAGAACCGGGCGATCCCTGCCAAGGGGCTGAGCGGGCCCGGGTACAGCGGGCACGCGTTCTGGGATACCGAGACCTTCGTGCTGCCCATGCTGACCTTTACCACCCCGGACGCCGCCGCCAGCGCGCTGCGGTGGCGGCACAGCACGCTCCCGCTGGCCCTGTCCCGGGCCGCCCAGCTGGGCCTGGCCGGCGCGGCCTTCCCGTGGCGGACCATCACCGGGCAGGAATGCTCAGGCTACTGGCCCGCGGGCACGGCCGCGTTCCACGTCAACGCCGACATCGCCGTCGCCGCGGTCCGCTACACCGATGCCACGGGTGACGAAGAGTTCGCCCGTGGTCCGGGGATGGACCTGCTGGTCCACACTGCCCGGCTATGGGTCTCCCTCGGCCACTACGACGACCAGGCCAACTTCCACATCGACGGGGTCACCGGCCCGGACGAGTACAGCGCCATCGCCGACGACAACATCTACACCAACCTGATGGCGCAAAGAAATCTGCTGGCCGCCGCCGACGCGGCCAAGCGGTACCCCGATCGCGCCCGCGAACTCGGCGTAAGCGACGAGGAATCCGCCACCTGGCGGGACGCGGCGCAGGCCATGACCATCTCCTAGGACGAGACGCTCGGCGTGCACGCCCAGGCAGCGGGGTTCACCCGGCGCCAGGTCTGGGATTTCGCCCGGACCTCGGCCGGGCAGTACCCGCTGATGGTGCACTTCCCGTACTTCGACCTGTACCGCAAGCAGGTCGTCAAGCAGGCTGACCTGATGCTGGCCATGCAGATGCACAGCAGCGCGTTCACCGCCGAGCAGAAGGCGCGGGACTTCGCCTACTACGAGCGGCTGACCGTCCGGGACTCCTCGCTGTCGGCGTGCACCCAGGCGGTCATCGCCGCCGAGACCGGCCACCTCGACCTGGCCTACGACTACCTCGGCGAGGCCGCCCTGATCGACCTGCTCGACCTTCAGCACAACACCCGCGACGGGCTCCACATCGCCTCGCTGGCCGGCACCTGGATCGCGCTGGTCAGCGGCTTCGGCGGCCTGCGTCTCAAGGACGGGACCGTCAGCTTCGCGCCGCGGCTCCCCGACGGCCTCACCCGGCTCGCGTTCACCCTGTTCATCGGGGGCCGGCGCCTGCGAGTCGAGGTCACGCACGCCCAGGCCAGGTACATCCTGACCGGCGGCGACCCACTCGAAATCCTGCATCACGGCCAGCCGGTCACCCTGTCGGCCAGGAAACCGCACGTCCGGCGCATCCCGGCGGCACCGTCCCGGCCCCGGCCCAGCCAGCCGCCCGGACGCGAGCCCGTACACCGCCCGCCCGCCGGGAACGCCGGCCACTAAGCCCTGGCCTGTCAGCAACGTGCCCGCCGGCGATGTAGCGCAGGAAGCCGCCCGCGGTCCCGCCGTCGCAGACCCGGTGGTCGAAGGTCAGCGTCAGCTCGGTCACCTTGCGGACGGCCAGTTGCCCGCCGACAGCCCCGGCCCGGTCGATGATCCGGCCCAGGCCGAGGATCGCTACCTCCGGGTGGTTGATCCCAACGGCATGGCACTGGATGACCGCGACGGCTTCATCTACGTCGCCGACTCCCTGCTCAGCGTCACCTGGCGGGTATCCATCGCCGACGGCACCGTCTCAGCCTGCGCGCGGCCCGCAACTGGCTCCCGGCGGCGGCCCCGGCGCCAACGGGCTCAAGCTGCACGACGGTGCGGTGTGGGTCAGCAGCACCCAGCTCGGGACGCTACTGCGCGTCCCCATCCGGCCTGACGGCTCCGCCGGCCCGATCCAGACGATCGCCACCGGCCTGGCTGGCATCGACGACTTCGCCTTCACCGGGTCTGGACCCAGCGCGCCGGTCCTGGCCGCCATCAACCGCTTCAGCACGGTCGTGCTGATCCGGCCCGACGGCAGCCAGCAGACCGTGCTCGCCGCCGCAGACGGGGCTGTCCAATCCCTCCTCGGTCGCCCTCCGGGGCGGCACCGTCTACGTGCTCAGCGCCGCCTACCTGACCCAGACCGACCCCAGCATCCTGTTGGCCAACCTCCACCGCTGGCAGCGGCGTTGGTGATGATCGCGCCGCCGTAGGAGTGCCCGCCTAGCAGCACCGGGCCATCGATCTGGCTGAGCAGGCTGGCGGTGTAGGCGGAATCGGCGGTCACGCCTCGCAGCGGATTCGCTGGCGCGATGACGGTGTAACCCTGCTGTTGCAGCCGCTCGATGACGCCGTTCCAGCTGGACGCGTCGGCGAAGGCGCCGTGCACGAGCACGATCGTCGGCTTGGCGTCGGCTTGCTGGGACGGCTGATCTGTCGCATTCACTGGGGAACCTCCTGCGCTGTGGATCGGCTGATTTGGGATGGTTAGAGATGGCCGGTGTCTATGACGGCCTGGGCGCGGGCCCTGGCAGTTCTGCATGCGGCAGGTTTGAAGTCCCACCTCTGGCGGCCCCCGAGGATGCAGGTACCGCCCGTTCGGGCTGTGTCTCGCCATCAGCCTCCGGCGCTGACCAGGCGGCGTGTCGCCCCTGCCCGCAGTTGCGGCCCGTGGCGCCATGTAATCCAGGCAAGCACGCCAGGCAGTGGGCGGCAACGGAACAACTGGGAACAACCGATTATCTCTATCTATAAACAAGACAAATCGCATAGCTTGTACGAAAGTGGTGGTCTTGAACGGGGCGACCCTCTTGTCGGTGACGTCCACGACGCCCTCCTGACCGCGGTCGCTGTCGGCGGGCTGAACGTCGCCCTCCTCGCGGTATGTCACGTTCATCCTTCGACGAGTTGCTGGCCGCCGTCGATGTCGAAGGTGGCGCCGGTGACCGCGGTGTTGGTCATGAGGTGAACGGCCAGTGCGGCGATGTCCGCGGGGCCGACGACGCGGCCGATCGGCAGCGTGGCGCGGAGCTGCTCGCGGCGCTCGTTGAGCCGGTCGCCGAGCAGCGAAGCCGACAACGGCGTGTCGACAAACCCCGCCGCGATCAGGTTGACCCGCACGGGCGCGATCTCGAGCGCGAGGCTCTTGGTCATGGCCGGAAGCGCGGCCGTCAGCGCCGCAATGAACGCCAAGCCCGCTCCCGGGCGGCGGCCGCCAACGCCGCCCATGAACAGCAGGGTGCCTCCCGGGCGGACCCTGCTCACGGCGTCCTTAGCGACCTGCAGCGGCAGCAGGAGATGGGCGTCGACGTCGCGGCGTGCCACGTCTAGGTCGAACTCGGCCAGCGGCGCGTAATAGGGACCGGGGCCGGTGACCAGCAGGTGGTCGATGGGCGCGGGCAGCGCCTCAAAGAACCGCCCGAGCCGGCCGAAGTCGGTGGCATCGAAGGCGGCGATGCTGGCCCCGAGTTCCAGGTCGGCGCGGTGCAGGCGGTCCGGGTTGCGGGCGGTGAGGATGATGTCCGCTCCCCTGGCGCGGGCCAGCCGGGCTGTCTCAAGCCCGATGCCGGAGCTGCCCCCGATGACGAGGACGGTCTGCCCGAGCAGGTCCCGCTCGGGGTGCACGGGCGCAGAGTTGACCGAGGCGGCCGTGGTTCTCCAGGCGTCGTCGTCGCTCACGTCGGCAGCTCCGTCCCGGCCTGCCCCGCTGTCATGTATGCGGCGTACCAGCCGGGCCAGTTCGCGTCGCGCTGGTTGGGTCACGAACCACTCTTGCGCCTCGACGGGCGCGTCGCACCCGGGAGACACCCTGGCCCGACCCCTGGGCCTACGGGGTTCCTCAGCCCCTGGCCACAGAGTTACGCTCTGCTGGTAGCGGCTTGAACGAGGGGGGGAGGCCGCCGACGAGTCAGGATCCCCGCCCGCCCCCGAAGCTCCTCGCACGCCGCAGCGAGTGTGAGGCGCTCGACCAGCTCGTGGCCGACGCGCTCGCCGGCCGGAGCCGGGTCACCGTCCTGCGGGGCGAGGCCGGCGTGGGCAAGACCGCGCTGCTGGACTACCTATCCGACCGGGTCGCCGACTGGCACATCGCGAGAGCCGCCGGCGTTGAATCGGAGATGGAACTGGCCTACGCCGGCCTCCACCTGCTCTGCGCGCCCATGCTGGACCACCTTGACCGGCTGCCCGCTCCGCAGCGCGACGCGCTCGCGACGGTGTTCGGCCGCAGCGCCGGCCCGGCGCCCGACCGGTTCTGGTCGGGCTGGCCACGCTGACACTGTTCGCCGAGGTCGCCGACCAGCAGCCGCTGGCGTGCATCGTCGACGACGCGCAGTGGCTTGACCACGCCTCGGCGCAGATCCTGGGGTTCGTTGCCCGCCGCCTGCTCGCTGAGCCGATCGCGGTCGTGTGCGCCGCGCGGACGGGGGCCGGCGATGACGTTCTCGCCGGGCTGCCGGTCCTGCCGGTTGCTCCACTCGGCGATAGTGATGCCCGCGCGCTGCTGCTGGCCAACGTGCCTGGCCCCCTGGACGCACGCGTTTGCGACCAGATCGTCGCAGAGAGCCACGGCAACCCGCTCGCGCTGCTCGAGCTGCCGCGCACGTGGAACGCCGCCGATCTCGCCGGCGGGTTCGGTCTTCCCAGCAGCCAGCCGGTCGGCGGCCTGATCGAACAGAGCTACATCCGGCGCCTTCGGCTGCTCCCTTCCGATACGCAGCTGCTGGTCCTTACGGCCGCCGCAGAGCCCCTCGGCGACCCTGCCCTGCTTTACCGTGCCGCGGGAATGCTCGGGATCGACATCGCCGCGGCGTGCCCTGCCCAGGATGGTGGGCTGCTCGAGCTGGGCGGGCGCGTCGAGTTCGCGCACCCACTGGTCCGGTCCGCTGCCTATCGTTCGGCGGCCGCGGACGACCGGCACCGCGTGCATCGTGCCCTGGCCGATGCCACCGTCGCCGAGACCGACCCGGATCGGCGGGCCTGGCACCGCGCCCGCGCCACTGCGGGGCCCGACGAGGAGGTCGCCGCCGAGCTCGAACGCTCGGCCGGCCGTGCGCAGGCCCGCGGCGGCGTCGCCGCGGCGGCCGCGTTCCTGCAACGGTCCGCCGAGCTCACGGTCGACCCGGCGCGGCGTGCCGGGCGCGCGCTGGCCGCGGCGCAGGCGAGCTGCCAGGCTGGCGCGTTCGACGCAGCGCTCCAGCTGGCGGCCACGGCCGAGGCCGGACCGCTCGACGGGTTCCAGCGCGCCCGGATCGACCTGCTGCGTGGCAACATCGCCCTCGCCTTGGGCAGCCGCGACGCTGCGTCATTGCTGCGAGGGGCCGCGAGACGGCTCGAACCGTTCGACCTCGACCTCGCGCGTGAGACCTACCTGATCGCCTGGGGCGCGGCGGCAGTCGCCGGCGACCTCGAAGCAGGGCGCATCGCCGGCGAGATCTCTCGCGCCGTCCGGTCTCTCCCCCCGCCGCTTGGCCCTCCCCGTCCACTCGACCTGCTGCTCGATGGACTCGCCCTGCTCACCGCCGACGGACACGCCGCCGCGACTCCGGCGTTGCAGCAGGCAGCGGAATCGCTGCTCGAGATCTCGCGGGAGGACGCCCTTCGCTGGGGGTGGATGGCCACCGCCGCCAGCAACGCTGTGTGGGACAACGAGGGCATGCTGGCGGTCGCCGCGAGAAAGCTCCAGTTCGTCCGCGACGCCGGCGCGCTCGCGCAACTGCCCATCCACCTGTCCGCCCTGGCCCTGGCCAGGGCGTGGATCGGCGACTTCGCGGGCGCCGCCTCGCTCGTCGCGGAGATCGACAGCGTGGTGGCGACAACGGGGAGCCGCTTCGTGCCGGGGGCCGCTTTGCGGCTCTGGGCCCTGCAAGGCAGGGAAGCCGAGTCGGCCGCGCTGTTCGCGAGCGTCATGGAGCGAGATGCTGGCGGAGCCGTCGCTATCTGGGCGCATTGGGCAGCTGCGGTCCTGTACAACGGCCTGGCCCGCTATAAGGAGGCGGCGTGGTCGGCCCACCAAGCCACGTCGAACACCTTCGAGTACTGGGTGACTGTGTGGGCGCTGCCCGAGCTGGTCGAGGCGGCCATGCATGTGGGAGACGCCGAACTCGCGCGCGATGCGCTCAAGCGGCTCGCGGAGACGACCCAGCCGGCCGGCACCGACTTCGCGCTGGGCATCGAGGCCCGCTCCCGGGCACTGCTGAGCGACGGCACGGGGGCCCACGACTTGTACCGCGAAGCGATCGAGCGGTTGAGCCGCACGCGGCTGCGTCCAGAGCTCGCGCGGGCGCATCTGCTCTATGGGGAATGGCTGCGCCGCGAGGGCCGGCGCGTCGACGCGCGTGAGCAGCTGCGCACCGCCCACCACCTGTTCGACGCGATCGGCATGGAGGCGTTCGCCGAGCGCGCCCGCCGCGAGCTGCTGGCGACAGGCGAGAGGGCGCGCAAGCGCAGCCCTGGCACGCGCGGGGAGCTCACGCCGCAAGAGGAGCAGATCGCCCGGCTCGCCCGCGACCACCTGTCGAACCCGGAGATCGGCGCGCAGCTGTTCGTCAGCGCGCGCACGGTCGAGTGGCACCTGCGCAACGTGTTTACGAAGCTCGACATCACCTCGCGCAGGCAGCTCCAGGCGGCGCTGCCCGAGCATGGTCGGCCCGCCGATGCACGACCTCGCTGAGCCCGCGGACGGGCCAGGCCAGGGAACTACCGGGTTGTTCCCTGGGAGGGAACCCAGGGTGTTCCCCTGGGGTGATGCAGCGATGGAGATCGTAGCGTCATCCCTGACACCACCCCAGGGAGGCGGTAATGAGCACAGCCGAGGACCTCACAGGCGGCGAGCTTCGTGAGGGCTACGCCGAGATCGGCGACCAGCGACTGCATTACATTGAGGCCGGCGAGGGGCCGCTGATCGTCTGCTGCACGGCTTCCCGGAGTTCTGGTACGGCTGGCGGCTGCAGATCCAGCCGCTGGCGGCGGCGGGCTTCCGGGTCGTGGCACCGGACACGCGCGGCTACAACCTGTCGTCGAAGCCGGCGTCAAGGCCTACGACGTCGGCCTGCTGGCCGCCGATATCCGGGACCTCATCCACGAACGCGGCGAACAGTCCGCGCTGCTGGTCGGTCATGACTGGGGTGGAAGCATCGCCTGGGTCACTGCGATGAACCACCCCGAGGTGGTGGAACGGCTGGCCATTCTCAACGCGGCCCATCCGCGGAAGCTCTCGCAGGGACTGCACCACCCGGGCCAGCTCCGCAGGTCCTGGTACTTCTTCTTCTTCGACCTCCCGGACCTGCCCGAATCCGTCGTGCACGCCAACCACTGGCACTTTTTCCGGCACTTCCTGCACGACGCCCACCCGGCCTACACGCCGGAGGAGATGGATCGTTACATCGCGGCGTGGTCACAGCCGGGCGCGGCGACCGGGATGATCAACTATTACCGGTCCTCGGTGCGGACCCCGCCCAAGCAGGCCGAAGAGGCGATTCGCCAGGTCAAGGCGCCCACCCTGGTCATCTGGGGACAGCGCGACCGCTACCTCGGCGAAGACCTGGCCGAGCCCGAGCACGACGATGTGCCCAACCTCGACCGCGTCGAGCGCCTGCCCGACGCCTCGCACTGGGTCCATCACGACGAGGCTGAGCGCGTCAACCAAGTGCTCACCGAATTCTTCGCCCCCGCCAAGAACTGACCCGGGGACTTCGACGGGGCGCCCGGCCGAGCCCGGGATCGCCGCGCTGCTGTCGGCCCGGCAAGCGCCGGCCGCTGGCGAACATGGCAACCGGCGCCGCAGGTACCGGCCCCGGCATGCAGGCGCCGCCATTCCTGCCCGGGCCGTCGGCAACGCCAGCCCGCCACCGGCCGTGCACCGCAGTCTCGCGGGGCCGGCTCGGGTGGCACGCTGGATGGGGCCGCGTCAGCTACGGGGTCTCAGGAGCGGAAAGGAGTCCCTGAGAGGAGCCCTAGGCCGGTGCGGAACGACCACCTGTGCATCAACCGCCAGACGAAACCAAGGAGGCCCACATGGCTGTCACGACCGAAAGCTCACCGGACGCCGTGGCGATTCGCCCCTTCCGCGTTGAGATCCCGGAACAGGCCCTGGACGACCTTCGGCGGCGCATCGCCGCGACCCGCTGGCCCTCCAGGGAGCTGGTCACAGACCGGTCGCAGGGCGTGCAGCTGGCGACGCTCCAGGAGCTCGCCCGCTACTGGAACACCGAGTACGACTGGCGCGCGTGCGAGGCCAGACTGAACGCGCTGCCGCAGTTCACCACCGGGATCGACGGGGTGGGCATCCACTTCATCCACGTCAGGTCGCGGCACGAGAACGCGCTGCCGCTGATCATGACCCATGGCTGGCCCGGCTCGGTCATCGAGCTGCTCGAGACCGTCGGCCCGCTCACCGTCCCGGCCGCGCACGGCGGGCGCGCCGAGGACGCGTTCCACCTGGTGCTGCCGTCGATCCCCGGCTACGGGTTCTCCGCCGCGCCGGCCGAGCTCGGCTGGGGCCCCATCCGTATCGGACAGTCGTGGGCGGAGCTGATGCGGCGCCTGGGTTATACCCGGTACGTCGCGCAGGGGGGCGACGTGGGCTCCCAGGTCACCGACGCGATGGGCCGCCTGGCACTCGACGGGCTGATCGGCATCCACACCAACCTTCTCACGCCGGCGCTGGGCGATGCCGAGGCCCTGAGCCAGTCGCCGCCCTCGGCAGCAGAACGTGCCGCCCTCGACGCGCTCGCCGAATTCCATGCGACCGGCGCTGGGTACTTCGTGGAGCAGGCGACGCGCCCGGAGACGATTGGCTACGCGTTGCTGGATTCACCCGTCGCCCTGGCGGGCTGGATGCTCGACCACGACACCGACGCCTACTACAAGATCTCCCGCGCCTTCACCGGCGGGCAGCCCTCCGGCGGCCTGACCCGGGACCACATCCTCGACAACATCACCCTGTATTGGCTGACCGGCACCGGGGCGTCGGCTGCGCGCTCGTACTGGGAAGAAGGACAAGAAAATGCTCGTGCGGCGGGCCAGGCTCCCGCGCCGGTCTCGATTCCGGTCGGCTTCACGACGTTCCCCGGGGAGATCTGGCGGACCCCGCGCAGCTGGGTCGAGAAGGCGTACCCCAACGTCATCTACTTCCACGAGGCCAGCAAGGGCGGTCACTTCGCCGCCTGGGAAGAGCCCGAGTTGTTCTCCGAGGAGATCCGGGCGGCGTTCAGGCCGCTGCGCTGACCACAGCCTGCACCCGGGCTTGACGGCGACCACCTGTCCTGCGCGCCGCCCGTGTGTCGGCCAGGGATCTGCCGGGTCCGGTCGCAGGGGCGGGATGGGACGGTGGCATGGCGGCCATCAGGCGAAACCGTGGCATGCGGCCAGCCGGCGAGACAGAAGGAGCCAAGATCATGAACACAATCCACCGGCGGCACGCCCGCCTGGCCGCCGCCTGCTGCGCGGCGCTGACCGCGCTGACCCTCGGGGCAGCCGGCGCCACCGCCGCCACGGCCGGGACCGCGACCGCAGCTTCGGGCTCGGGCGGCGCCCCGGTCGTGCCCACCAACGACGGGCCCGTCCGCGGCACGACCGCGGGCACCGTGAATGAGTTTCTCGGCATTCCCTACGCCGCTCCCCCGGTCGGCAACCTGCGGTGGCGGCCACCGCGGCCGCCGGCGCGGTGGCGGGGCGTCCGCGACGCTGCCCAGTTCGGGCCGAGCTGCCCGCAGCCGCCGGGCCCGTTCGCGCCGCCCGCCCCGTTCAGCGAGGATTGCCTGTACCTCAACGTGTACACGCCGGCGCGGACCGGCAATGACATGGGCAGCGGTGGCCAAAACGGCCGGCCGGTGCTGGTGTGGATCCACGGCGGCGGCCTCACCGAAGAAGCCGGCCGCAACTACGACCCCGCCAAGCTCGCGGCGGACGGCACCGTGGTTGTCACGATCAACTATCGGCTCGGCGCGCTCGGCTTCCTCGCGCACCCGGCGCTGGCGTCGCGGCCCGGTGGCCCGTCCGGCAACTACGGGCTGATGGATCAGCAGGCCGCGCTGCGCTGGGTGCAGGACAACATCCGCCATTTCGGCGGCAACGCAGGCAACGTGACGATCGCGGGCCAGTCGGCCGGCGGCCTGTCCGTGCTGGCCCAGATGGTCTCGCCCGGCGCGCGCGGGCTGTTCGCCAAGGCGATCATCCAAAGCGGGTCATTCGCACTCAACCAGCAGCCCCTCGCTTCGGCCGAGGCGGCCGGCGAGACCTTCGCCGTCCAGGCGGGCTGCCCGGACCAGACCGCGGCCTGCCTGCGCAGCCTGCCCGTCTCCGCCCTGGTGAGCCCCAACTACGTCGTCATCCCCGGCGTCGTCGACGGCAAGGTCCTCACCGAGCCGATCGGGACCGCGCTGGCCGCCGGGCGGTTCGCCCGGGTGCCGGTGCTCAACGGCACCAACCATGAAGAGGAGCGGATCTTCGTCAGCATCGGCCTGACCGTCAGCCAGGGCACCGACGTGCCCATCGCCCATCAGCCGGTGAACCCCGACAACTACCAGGCCAACATCTCCGCGGCGCTGGGTGTGTCCGCCGCGCGAGCCGCCGAGATCGTCGCGGAATACCCGCTCACGGCCTACCCCTTCCCGTGGGTGGCCTTCAGCACGCTGGTCGGGGACGCCAGCTTCGCCTGCCCGGCGCTGCAGATCGACCAGGAGATCTCGCAGCGGGTGCCGGCCTATGCCTATGAGTTCAACGACGACACCGCGCCGCCGATCTTCACCGGGCCGCTCCTCCCACCGCCCGTGGCGACGCACGAGTCCGAGCTCCAGTACCTGTTCGACCTGCCCAACGCGCACTTCCCCACCCCGCTCAACCCCGGCCAGCAGGCGCTCGCGGCCAGCATGCAAGCGGCCTGGGCGCACTTCGCCGTCACCGGCAACCCCGCGACCGCGGCCGTGCCCTGGCCCGCCTTCGGCGCGGGCAGTGCGAAGATGCTGTCGCTCGTCCCGCCGCAACCACAACTCGAAACCGACTTTGCCGCCCGGCACCACTGCGCGTTCTGGGCCGCCGGGTAACCGATGAATGCCGACGAACCGGCGGCTACGGTCCAGCCGTACCGCACGCTGCGTGTCACCAAGACCGACGAGGGCGTGCTGAGCGTGGTGATTGACGCGCCGCCGATGAACCTGATCGGGCCCGAACTGGTGCGCGACCTGGTCGGACTGCTCGGCGAGGTGGAATCCGGCCAGCACGCCCGGGTCATGGTGCTGGAAAGCGCCGACCCGGAGTACTTGGTCCCGCATGTCGACCTGACCAAGGTCGCCGAGTACACCGCCGAAGCGGCCCAGGCGGGCGGGCCGGAGGACGCGTCGCTGGGCATGCTGTGGCACAAGCTCAGCGAGCTGCCCGTGGTCACGATCGCGAAGATCCGCGGCCGGGCCCGCGGGGCGGGCAGCGAACTGGCGCTGGCCTGCGACATGCGGTTCGCCGCGCGGGAGAACGCCATCCTGGGACAGATCGAGGTCGGCGCCGGCGCGACCCCGGGCGCGGGCGGCGTGCAGCACCTGGCCCGGCTGCTGGGCCGGGGCCGGGCCATGGAGGCGATTCTCGGCGCGGACGACTTCGGCGCCGAACAGGCCGAACGGTACGGCTGGATCAACCGGGCCCTGCCCGACGCCGACCTGGACGCGTTCGTGGCCCGGCTCGCGCGGCGCATCGCCTCGTTCCCCGCCGGCTCGGTGCGATCGGCCAAGCGCGTGCTCAACGAGCTGACCCTGCCCGGCGCGGACGCGATCCGCGGCGACGCCCGGCGATTCCACCAGCTGGTCACCTCGGACCCGGCCCAGGGCCGCACGGCCGCCCTGTTCACGCAGGGCCTGCAGACCCGTGGCCCGCTCGAGCTCAACCTCGGCGACCGCCTCGGAGCTCTATGACAGAGAAAACAGACCCGGCGCACAGCTCACATCGCACCGTCTGGGCGCGGACCGCACACTGGCCACCGCATGATGCACCTGACCAGAGGTAGACGTCAGGCGCGCTCTGCGTCAGGCCAGCAACGCACGAGGCGTGCGTCGCAGGAGGAGCGATGAAGGCAATCCAGGTGTCCAGCTTCGGCGCGCCGGAGGTCCTGCGGCTGGCAGAGCTGCCCGATCCCGCCCCCGGGCCGGGTGAAGTCACCATCGACGTCACCTACGCAGCAGTTGGCCTGATCGACGTGTTCATCCGGCAGGGGCTGTACCGTGACCGGCCCGGCCTGCCGCAACCGCCATACGTGCCTGGGCTGGAGGTGGCCGGCACCGTGCGTGCCCTGGGCGAAGGCGTTGCCGGATTCGAGGTCGGCGAGCCGGTGGTGACCTTGTCGGCCAACAGCGGCACGGGGGGCTATGCCGCGATCTTCGTCAGCGACGCGGCGTACGTCGCACCGATGAAGGACGTCAGCCTGGACCCCGCGCTGGCCGTCGCGGTCGTGCCGAACGGCGCTACGGCGCACCTCGCGCTGACCCAGATCGCCCGCATCCGCGACGGCGAGCAGGTCCTGGTGCACGGGGCCCTAGGCGGCCTGGCCGCCGGCTTCCCCGGCACCGCCCGCCAGCTAGGCGCCTCCCGGGTCGTCGGTACCGTCCGTGCCAGCGACCTGGACGCTGCACAGCAGGCAAGACTCCCCTACGACGAGATCATCGATTCCGCTGAGCTGCCTGCACGCCTGGCGGGCGAGCGCTTCGATATCATCATCGACCCTGTCGGCGGTTCCGTCCGGACCGCCAGCATCGACCTGCTCGCGCCGGGGGGACGCCTGCTCCTGGTCGGTAATGCCAGCGGAGACTGGAATCACCAGATCGACAGCAACCGGATCTGGCGGGGGAACCTGGCTGTTCTCGGCTTTTCGGCGGGGTCCTTCCTGCCGGGCCACAAGGATCTGGCCCGGCCCGCTGCGACAGCTGCGATCATTGCTGCGGCTGCCGGCCTTGCCCAGGCCCATGTCGAGACCCTTCCCCTCTCCAGTGCGGCAGCGGCACATGAAAGGCTGGAGAACCACTCGGTAAACGGCCGTCTCGTTCTCCACCCCCGAGCTGGCGGCCCGCGGCCGAGGGGCCGACACGCTCGCTGGAGCCGAACCGCGACCAGACCCTGCACCACGGCGCCGTCGACCCCGGCGAGTTCGCCCGCGTGCTCTCAGCCCTGCGGGACCCCTCGTTCAGTTTCATCGACCCGCGGACCCGTCCTCTTCTGAGAGGTACGCCATCTGAAGCATGAACCAGAACTGGACGTTCAGCGCGCGGCGATCTGCCACCAGAGCGCGATCACCGTTCACGCCGAATCAGGGATCTGAAATTGTTCGAGCCAAAGACAATGTGCCCGTTTATAGCGGTGCGTGACCGTGAGGAGCGGTAGCCGGGCCTGGTCTGGCCATGCGGATCGGGGTCGATGTGACCTGCCGGTTACGAGACGACAGGTACGCCTGAGATCATAGCGCCAGGAAGTCGTTGAGGCGGGACAGGCCGCAGGCGTCGCGTAGCCGCCATTGCCGGGCATGCCCATCCTGGGCCCTCTGATCCCCGGCTGCTCCGTCGCCGGGGATTGGGGTCCTTCCAGGTCCTCGGTTCGGGGCCCGCTGCCGCGGAGGTGTCCCGAATGTAAGCTCGCCGCACCGAGCAGCGGCGGTCGCCATGTTCGGACACACTGGTTTGGGCATGCTCATCTGCGATGAGCGTGGATTGGCTCTTCTCCTGAAGTTATCCCTGCTGGTGATTCGGGCGTCTGGTAGATCGCTCATGCTTGATGTCCTGTGCGTTCGATGGGCTGATGTTTGGCTGCGGGGCGGTGCGGTAGCTGTGGTTTGTGATCGAGGTGGGTCAGCAGTTGGAAATGACGCCTGTGGTGGCGGCGTGCCTGCCCAGTGGCGGGGTTGGCGCGGGCGGGGATGTGCTGGCATCGTGGGCGGAGGATCTCACCGGCCGTGCAAGGAAAGACACCCGAGGCTCCTTGCGGTTCGCGTTTTACGGGCGGGTCTCGACGGAGGACTGGCAGGATCCGGTGACGTCGCGGGCGCGGCAGGTGCAGCAGGCGGCGATGCTCGTGGCCGAGCACGGGGTGATCACGGCGGAGTTCTTCGATATCGGGGAGTCCCGGAGGCTGCCGTGGGCGCGGCGCCCGCAGTCAGCTGTGCTGGTCGCTCAGCTGGCTGATGCGGGCCGGGGGTGGGACGCGGTCGTGATCGGGGAGTACGAGCGGGCGTTCTACGGGAGCCAGTACGCGTCGATGGCCCCGTTGTTTGAGCATTACGGCGTCAGCTTGTGGATGCCGGAGGTGGGCGGGCGCGTGGACTGGCACGCCGAGGATCACGAGGACACGATGATGGCGCTGGGCCTGTCGTCCAAGCGGGAGATCACCCGGACCAGGGTCCGGGTGCGGACCGCGATGGCCGCGCAGACGCTGGAGCAGGGCCGCTACCTGGGCGGGCGCCCGCCGTACGGGTACCGGATCGCCGATGCCGGGCCGCACCCGAACAAGGCACACGCGGCGTGGGGGAGGCGGGCGCACAAGCTGGAACCTGATCCGGTGACGGCTCCGGTCGTGTCGTGGATGTTCAGCCAGCGGCTGGCCGGGCACAGCGCGGCGCGGATCACCCGGGCGTTGAATGATGCGGGGGTGCCGTGCCCGTCGGCGGCGGACCCGGGACGGAACCCGCACCGGACCGGGAGCGGGTGGACGCTGCGGACGGTCGCGGCGATCCTGGCTAACCCGCGGTATACCGGGCGGCAGGTGTGGAACCGGCAACCGTCGCTGGCGGTACTGGTCGACCCGGCCAACACCGGGCTGGGGCATAAGCAGGTGCAGCGGTGGAACCTGCCCGAGGGGTGGGTCATCTCCCGGCACCCGGCGCATGCCGCGCTGGTCAGCGAGGCCGATTTCATCACCGTCCAGCAGATCGAGGTGCCGCGCGGTCCGACCGGTCCGGCGGTGCGCCAGTACCTGTTCGCCGGGCTCATCGCCTGTGGCCGGCGCGGACGGCGGCTGGAATCATGCTGGTCCTACGGCAGGCCCGCGTACCGGTGCCGCCACGGCTACACCAGTGCCACCATCCCCGGCCACGCCCGGCCGAAGAACACCTACCTCCGCAAAGACCAGATCCTGCCCCACTTGGCCGCCCTAGCCATCCTCCGCGCAGGCAACAGCGGCGAACCGGATCCAGACGACGCTGGCCTCGCCCAGCCGACCAGCCCGGCCGACGTGGCAGACCTGATCGACCAGCTACGTGCGGCAGGCACCATCCTGACCTACGACCCGGACAACAAAACCCTTCGTGCCGGTGACCGCGACACGCCGTCGGTCGTCATCGCCCAGGACCGCCAGCAGCGGGCCATCGAGAGGAGGACCGCCTAGAAGGAGAACCGGGGAGAACAGCACCCGCCGCGGCGGGAGGCCGGACGCGGGTGACGATCGAGCATGCCCGTGACCGGCCGCTCATGGGGATTTGAGGGCCACCGACAGAACTCGCTGACCAGGAGTTACGTGTGGCTTGCGGGGCGCGGTTCCCGTGTTAAGCAGGCTGATCTCCCGGTGTTTTGCCCGTTTCGGCCGGGTTCGCCGGTCAGGGGCTGGTCCCGGCTGCGCCGGGCTGGTCTTCCGGCGTTGCGGGTGCTGGGGGCTGCCCGGCGAGTTCGATGGAGATGGCTTCGAGTTCGGTGATGAGCTGGCGCAGGCGGCGGTGGGCGGTGAAGTAGGGGCGGAGCCGTTCGGCTTCTTGGGGGGTGAGGGTTTTGGTGATGGAGCGGGAGCCGGCTTTGCGGGTCCAGGTGGGGTAGGGGCCGTGCAGGACGGGCGGGCTGGCGCGGCAGTGGCAGCCGGGCCGCTGGCAGCGGGTGGTGCGGCTGGTGAGCGAGCCGGGCAGGGTGATGCCGATCTGGGCCAGTTCGGCCTGGATCTGCTGGTGGCGGCGGGCCGGGTCGTTCATGGTGACAGGATTCCTTATCCGCCGCGCCGGCGGCATCCCCCGCCGGCTTGCTTGAATTCACTATATTTCAAGCATGGCTGTCCCTGGCGGGGACGATGCGGCGGGCGCGGGCTTGGGGATGCTGCCGGCCGGCCGGGTGACCGGCCCTGCGCTGCGCGGGCTGTCCCGGTTCGCTGATTCCCGGGGACTTCCGGCCAGCTGGGAGTCCTGGCTGGATTATGACGTGATCGAGGCGTTCTGCGTGGCCGGCCTGGCGGGCCGGGCGCCGGGCACCCGGGGCACCTACCGGTCGGCGCTGTACCGGCTCGCCGAGGCGGCGCACGGCCCGGCGGGGCAGCGGACGCCGTTTGCGGGCGCGAAGGCGCCGCCGCCGTACTCGCCGGCGGAGCGGGCGGAGCTGGCCGCGGTCGCGGCCGCGCAGCGCGGCCCGGCGAAACGTGCCTCGGCGCTGGCGCTGGTGGTGTTCGGCATCGGGGCGGGGCTGCGGCCCGGCGAGCTGGTGGCGCTGCGCGGCGGTGATGTCTTCCGGCACGGCCGCCAGGTGATGGTCCGGGTCAGCGGGCCGTCCGCGCGGGTGGTGCCGGTGACCTCAGGCTATGCTGCGCGTGCCTGGGAGCTGGCCCGCCGCGCGGGCAGCGGGTTCGTGTTCCGCCCTGGCCCGGCCGCCCGGTCCTATAAGAACTTCGTCACCAACTTCGCCCGGGGCCTGTCCGCTGACCCGGCCGCGCCGCGGCTGTCGCTGCGCCGGGCCCGGTCCAGCTTCATCTGCGGTCACTTGGCCGCGGGCACCCCCGTCCCGGTGCTGCTCGCGGTCACCGGGATCGCCGAGGCCGGGTCGCTGGCCCGCTATGCCCGCCACGTGGCGGGCATCAGCTCATCCACGGGCGCCTTGCGGGCCCGCTGCCGCGCGGAGCTCACCCGGTGAGCGGCGACGGCCTGATGCTGCCGCCGTCCGGCGGCGGCGTCAGCGACCAGACGGCGGCCTTCGCCGCCGAGCTGATCGATCGCTCCGGCAAGGCCCCCGTCATCGAGGCCGCGCTGGCCCACCACACCGGACGCCCCCGCCCGCTGCCGGTGCGCGCCGTGCTCACCGCGCTGCTCTGCCTGGCGCTGGATGACCGGCCCCTGTTCATCACCGACGCCACCCGGCTGCTGTTCTGCCAGCTACCGGAGACCTCCCGCCGGCTGCTCGGCGTCCCCGGCACCGCTACCACCGAGCGGGCATTCCTGGCCGCCTACCGCCGGGTCCGCTACTGCTTCGGCGCCATCTGCTCGGTGATGGACCCCTCGGCGCTGCCGAAAAACCGGCGCCTGACCCAGCAGGACCTCAAAGCCCGCACCAGGCCGATGACCCCCGGCCAGGCCGAAGCTGCCCGCGGCCGGCTGGAAGCCTTCCTCAACGCCCTGATCGAAGCCAGCATCTCCGCCCTCACCGGCGACGAACTCGGAGCATACGACGGCTGCACCGGCCTGGACGCCACCCCGGTCCCGCTGTTCTCCCGCGGCCCGTCCAGGCGCACCGGGCTGTGCGCCAGCGACCCCGACGGCGGCTGGTACGTCCGCGAAGGAGATCACCGCGAACGCGAAGACGACAAGGGCAAGCCGCTGCGGAAGATCGCCTGGGCGCTGGAGGCCACTATCGCCACCATGGCCCGGCCGCCCGGCGCGCCGCCCGCGCACCCCGATCTGGCCACCGGCCTGGCGCTGGCCCGGCCCGGCGAAGACCCCGGCGGCACCGGCGCCCGGGTCCTGGCCTCCGTCGCCGCCCGCGGGCACAAGCCCGGCTGGCTCGGCTACGACCGTGCTTACACCGCTGCGCTGCCCGGGCGATTCCAGCTGCCCGCCCGCGCCCTGGGCTACCGGCCGGTCATGGACTACCGGATCGACCAGCTCGGCATCCAGGCCAATACCGGCGGCGCCATCCTCATCGAGGGAACCTGGTACTGCCCCGCCCTGCCCGGCCCGCTGATCACCGCCACCACCCGGCTGCGCGGCCACGCCATCAGCCGCGACCTCTACGGCCAGCAGATCACCGCCCGCTGCCCTTACCAGCTCAAACGCAAGGACGGCCCTGACGCCGACGGCTACCAGCGGCTGTCCTGCCCGCCACCGGCCACCATCCCGGGCTGATCTGCCCGCTGCGCCAGGCCTCGCTGACACCCCGCGACGGACGGCCCAAGGTCCTCCAGCCACCGGCAGAACCGCCCAGGCTCTGCACCCAGACCGCGATCACCATCGCCCCTGACATCGGCGCCCGCTACCGCCAGGACCTGCCCTACGGCAGCCCCGCCTGGCACAAGACCTACGCCACCTTGCGCAACACCATCGAAGGCCTCAACGGCTACGCCAAAGACCCCGCCCACCAGGCCCTCGCCGCCCCCGGCCGCCGCCGCATCCGCGGCATCGCCGCCCAATCGATCTTCACCGCGCTGCTGCTGATGGCCGCCAACATCCGCAAGATCCGCGCCTGGCGGGCTCTCACCACCCGCGACAAGGCCCGCATCACCCAGCGGACACGGCGCCGCCGTTCAAGCCTGCGCGACTACCTCCCCGACGGCTGACAGGCATAAGCAGCCCACGCCACCTTGATCACCGTCAGCCCCGGCGGGTCAGCCGCGCCCAGCCCCAGCCCGCAGCCCCGCATCCGCCCCGCCGGCGCTCCCCGGCCCGGCCGCGCAGCAGCCAGCGCCGATGTCAGAACCCTGCGCCATACTAAAAATCAGGCCACCGCCACAGTTCTGTCGGT
>Ga0116218_1000886_pt1 | contig 20130 bp, 17 predicted proteins | sample Sb_taG_2_FD_88966 | JGI IMG/M metagenome (GOLD analysis project Ga0116218, IMG submission 88966) | Peat soil microbial communities from Weissenstadt, Germany - Sb_50d_5_LS metaG | ecosystem: Environmental > Terrestrial > Soil > Wetlands > Peat | place: Germany: Weissenstadt | collected 2010-09-21 | reverse complement strand
GGCACACATACAGGCCCTGCCCCAGGCCCGGGCCATCCTCAGCCGGACCCTCCCCCTCGGCCGCAGGCAGCAGCGGGGAGCTGGCTGGCTCCTCGCCGTCTGACCCGGGATCGGGGAACGGGTGCTGGGGCATGAACTACCGTCCGTTCGGAAGAAATCGGGAACACTCCGTGCGAACAGTATACCGTAGAAACGGCGAGATGTAAGAATTAGACGAATAGTTTTTTGATTAGCCCGCCGAGGCGGGCAACTTCTACGGCCCTGGCGCTGGTGGGCGCCGTGGTAGATGCCCTTGAGGCGCGGGGATCTCGGCGCAATCGCGACCGCGGGCGACCACCACGTGCCGGGCTTCGCGCATAGGGCGCGGCGATCGGCTGGGAGCGTCCCTGCCAACTCTGGAAACATCCGGCCATCGAAGCCACGATGAACCTGTGAACATCTAGAGCGGTCCCGGGTCCGGAGATAAGCCCACGCACGCGGCCGGGCCGCCGCGTAGCTCATTTGAGGCTGGAGTGTCCCGTCAGCCCGGCCATTACCGCAATTGGGTGGAGGCGGCGGCGAAAGATCTGCGTGCACCCTCATACCGTCAGTGCGGCTGGTGAGCTGACGCGGGCCTGCGGGTGGTAGGTGTGCCATGCCTTGGCGAGGCGGCGGGTGGCCTCGGTAAGGTCGCCGGGGGAGGCGAGGAAGTGGAGGCGCAGATATTCCCCGCTTCGGCCCGATGCGTCAAGCCCGTTTCCTGGCAGTACCGCGACGCGGTCGCGCAGGGCCGCCTGCGCGAACGAGGTCGCGTCGCCATGTGGCAGGCGTACCCACAGGGTTTGCCCGCCCTGCACTGGCGGTGCGTGCCAGTCGGGAAGATGGCGGGCCAGTTCTGCGCGCAGGTGGTCATGGCGGGCTTTGAGCTCTGTTGCCCGGCGCTGCGACAACGGCTCCAGCCGTGGCAGCAGGCCGGCGGCAGCCAGTTGACCGGGGATGTTCCCGCCGAGGTCGTGCACGGCCAGCAGTCGCCCGAGCCGGGCGATCACCGGCTCGGGCGCGCGCACCCATCCGATGCGCAGCCCAGCCCAGACGGTCTTGGACAGCGAGCCGACCGAGATCACGGTGTCTGCGTAGGCGGCCAGCGGCGGCGGGGCCTGCTCGCCGGGAAAACCAAGATCGGCCAGCACCTCGTCGTCGATCAGCGGAACACCGGTGGCTGCGGCGGTCTCCGCCAGCGTCCGCCGGGCCAGCGGGGACAGCACCGAGCCGGTCGGGTTGTGGAAGGTCGAGATCACGTAGGCGAGGGCGGGGCGGTGCGGCCGGGCGGCCATCTCCAGCCCGCTGAGCCCGACCGGCAGCGCGCGAGGCACGCCCGCAGCGTCGCGGAAAGCCTCCAGCGCGCCGTGATAGGTGGGTGCCTCCACCAGTACCGGGGCACCGGGGGTGAGAAATGCGCGGGCGAGCAGTGACAGGGCTTGCTGGGCCCCGTTGGTAACCAGAATGCGGTCAGGGCCGGTGCGGATCCCGTGCCGGGTGTAGCGCTCGGCGATCGCGGTGCGCAGCACCGGGTGGCCCAGTGGGTGGTAGCCGATATCACCACAGATCCCGGCCAGCGTGGGCACGATGCTCGTGTAGGCCTCTGCCAGTTCCGGTGGCGGCGTGCTGGGGGCCGCACAGGTGAGCTGGATCACGCCATCCCGCGGCTCCAGCAGATGCAAGAACAGCGGCGCGCCGGTCGTTGGCCGTCCTGCAGCACGCGCAGTCCCGGCGACTTGCGTGCCGCTGCCCTGGCGCCGGACGATCCGCCCGTCACGGCGCAGCAGGTCATAGGCGGCCACCACGGTGCTGCGCCCGACCGCCAGCGCCGAAGCGAGAGCCCGGTCAGGTGGCAGCGGCTCACCTGGCAGTAGCTCCCCCTCGTCGATCAGCCGCCGTAGCCGTGCGGCAAGAAGCACAGGCAGCGGCCCGCGGCCGGATGACCAGCGGCCCAGACGCCCGCCCAGCTCGATTGGCTTCATCTGCAAACCAATTCTGCCGCATTGGCTCTGGGATCGCCACCCGGGCGCGCTGAGCATGGTCAGGTTAACCCTCACCGCGAAGATGAGAGCAGGAAGGTGCAGGATGGATGACCAAGAGCTCCGGCGGCGGTTTGCGGCGCTGACCACTGCCCATCTGGCGGATGCATGCATCCGCGCTCAGCTCCCGGTGCGCTGCGCGCCTGCGCGTGTGCACGCGGTCGTGCCCGGTAGCCGGCTGGCTGGGCGGGTGTGTCCTGCCCGGCATGCCGGCAGCGTCGATATTTTCCTCGAGGCGCTCGAAGGGGCCGCACCTGGCGAGGTGCTGGTGGCCGACAACGACGGGCGCCTCGATGAGAGTTGCGTCGGCGACCTGGTGGTCCTGGAGGCTCAGGCTGCAGGGCTCGACGGAATCGTGATCTGGGGGCTGCATCGCGACACCGCCGACATCCAGGCGATCGGGTTGCCGGTCTTCAGCCTGGGAACGATCCCGGCCGGCCCGCAGCGTCTCGATGTCCGGGTCCAGGATGCGCTGGCGTCCGCCACGGTGGGAGATTGGGCCGTGGATCGTGAGGACCTGGTCCTGGGCGATGACGATGGCGTGCTGTTCGTGCCGGCCAGCCGCGCCGGGGAAGTCTTCACGCTTGCGGAGACAATCCGCGACACCGAGCGGCGCCAAGCCGAACAACTCCACGCAGGTATCTCCCTGCGCAGTCAAGTGCAGTTCGACAGCTACCTTGCCCAGCGCCAGCGGACACCTTCCCTGAGTTTCCGCGATCACCTGCGAGCCGTGGGTGGGGCCATTGAGGAATAACCAGGCGCCGCATGGCAAAACACCAATCACCGCGCCCGCCTCTAGCGGGCTCAACCGACGGGACCGGGGCCAGGGAACCCCTCCGCTAGCGCGGCAGACATGGAATCTTCCGCAATGGGCGATGCCACTCGCTCGACGCAGGCCACCAGGAGCAGATCGGCTCCGCCCGGTCCGGGCCAGGGGGACACGCACTCTCAATGGCGGGCGCCTGGGACCACGATGGGCGTCAGGAAAACCTCGCGATCTGGCGCATTTTGTTCATCGCGTCCAGGGCGGCCACCTTGTAGGCCTCGGCCAGGGTCGGGTAGTTGAAGACGGCGTCGACCAGGTAGTCGACCGTGCCGCCGCAGCCCATGACGGCCTGGCCGATGTGGATGAGCTCGGTGGCACCGGTGCCGAACACGTGCACGCCGAGCAGCCGGTGGTCGTCGAGATTGACCAGGAGCTTCAGCACGCCGTAGGAATCACCGATGATCTGCCCGCGGGCCAGCTCCCGGTAGCGGGAGATCCCCGCCTCGAAGGGCACGTTCTCGTGGGTGAGCTCTTCCTCGGTCCGGCCCACGAAGCTGATCTCGGGGATGCTGTAGATGCCGATCGGGTGCAGGTCGCTGACCCTGTGCAACGGCTCCCCGCAGGCGTGGTGCGCGGCGATCCGGCCCTGTTCGGCGGAGGTGGCCGCCAGGGCGGGGAAACCGATCACGTCGCCGACCGCGTAGATGTGCGGCACCGCGGTCGCGAAGTGCTCGTCGACCACGATCCGGCCGCGCTTGTCGGCGGTCAGGCCGGCCGCGTCCAGGTGGAGCGTGTCGCTGGCCCCCTGGCGGCCGGCCGAGTACATAACCGTCTCGGCGGGGATCTTCTTGCCGCTCAGCAGGGTGGCGATGGCGCCCTCGGGCCGGGCCTCGACCGAGGAGACCGTCTCGCCGAACCGGAAGGTGACGGCGAGGTCGCGCAGGTGGTACTTGAGCGCCTCGACCACCTCGACGTCGCAGAACTCCAGCATCCGGTCGCGCTGCTCGACCACGGTGACCTTGGTGCCCAGCGCCGCGAACATGGACGCGTACTCGATCCCGATCACCCCGGCGCCCGCGACGACCATTGAGCGCGGCACCTTCTCCAGGTGCACGATCCCGTCGGAATCGATCACGGTGCGCTCGTCGAACTCCACGCTGGCGGGCCGGGCCGGCCGGGTACCGGTGGCGATCACGATGTTGTCCGCGCTGGCCCGGCGGCTGCGGCCGCCACCACCGTCGACCTCCACCGTGTGCGGGTCGACGAAGCTGCCGGTGCCGGTCAGGATCGTGACCCGGTTGCGGGACAGCTGGCTGCGCACCACGTCCATCTCGCGGCCGACCACGTGGGTGGTGCGGGCGGCCAGGTCGGCGATGGTGATCTCGTCCTTGACCCGGTAACTCTGCCCGTACATCTCCCGCTGGTCCAGCCCGGTGAGATACAAGATGGCCTCGCGCAGGGTCTTCGACGGGATCGTGCCGGTATTCAGGCACACCCCGCCGATCATGTCCTTGCGCTCGACGATCGCGACCCGCCGCTCGAGCTTGGCGGCGGCGATCGCCGCCTTCTGGCCGCCGGGACCCGAGCCGATCACCAGCACGTCGTAGTCGTACACAAGATCCAGTGTGACCACTGCCCGCCGCCTTTTGAAGTCCCGCGGCCGGCGGTGTTGCGGTTACTTACCGAACGCGTCGCCGACGTTCTTACCGGCGTCCTTGACCTGCTCGCCGACCTGCCGGGCCGCACCGCTCATGCGCTCGCCCTGGCCCTTGGCCTCCAGGTAGGGGTCGCCGGTCGCGCGGCCGACGTCTTGCTTGGCCCGGCCCCGGCCCATCTTGAACTTGTTGCGCATCTTGTCGACGAAACCCATGTCATTCGCCTCTCTGGTCGGTGAAGACGACCTACTTCCCCGATGCCGACGGGTTAAGCATCTACACTTCACGGCGTGCAGATTCCGACCGACGAGGACATCCGCGCCTGGCACGAGAAGTACGCGCCCTCGGCGGACGCATTCGGCCTCGTTTACACGCACTGCGTGATCGTGTGCGGGATCGCCGAGCAGCTTCTGGCCCGTTCGGACCTCGGGCTCGACGAGGGTCTGGTGCGAGCGGGCAGTCTGCTCCACGACATCGGCGTGTACCGCCTGTACGACACGGCCGGCCGGCTCGACCATTCGCAGTATGTGCGGCACGGGCTGCTCGGCCACGAGCTGCTCTCCGGGGAGGGCTTCCCCGAAGCGATCTGCCGGTTTTCCTCATGCCACACCGGGGTGGGCCTCAGCCGCGACGACGTGCGCAGCCAGCGCCTGCCCCTCCCGGCCGGTGACTACCTGGCCGAGTCCGGCGAAGAGCAGCTCGTGATGTACGCGGACAAGTTCCACAGCAAGACCGACCCGCCAGCCTTCGTCACCGCGGATTCGTACGCGGCGGGCATCCGGCGTTTCGGCGATGACAAGGCCGCCGCCTTCTCGTCGATGCGCAGCCGGTTCGGCGAGCCGGACCTGGCGCCGCTGTTCAGCAGGTACGGACCGGGTAACTGAGAAGTGACGAGGATAGACTCCGGATGTGGTAGCTGGCTGCCGGCGCCGGGCGCTGTGGGAATGGCCGTTAGTCGCCGTCTTTGGCCGTGACTTCCGGCGCATACCCCGCCCGCTGCTGCTCGACCCCATGCTGAGCGGTCACCTGCGCGGCACCCTGATGGAGGCGGTCAGGTACCGCAGGCAGACGTTCCCGCCCTATCTGGCCTGCGCCAGCGCGGTACTGACACTCGGCGGCCTGCCCCTCGTCTGGCCTGCCTGCCGCCGCGCGACGAGGCTCCCGTTCATCGGTGCGGGGTTCATCCTGGCCGCGGCGGGATGTCAGGTGTTCGGATGGCAGATCATGCAGGATAACGCGCTGATCGGGCTGACCCTGATGCAGGCCGAGGAGCACGTGCAGCACGTCCGGGCCAGCCACGAGCAGGCGGTGCGCATCCTGTCGCGGCGCGAGCGGGAGCCGTTCGTCCTGCTGCTGAGGAGCTTCGACGAGGTAGTCGAACGACGGAAGGGCAGTGAGGCCATCCGTCCTGGTTCCCCGGGCGCGACGCAGACGTTGCGCCTGTTCGGCCGCGATGCGCGCGCCGAGGAGAAACTGGCCGAGCCGCTGCGCCGGTGGTTCCCGGTTGCCGCCGTGCATAATCCCTCAGATGATTTCACCGGCGCGCGGGCCGATTACGCCAGGTTCTTCGTTCCCGAAGAAGACTGGCGCACGGTGGTGTGCCAGCTCATCAAGCTGGCCCGATACATCTGCGTGCACGTGACGCAGCTCACCCCGGGGGTGGCCTTCGAGCTTGAGGCCATCCTGGAGGCCGGCCGGGAAGACTCCGCCGTGGTGATCCTGTGCGATCTGCCCGACGACGACGCCGACGTGCGCAACGTCGTGTACACGTTTTTCCGCGGGGTCGGCTATGACGCCCCCGATCCGGTCCTGGCCCGCCGGACGGACGCCCCGCTCAATCGCTTTCACGAGGTACTCCGGCAGAAGGAGATCGACTTCGCCGCTCTGGACCGGTGCCCGCCGTTTGCCGGGTGGATCGCGGCACGCGACCGCGGGGCCGGGTCAGCGTGACGGCTGTGATGAGGGCGGCGGGCGGACCGCGGTGACCACCGGGTAGCCGGCGGGGTCGGCGGTCACCGTGACCCGGGCGGCGTAGACGCGGGAGATCAGGTCCTCGGTGAGGACCGCGGCCGGGGGGCCGGCCGCCTCGACCCGGCCCGCGGCCAGCAGTACCAGGTGACCGGCGTACTGGCTGGCCTGGGTGAGGTCGTGCAGGATGGAGACCACGGTCACGCCGCGGCTGCGGCGCAGGTCGTCGATGAGCTCGAGGACCTGCTGCTGGTGCCCGATGTCGAGGTCGCCGGTCGGCTCGTCCAGCAGCAGCACCCGGGGCTCCTGGGCCAGGGCGCGGGCCAGCCGCACGCGCTGACGTTCCCCGCCGGACAGGCTGCCCAGCCGCCGGCCGGCGAACCGGGCCACGTCCAGCCACTCCGACGCCTCGGCGGCTTTCCGCCGGTCGCCGCGGCCCGGAGCGCCCAGGTAGCCGAGATGGGGCGTGCGGCCGAGCAGGACGTACTCCCCGACCGTGAGGTCCGGCGGGAGCACCGGGACCTGCGGCAGGTAGGCGATGAGGCGGGCGCGGCCCCGGCCGCGCAGCGCGCCCAGGTCGGTCTGGTCCACGCGGATCGTGCCGCGGTGCGGCAGCAGCCCGGCCACGGCGCGCAGCAGCGTGGTCTTGCCCGCGCCGTTCGGGCCGATCAGGGCCAGCCAGCCGCCCGAGGACACCGCGCACGACACCGCGTGCAGGACCCGGACCCGGTCCAGTTCCACCGTGACGCCCGCTACCTGGATCGCGTTCATGTGCGGACCGCATTTGTCGACCGGAGGATCCAGACGAACACCGGCGAGCCGACCAGCGCGGTGACCACGCCGATGGGCAGTTCGGCGGGCGACACGACGGTGCGGGCCAGGGTGTCGGCCAGGACCAGGAAGCCCGCGCCGGTCAGCAGGGACAGCGGCAGCACCAGCCGGTAACTGGGACCGGCCACGCGCCGCACCACGTGCGGGACCACGATCCCGACGAAGCCGATCAGGCCGCTGACGGCCACCGCGCTGGCCGCGGCCAGCGCGCACGCGGCGACCACGATCAGCCGGACGCGGCCCGGGTGCGTGCCGAGCGCGCGCGCCTCCTCGTCACCCACCGACAGCACGTCCAGGTGCCGGCCGTGCAGCAGCACGATCGCGACGCTGACCGCCGCGTACGGGGCGATCTCCCCCGCCTGCTGCCAGGTCGCGCCCGACAGCGAGCCGAGCAGCCAGGAGTAGACCTGCTGCAGGTCCTGGGTGGAGCGCTGCAGGACGTAGGTCTGCACCGCGGTCAGGAACAGGCCCACGGCCACCCCGGCCAGCAGCAGGGTGGTCGTCCCCGAGCCGCCGACCGCCCCGGACAGGTAGGCCATCGCCACCCCGGCCAGCGAGCCGGCAAAGGCGGCCACCGGGACGGCGGACGGCCCGGCGCTGCCCAGGTAGACGATGGCCAGCGTCGCGCCCAGCCCGGCGCCGGCGGACGCGCCGAGCATCCCCGAGTCGACCAGGGGATTGCGGAACACGCCCTGGTAGCCGGCGCCGGCCACGGACAGCAGCCCGCCGACCATGATGGCGACCGTGATGCGCGGCAGCCGGATCTCGAACAGCACCGCGCGGTCCAGGGAATCCAGGCCGGACGGCAGGTGGACGAACGGGATGCGGTCGGCCAGCGCGGTGATGGTGGCGATGGGATTGAGGTCCGCGGCGCCGACCAGAGCGCTGACCAGCGTCGCGGCGACCAGGAAGGCCACCGCGACGCCGTAGGCCCAGGCGGGCCGCAGCCGCCTGCCGCGGGTGGCGATCACCCAGACGCCCGCTCAACCGCCTGCGCGATCTCGGCGACCAGCTGCGGCAGCCGTGGGCCCCAGCGGGACGCGATGTCGTCGTTGAGCCCGATGACCTCGTGGTCCTGGACCGCGGGGATTGCGGACCAGCCGGGGCGTTTTGCGACCGTGGCGGGGGTCTGCCCGCCGTCCGCGGCCTGGTTGTCGGCCAGGAAGATGATCCGCGGCTGGGCCTTGATGATGTACTCCTCGGACAGCTCCGGGTAGCCGCCGTCCGAGGCCTTGTCCGCGGCGTCCGCGATGCTCTTCAGGCCGAACAGGCCGGCGATCTGCCCGATGAACGTGGATGAGGTGACCGAGTAGAACGGGCTCGCGGTCAGTTCCCAGTAGTAGGTCAGGCCCGGGTGCGACGAGCCGGCCTGCCTGACGTAGCCGGCGATCTGCGCTTTCATGGCCGCGACGACCCGCCGCGCCTGCGTCAGGTGCCCGGTGGCCTGGCCGATCTGGCCGATCTGGGCGTAGGCGTCGGCGAGGGTGGCCGCGGCCGGCTCGATCAGCACCGGGATGCCGAGCTTGCCGAGCCCCGTGACCAGGCCGTTCGCGTTCTGGTAGGAGATGACCAGGTCCGGGCGGTACCTGGCGATCGCCTCCAGGTTGGGGGTCAGCCCGCTCAGCTTGGTGACCGGCACGCCCGGCGGATAGTCGGAGTTCTGGTCGACGGCCACGACCTGCGGGCCGGCGCCGACCGCGTACAGGTCCTCGGTGGCGGTCGGCGCGAGCGAGACGATCCGGACGGGCTTGGCCTTGATGGTCACCGAACCGCTCGAGGCGGTCACCGTGACCGGGAACGAGGATCCCGCGGCCGCGGCCGGAGAGCTGGCGGCCGGGCTGGACGCGGTACCGGCCGGCGTACTGGCAGCACTGCCGCAGCCGGCCAGCGCGACGGCGGCCGAAGCGGCGGCCGCCGCCGCGAGGGCGAGCGTTCTCGTGCTGACACGGAAATGGATCATGCGGCTTCCTCCCGGATGGGCGGGAAGGAAGGCGAGGCCGCCGGCGGCCGCCGGGCGCACCCGCCGGGACGGATCGCCCTTCCCACGAGGGTCGATTTCGTCGAGCGCGGCAGGAGGCGACCTGGCTTGGGCCCGGGCGGGCCGTCACAGTTGCGGGACAGCGCCGGAATGGTCTTTGATACCGCGACTTCACCGGCTTCGCTAGCTGGCGCGCTGCCAGGCACACTAGCACGCGCCCGTGCTACCGGGGGCGTCCGGGATGTTACAGGGGCGGGCCCACGGTCAGCTTGATGTTGCTGGTCGAGCGCTGGCCGGACGGGCTGACCCAGGTGACGGAGATCGTGTCACCGGGATGGTACTTGGATACCAGGCTGGTCAGGCTCTCCGGGGAGCCAATGGCCTGGCCGTTCACCGCGGTGATGACGGACCCGGCGGTTATGCCCGCGGCCTGCGCCGGGCCGCCGCAGATCGTCCCGAAGATCAGCGTGCCCGAGCTGACGTTGGCGATGCTCGCTGGCGCGACGAGGCCGCGGTTGCTGTTGTAGCAGCTCTGGCCGCCGTTGCCGCCGAAGCCGCCATAGCCGCTGTAACCGCTGTTCAGCTGCTGCGCCTGGGCCTGCGGGTCGCTGTTCGCGCCCTGCCCGATGTAGATGCCCATGAAGGGCGGATAGCCGATGGTGACCGTCGAGCTGGCCTGGCCCTGGTGTATCTGCCGGGCCACGGTCAGCCCGGTGTTGATCGGGATCGCGTAGCCGACCGAGGACTGCTGCTGCACCGAGAAGCCTCCGTCGTTGCCCGCGGTGACCATGCCGATGACCTGGCCCGCCGAGTTGGCTACCGCACCGCCGGAGTCACCGGAGACGATGTCGGCGTTGGTCTGGAGCATCCCGTGCAAGGTTTCCTGGGTGATCGAGCCGCCCGGGTCGCCCGCGGTAATGGTCTGGTTCACCGCGGTCACCTGGCCGGCGGCGGGGACGATGGCGTCCTGCCCGTTGGCGTTGCCCATGGCCACCACCGAGTCCCCGGTCTTGATATCACTGGAGTTGCCGAGCGGGACGGTCCGCAGGCCCGACGCGCCCTGGAGCTGGATCAGGGCGATGTCCCCGGTCACGTCGTAACCGACAATCCTGGCCCGGTAGGAATGACCGTTGGCCACGTCGGTCGCGGTGATCGAGGTGGAGTCCTCGATGACGTGGTTGTTGGTCAGCACCAGGCCGTCGGAGTTGAGCACCATGCCGGTGCCCCCGGCCTGCTCACTGTTGTACTGGAGCGTGGTGTTGATGATCACCAGGCCCGGCTCGACCTTGTTCACGATCGCCTGCTCGCCGGCGCTGGTGCTGGGGCCGGGGCTGGCGTAGCTCGGCTGAGGTATCGCGGCGCTCGGCGGCGGGGCGGGCTTCAGCGCGCCGCTGCTGGGCTGCGCCGACGCCGACGTGTTCGACGCCGGGTGATACAGCGCCACGACCGACCCCGCGCCCAGCGCTCCGGCCGCCAGGGCTACGAGCAGGTAGCTCAGCGCGCCGACGCGGCGCCTGGGCGGCCGCGGCGGCATGGGCGGCATCGGCATCGTCGGGCCGTGCTCTCCCATGGGCGGCTGGCCGTAGCCGCTGTAATCCTGCATCGCAATCACGCCTTCGGGTGGGCTTGGGGGAGGCAATGAGTCGGGGCGCCGGAATCCTTTCCCTCCAGTGAGCACCATCAACCTGATAAATAGCTGAGGGCTGGCTGCAGATTCCCGTTCACGCGGAAATGATTCTCATTGCCTAACGTACCGTGGCGCGTGCTCTTCCTGGTGCGCTGGGCGGGCAGCTCACCCTGCGGCGGGGCCGGGGTGTCGGCGGGGCGCGGTCCGGCGCTGTTGTCCACCGGGACGTCGGCGGCCCGCAGGTCACCGTGGGCGGAGGGTGTGGCCTGGGCCGGCACCGACCCGGGATACGTCGCGATCGTGGGCTCGCTCTCTTCGGGCTGCGGCTGCACCCGCCCCATGGCGTCCTCGAGGAGCCCCAGGGCCAGCTGCCTGGGCAGCTGGCCGCGCCGCTTCTTACGCTTCCCCCGCCACATTCCGGCCCTCCCGGCAACGTGCTTGCAGTCTGCGATCTGCGCACCTGCCCAGCATGCGGCGGACCAATCCCGGAACCGGGGCCCCGGGCCGTTCGGTGAGGGGTAAGTGACGATCTGTTACAAGTTTACCCCCAGCAACGCGATCCCACACCGGTGATCGTGAAAATGCGCAGCGTGTCATCGGGATCGCGGCCGCGAGCACCACGCTCCGTTCCGTACAGAAAAGTCAGCGCCCGGCGAGACCGGCTAGTTCGGGGACGAAGTACCGGGCGTCCACCGTGCCGACGCCCGTGGCCAGGTCGTAGCCCGGCCTGGCGCTGAAGCCGGTCACCGTCTGCCGGCGGCCGCCCTGGGTGAACGACACCGTGTTGTTGCCCGAGGTCACGTCCACGATGCCGGGCGCGTGCCGGGCGGCCAGCTGGTACAGGGCCGGGTTGATCAGCCCCAGGGAGTGACCCGCCATCTGGTCGGCCAGGGCCACGATGCCCGCGAACAGCGGCGTCGCCTCGCTGGTGCCGCAGGTCGGGGACCAGCCGGCCGGCGCGCCGCCATAGCTGGCGTAGGTGTTCACCGACCCGTTGCAGGCCGCGCTCATCGAGATGTCCGGCACGCCGCGGCTGCCGCCCACGACGTCTTGCACGCCGTTCTGATACTGGGGGCGGGTGAAGAAGATGGAGGTGCCGCCGCCGCTGGCCAGGGGATTCGGGCCCGGGTCGCCGTCCGCGAACTCGTTGGCGTTGCGGTTGCCGGTGTCGTTCCACACGGTGGGGGCCGCGGGGGTGCCCTGCGCGGTGAAGTGCAGCTGGGTCCCGCCGACCCCGGTCACCAGCGGGTCGCTGTCCGGCCACGAGGTGACCCGGAACGGGTAGTAGGTGGTCTCGTCCGGGCCGAGGTCGGCGGCGCCGGAGTCGCCCGAGGCGGCCAGCACGGTGACGTGATCCTTATTGGCAGCTTGGTAGGCGCCGCGCAGCGCCCGGACGCTGGCCGGCGATGGGAAGGTTTCCTCGGTGGCGCTGAAGCTCTGGCTGATCACGTCCACGTGATAGTGGCTGAGGACGTACTGCTCGGCCTTGACAATCTGCGGGAAGCCGTGCACGCCCTCGGTCTCGGAGACCGGCGTCTCGGCCAGCAGGATGTTCGCGTCGGGCGCGATCGTGTGGGCCCACTCCACGTCCAGCGTGGTCTCGCTGGCCCAGCCGGCCATGTCGGAGTTGGCCGGGTCGTAGGCGGGCACCGGCCCGGCGGGCTGGATGATCTGGAACTGGGGCGGAGCGGGCAGGCCGTAGGCCTGGTCGAAGACGGCCAGGTCGTTCCGGATGGTCGGGGAGCCGTAGGAGTCGACGATGACGATCGTGGTGCCCCGGCCGGTTATCCCCGCGGCGTACAGCGCGGGCAGGTCGTACGCCTGCCGGATCTGGGCCGGCCCGTAGCAGGCCACCTTGTAGGCCTGCTCGCACTCGGCCGTGGTGAACGGGCCGGCGTCGGTATCGCGGGCCTGGCCGGCGCGGATCGCGCCCGGCCGGACGATCACCCCGGCCAGGGCGGGCGCACCGGCCGCGGGGTCTGGTCTCGCTGGGCCTGGTCTCGCTGGGCCTGGTCTCGCTGGGCCTGGTCTCGCTGGGCCTGGTCTCGCTGGGCCTGGTCTCGCTGGGATCGCCGCCTGGGATCCGGCCGTGACTATCGCCGGCGAACCCGCCACGACCAGACCAAACGCGCCGACCGCGGCCATCGCCAGCCTCGCCACCCGCATGAAGCGCTCCCCTCCGCCGACCCGCACGGTTCCTGAACACATAATCTGATCAAAAGCACAAAAATCCAACGGCGGACTACGCCGACTCGCCGTTAAGACATACCCGCTGTACGCTAGTCCACCGTCACGTGGCGTGGGGCCTGGTCATGGTGGCAGAGGGGAGCAACATGCGCTTCCGAAGTAGCGTGGCGATTGATCTGGGCACGGTCAATACCCTCGTCTGGGTGGCGGGCCGCGGCATCGTGCTCGAGGAGCCCACCGCGATCGCCATCGACACGATGGTCGGCAAGGTGGCCGCGGTGGGCGAGGCCGCGGACGCGCTGGCCGACAAGGAACCCCAGGACATCGAGGTGATCCACCCGCTGCGGGACGGGGTCATCGCCGACCTGGACGCGACCGTGGAGCTGCTGCACTCGTTCCTGGGCCGGACCCGCCGCCGGGGCAGCCCGATGCGGCCGAACGCCCTGGTCTGCGTGCCCAGCGGCGCCACGCCGGTCGAGCGCCGGTCCGTCGTCGCCGCGCTGAGCGTCCGGCGCCCCCGGTACCACGTGCGGCTGATCGACGAGCCGGTGGCCGCGGCGGCCGGCGCGGGCTTCGACCTGACCGGCGGGGCGGGCGGGTTCGTGGTCGACATCGGCGGCGGGACCACCGAGGTCGCCGCGGTCGCGGGCTGGCGGGTGGTCCGGGCCCAGTCGCTGCGCAAGGCCGGCAACGCCATGGACGAGGCGATCGTGCAGTCGGTCCGCAGCGAGCTCGGGCTGATCATCAGCCAGCGCGCCGCCCGGCAGCTCAAGATGACGCTCGGCGTCACCGGCGGGGCGGAGGGCTGGGCCGAGGCCGTGGGCCTGGACGCCGCGCAGCGCACCCCGCGGACGGATTACGTGCCCGGCGGCCTGGTGGCCACCGCGCTGGAGCCCATCGTGGCGGCGATCGCCGCCTCGGTGCACGAGATGCTGTCGGATATCCCGGCCGGCCTGGCCGAGGACGTGGTCCGCGGCAAGATCAGGCTGGCCGGCGGCGGCGCGCTGCTGCCCGGCCTGGCCAGCCGGATCGAGACCGCCGCGGGCATCGGCGCGGTCCTGGTCGAGGACCCGCTGCGGTGCGTGGTCCGCGGCGCGGCGGAGATCCTGGAGCGCCGGCCCCGGGGCAAGCACGCCGGACCGGGCCTGCGCGAGTTAATCTCCCCGGCGCAGGCCCGGATCGGGCGTCCCCTTGCCTCCTTGCCCCCTTACTCGCTTACTCCAGCGGCTGCCTGGAGATCGCGGACGGCTCCCGCCCGGCCAGCAGCCAGCCGATGACCGCGGCGACCAGCGGCATGCCCACCAGGATGAACAGCAGGTTCGTCGTGGGCACGTTGGACAGTTCGGACAGGCCGTCCAGCGGGTTGTCCCAGGCGTAGCCGATAGCGGCGACGTAGGCCGCCACCGTCCCGAGCACCGCGCCGGCCAGGGCCAGCGCGAAGGCGGTCGCGGCCGTCAGCTCCCGGCGGGTCATGCTGCCCGCCCCGGTGGCGGTCAGGGTCCGCAGGTCACGGGCGGTCTCGCTGCGGATGAGGCCGACCGACATGGCCAGGATGCCCAGCGCGAGGACGATCCCGAACGCCGTGGCATAGTCGAGGATCTCCGCCGACGAGGGCGTGCTCGACTTGGTCTCGATCGTCATGCCCGCCGCTCCGGCGGTGAGCCTCGCGTCGGTGATCTGCGCGGCGGTCGGATTGTGCGGGGTCTGGATGAGCCAGCCCTGGACGCTGACACTGGCGCCTAGGCCGAGCGTGTGGATGGCGTGCTCGGTGATCACGGTGTTGGGCGCCGACGTACCGGCCGGAAGCGCGCCGACCTCCTGGATCACCGGGTTTTGCAGGCACTGGCCCGGGCAACTGCTGCCTTGGTCGCCGCCGGTGACGAGCTGCATGCCCGAGATGCCGGACAGCCCGGGGCGCGCGGTGAGGACGTCGGCGTCGGGGTTGACGTCGGAGGCCTTGATCCCGAAAGCCTGAAGCAGCTGGGGCGTGGCCACATACACCGGTCCGGACCAGGACCGCCCGGGCCCGGGGTGGTCCAGCGAGGCGCTGCTCGTGTCGAGTTCGATGACGGTGCTCGAGCCGAGGGCCTTGGCGATGTTATGGGCGACCGCCGCCTCGGATTGCGGCGTGCTCGCGGTGCCGGATGTGCTGCCTCCGCCTGGTCCGTTACCCGGGCCTCCGCCGCCCGGGCCGCCGTTGGGCGTGTACACGATGATTTGGTTGCTACTGAGGTTCGGCCCGGCGTAGTCCAGGACGTTGCCGTACCGCTGCGCGGTCAGGACGCAGACCAGGGCGGCGATGAAGACGCCGAGGCTGATGGCCGCGAGGGCCGAGCCCGAGCGGGCCCGGTAGCGGGCCAGGTCGCGCAGGGCCAGCCGCACCGCGATCGGCGCCCGCCGCCCGAGCCTGGCCAGGATCACCAGGCAGAAGGGCGCGAGCAGGATGATCGCGACGATGAGCAGGACGATGCCGCCGACGAGCTCCGGTGCTCCGCCGCCGCCGTTGGCGTTGCTCTTGCCGGAGTAGGACAGCAAGGCCGCGGCGATGACGAACAGGACGACGCCGGGGATCGCGGAGCGGTGCACCTGCTTGGGCGGAGCGGGCCGCCCGGACAGGGCGGCGACGACCGGGAGCCTGGTGATCGCGCGGGCCGGGCGCGCGGCGGCGAAGTAGGTGGCCACGACGGCCAGCGCCATGGCCGGGCCGATCACGTTCCACGGCAGCTGGAACACGCCGATCAGGTGGTGGGCACTGGACTCCAGCCTCGGCCGGTAGACCAGCCAGACGGCCAGGCCCAGGACCGTCCCGGCCAGCGCGCCCACGACACCCACCAGGACACCGTTGACCCGGACCACGAGGCGGATGTTCCGGTCGGTGGCGCCCAGGGCGCCGAGCATGCCGAGCGAGCGGAGCCGGCGCTGGGCCAGCACCGTGAAGCCGCCCACCGCGACCAGGGCGATGAGGAGCATGCCGATCGTGGCCAGCCCCAGCACGATGGTCTCGGGGTTGAGCGGGTTGCTGGCCGCCGCCGACTGCCGGCTCTGGAAATTCGGGCCGAGGGAGGCGGCGGTTACTCCGGGCGCGTCGAACAGGACGGTGACCTGGGTCGGCGCGGTGACCTGGCCCGGCGCGACGAGCGCGAATTCATCCAGCAAGCTCTGCGGGTTCTGCACGATGCCGGTGACCTGGCGGGTCGTGCCGCCCTGGTGCCACACGTCGCCGATCCTGAGGTTGAAGGTGGAGGCCACGCCGTCGGTCACGGCCACCTGGCCGGGGCCGGCCGGGTAGTGCCCGGCGACCAGGGAGAGCATCGGCTGGCCGAACGGGCCGTCCGGGTTCTGGGCGCGCAGGTCGTAGGTGCTGATCGAGCCGGGGATGGCGATGGTCTGGTTCTCGATGACGTCGACGCGTCCGAAGCGGTGCTGGAGCGCGGCGATCTGGCTGGCCAGATGCGGGTCGGGGCTCGGGTACGTGGCCATGTCCTGCGCGGTGCCGAAGCCCGCGCCGGCCGGCGGTGGCGTGTCGGTGGCCACCGCCGCCCCGACGACCGTGGCGGCCAGCGCGACCACGATGAGCGCCAGCACCAGCAGCTGCTGGCGCCACTCGCGGCGGAACATCCGCCACGCCCAGCGGATCACGGCCCGGCGGGCGGGAACGCCCCCGTTCGAGGTTCCCGCTGGGGCCGGCCGTTCGCGCAGCGCGGTACTCATTGCCCTGATCCGCGGGTGAGCAGCGATTCGGGGCCGGGCGCGGGCATGGTCTGGTCGGTTACCCGGCCGTCCCGCAGGAACATCACCCGGTCGGCCCAGGAGGCCAGCTGGGCGTCGTGGGTCACGACCACGGCGGCCACGCCCCGCTTGCACGCGGCGTGGATGAGGCGCATCACCGCCTCGCCGTTGGCCGAGTCCAGCGCGCCGGAGGGCTCGTCGGCGAGCAGCAGGCGCCGGTCGCCGACCACGGCCCGGGCGATCGCCACCCGCTGCCGCTCGCCGCCGGACAGCTGGTCGGGAAAGGCCGAGGCCCGGTCGCCGAGGCCGAGCTCGTCCAGCGCCTTCAGGCCCGCCACGCGCGCCTTCCGCGTGGACACGCCATCGAGCTCGAGGGGCAGGGACACGTTCTCCGCCGCGGTGAGCCCGGGCAGCAGGTTGAAATCCTGAAATACGTAACCGATAAAGCGCCGCCGCAGCTGGGCCTTGGCGTTGCGCGAGATCGTGGCCAGTTCGGTCCCGCCGATCAGCACCTCGCCGCTGGTCGGCTCCTCCAGGCTCCCCGCAATGGTCAGCAGGGTGGACTTGCCGGAGCCGCTCGGCCCCATCACCGCCACCATCGAGCCGGCCTCGACCGTGAGATTGACATCGTCAAGCGCGTGCACCTCGGCGGCGCCCTGGCCGTAGGTCCGGGACACGTGCCGCATTTCGAGGACGCTCATCGCGTTACCCCCGTCTCCTTCTGCAGTTTCATGGGATTCCCCGTTTCCTTTTGGTGATTTAGTGTTGTTTGGATGGCTTACCGTGCGCTTCGGGTGCCGCGGCGTACCCGCGGCATAGGCGCGGGCGCTTCGCTAGGCGGCTCGGACACGGCCCGCTTGATGCGGCCGTCGGCGGCGTCCAGCCACCGGATGACCGAATCCAGCCGGAACAGCTCCGCGTCCACCACCAGCGCCAGGTTGATGTCCGACTCGGGCCCGTTGACCTCGGCCTCCTTGATCCGGGTCCACTGCTGCATCAGCTCGACCAGGTACCGGCGGTGGACCTGGATCACGTCGTGCACGTTGGTGCCCGGCACACGCATGGCCACGAGCACCTTCATGACCAGCTCGTCCCGGGGCGGGGCGGCCAGGTCGGGCGGTGTGCGCAGCCAGCGGGCGAGTTCGGACTCGCCTTCGGCGGTGATCCGGAAGGTCTTCTGCGGTGTCTTCTCCCGGCCATCCTGCGCGGCGTCGTCGGACTCGGCCAGCCCGTCCCGCTCCAGGCGCTGCAGCGTGGTGTAGACCTGACCGACGTTCAGCGGCCAGACCTCTCCGGTCCGGGCCTCGAATTCCTCGCGTAGCTGAAGGCCGTACTTGGGACCCTCGCTGAGCAGCGCGAGCAGGGCGTGCCGGACGCTCACCGAGTGACTCTAACGAGTAGCATACTGAGTATATTGCCGCAGAAGCCGGGCCACCGCAGGCCGGTTAGCCCCCGTTTCCACCATTCCGCTCAACCCCCCGCGGGGATGGGTGGACAGCCCCCTTGCGCGACCCGCCCCGGCGTGATAACGAGTCGGGCTCATGTCCCCTCCTGACAGCGCGGGACCGCCGCAGGCCGCCAAGCTGGGCCTGCGGTCCGGCCAGCGAGTCGACCTGTACCATCCCCCGCCGGGCTGGGACCTTACCGACCCGCCCGACGGCCTGGTCGACGCGGGCCCGGACGGCCCGGCCGACCTGATCATCGCGTTCTTCTCCGCGGCCGCCCAGATCGCCGGGGAACTCGACCGCCTGGCCGGGCGTGTCTACCCGGACGGGGCGGTGTGGGTGGCGTGGCCGCGCCGGGCCGGCGGCCACCGAAGCGACATCACCGATAACGTGGTCCGCCAGGAAGCGCTGCCGATCGGGCTGGTCGACGTCAAGGTGGCCGCCATCGACGACGACTGGTCCGGGCTGCGGCTGGTCTGGCGGGCCGGGAACCGGCGCCGCTGACGCCGTGCGGGTCCGGGCCGCCGCGCCGTTCGCGGCGTAGCATGGACGCCATGGGTTTCACTTGACGCTGAAAGCCAGCTCTCTCCGCCCTGGCGGTCGGGCTCGCGGTCGAACTGGCCGACGAGCTGGTTGACGGGGCCAAGGGCGCCGCGCTGCCGCTGATCCGTCACGACCTGAGCCTCAGCTACGCGCAGGTCGGGCTGCTCGCCTCGGTGCCGCTGCTGGCTGGCGGAACGCTCGAGCTTCCGCTGGGCATCCTGGCCGGCGAGGGACGGCGGCGCCGGCTGGCCGTGCTCGGCGGCGGCGTGGTCTTCATCCTGAGCCTGCTCGCGGTGGCCGGGGCGCGGTCCTTCGTCGTGCTGCTGGCCGCGTTCACGGTGTTCTTCCCGGCCTCGGGGGCGTTCGTATCGCTGACCCAGGCCGAGCTGATGGACGCCTGGCCGGACCGGCAGGCTCAGGTCATGGCCCGCTGGGACCTGGCCGGATCGACGGGAGCGGTCGCCGGGCCGCTGCTGCTCACGGCGGTGCTGGCCGCCGGGGGCGGCTGGCGGGCGGCCTATCTGGTGCTGGCCGCGCTGGCCGCCGTCACGTGGCTCGGCACCTGCTGGTGCGGACCCCGGCCGGCGCGCGTCACGGCGGCGGGGGCCGGCGGCGATCGAGGTCCCGGCGGTGATCGAGGTCCCGGCGGTGATCGAGGTCCCGGCGGTGATCGAGGTCCCGGCGGTGATCGGGGTCCCGGCGGTGATCGGGGGGCCGGCGCGGCGGGGGCGGCGCGGGCGCGGGAGGTCCTGGACGCGCTGCGGGACTGGTCCACGGTCCGCTGGGTCTTGGTTACCGTGGTCGCCGACCTGCTGGTGGACGTGCTCACCGGGTTTCTCGCGCTGTACCTGGTCTACGTGGCGCACCTGACGCCCCCGATCGCGGCGCTGGCCATCGCGATCCGGTTCGGTTCGGGGCTGGCCGGGGACGCGGCCCTGGTGGTCGTCCTGGACCGGGTGACAGACGTGACCGTGCTGCGGGCCAGCGCGGTGGCGGCCGGGCTGCTCTACCCTGGCTTCCTGCTCGCGGCGGGGCCGGTGGCCAAGCTGGTGATCCTGGCCATGCTGAGCGCGGTCACTGCACCGTGGTACCCGCTGCTGCAGGCGCGGCTGTACGGCAGCCTGCCCGGGCGCAGCCCGGTCGCGGTCACGCTGAGCAGCGCCGCCGCGCTGGCGGGCGGGCTCGGACCGCTGGCCGTGGGGCTGATCGCCGAGGCGTTCGGGCTGTCCTGGGCGCTGGCCGTCCTGGTGGCCGTGCCGGCGGCGGTGCTGGCGGGCACGGGCCGGGGCCGGGAATCCGCGGGCCGGGAATCCGCGGGCCGGGAATCCGCGGGCCGGGAATCCG
>Ga0116218_1000878_pt1 | contig 20217 bp, 23 predicted proteins | sample Sb_taG_2_FD_88966 | JGI IMG/M metagenome (GOLD analysis project Ga0116218, IMG submission 88966) | Peat soil microbial communities from Weissenstadt, Germany - Sb_50d_5_LS metaG | ecosystem: Environmental > Terrestrial > Soil > Wetlands > Peat | place: Germany: Weissenstadt | collected 2010-09-21 | reverse complement strand
TAGCTAAGCCCGCAGCGCCTCGGTGGGGCTGAGGCGGGCGGCCCGCGCGGCCGGGTAGAGCCCGGCGACGGCGCCGATCACGAACCCGGCCGCCGGCGCCGCGATGAGCGCGTACAGCGGGACGATGAACGGCTCGTGCTTGGCCTGGGCGTAGATCAGGGTCGCGCCGGCGCCGAGGATCAGCCCGACGACCCCGCCAATCACCGCCAGCAGGGCCGACTCGGCCAGGAACTGGACCGCGATGTGGCGCCGCGTGGCGCCGAGCGCTCGCCGCAGGCCGATCTCACCTCGGCGCTCGAGGACCGAGATCACCATGATGTTGGCGATGCCGATCGCCCCCACGAGCAGAGCGACGGCGCCGAGGCCAAGCAGCAGCGTGGTGAACTGCCCCTTGGCGCGGGCCTCGAGCGCATCGGACGGACGGCTGACCTGGACGCCGTCGGCGTTCTGCGGGTCTGCCGTGAGAGCGAGCAGGTTCGCCACCTGGCCCACGTCGTTGACGTCGGCGCGAACGTAGATCTCGGAAGGGTTCGCCTGCAGCCCGAACAGGCGCTCGGCGACCGGCAGCGAGATGAAGACCGTGGAGTCGAGCGCGGGGTTCAGGAGCGCCGGCTTGAGAATCCCAACCACGCTGAACCAGGTGTTGCCGAGGTAGACGAGGACGTGGGCGGTGGCGTGCGTGATCCCGAACACGCTCGCCGCCTGGGCGCCGAGTGCGACCTCCGGAAAGCGGTCCGAGGCCGCATCCAGGAAGTGCCCCGAGGCGATGCTCATTTGAAGCAGCTGGGGCAGCTTGTCGCCGGCGGCGTCGACGGCGATCCCTCCGGTATCCAACGAGGGCACGAACGGCGTGCGGTATACGTTCGCGTTCGCAAGCTCGTACACGGCCACGTCGCTTTCGACGCCCAGCATGTGGTCGATCATTGCCACCGAGGTGTCCGGCAGGGCCTCGTTCGCGCCTGTGAGCGTCTGGCCGGGAGTGACGGTCAACAGATTGGTCCCGAGCGCGTCGATCTCCGCGAGGAGGTTCGCCTGCGCCGAGGCGGACACACTCAAGACCGCGACCATCGCGCCGATGCCGATCGCGATCCCGAGCGCCGACAGGGCGGCCCGCAGCCGGCGGCTGTGCAGGCCCTGGAGCGCCGAACCGAGCAGCTCGGCGGGCGGAAGGCGCGCGGCGTCGATGGTCGAGGCGGCGACGCTCATCAGTGCTCGTCGGAGACGATCCGGCCGTCGCGAACGTGAAGCCGCCGGGGAAACGAGGAGGCGATCCGCTCCTCGTGGGTAATCAGCACGAGCGTGGCGCCGTCGCTGGCCAGGTCGTGGAGGAGTTCTATGACCTCGCTCCCTGACCTCGAATCGAGGTTGCCGGTGGGCTCGTCGGCGAGCAGGATCAACGGCCGCTTGACGATTGCGCGGGCGATCGCAACGCGCTGGCGCTCCCCGCCCGAGAGCTCCGGCGGACGGTGCGAGATGCGGTGACCGAGGCCGACACGCTCGAGCGCCTGCAGCGCCGCCTCGCGTCGCCTGCGGCCGGGCGCGCCGGTGTAGAGCATCCCGTTGGCGACGTTGTCGAGGGCACTCATCGCCTCCTGCAGGTGGAAGCCCTGGAACACAAAGCCCACGGTGGTGGGCGCGCAGGCCCGCCAGCTGTGCGTCTGAGGCGCTGGCGACGTCACGGCCGGCGACGCGCACGTGTCCGCCGCTGGGCCGTTCCAGCGTGCCCATGATCGTCAGCATCGTCGTCTTGCCCGAGCCCGACGGACCGACCACGGCGACGCGTTCGCCCCCGGCCACCTCGACGCTCACCTCGTCGAGCGCGAGGACCCCGCCGGGGTACTCCTTGCTCACGGCCTCGAGCTCGATCGCCGTCATCCCTGAGAGTCGGTCACCTGCAGGCCCGGGTAGATGCCCGGACCCGAGATCTGGACGTAGCCGGCCGAGAACAGCCCGGTGGTGACCGGGATCAGTTTGTGCGGCGCGGCCGCCGCCTGCACGGCGTAGTTCCCCCCGCCGGTTGCCAGCAGGGCCGTCACCGGGACGATCAGCACGTTGTTCGCGAACGCCTGAGTGAAGTTGACGCTGACCACCGCCTGGTCGAGACCCGCTCCGGTGCGGTGGCCCGAGAGTGTGACCGTCACCGGGATGGTTGAGCTCCGCCGCGTGCTTACCCCGAGCGCCGTCACATCGAGTCGCTGCCGATCCACACACCGGGCGATCTGGCGATTCTCCTCCATGAGCTCGGCCACATCTGCCTGGGCACCTACGACACTGTCTGGCGAACCGAACTCAACGCGACGGTGTGGGCGCTGGATCGCTACCGAGAGTCGGGGCTGGACGGTATCGCAGAGGCGACGTTTTGCCTGGGTCGTCACTTGACCGGGTACTTGCGAGATGCGTTGACAGATGGGCTGACCACGCGGGCGGAAATCGCCACGTCGGTCCCCGGCGAGCTACTGCCCTACGCGGACCGACTGCGGATCGAGAGGCAACCGACGCCCGACTACAACTCCATCTTCGATTGCTTACTCGGGGTTGCGGGGCCAGGCGTATGAGCGCGATTGAAGCCGACCGCTCGCAAGGCGAGGCAACCAGGGTGTTGATGGAGATTACGTCGATCCTGCTATCGGTCCCAGAGCACAAGCGGCAGGACGTCTACGACGAATGGGTCCAGATGGCGCGGCAGCGCAAGAGTGGGAAGACGAGGCGGCACATGAGAAGTAGCGTCGAGAACTACGATCCCGGCGCGGTCGCGGGTGTGATGATTCGGTTTGCTCACCGTTCCTGGAAGATTCGGCAGAAATGATCTTTCGGTGTCCTCTTTCCTCACCCGACACCGGCGGGGGGTGTTACTGATCAGGGCTGGCCCGCCGAACCCCAAACCCGGCGCGAGTCAGGGGTGATCGGCGCGCCGGGTAAGGGGGTTCAAGGTGTGTGATGCCGTAGCACCATCACACAGCATCCCTCGCGCCGAGTCATCGCGACGGCCCCACACCCTGCTCGGTCGTCTTCACGACGGGCGATCGAGTCCGGGGTGGGACTAGCTTCCGCAGTCCTTCCCCACCCGCGCTCGAAAGTCGGCCTGATGCCGGCGTGTTCGTGTACGAAGGTCAGATAAACGTCAGGCCACACCAGACGCGTAGTCCCCCACATGCCGATGCACTGAATTACGGCTGAAGCGTGCAGCGCACTACAGATGACATTGTCAATGGCCATCGGTTTCTCCCCAAGTACGGCCATCGGTTCTCCCCACCGGCGGCCATCTTTTCTCCCCGCTGGTGGCCATGAGTTCTCCCCATGACCGGGTGGGTTAGCGACCGTCGTCGCGGAGCCGAGCCCGGAGGGCGAGGCGCAGCGGCGATGGTCGCTGCGCGTCTTCAGGCGAGGGGCCTCACCCCCTTGCCGGCGGTCGCTTGGGCGAGCCGGTAGCTGTCGGTGCCGTCGGTGATCAGCACGTGGGCGTGGTGCAGTAGCCGGTCGACGGTCGCGGTGGCGAGTGTTTTGGGCATCAGCTCGTCGAACCCGGACGGGTGGATGTTGGAGCTGATCGCGAGCGATCGTTTTTCGTAGGCGGCGTCGACGACTCGGAACAGCGCCTCGGCCGCGTCGGCCGAGACCGGGAGCAGGCCCACGTCATCGACGATGATCAGGTCGGCGCGGATCAGCTTGCTGATCGCTTTGCTGACACTGTCGTCCGGGCGGTGGCGGCGGAACAGGGCGGCGAGCGTCTCGAGCGTGTGCCAGGCGACGGTCTTGCCCTTGTCGATCGCGAGGTGGCCGAGCGCTTCGACGAAGTGGCTCTTGCCGGTGCCGCTCGGTCCGCAGATGCACAGCACCTCCGAGCGGTCGATCCATTCCAGTGTGCGGAGCGCCTGCTGGGTGGGTTTTGGGATCGCCGAGGCCTGCGGCTCCCACGCGTCGAACGTCTTGCCGGCCGGCAGTCCGGACGCGCGTCGGCGGGTGGTGATCGTCGCGTGGTCGCGGCCGGCGGCCTCCTCGGCCAGCAGCACGCGCAGCACCTCGGCGTGCTCCCAGCGCTGCGAGTTGGCGGTCGCGAGCACCTCCGGCGCCGCCCGCCGGACGTACGGCAGCCTGAGTCGTCTGAGCAGCCGGTCGAGCTCGTCGGGGAGCGGCGGCGGGGCGGGTGGCTTGACGGTCATAGCCGTGCTCCGATCCGCTCGGCCTGCTCGGCGAACTCCAGCAGCTCGAACGCGAACTCGCGCGCCTCATCGGGGGTGAGCGTGCAGATCGCCGGCGGCAGCCAGCAGCGATCGCGCCGGTCGTCGAAGCGGTGATCGTCGGTCATGATCACGCTGATCTCCTGCACCGGCCGGCCGCCGTCGGGCTGCCAGATCTGCTCGGGATCGATCCGGCAATGAATGCTGTCGCGGTAGTCACTCATCGCTCCGCGCCTTCCCGCGCGATCCGCTCGGCGTACTCGGCCAGGCTCACCAGCTCGCCGCCGAGCTCCCTGGCGCGCTTGGCGTCGATCTGGCACCAGACCGGCGGCATCTGATCCCAGCCGCGCTCGGGCGAGTCGAAGAACATCACCGAGATCGGCCCGGGCAGCAGCGCGTTCTGCGGGTCCAGGTGGGCGGAGATCAGGCAGTACCCGCTCATCGTCCGAACCCCTTCCAGCTGCGGGTGGAGCGCTGCAACGAGGACTCCTCCGAGACCTTGGTCGGGAAGGGGATCACCGTCCCGGCCTGCTGATGGGCGAGGATCGCGGCGAGGTCACCCTCGGCGAACCGGCCCGCGTCAGCACATACCTTGAGCGCGTGTTCGACCTGCTCGCCACCGTGCAGCTTGGCGAGATCGACCGCCTCGGCCATCTTGCGCCGAACCCGTGAGGCGCCCGCTGCCGCTGCCTTGATCAACCATGCCTCGGCGCCGGGCCCGAGCGCCAGGAACGCCGCCTCGTCGTGTGACCGGGCCCGGGGTTTGCGCTCCAACGCGCCCACCGGGCGAGGCGGGTAGTGCTCATCCTTGATGCTCGGGCTCCCCGGCGTGGTCAACTTGTGGCGGGCGACCTCGCGCGGCCCCTCGGGCGAGTCGGCGTGCACGACGATCAGCTCCGAACCGTCCGCCCTGGCCCATACCCGCTCGTCCACCAGCGAGCTCGGCACCGAGTAGATCGCGCCGCCAACCGAGATCGTCGACTGCCGGTCCACCTTGCGCGTCTGCCCAAAACACACCGTGTGCGCCACCCGTGGCAGCAGATGCAGCCGCTCGCGCTCCTCGGCCAGCATCACCGCCGGCGGCCGCCGCGTGACCCGGTGCTCCCGCGCGTTCACCCGCTCACAGAAGGCCTCGCACTCCGCCTCCAACTCGGCGAAGTCCCGATACGCCGACCGGAGGTTGTGGACTGTCGGGACCAGGTCCGCCCTGGCGATCCGCACGGTCGCTTCGGACCCGCCCTTGCTCTCAGGATCCGCCGGCACGCACGTCGCGACCGTCAAACCGTAATGCCGACCAACCGACACGATCTGCGGATTGCGCACCGCGATCCCGCACACCTGATCGACCGACACCGTCTTCTCGTTATCCGTCAATGCGTACGTCGGCGCGCCGCCGAACCCTCTCAGCGCCCGGTCCAGCGCCATCACCACGCTCGGCATCGTCTTATCCCACAACGGCAACACGACCCGAAAGCGCGACCACGCCAACCACGCGCAAAACAACACCGTCGCCCGCCCGCCAACCTCGGGCCCGTCGCCGTAATCCCACTGCATCCACAACCCCGGCTCCGGGATCCACGGCCGATACCGCCGCCCATGCTCCTGCCGCCAGCGGCGCTTCGCTTCCGCAACCGCGCGACGCGTCGTTCGCTCCGACCCCATATAGCCCATCGCGACAAGCGTCTCGTGCGCCCTATCCGCCCGGATCTTTCCGTGCGAGCGCCACACCAACTCCTCCACCTTCCCGGCGAACGGACCGACCATCGAACGCGCCCGTGCCGGCACCGGCAGCCCACCACCAGCAGCATCCCGAGCCGCTACCCAATGCGCGACCGTCTTGTGATCACAACCAGCCAGCCCCGCCGCTCCCCGCAACGAGCCGATCAGATCGAACGCCTCCAGAATCTCCATGACTTCCTCTGCTTTCTTCAAGCCCGCCTCCTCGACGCGCCTCGATGAACACGAAGCGCCGGGAGCTACAGACCACTCAGGACAGGACCGTCGTGGGGAGATCCGACGGCCACCCATGGGGAGATCCGATGGCCATCACTGGGGAGTTTCGATGGCCGCCTACGGGGAGATTCCCATGGCCGCCGTCATGACATACGGACTGCGTGAGCGCATGCTTATTGGAAACGTTATCCGCCGCTAAAGCTCTCGCACAGGCCTTCGCCGGGTAGTCCTGCCCTTCGCCGACCTCACGGGTCGTTTCGTCCAAGTGACGAGAACGCCATCCACAACTGGACACGCTCGACTTGGGGCAGTCCTCAGACAAGAGGGTGAGGGTAATGACTACACAGGCGGATCCGGCGGTAAGCCCGGAGATTCGCGTTTGCCCGGATTGCGGGTCACCCGCTGGCGCCCAGCCGTTCTGCGCTAGCTGTGGGCGTAATCTCTCGATGACCGAACGGCTCCCCACACGGGAGGAGTGGGAACGAGACGGCGGGTCGGCGAGCGCGATCACGCACTGGTGACGAGTCTCTGCTGCCCGGGATCGCCCAGGCGCTCACCTCGATGCGAACGTGGTGGGTCCCGCTGGATGAGCAGACGGGCCACGACGCGGCGAACCAGTCTCTCCAGGATCGGCTGAAGCTGTCCGTCCAAGACCGTGTCATCGAGGCCATCGAAGCGGACGTCTCCGAGCGGGTGTCAATCGATGTAGCGATCTCTGTCGACGAGAACAAGAGCATCTACCTATCTGCGTCGGCATCCGTGCCTGACGGCAGTTCTGTCGAGCAACGCTTCGCGGCTGTCATCCTAGGGCGGCGTCTGGCTCAGGTGAGCCCAGTCGGGCAGATCAATCTTGTCGCGCCAAACGGCGCCGTGACCGGGCCACTCCAGTCTCACGATCTCGCCGCGTCAACCGTGTCGGAAGCGCGAGATCCGACGGTTTCGGTGGGCGGCGCAGTGGCGCTGCTCGGCGGGGTGCTGGTGTTCGTGGGGGCGTTCGTGCCGATCCGCAGTTACGGGACCCTGCCGATTCCAACCAATTCATTCGTCTCCGACGGTGATTGGTGGATTCTTGCCGTTGCGCTGCTGATCGGTGTCGCTGCGTTGTACTTCCTGTTAGGCGCAGGACGGGGTCGCGGTTGGCAGGTGCTCGTACCGAGCATCATCGCCGTTGGCGCCGGCATCTATGCTCTGACGTCCAAGTTCCAGACGGTTCCCCTTACTCCGCTCGGGCAACAGCTTCTGGGCGTGTCAACAGTGAAGACATCTGCGGCGGTTGGGGTCTATCTTATTCTGGCCGGAGGAGTCATCGCGCTTATTGGCGGGGTCATGCTGCTCGGTGCCACCGGCAATATGAGGACCGGACCATGATTAAGGAGCGTTCCTTTTGGAGTGACGTAGCAGTGCAAGAGATGCACAAAGATGGGCGCGTATGCGCTGGGCGGGGCTTGGGCCGTACCCTCGGATTGGCGCTGATCCTCGCGGCCGTGCTCGCTGGCTGCGGCACGCAGACGATCGTGACGACCGTGACGTCGAGCGGTCAATCGAAGTCTCCCCCTCAAGCAGCGACCGGGTCGCCGAAGCAGGCGAACGTCGGTGACACGCTCACGCTCCAGGGCAACGGTCGTGAATCAATGGCAGTCACCGTAGACCAAGTCATGGATCCGTTGCAGGTTGGTCCATACGACCAGCCTGATTCTGGACAGCGCTTTGTCGGCATTCAGATCACGCTCAAGAACGTTGGCCAGGTTGCGTATTCGGATTCGCCGTCCAATGGGTCGACGCTCCTCTCCAATACCAATGAGCAGGCCACGGGTGAGATCGTGAGTGGCGGGCCGTACGGCAACGATTTTGCGTCTTCGGCAAACATCGCTCCGGGCGACATCCAGCAAGGCTGCATCCCGTTTGAAATGCCTGTTGGGCAAACGCCTGCGACCTTCCAGTTCACGCTCGACTCAGGATTCGCGAATCAGACCGGCCAGTGGTCAGTGGCAGGCGCGCCGACAAGTGCTTCGGCCACGCCCAGCGCTGCCACCAACGGGGGCACGACCAACGGCACCTCGAGCGCGAACACCAGCACGAATGCGAACGGGACAATCGCCACGCTGCCCAATCAGTGCTCCGCTGGCCTTGCGGCAACACAGTCCATCTCATGCGGACTCTCAAGCAACCTCTTTTACGAGTATTTCGAGGCAGGGCAGAACGGCGGGGACACAACTGCGCTGTCTGTCTGGAGCCCGGCGACAAAGCAGTACTATGACGCCAGCTGCTCGACAGCCAACGTCGTGATCGCCTGCTCTATCAGCGGCACCAGCAATCCGAACGCCCAAGTGGAATTGACCCAAGCTGCCCTCGACGCCTATTCGCCGCAGGATGCAAGCTCGTACGCGGCGAACCACGATCTCGGGCCCAACGGCTGAGGACTACTGCTCAGCGCGAACAGGGCCAGCCCGGCTCGTCTCTCGGCAGGGTGATGCAAAGGGCTATTAGGGGAAGCCGTGTCAGCCGTCGATTGCGACGGGGATCGGTCCGAACAGCGCGTCAGAAACTGACCACGAAGGCAAGCGTTCGCGGTACCAGGAGCGGCCGACAGTCTCGCCTAGGTCGAACCCCCGCCTGAGGAGCGACGACTGCCGGTTCTCGATCCTTGAAACGGTCTCGTTACTCCACGTGGCCACCTTCGCCAGTCCGGTTCCGCCGATGAAATTAGAACGGTGCGGCAGGCAGCCTCTCCCACGCTCCGTTGAGTTGCGATTGCAGGTACGTCGGGGAAAAGATGCTCACGATCGGGATGATTGACAGTAGGAAGAAGAGGCCTGCGCTCCCGCCAGGTCTCCCCGCGACTCTCCGGGTGATCCGCATGCGCGTGCCCGTGTGGAAGATCGAGACAAACGGCGGGACAATGATGAGGCTGCCGATCGTAATGGCTACAACGCTCATTCCTGGCGAGTGGCCGATGTCGATCTTGTTCGCCTCACCGTAGTCCGCCATCTCGCGGTTCACGAAGTAGTACCAGAAGAGGTAGTAGATCCCGATCGTAATCAGGGTGAAGAGCGCGACTAGCCACGGATTGCGGATCTTGGCGGTTGCTCCATGCTCGTTGAGGACGACTTTCTTCTTGGGTATTTGGAGTGTGGCGCTGGCCGATTGCGTCGGCTCGGGAATCATCGACGGGGGTTCGTCAGGCGTTGCCGGGAGCAATGGTTCAGACGCCGTCGATGGGTTTGGTTCAGGCGTCATCGATGGGGTTGGCTCTGACTCTTCTGTGCCCATGCGCCCCTCCTACTTGAAGGTGTTTGGTTGCCGCCTCGTGCGCCCCTGGTCCGCCGAGATACTCCCATGGTCGCTGGACCGCTGCAACCTTGGTCGATCATCCGCGGCAACTACGTTCTCCGCGTCTCACTTTCCTCAGCCCGGTTCGGTCCTTCGGGCCGTATGGCTGAGCCTCCCGGCGACTGCTGCTTTAGGCTACCAACAGCGCCGTCAGGCTCTACGGAACCACGGGCGGCGCCACGTCGCCATCCCAAATAGACGGGTCGGGCGCGCCGCTACTGCTCCTCGGCACGGCGCAATGGTGCTTTTTCTCTCCCGATGGCCTGACGGCCCGATCGTCAGCACGCAGACAAAAGCCGGCAAAAGCTCTTGAACACTGTAGGCTGCGCCCCGGGCAGCCTACAGTGTCGGCCGGGGCACAGGTGGGCAAACCAACGAGGAGGTGCAGCATGGGTAGGTTCAAGCGCCAGCACGGCACGGCTGCGCTTGTCATCTCTCTGATCGCGCTGGTGGCGGCGATCAGCGGGGTGGCCGCAGCAAGCACCACGACGCACAGCCGTCGGGCTCACATGGCGAAGCGAGGCCGGAGGGGGCCACGCGGCTTCCCAGGACGACCGGGGGTTGTGCCACAGATTCAGATCGTGGAGTCGCCGTCGTTGACATTGCAACCCGGCGAGAGTTCGGTCGATGCGGCCGGTCTCAACTGGCAGGCGACTTGCCCTGGTAACGACGTAGTGCTTGGAACTGGGTTTGACGGCCCGTTCCCGGAATCGGGTGGATTCGTGGAGGCGTTCGGCACCTTGGTCGGGGGTTTCTTCGCCAATGAAAGCTCCATCCCGATCTCTGATGTCAAGCTCGAAGCCATCTGTGGAGCGGTACCGCAGGGGAGCGTCGGACCCTCGGCCGATACCCGCTCGCGCTGGGTGAATACGTACCACGCCAAGCTCGCAGAGGCAGAGGCCCGGCTGAAGTAGGCTCAGGCCCGAGCCGGTCACGAGGGCAGACATCCGACCGGTCGGCGCACTACGGGCGAGCCCGTTTGCCTGGTTGGTACTTCGGGGCAGGTGGGCTCGCTCGTGCCTAGCGCGGGCGGTCGCACGTCACCGTCTAGCCATTGTCATCGGGATCAAGAAAGCCAATGAAGTCAGGCCTGATCCCGTTTCCGTCCGAGGCACCCGTCAGCATTACCTGCCCGCCCAAAGCAATGAAAGGAGCAGGTACATGGGCACCTTAATCACCACGTCGGACGGACAGGCAATCGTCCTCAACTCCCAGTTCGACGCGATCGTGGCCGTGGTCGCCGACGCCCTCGACGAGAAGGGGAGCACGACGGACGCCCACGGGCGCAAGCAGCCGCGAGGCTTCCGCCGGTTCCACACGGTCGACGGTCGCGAAGTCGTCGTGAATGCCGAGCAGATCGCGTTCATCGGGAGGCCCGAGGAGGCTCGCAGCACGCCGCAGGAGCCGCTCGTGGCGTGGGGCTCTCGCCGAGCGGCTGGTCCATGACAAACACCATCGCGGGCGAACGCTGGTGCCCAAGGTGCAAGAAGCTGTTTCTGGCAACCAGGATCGTCGGTCGGCAGGGCCGCGAAGAGGTCGGGCAGGAGACGCCATGCCCGGCCTGTGGGACTCGCGGCGAGCCGCTTCTCGCGCGGTAGCACTGAGCGCGTGTAGGGTGGCGCCGTGAAGGTCTTCCTGAGCTGGTCCGGTCAGAAGAGCAAGGCGGTCGCTGAGGCGTTGCGCGACTGGCTCCCCTCCGTCATCCAGGAGATCGAGCCGTTCATGTCCGAGAGGGACATCGCGGCGGGCGCTCGGTGGCTGAATGAAATCGACCAGGAGCTTGAGGGGACCAACTTCGCGATCGTCTGCGTTACCCGGGAGAACCAATCCGCCTCGTGGCTGAACTTCGAGGGGGGTGCCGTCGCGAAGGTGATCCAGGCGAGTCGCGTGGTTCCCCTCGCCATCGACCTGACGGTGGCCGACGTAAAGCCGCCCCTGGGGCACTTCCAGGCGAAGGATATCTCCAAGGCCGGAATCTTGGCGGTGCTGGAGTCGTTGAACGAGCACGCGGAGCGGCCGCTACCCAACGTAGCCTCCGCCTGTGAAAAGTGGTGGCCGGACCTCGAACCGAAGCTGCAGTCAGCGGCGACCGCTGCTGAGGCAGCGCGTCCCGTGAGGGGTGAACGAGAGCTGCTCGAAGAGATCCTCGCCAGCGTCAGGAGCCTCGGGGAACGCACCGTAGCGGAAGTCCAAGCCAGCGTCCGCGACAGGCTCGCCGATGCTGACGCCAGGGCGGCGGTATCGGCCCATGACGCGCACGAGGCGCGCAGGGTCGCCGAAGCGGCACAACACGAGCTTGCGGCGCGCAGACAGAGGGACGGCGTCATCGCGGATCGCCTTCTCCAGGACGTGTCGAAGGCTCTCCCACCGGGATCTGGCGGGCGCGCGGTAGTCCTCGACGATTACCTACAGCCGCGCGTGCAGGTACAAACGGTGGCTCCGCTGTGCCCTGAAGACCGGGACGAGGTGCTCAAGCGCGCGGCTCGGTTTGGGTTTGAGGTCGAGCTCGTCCCGTCAATACCCCTGGAGTAGTCACCGCTCCGCTCCTACGGGGATAGGGGCGAACAGCGCGGCCAGCGCGGGCTTTTCTGAATAGGTAGCTAAGCCGTTCGAGTTCGCCGAGCTGGTGGCGCGGGTCAGGGCCCTCGGCCGGCGCGCGGTGGCGCCGGTGCCGCCGGTCCTGGTCCACCTCGACGTGAGCCTGGACCCGGCCCGGCGCGTCGCCTTCCGCGGCGAGCGGCGGCTCGACCTCAGCCCCAAGGAGTTCGCCGTGCTGGAATGCCTGCTCGCCGCCGACGGCCGCGTGCTGTCGGCCGAGGAGCTGCTGGTGCGTGTATGGGATGAGGCGGCGAACCCGTTCACGACGACCGTCAAGACGACGATGGGCCGTCTGCGGGGTAAGCTCGGCGACCCGCCGCTGATCGAGACCGTGCGCGAAAGCGGCTACCGGATCTGATGGCCGGGCTGAGGCGAGCGCTGGCGCTTCCCCGAGGCACCGCGCGGCTGCGGCTCGCGCTGCTCTACGGCGGCATGTTCCTGCTGCTCGGCACGGTCATCATCGCGATCATCTTCGGGGCCACGTCGACGGGTTCGACCGTCGACGTCAGCGGGGCCGTGCCACAGGTGAGGCTTGTCCGGCGTGCCGGGGGGCCGGTCACGACGCTCGTCCTGCCGGGGATCGTCCACCAGCAGAAGTCCGCCGATAACCAGCGACTGCTGACAGTCTCCTGGCTGGTCCTCGTCCTTACCGCGCTCGCCTCCACCGTGCTGGGCTGGTTCATCGCCGGCCGCGTGCTGCGCCCGCTTCGTCAGATGGACGCCACCGCCCGCACGATCTCGGCCGGGAACCTCAGCCGGCGTCTGGCCCTGGGCGGCCCCGACGACGAGTTCAAGCGCCTCGGCGACACCCTCGACGATCTCCTGGCGCGGCTCGAGGCGTCGTTCGAGGCCCAGCGCCACTTCGTGGCCAACGCCTCGCACGAGCTGCGCACGCCGATGACCGTCGACCGGACGCTGCTGCAGGTGGCGCTGGCCGACCCGGACGCGAGCGCGGCCAAGCTGCGGGCCACGTGCGAGGAGCTGCTGGCCTCGGGCCGGGAGCAGGAGCGGCTGCTGGAGGCGCTGCTGACGCTGGCATCCAGCGAGCGTGGCCTGGAGCGGCAAGAGCCGGTCGACCTCGCCGATCTGGCCGGCCGGGCCCTGCTCGCCGTGGGGTCCCGCTCAGTGACGGCGTCGCTTGCGCCGGCGCCGACGAACGGCGACCCGGCCCTGATCGAGCGCCCGATCGCGAACCTGCTCGACAACGCGCTGCACTACAACGACGACCGGGGGATCGTGGAGATCACCACGGGTGGCAACGAGGACGAGGTGTACGTGGCCGTCGTCAACACCGGGCCGGTCGTGCCGGAATCGGCAATCGAGCGGTTATTCGAGCCGTTCCAGCGTCTCGGCGAGCGCACCGCCGAGGCCGACGGGCGCCACGGACTCGGTCTGTCGATCATCCGCGCGATCGCCGCCGCCCACGGCGCGCGAGTCGACGCTCTACCCAGGGACGGGGGCGGGCTGGCGGTCACCGTCAGCTTCGCGCGTCGCCGCATTATCCGTTGACACGTCGGGGGCCCACGATTACACCTAGGCACTCCGGCTGCGCAGCGCCTCCAGATCGCGAACCACCAGCCGGCGCCGGTGCGTCTCGATCCATCCCAGGTCCCTGAGCGTCTGAAGCCCCTTCGCCACGCCGGCGCGGGAGGCCGCGGTCCACGAAGCGAGTTCGTCCTGCGAGAGCGCCAGCTCGATCTCCACCCCCTCGTCCCCGCTCGTCCCGTACCGGTCGGCGAGCTCCACGATCCGCGCGGCGAGACGGCCGATCGTGTCGGAGCCGAGGAACTGCGCGCGCTTGATCGTGGTGTCCCGCAGGCGGCGGGTGATCACCTCGAGCAGCGCCACGGCGACGCGCGGGGCCGTCTCCAGATGGTTGCGAAACACACTCGAGGCGATGACCAGGGCGCCCACGGGCTCGAGCGCGGTGACGCTGGCCAGCCGGGAGGCGCCGTCGATGAAGGCCAGCTCCCCGAGGATGTCGCCGGGGTCGCGGATGCTGAGCAGCGTCTCGTGGCCCCCGGCCTCGACCCGGCTGATCTTGGCCCGCCCGCTCTGCAGGACCATCACGTGGTCGCCCGGCTCGCGCTCGTACATCAGCACGGCGCCACGGGGGTAGTTCCGCTGGGCCCCGAGCTCCGAGATCGCGAGCTGCTCGGCAGGCGTGAGCAGCGCGAGGAAGGTTCCCGGCACCGTACTCGTCGTCAGGGGCATCCCTCGTCTCCCGGAGCGATCCGCGGCCGCGCCGCGGCCGCCGGCGCCCAGGCTATCCGGAAGTCCGCTATCTCGCCTGGGCGCTCCGACGAGAGCTTAAGAAAGGTTCAGAGACGGCTGCTTTCGTCGGCGCGGTGATCGAGCTGACCAACGTCACCAAGCGGTACGGCACGACTGTCGCCGTGCGTGATCTCACGTTCTCGGTCAAGCCCGGCGTCGTGACTGGGTTCCTCGGGCCAAATGGAGCCGGCAAGTCGACCACGATGCGCCTGATCCTTGGCCTGGACGCGCCCGATTCGGGTCAGGCACTCGTCAACGGCAAGCATTACCGCGACCATCCCGCTCCTCTGGCCGAAGTGGGGGCGCTGCTCGAGGCTCGTTCGCTGCATCCGGGCCGCAGCGCGTACAACCACTTACTCGCGCTGGCGCAGACCCACGGCGTCGGCCGCACGCGGGTACGCGAGCTGATCGAGATGGTCGGCCTCGGAAGCGTGGCGCGCAAACGCGCGGGAACGTTCTCACTGGGGATGGGCCAGCGTCTCGGGATCGCCTCGGCGCTGCTGTGCGATCCACGCGTCGTCATGTTCGACGAGCCGGTCAACGGCCTCGACGTCGAGGGAATCCAGTGGGTGAGATCCCTGCTCAAGCAGTTGGCCGCGGAAGGTCGCACCGTATTTGTCTCCTCCCACCTGATGAGCGAGATGGCGCAGACCGCCGAGCACCTGATCGTCATTGGGCGCGGTCAGCTCCTGGCGGATATGGCGGTGGAAGATTTCGTGCGCAGAGCCTCCAAGGAGACGGTGCGAGTTCGCTCGCCACAGAGCGCCGAGTTGGCCCAACTCGTCGCTGGCCCGGACATAACGGTCGACTCGCGCGGGCCGGACCTGATCGAGATCACTGGAATCGACTCGGCGGTGATCGGCGAGACCGCGAGTGAGCACAACATCGTTCTCCACGAGCTGACGCCGCAGCAAGCGTCCCTGGAAGAAGCGTTCATCGAGCTCACCCGCGATGAGGTGGAGTTCCAAGGCGCGAGCCATGGTCCCACGCCGGAGCTGGAAGAGGCGCAGACATGAGCACCGTGAGCTTTCCCGCACGGCCGGCCATCCGGGTCACCCAGCTCCGGGTGGTCACGTCCGAATCGACGAAGCTCCGCTCGGTCCGCTCCACGTACTGGTCGCTGCTCGTCACCCTGCTGCTGATCATCGGCATCGGGATCCTCGTGTGCGTCATCTTCGACGCCCGCTGGCCGCACCTGGGTCCCGGCGAGCGCGCGCACTTTCGTCCGCTCCGCGCGAACCTGGCGGGCGTCAATTTCGCTCAACTCGCAATCGGCGTGCTCGGCGTCCTGGTCATCACCGCCGAGTACTCGACCGGGATGATCCGGGCCACGTTCTCCGCCGTGCCCAAGCGTCTACCGGTCCTGTGGGCCAAGACGATCGTGTTCGCCGCCACCGCATTCGTGCTGACGCTGCCGGCCATCTTCATCGTGTTCTTCGCCGGGCAAGCGATCCTCTCAGGCCAGCACATCAACATCTCGGTCTCGCACCCCGGGGTCGTGCGAGCCCTGTTCGGGGCGGCTCTCTACCTGATGGTCATGGGCGTGTTCGGCCTCGGGCTCGGGGCGATCGTTCGCAGCACCGCGGGCGGGATCTCCGCGCTGGCGGCAATCGTGTTCGTGCTGCCACCGATCATCGGATTGTTCCCGACGAGCTTCGCGAACTCCGTCAGTCCCTACCTCCCGAGCAATGCCGGCGGGGCCGTGTGGACGATCAATCCCGACGCGAACACGCTTGCCCCGTGGGCCGGCCTCGCGGTCTTCTGCGGCTACGCGGTCCTGTCAATCCTGATCGCCGCGATCCTGATGGCGCGCCGCGACACCTAGGAGGTCCTACCCCTTGCCAGGATCGCTCGTGGTCTGGGGCCGATCTCGCCCGCGCCGGTTCCCGGTTGCATCTTGGACCGGGATCCGGTCCGGAAATGATCGGCTCTAGCCGAGCGCCTGCCGGAGGTCCGCGACCAGGTCGCCGGGATCCTCGACGCCACAACTGAGCCGGACGAGATCGGGCGGCACCGCGGCGCTCGATCCCTCCACCGACTGGTGGGTCATTGCCTGTGGCACCTCGATCAGCGACTCGACGCCACCGAGCGACTCGGCGAGCGTGAACAGCCGCGTCCGGGCGGCGATCTCGGCCGCCCGCGGATGGCGGAAGCTGACCATGCCGCTGAACCCCGGCCAGCTGACGTTGCTGACCTCGGGAGTCGCGCGCAGTAGGGCGACGACCGCCTCCGCGCTGCGGGCATGGGCATCCATTCGCAGGTGCAGGGTACGCAGACCACGGTGAACGAGGAAGCAGTCGAACGGACCCGGGACCGCGCCGATCGCGTTCTGGACGAAGCGCAGGCGCTCGTAGAACTCCCGGTCACGTGTAACGACGGCCCCACCGACAACGTCCGAGTGTCCGCCCAGGTACTTGGTCGTCGAATGGACGACGAAGTCCGCGCCGAGCTCGAGCGGCAGCTGGTTCGCGGGCGTCGCGAACGTGTTGTCGACAGCGACGAGCGCGCGACTCTTGCGGGCCACGACGGCCTCGATGTCGACCACGCGCAGGTGCGGGTTGGTCGGGCTCTCGACCCAGACCAGCCGGGTGTCGTCTCGCACGGCGCGCTCGAGTGCTTCGAGATCCGTCTGGTCGACCAGGTCGAAATCGAGTCCCCAGCGACTCAGCACCTTGTCGACGAGCCTGAACGTGCCGCCGTACAGGTCGGCAGGCATGACGATGTGTGACCCGGTGGCGCACACCTCGGTGATCAGCGCGTGCTCGGCGGCCATGCCGGATGCGAACGCCACCGCGAGGCCGCCCTCCAGGTCGCCGAGCCCCTTCTCGAGCGCCGCACGCGTCGGGTTAGCGGAGCGGGCATAGTCGTAGTCATGGACGAACTCGCCCGGGCGGCGCTGGGCGTACGTCGAGGTCTGATGGATCGCCGGGATCACCGAGCCGAACGACGGGTCCGGCGTCAGGCCGGCGTGCACGGCCCGCGTGGCGAACGCGTCCCCTCGGCGCTCCGAGTCGCTCACGTAGCCAGTGCTTCGAGCAGATCCGTGCGGGTGACGAGCCCCTCGGCCCGGCCGTCCTGGGTCACCAGCAGCGCCTGCTGCTCGCCGACCAGCAGCGCCACGGCCTCGCGCACGGGATCCTCCGCCGAGACGGCGGGGAACGGCGGCTCCATCACCTCGATGATCTCCGCCTCCAGCAGCGAGGGATCCTCGGCGGCGCGCTTCAGCAGGCCCCGTTCGCCGATCGCGCCGACCACAGTCGCCGGGTCGTGGGCGCTCACGACCGGCAGCTGCGAGACGCGGTGCTCGTGCAGCAGCGCGACGGCGTCGCGCACGCGGTAGTGCGTCTGCACCGTGACGAGCGACGGGATCTCTCCGGCGGCGCGCTTGCGGGCGAGGACGTCGCCGACGACGAGGTTGGACTCGCGCTCGAGGAAGCCGTACTGGCGCATCCAGCTGTCGGAGTAGATCTTCGACAGGTACGAGCGGCCGCCGTCGGGGAGGATCACGACGATCATGGCTTCGGGATCGTCTATGTCGCCGGCGACCTCGAGCGCGGCGTGCAGCGCCAGGCCCCCGGAGCCCCCGGCGAGGATCCCCTCGAGTTGCGCGAGCCGGCGCGTGGTCAGGAACGCGTCCTTGTCGGAGACGGTCACCCACCGGTCGATCACGTTCGGATCGAACGTCTCAGGCCAGAAGTCCTCCCCCACCCCCTCCACGAGGTACGGGCGGACGTGCTCGGGGCCGCCGGAGTAGATCGACCCCTCGGGGTCGGCCCCGATCACGACGAGGTCGGGGTTGCGCTCGCGGAGGTAACGGGCCGTCCCGGTCACAGTTCCGCCGGTGCCGACGCCGACGACCAGATGCGTGATCCGTCCGCCGGTCTGATCCCACACCTCGGGCCCGGTCGACTCGTAGTGAGCTTGTGGATTCGCCTGGTTGAAGTACTGGTTGGGCTGGAAGGCTCCGGGGATCTCCTCGGTCAGCCGATCCGCGACCCGGTAGTAGGACTGCGGCGAGTCCGGCGGGACGTCGGTCGGGGCGACGACGACCTCGGCGCCGTAAGCACGCAGCAGATCGATCTTCTCCTTGGACATCTTGTCCGGCATCACCGCAATCACCCGGTAGCCCTTGAGCCGGGCGACGATCGCCAGCCCGGTCCCGGTGTTGCCTGAGGTCGGCTCAACGATCGTGCCTCCGGGCGCCAGCTGCCCGTCGCGCTCCGCGGCCTCGATCAGCGCCACCGCGACCCGGTCCTTGATCGAGCCACCGGGGTTGAACACCTCGAGCTTGGCGAGGACCTGCGGGCGTACGCCGGCACCGATCCGGGACAGCTTCACGAGCGGCGTGTTGCCGATCGTGTCCAGGATCGAGTCCTTGACGACGTGTTTCGCGGCCAGCGAGCTGATGGGGCGTATTGTGATGATTCTGCGTCTGGCGATCAAGCCTGCGCATATCCTGCGCGCTTTGGCGGATGTATTGGATATTCTTCGGGTCGAGGTCGCCGACGGTCGCCCATGCCGAATCATCCACAGCCACCTGTAGACCCCGTCGACCGGGCGATGCTCGAGGTCCTCGGTGCGGACGCCCGGGTCACGAACCAGCGGCTCGCCGAAACGGTCGGGGTCGCGCCGTCCACGGCGATCACCCGGCTGCGGTCGCTGCGCCAGCGGGGCGTGATCCGCGGCTTCCACGCGGAGGTGGACCTCGCGGCGCTGGGCCGGCCGCTACAGGCGCTGATCGCCGTCCGGCTGACCGTGCACGCGCGCGAGCAGATCGATGCATTCACCGGCGCGGTCCGCGAGCTGCCCGGCGTGCTGATGGTCTTTCACTTGACCGGCGTCACCGATTACCTGATCTGGGTGGCGGCGGCCGACGCACATGAGCTCAGGGAGTTCGTCGTCGATCACCTGGCGACCCATCCCTCGGTGGCGCACGCCGAGACCTCGTTGATCTACGAGCACCACCGCGGCCCTGGGATCTGGGGTACTGCCGAGCCGGCGTGACCGCGGCGGCCGCGGCCAATCATCCGATGTGGGTGATCCGCCAGAATTCGTGGGACCTTATTTTCGTCACACGCGCGCGCGACGGGCGCGCGTTCACGTACGCGCCACGCGGCGTGGCAACGTCGAGAGAGCGAGGAAGAGGCTGACCGATGGCGAGTACCCGTAACGCCGACGTGCTGGTGATTTTCGGGATCACCGGCGACCTGGCGCGAAAGCAGACGTTCCAAGCGCTATACCTGCTCGAGGAACGAAACATGCTGGTGTGCAGGGTCGTCGGGGTGGCGTCCTCTGACTGGAGCCAGGAGCAGCTCGTCGAGCGTGCCCGTGAGTCGATCGTCGGCACGGGTGAGCAGCTCGACGAGGCGGTATTCAACCGCCTCGCCCACAACCTCTCCTACGTCTCCGGCGATTTCAACGACCCCGCCACCTATAAGCGCGTCGCCGAGGAGCTCAAGGGCGCGAAGCTCCCGGTCTTCTACCTCGAGACCCCGCCCTCGCTGTTCGCCACCGTCGTGGGCGGCCTCGCGAACGCTCACCTGACGAAGAATGCTCGCGTCGTCGTCGAGAAGCCGTTCGGGCATGACCTCGACTCCGCGAAGCAACTGGACGGAGCGCTGCACGCGCTGATCGACGAGTCCCAGCTGTACCGCATCGACCACTTCCTCGGGAAGGCGTCGGTCGAGGACATTCTGTTCCTGCGGTTCGCGAACACCGTGCTCGAACCGGTCTGGAACCGCTACCACATCGCATCGGTGCAGATCACGATGGCCGAGGAGTTCGGGGTCGAGGACAGAGGGCACTTCTATGACCCAGTGGGCGCGCTGCGCGACGTGGTCCAGAACCACCTGATGCAGGTCCTGAGCCTGGTCGCGATGGAGCC
>Ga0116218_1000875_pt1 | contig 20246 bp, 14 predicted proteins | sample Sb_taG_2_FD_88966 | JGI IMG/M metagenome (GOLD analysis project Ga0116218, IMG submission 88966) | Peat soil microbial communities from Weissenstadt, Germany - Sb_50d_5_LS metaG | ecosystem: Environmental > Terrestrial > Soil > Wetlands > Peat | place: Germany: Weissenstadt | collected 2010-09-21 | reverse complement strand
GTTTTTATGCCAAAGCAACTGGCAAGCTTGCTTTCTTACACCAGGTATACGGGGATGCCAAACCAGGCGATATTAAAACAGCACAGTCCGCAACATTACCCGCTCCTCAGGTATTGCCGACTTTCGGACCAGCTTCTCAGATCATTAATTCGGCTGCGACGGCATCGAAAATTGATCAAACGACTGCCCAACCGCAGGTTCCGACTAACCAGTTCAAAGTAGGTGATACTATTTTCCTGACCTACAGTGTTCATCCCAAATCGCCTGGTATTGTGATTGCCAGGTGGTATACCAACAACAATTACTTCCAGATATCAACATCTACACCCATTAAAGATGCATCAAGCGGCTATTTCCCAATGCAATATTTACAACCTGCGGAGGGGAAGGTGGAATTGTACTGGAATGGCCAACTCGCGATCACGCTCTTCTTTGTTGTTGAGCCAAGTCAGCCGTAGGTGCGTCGCCCTAATTACATTGAGTATCGACACTTACATCACCAAAAACCTGAACCTGGCATGCAAGACGCATATTTGGATTCTTTTTGAGATCCTTGCGTAACCAAAATTTTTCTTGAAATGTCAGTGCATTCGTGTTTGTTGAAGGAGAGATCGCCACGCGGTCAGTTCCACACAGGCCGTTTCCATGACAGTTCGCATATTTCCACAAACCACAATAGACTGGAACATCGTTCTCAAGCGCCGGGTAGCGGACATGATCACCTTCAGGGACTTCTACTTGCTTATTCTCATGCACAAATGTAATAGTAGGCACTGCTCTATCCTCCGAAATCAAATCTTTCATCGTAGAGGCTTGAGAAAATAGGATAGGTTATGTGAAGCTCGCCTCTACATGCTACGAGTGTAGCACAGGGGATAACGAGCGTCAACTTCTACGTTACAGTGAGTATTACCTGAACATTCTGAGGTATGACTGGCGTTTGAGCGTCTATATCGCTCACTACCAGCGTATACGACGTATGGGTGCCTGCTTGAAAACCTGTGTTATTACAGGCTACGTTGAGAAACGCAATGTACCCTGGGGGAAGTGTACCACTTAGAGTATCTACAGATATCCATGCGGGCAATGGTTGAGACAATGCCCAATTGAGTGTGGCGGATCCTGAATTGGTGATTTGGAGTTGCTGAGTGGAGCTAGTTGTAGTGCTACTCAGGTTGCAAGAGATGTTCGTAGTCGAAACACTGATCAAAGCCTGGTTGCTGATAGTAATCTTTACTGCTACCTGCTGGCTCTTCACCTCGGTTCCTGGATCGGTATCCTGAATGGTAAGGGTTGCATTGATTATACTAGCCTTTGATGAACCGACATTTGGTGTAACGGTGATTGGAACGCTATTTCCAGGTGTAAGGGTTCCGCTCTTTGGGGATACAGACAGTAAGGTATTTGCATTCGCATCCCCTGTAATTGTCCAGTTGAGCGGGGCATTGCCTGGATTGGACAGAGTGAACGCCTGCTGTGCCGGATTTTTGCCTTGGATAGCATTGAAAGTCAGCGCATTGGTTGTAATAGCCATGGCTGGTAGAGGTGCGGGACCAACAGTCAGAATAGGGGAAGGGCTGGCGGTCACAGTTACAGATAGAGTAGTTACACTCATCGTGACCTTCAGCCTCAAAGGAATATTTGTTCCTTGCTGGAAGAAATTAATGTAACCAGTATATGCCCGAGGAGTCAAATTGCTTCGATTTACCATTATGGTAGCTGTATCCTGTTTGGAAAATGTTCCAAATGTGGGTAATATACTCAACCATGAGCTATTACTATCAACTCCAGCCTGCCAGTTGACTTGTTGACCTCCGGCATTCGTCAGGGTAAGAGCATGTTGTGTGTCTGCTGCACCGAAATCAATGTGCGAAGCGGATAATTGCAATTGCGGCTCAGTAAATTGTCTTTGCTGGTCGCCAGGTTGAGTAACATTTGCAGATGGATGCACCTGTTTTCCTGACTCAGCAAAGACAACTAGATACATTAAAATACTTGATGCCACGAGAAACGAAAGTATTGAAGCAATGAATAAAATTCGTGCAATGCGGCCGCGTGGTTGAGGTTTGCCTGTCAGGTGTACCTGTATAGGCAATGGTGCAGTTATTTGCTCATGTTGAGTTGGTTCTGGTATTAACTGAGGCGACTCAACCTCAACCAAAGGCAAGGGAGTATGCATTGGGGATAGAACACTTGCTGAGCGTTGTGGCATTGGTGAAAGTGTTGGAATAGGAAAAGCCACGTAGCGCTTCGGTGTTTGTTCTCTTTCTTCTTCATGTGCCTCTTGAAGAAAGGCTGAAGAAACTGATACCGGCTCCAATACATCCTCTGATTCCTGCTCGTCCAGACGACGTGTAATTGTTGGAGGGCGCAGGATAGGCATGAAACTCGATTGGTATGGTTGGTCTTCCGGATGTAAACCCGAGTAATGCCCAGCACGATGTGGTGAGGCGGGAGCATTTGAGGGAAACGAAGCTGTTGCTGATCGGCGAGATCCATTTGTAGCTTTACTACCGCGTCTTTCAGGCGTTTGTAAGAAGACATATCCACATAGACTGCATCTATGGGCATCGGCTCGTAGTAACTTATGGCATCGCAAGCAGCGCCTGGTATCCATTCAAAATCCTCAGCTTTACTGAAACATCAATCGAATCTGATCCACGATACTTAACATATGGTTCAGCTTACAAAATAGAAAAAGTAGTTGTAGCTAAAAATGATACATGCTGATACATTAATACACATCTTCAGATAGTTTGCAAGAGGATATTACTTGTTTCTCGAAGGTTTTACAAAATTGAATCAATTATCCAGGGAAGGCCTGAATGGTTGTGCCGGAAGCATTCCCAGTGAGCGTAAGCGAGAGACTTCCCACGTAGTGCGTATTACTGGCATCATAGCCTGCAACCGTGATGGTGTAACTGCCCAGAGGTATGTTGGAAAAGCTGTAGTTGCCTGAGGCATCAGCAGGTATACTGGCAACCGTGGTGCTGCCGTTCATGACCGTCACCGTGGCCCCAGCCAGCGCCTGTGGCGTAGCACAGGTCTGGTCCGCACAGGCAAACACGGTTCCACTGATGCTGAAACCCGTTACCGTGAGGGTCACCGTCACGGTTTGCGCGCTTCCCACCACGGAGCCTGTACTATCCGTAGCCGTGATGCTGATGGTACCTGTATACGTGCCAGGGGACACGTTCACCGCAGAGGCAGTGACCCCAAATGAACTGCCCGTGCCAGTATCGCTGCCTGAGGTCGCCGTCAGGGTAAGCCAGGAACTGCTCGGCGAGGCGTGCCAGGTGACTGGACGCGCACAGGTGCCGCTCTCGCTCAGCCCTACCGGGAGGGCACTCGAGCTTGTCTGCCCCTGAGCGAGCGAGTAGGCCAACGTGGCTGGAGTGGGTGTCGAGAGCAGACAGGGTGGTAAAACGCTAAGCGTCACCTTGAAAGTTTGCGTGCTTCCCTGTACTGTGACACCATTTGCGTCACTGGCAGTGATCGTCACAGTCGTGCTATAGATGTGTGCCACAAGACCAGAAATATTTGGTGTGATTTGGAGACTCCCCGATTGCCCGGAGCCTGTGATGGTGGTACTAGCTGATGTCAGGTTTAACCAACCTGCTTCAGGTGCAACACTCGCTTTCCATGAGAGCGGCCAGACACAACTGCCTGTGCCTGTGAACAGAACGGTTTGGGTGGCCGGATTGGCGGATGCACCCTGCACGGCACTGAAAGAGAGGGCGCTCGATGATGGTGGTGACAGGGCACAGGGAGACTGCATCACCAGATTCACAATCACCGTTTGCGGGTTTCCTGGAGCTGGATTTCCTTTGGAATCCAAGCCGTTGAGCATGATTTGTCCGACATAGTTGCCAGGGGTCAATGGTGCCGTGTTCACCTTGACGGTAACCTGTCCCGCTTGCCCTGGAGCAATAGTGCCACCTGATGGTGAAGCAGCGAGCCAGGAAGAGACCAATGGGCTTGCCGTCACATGCCAACTCAGGGGACTCTGCCCAGTATTGGTAAGGGTCACGACCTGGCCTGTGGGGTCGGGTTGGCCCTGGATATTGCTAAAATTCAAACTCAGAGGGGACGCGCTCATAATCGGTGCCGTAGGGGGGGCAGCCTGAACTGTCACCTTCGCTACCACGGTAAGCGTACTCTGTCCGAAGACAAATGAGAGGTCAGCATAGTAGGAGGTCGGCGACGGTGGAAGTCCTCCCGCATTGACACTGGCTGTCACGACTGAACTGGTAGTGCCCTTTAGCTGGCCACTACCGGGAGTGACTGAGAGCCAGGATTTTGTAGATGAATAGCTCCAGGTGGTCGGAGACTCTGTACAACTAGCGGTTGCATTCAAGCTCAAGGACTGATTCGCCTGGGTATTCTGTCCCGCGACCACGGTAAAGGCCAGAAATCCCGTACTGGTGACCAGGCCACAATGTGGTTGTACCACCATTGAGACATTGACAGTCTGAGAACTGTCGATGGCACCATTGGCGGTAAACATAAGCGTTCCGGTGTAGGTACCTGGCAATAGGCATAGACTCTGGACGTTGACCGTCAGTGATTGCGTTGCTCCAGGAAGAACAGTTCCTGATGCAGGGTTTGTGCTTAACCAGGGACAACTCAGCCCTTGCACCGGGCTAAGCGACCAATACAATGGAAGCGAGCCAGGATTACTGACAGTCAGCATTTGTGGAGTGGTATTCAGTTGGCCATCGGTGGCCGTAAAGGACAATAACGCTGGCGAGACGGCCAGAACAGGTCCAGCGTTAGGAGGCAATGGTCGCACGCTCATGTCCACCTCGATATGCTGAGGAGGGCTGACGTTCGACGAGATCGTGATGCTGCCGTGATACGCACCCGGCGTGAGTCCGATACGCTGCACCGCCACCGAGATAGCTTCCTGTTGGCTGAAGATACCCTGGCTCGGTGCGACTAACAGCCATGACGTGTCGCTGTTGGCTGACCAACTGATCGAGCCACCGCCACTATTGGCTAACAGCAACGTGCGTATCGTATTCGTTCCGACGAAATCCGCTCCCAGTGCCAGAGGCGTGGTATCGATCAGCAGATGGGCTGGCGGAGTGATCCCCTCATCGATGATTTGTAAGTTCGCGCTGGCAGTCGAGCGAGAGGAAACATCTTCAGCCACAATCAAATGGAAGCCTGGCCCCCAGGTTGTATCGATAACCAACGGGAACCTGGCGCTTCCCAGCGTATCAGTCGTGATCGAAGAACTACCAGCTATCAAAATGGGTACCTGAATATCATGAGTCAGGACGACACGTGCCGAGGGTGAAAAATGGTTGAGTGTCACAATCACCTTGCTGCCAGGTGGGGCGGCATTGGTGGAGAGTGTCAGAGTTGGATATTCATTTGGTCCACCATGGTGCGGTTGATTAAAGGCAACATTGAGTAAAATAACATCGACTAAGAGAGCAACAAGAGCAAAAATCGCAAGAGCAAGAAAGGCGATACGCAAACGAGAAGAATGACGCTTGATAAATGGAATGGGAAATTGCGCTGTTGATATTCCATCAGCCTGAGAACGACGTATATCCTCTTCTTCGATTTGCGCTGATTCTGAACTAGTGGGAATATGTCGAGATATAAGGGGGTCTGTACGATTGGCCCATATATCACTCTCTTTATCCTCGTTATCTTCATCTAGCCAGGGCCAGTAATCAGGCAAAACGGAATTTGAGTCTACGAGAGCAGAAGCGTTTCCATTCTTATCTTCTGTACTTGAAATTTTTGGTAAAGGAGTACTCTCTCTGCGAATATCGGCTGAAATATCAACGATCGGTGAGAGACGTGAAGCACGGGAATAAAGGCGAGGTTTACGATCATTCTTGCTCTGATCTTCCTCTTGCTCGATAAGGTGTGCTGCTTCATTCAGCTTTGTAACGGCTTGCTCAACAAGGTCAGGCTGGACCATTAGTTCCTGAGGTTGTGCTAAATCCTGAACTCTATTGCTAGGTAAAGGGCTGGTAATACGTTCAAGTGGGTCGCCTTGGACACCCAAATGCTCAGGTAAGGTGGGAGGGTCGTCGCTTGTGGAAGAAGTTCCCTGTTGAGAAGCATACAAAAAAGGCCTCTGCCTGAGTTGATATCGTAACAGTGACCGACATTCCTCACAAAATACAGCAGTGGGTTCACAAAGCTTGCTACAACGCAAACACTGACTCATATGCTCACTTTACTTACCAGCCGCACAATACTTTTGTCCAAACCCAATAAAGAATATGCTTCTCAAAGACCGTCAATCAACTTCTCGCCAAATACCCCTGGCAACTCGTTATTAGGCAGGCTTCTGTACTATTAAAACGTTGATACTGTATAATTTGTCACATCAAGCAAGCAGTGAAGCAATTGTATCTCAATTTAAGCTCGATCTCATTCTTTTTCATTTCTATATGAAGCACCTGAATCAGGTGTTATCCACAAGTTATCCACGTAATTGTTGAAAATTGGTGGATAACACCCTTCTCTGGAAGCAGAAAATAATGTTATAATCCAGGTGGGGAGAAGTGGGGAATAGTGGTGAGATTTCTCTCAAAGTGGAGAAAGTGACCTGTCAGCGGGGCAGGGTGGTACGCGAAGAAATAGTACAGAGTATGTGTGAACGTTTTGGAAAACACATTAAGGCAAAAGGTACAGGTCAGCGAGTTCCTTAGTTAAAGGTCCAGTAGATATGTTTCTCGGTCAATTCGATCATACAATCGATGCAAAAGGACGAATGGCAGTGCCTGCTCGATTCCGTGGACAGTTAGAGAAAGGCGCAGTCATTAGTAAAGGCATGGGAGCATGTTTATCAGTATATACAATGCAACGCTGGGAAGAGAAGTCGGCAGAGCTGGTGGAGGGAAAAACAAGTGAGGAATTGCGAGATTTTGAGCGGCGGATTTATCCAAGTGCTAGTGAAGTAGAGCTGGATGGACAGGGGCGGCTGGTAATACCCAGTAGATTGCGTACTTTTGCAAGGTTGGATAGTGAAGTAACTGTTGCTGGTGTACGTGACCATATTGAGATATGGGATCGAGCAACCTGGCAGGGCTATCAGGCGAAACTTGACCAGGAAGGTAATGGAAGTCCATTTTAGATAGCATACTCATTCGATGCATGATACGCATTATAGACGCGCAGTAGCGTTTGTATCGATTTGGATCATACATGCAAACAGGGCATATCCCGGTAATGCTGGAGGAAGTAATGAACTTTCTTCAGCCAAAAGCTAACGGACAGTATGTAGATGGAACATTAGGTGGTGGAGGACACACCAATGCTCTACTCGAACGATCTCATCCTGATGGCAGGGTGCTGGGTATCGATAGCGATATAAACGCACTCGAGCGGGTAAAGGAGCGCTGTGCTGAAGCAGTAGAAAATGGGCGATTAGTGCTCATGCACGGAAACTTCGCTGAACTGGCCCGTATTGTAGACGAGGCCGGTTTTGTGTCTTCTATAGATGGCGTATTGTTAGACCTGGGATTTTCATCGTATCAGATGGATGATCCAGGACGGGGACTTTCGTTCAGTGCCGATGGGCCTCTGGATATGCGTCTTGATCAATCACAGGAGCTAACTGCCGCTGATTTGATTAATAACGCAAGTGAACAGGAGCTGTCAGATATCTTCTGGCGTTATGGCGAAGAGACACGATCGCGCCAGATTGCATGGCGAATTATACGAGAAAGGACGCATGGTCCAATCACTCGTACATCAGAATTAGCGCGGTTAGCTTCAGCAGGGGTACCATATAAGCCTGGTGTGATCCATCCTGCGACGAGAGTGTTTCAAGCACTGCGAATCGCAGTTAATTCCGAATTGGAGCATCTTGAAGCTGCGCTTCCTCAAATTGTGGAAGTTTTACGTAGAGGGAAGACAGATGGTAGTCAAGGGGATGGAGGAAGAATGGTAATTATCTCTTTTCATTCGTTGGAGGATCGACTGGTGAAGGTGTTTATGAAGCGTGAAGCAATGGATTGTATATGCCCGCCTGGAATACCTGTATGCGTATGTAATCATAAAGCTAGCTTGCGCATATTGACACCGAAGCCGATTATACCAACGAAACAGGAGGTTCTAGATAACCCCCGCGCCCGTAGTGCCAAATTGCGGGCTGCTGAAATAGTTGTTGGCTTGTAGTGCGTCACATGTCTTATAACTGCTGCCTGGCATCGGAATATGTAATGTATTGGTAATCATTCGTCGAAACCTGTGCAAGCAGTAGCTTCTTTCTAACCTTTGTATTGGATTGTTGGATAGGCCATAACGGTTGCCTCTTTTAGTACGAGGGACTAAGAATGATGTTTCGAAATAAAGATCAAAATAGCTTGAAAAAGCAATCCGGTGGTCAAGAAATGCCGAAACAACCGATTCTGGCTGCCAAACGACGCAGACAACTTCATCCCTTTTTTTTTCGTATAGGTCCTGTAGCTTTAAGCATTTGTAGTGTGCTCTTAATCGGCTTAATGGCTGTACTCTATCTCTCTCAGTTGGGTCAGGCGGTTACTGCGAATCAGCAAATTCAGGATTTTCATAGGCAGCAAACCACACTACAACGTGAGAATCAAGATTTGTTGTATACCATTGCACATGAGGAATCGCCAGGTTATATTGCCGATCATGCAAAATCCTTAGGTTTGGTTCCTGCTGACTCGAAGGCAGTGATTATAGTGGTTGTACCACATCTTTTACCAATGAAGGTTGGGCATAGCAAATAATTACTACAGGAGGAGAGCTGGTTTACTAGTATAGCAAGGAAGTAGAGTGAGGCAATGAACATACAAATGCGGCGAGCACGTAATCGGCAAATGTTCATTTTCTTGCTAGTCTGCCTCGGCATCTTCACATTGCTGGCAAGACTGTATTACTGGCAAATACTCCAATCTCAAAGCGGATATAAGCTAGCGCAACTCGCCAACGATGAGCACATTAAAAACTTAACATTGGATGCGCCACGTGGGCTAATCTATGACATCAATGGTAAGCTCCTGGCAACGAACGTATTGCGGGATGATGTCTACGTCGAGCCGTTACAGTTCACTTTGGATCACCCAGACGCTGCTCAAAGCGATCTGGTGGCATTAATTACTGCATTACACCAGGTTTTGCCAAAAGTATCGATAGCAAAGCTACAACAAGCATTTGCTAGTGGACAATATACAGCACGCATTGCAATCGATATTGATCCTTCCCAAAGTGAGCGTCTGCGTCAATTACAGTTGCCAGATGTGTTTTTAGAACCGCGAACGTGGCGTATTTACCCTGGTGGTAGTTTAGCAGCACAAATCCTGGGATTTGTCACTCAGAATGATTCGGACAATCATGGCAACTATGGGATCGAAGGAGCTTATGATACTTTATTGGAAGGCAAACCTGGCAGCTTCACAGCAGTAAAGGATTTGCAGGGCAATCCATTAGATGTAGGTTCAATCAATGAACAACCTCCAGTCAGTGGGGCTAACCTGACATTAACTATCGATAGTTCGATCGAGTACATGGTATCAGCGGCTCTGGCTGATACCGTCAAGAATTTGCAAGCTCAGAGTGGTACAGTGGTTGTCATTAATGCTCATACAGGCGCGGTTGTAGCAATAGCTGGTGAACCTACCTTCGATCCTAATCATTATGGCCAGTACGCTACAATGCAGGGATGTCTTGGAAGCGAAGAAGTGTACTTCAATCCAGCAATGTACTGTGGATATGAACCCGGTTCAACAATGAAGATGGTCACGATGGGCGCGGCTCTTGATCAGGGGTTGATTACTCCCGATACAACGCTCAACGATCTTGGATGTATAACCTTTACTGATGCACCTGAAGTTTGCAATTGGGAATATAAGGCATACGGCACAGAATCAATGACACAGGTGTTAATACACTCCGCCAATGTGGGTGCGGCGCATGTAGCACACGATATTCTAGGTCCTAATCGATATTATCCTTACCTATCGCGTTTCGGATTTGGACAAAGTACGAATATTGATGGACCAGAAGAGGCAGGAATGTACCTGTCACCGAACGATCAGAACTGGACAGAAAGCGATCTGACACGTCAGGCTTTTGGACAAAGCATTCTGGCTACGCCAATACAAGTTGCGATGGCTTACGAAGCGGTTGCAAATGGTGGCGTGATGATGTATCCCTACCTCGTTTCAAAGATAAATGCGAATGGGAAGATAGTGACAACACAACCGAGAATTGAGCGACGAGTAATTAGCACCCATGCCGCGCAATTGTTGACAGGTATGCTTACCCAGGCAGCAAAATATGGTTCGGCTATACTAGCGCAAGTTCCTGGATACAGTATCGCGGCGAAAACTGGCACAGCGACGACGCAGGGCATTTCTGCTGATCAAACCGAGGCTTCGGTGGCAGGTTTTATTCCTGCTTCGAATCCACAGTTTGTAATCCTGGTGAAGATAGATCGTCCTCAAAAGGCAATCTATGGCAGCACTGCGGCGGCCCCGCTTTGGGAAACGATTGCGCAACAATTGATGTGGTATTACGCTATTCCGCCTGATCTGGCGTAGTCAGTATTATCAGTACTGGAAGCTGAAATGTATGCAAGCTTCTTCGTTACAAAACAAGTGTACTAGAAATTTTGTTCTATGTCAAGTCCAAAAGTTACTTAATTCGGGGAAAATTGGTAGTCAGGGGTTTATGGAGGCTATTAGTCTCCTTGAGCCTTACAAGAAGAACTGAGCACATATGACACGTGACGTTCGCAGACAGCCAAATAAGGAAAGACAGCGAAGGTCGTATGTATACGAGCCTTCGGGTTCCTATGTGCGTTCCCCAGCATTGCAGTCCGCAGAAGAAAGACGTGGTTCAGTAGCTCAAGGGAAAAAGTCACCAGGAAGCAAAACATCAAAATCAAACGCACGTTTCGCATTTGAAGAAAAATTGATCAATCCTGGTGTATCGCTCAAACGCCTTCCTCGTCTGAATCCGAATAGTGTTATGCAGGATTCAGGAATGGTAAAGAGTTTAAAACAGCAACGTAGTGGACTTACAGCGGACTGGCGCACGCAGACGCCATCGCACGGAGCTGAGCACCAGGAGAAGAATGCACAGGAGACAAAGAAGCGAGCAGCAACAGTACAGGCCATCACAGAGGAAGAGCAGGAGAAACTTGCTACATTGGAAATGCGTCTGCCCCGTGTTGCAGGTAAGGTAGACGCCTGGTTATTGATAATTGTATTGACATTATTGTGTATCGGCATTGTAACTGTTTATAGCGCAAGCTCTTTTCAAGCGGCGCGCGATCAGGGTGACGCTTCGTATTATTTTCAGCGCGAACTGATGTGGGCTATTCTTGGAATCGTGGCGATGTTGCTTACGTTGCGCGTTGATTATCGTCAATGGCGGCGTTTCTCATTAGTTGGGATGTTGATAATTCTGCCGTTGCTGGTGATTGTTCTGAAGTTTGGTGTAACTGTGTATGGTGCGTCGCGCTGGTTATCTCTTGGTTCGTTCTTTTCGTTTGAGCCAAGCGAATTAACCAAGTTAGTACTGGCTCTCTACATCGCCGATTGGTTAGCCCGAAAAGGAGACCAGGTAGGGACATTTCTCTATGGTTTGGTTCCGTTCATTATTCTGGTAGGTATAGTTCTGGGTCTGGTGTTGCTGGAGAATGACCTGGGCACTGCAATAATTATTGCAGGATTTGCTACAGCAATGTTCTTTACGGCAGGCGCTAATATAACACAGTTTTTACTGGCGATGGCATGTGGTGGATTGATTTTCTTGAAAGAAGCGTTTAGTAGTTATCGTTTTTACCGTATAGCTGGTTTTATGAATCCTTTTAAGGATGTAACAGGTATTAACCTGCAACTGTATCAGGCATTGCTGGCATTGGGATCAGGAGGATGGTTCGGCTTAGGGTTAGGAAATAGCCGTCAAAAGACTGGATATCTACCGTTCCCTTATACCGACTCAATCTTTCCAATCATCGGCGAAGAGTTGGGATTTGTTGGCTGTGCTGTAATCGTAATGCTCTTTCTTTTTCTGGCCTTTCGGGGATTCCGACTTGCCAGGCGTACTCCTGATTTGTATGGAGCGCTGCTGGCAACGGGTATCACAACATGGTTGGTATTACAAGCAATGATAAATATAGGAGCAAATACCGGAACAATCCCTTATACAGGAGTGCCGTTACCTTTTATTAGCTTCGGCGGATCATCGCTTGTTGTATCGCTGGCTGCAGCAGGTGTTTTACTCAACATTTCGCGTTATATTCAGGAGCCGGAGGCGCCAGCTCTCTCTCTACGCAAAAAGCGTGTTGGGTCAAGATATATCACAACTACGCAGTAATCCTACCGTTCCTCCTGATCGAGAGATAGGCGCGAAGCGATGTTGGAAGAATAGATTTAGAACAATAGGGAATTGTATGCGAGTGCTTGTTTCAGGAGGGGGTACAGGTGGACATATATATCCTGCCCTGGCAATAGCAACACAGTTACGAGAAAAGTATCAGGCAGAGATAGTGTTTCTAGGAAGTGATGATGGACTGGAAACTGAGATAATACCCGCGGCAGGGTTTCACCTGGCAACCATAAAAGCTGGTAAACTGCGGAGATATATCTCGTGGCAGACAGTCACAGGAGTGATGCGTGTACCTATGGGAATGATACAGGCAATAGGCATTGTAAGAAAGTTTCGGCCGCAAGTCGTTTTTACAAGCGGAGGATATGTAGCAGTTCCTGCAGGATTGGCAGCGCGTCTTAATCGGGTGCCATTATTGATGCACCAACAAGATGTACCACCCAACCTGTCGAACAAAATTGTAGCGCCGCTGGCAACACGCATCTCAGTGGCATTTACTGACTCGCTGGTCTATTTCCCAGCCCATAAGACTTTGCAACTGGGGAATCCGATTCGTCAGGCTATGCTGGATGTGCGTGAGACCGTACCTCAGGAAGCGCGTAAGATGCTTGGGTTTGGGGAACTGGAGCCGTTATTGCTCGTCACTGGTGGAAGCCAGGGGGCAAGACATCTCAATCAAATAGTATGTGAAGCGCTGCCAGATTTGCTGGCTCACTGCCAGGTGCTACAGATCAGCGGTAAAGAGTTGTATAGCGAGACTCATGAGTTGTCGAATAGCACATTAGCTCATCTTGAGGAACCATTGAGAAAGCGTTACCGGTTGGTAGCCTACCTGAATGAGGAAATGCCGCTAGCATTGCAAGCAGCGGACCTGGTACTTTGTCGTTCAGGCGCTTCTACCTTGAGTGAATTGGCTATACTCGGTAAACCGAGCATTCTAGTACCGTTACCTCCAGCAATTGGGAGTTCTCCACAAGAGGTGAATGCGGAGATGTTTGAACGTAAGGCAGCGGCTGAAGTGATCAAGGATCATGATCTGAATCCGCAGGTACTTGTAGAGCGACTGAAATACATTTTGTCATCTTCTACACGGCTAGAAGCTATGGCAGAAGCTTCGAGATCATTTGCGAAGCCTCAAGCAACGCAAGAAATCACAAAGGAGCTAGTAAAAATTGCACGATGAACATTTCAGGATTTGAACAATTGAAAGATGCTCATTTGCATTTCATGGGAATAGGTGGCCAGGGCATATCAGCAGTGGCGCAAATGGCGCTTCAGGAGGGCGCCAGGATTAGCGGATGCGATCAATCAGCATCAGCTACGACGAGAATGCTCGAGCAAAGAGGGGTAACCGTGGAGATTGGACATAATCCCAAACATCTTGCACATGCTGATGCTTTGATTTATGTGCCCGCAATTGTGTCTTACAATCCTGATAATCCTGAATTAGTAGCAGCGAAGACAAGTGGTGTGCCGGTCATGACATGGCAAGAGCTGATGGGCAAATGGATGCAAGGCAAGTTGGCGCTCTCGGTTAGTGGTGTTCATGGCAAGGGAACAACAACAGCGATGCTTGCGCTCATGCTTGTTGAGGCTGGGCTTGATCCAACATGTGAGATTGGTGCAATCGTACCAGGCTTTGGAGCTAATTATCGTATAGGGAAGAGCCAGTACTTTGTGAATGAAGCCGATGAGTTCAATAACAATTTCTGGAACTATCATCCTCGGTTGGCAATTGTGACATCAATCGAGTTTGAGCACCCTGAGTTTTTTGCTGACTATGCAACGTTCCTACAATCTTTTGAGCATTTTATTCGTGGTATGGATATCAAAGGCGAGTGGCCTTTCCCCCCTACTCTCATAATGAATGCAGACAGCCCCGGCTGCCTCGAATTACGCGAACGGCTAAGTGACTGGGTGGGTCAAATTGTGATGTTCGCAACTGAAGGACTTTCGAATACTGAAATGACAAAAGTGGGCAGCATGCCTGTTGTTGCACATAGACTGTCGGATTACACAGTATATGATGTAGAGCTAGAAGGAAGAACAAGTTTCTGTGTACGATCGCAGAAAGACAAGGGGAACAGGTTTCCAACGGATAAAGTCATCCATCTGCGGTTACCGGGAGTTCACAACGTTCAGAATGCTGTAGCGGCCTTGATTGCAGCGCGTTGCATTGGTATAAATGACGATGTGATTATCCATACCTTGGAAAACTTTAGCGGAATTGAGAGACGTTTCGAGATTCGATATGAAGGATCGCTTGAAATCAATGGGGCGACGCAAGATGTCATCTTAATTGATGACTATGCTCACCATCCCACGGCAATCATAGCAACTCTGGAGGCGGCACGTAAGAGATTTCCAGGACGTCGACTTATTGCGGTTTATCAACCGCACATGTACAGTCGCACAAAGGCTTTTTTTGAGCAATTTGTAACTGCCTTTGACAATGCCGATGTGGTGATAATAGCTGAAATCTTTCCCGGCCGTGAACATGATACAGGGACCATACATGCGCGCGAACTTGTTGAAGTGATAGCTATGCGGCCACAATTTTCATCATTAGAAAAACACGTAATGTACGGGGGAAATGTTGAAAATACGTCAGCACTCTTACGCGATACGTTGCGAACTGGTGATGTGGCAATTGTAATGGGAGCCGGAGATATCTATGCTGTAACGGAAAAGTTGTTAACAGAACATAGGATACAATCATGACGTTCGAAGCTGAAACAATTTATACAAAACTACATCCACACTTTCAGGAGCGTGTTCGCCTTAATGAGTCATTGGCACGGCATTGTACTTTTGGTGTAGGTGGGCCTGCCGATGTGTGGGTTTCACTCGACACGTCAAGAGAACTCATTGACCTGGTGCGTATGTGTATCGAGGAACAATGGCCGTTGCTGCTGGTGGGTAACGGTACGAATATCCTTTTTGCTGATGCAGGTGTGCGAGGGATTGTAGCTCGTATTGTCCTAGATAATTACACCATTGAAGATCAAGGTGATAAGACGGCTCTTCTGGTGGCAGAAGCTGGAGTGAGTTGGCCGCGCCTTTTGAATGAACTGGCTACTCAGGGATGGGGAGGGTTAGAGTTCGGGCCGGGCATACCGGGAACACTTGGTGGAGGCGTCATCTCAAATGCAGGAGCGCATAACAGCGATCTCGGTGAAGTATTGGAGTGGATCGAGGTATTGGATGCGCGTGGCGCGATGACAACTCATGACGGGGTATCAGTTCCCCTCATGCGGCGCTACCTGCATGATGAAATTGATTTGAGTTACCGTCATAGCCGTTTTCGCGAAAGCAGGCGCATTGATTTTGACGCACAGGGATATCCGATCGCTCCTCCACGGGGTCTGATTGAGCCGGGCGAAATCATTGTACAATTGGGGATTCGTCTTCGAAAGGAAGATCCTGAAAAGTTACGTGCTACCATCGAAGAATATAAACGACATCGCAAGACAACGCAGCCGCCGCAGAAGAGTGCTGGATCAGTCTTTAAAAACCCGCCAGGTGATTACGCAGGTCGTTTGATCGACCAGGCTGGGCTGAAAGGCAAAACTCATGGTAAGGCTCAAATTTCAAAACGCCACGCTAACTTTTTTGTCAACTTAGGTGGAGCCAGTGCAGCAGACGTTGTAGCGTTGATTGTTGAAGCTCGCAACCGCGTACATGAGCAGTTTGGGGTAGATTTGGATGTGGAGGTCGAATTGCGGGGCGAATGGGGGAATGAATCATGGAGTACAAAAAGGCAAAGGTACGGATTGCTTTAGATAATAGAAGAACACCTTCTTATCCTGCTAGCCGAGGGAATGAGCAAAGGCGAAGAGGTGAAACGAGTAGGGCGGTGGAACATGTTCAATCTGAGAGCTATGCGAATGCTCGTAGGAGGGTTGCAAGTATGCCCAAGAAAATCGGGCAGCCAATGCTCTGGGCTGATCGGCCAGCGAATAAGCCTATCGCAAACGTGGAACAACATACCAGGAGCAGATTTGTAAAGCGCACCCTTGCTCAGACTGGAGTACCAGCACCTGAGGGCCAGGTACGACTCATTCGTCCATTACCGCGACAAGCTCATGCAGCAAATATACCAGTACGTAGTGGCCGACGAAAAGCAAGAAGCGGGGGTTTCTGGCGACGAATACTGACATTGATTGCTCTGTTCGTAATCGGTATGGTGGGAGTAAGTTTTGCTTTGAGCAGTTCCAATTTCCAGATCCAACGGATCGATATTATGGGTACACAAAACAATAAATTGGTGGATGATATCCAACGTATGGGTATCCAGGGACAGAACATTTTTCTATTGGACGCAGGGGATCTGACTGCACGGATTGAAGCAATACCCATGGTAGACTCTGTGAACCTATCAAAGCAGTTACCAAATCTTGTAGTTATCAATGTAGTTGAGAGAACGCCTGTTTTACTCTGGCAGACACAGCAAGGAACTTTCAGTGTCGATAGAAAGGGAGTTGTTATAGCGGCCGCGAGTGATACTACAGGTACAGACCATTTGATGACTGTCGAGGATGTCAGCAAAGAAGGAGGGAAGCAGATACATCCTGGAACTTTATTAGATGCAGCCAATATAGCATTTGCTACCCAGGCATATTCGCGTCTGGAGCATTTGTCTGGAGTTTCCTCATTTACGCTGCGCTATGATGTAATACCCAGTCAAGGGGGGCATGGGTCATTCATCGTCGCAAGTTCAAATGGCTGGTTGGCTTATCTGGGTGGTGCGGATGATAATAATCCATTGGATAATCGGTTGATCGAACTCCAACAGATTCTTAACATGGCGCAGCAAAAACAACTCAATCTGGCAACAATTGACCTGCGCTTCGGCTTGCGTCCTGTATATAGATTGAAATCTTAGTCGGTTCATAGTAGTGACATAGTTCGTAGTGCGCGGGCATCACAAACGATGCCCATACAACCCCCCAAGGGAGCGTGTATCGTGCAAGAGCGGGTGATAGTCGGTATCGACGTAGGAACAACAAAAATTTGCGTTCTTGTCGGCGAATTGGATCGCGATGGGAAACTGAATATTGTTGGCGTTGGCACCTGCCCTTCACAGGGTTTGCGCCGCGGGGTGGTGGTGAACATTGAGGAAACAGTCACTTCCATTGCAGCGGCGCTTGATCGTGCAGAACGCCTTTCAGGAAAGGACATAACTACCGCGTACGTAGGGATTGCTGGTAGTCACATCGATTCTGAAAATAGTAAAGGATTTGTAGCTATCTCGCCAAGCCACCGAGATATTATGCAGAACGACATTAGCCGCGCTATCGAGGTTGCTCGTGCTATTGCGATTCCCGCGAATCGCGAGGTCATTCACGTTATCCCACGTGGTTATGTTGTAGATGGTCAAGAAGGCATCAAGAATCCCGTTGGCATGTCCGGTTTTCGGCTTGAGGTAGAGACACACATCATTACCGGTGCGGTGTCATCTATTCATAACTTAATTAAATGTGTCCATAAAGCGCGTGTTGAGATCGAAGATCTCGTCCTTGAGCCATTGGCATCAAGTGAGGCTGTACTGGCTGAAGGTGAAACTGATCTAGGTGTAGCGCTTGTAGACATCGGTGGTGGTACCACTGATGTAGCAGTCTTTACTGATGGGGCAATCTGGCACACCATTGTGTTACCTATCGGGGGGAACCTGATTACCAGTGATATCGCTATTGGTTTACGACTGCCATTCGGTGTAGCTGAGGAACTTAAAGTAACCTACGGTCATTGTGATCCCTCAACCATCTCCGATGACGACATGATTGACCTGTCGCATTACATGCCGGATTGCAATGATCTTGTGCCTCGTAAGCTGCTTGCCGAAATTATTCAAGCCCGAGTGGAAGAATTGTTTGAAATGGTGCATGAGGAGATCAAGAAATCCGGTTTTGACGGACTGTTGCCAGCCGGTCTGGTACTTACAGGGGGCGGCGCTGAGTTGCCAGGTATTCTGGATTCTGCGGGACAGATCCTCGATTTACCTGCGCGTATAGGGTCGCCGCTTGGTTTGCATGGACTTGCCGACTCGATAAGTCGTCCAGCCTATGCCACTTCGGTTGGTCTGTTGCTGTGGGGCTTACGTCATACCTCGTTTCTTACAGACGAGGATGAAATGGAGGAAACAGGGACAGGTGATGTAATATCTCGTTTAGGACGCTGGTTCCGGGCGTTTGTTCCATAGTATTGATTGAAGGGGGCATGAAAATTGTCCCCGTCAGGATTGCCATTGCCTGTTTGTTTAGTACCAAAGTTTGTACTGGAACAACAAACATGAAAGGGGGCCAAAATGCTACCAATGGGAAATCATCAAGTTGAGGGCTTTGCCCAGATCCGCGTTATCGGTGTAGGAGGCGGCGGCAGTAATGCGGTCAACCGCATGATTCAAGCCAATATGATGGGCATTGAGTTTATCGCCGTCAATACTGATGCCCAGGCCTTGCTACTGACCGATACGCCGCACCGTATTCGCATCGGTGACAAGCTCACACGTGGCCTTGGAGCCGGTGGCAACCCAAACGTTGGGGCGAAGGCTGCGGAGGAAAATACCGAAGATTTGTACGAGGCGTTAAAAGGCTCCGATATGGTCTTTATCACGGCAGGTATGGGAGGTGGAACTGGTACTGGGGCAAGTCCGATCGTAGCGCAGATTGCACGCGAGTTGGGTGCTTTGACTGTCGGCGTGGTTACAAAACCATTTGCCTTCGAGGGAAATAAACGTCGAGCGGCGGCTGAGGAAGGTATTGCCAATCTCAAGCAGCATGTTGATACGCTTATCACTGTACCGAATGATCGACTCCTGCAAGTGGCTGACAAGAAAATGCCGTTGAAAGAAGCTTTTCGCCTGGCAGATGATGTCTTGCGCCAGGGTATCCAGGGCATTAGTGATTTGATCACTGTACCAGGGCTTATCAATCTGGACTTCGCTGACGTGAAAACGATCATGTCTGCGGCTGGTTCTGCGTTGATGGCAATTGGAGAGGCTAGCGGTGAGTCTCGCGCAGTAGATGCAGCACGTATGGCGATTGCCAGTCCCTTACTCGATATCGACATTAACGGTGCCCACGGTGTCTTGTTCAATATTACGGGTGGCCTTGACTTGACGCTCTACGAGGTGAATGAGGCTGCTGACATCATAAGCAAGGCAGCGCATCCAGAGGCAAATATTATCTTTGGTGCTGTACAGGATCCTGCTTATGATGGCAAAGTCAAGATTACGGTAATTGCGACAGGGTTTGATGGTCGGACACATCTGTCAACATCACCACAAGGCCGTGTGGAATACAATCGCAATATGTTCTACCAGGTGGCTTCTTCGCCCAATAATGGGAATGCTTCAATGCGTCAGCCGCAGCAAAGCGCATCGAATGGGTATAGCTCGTTACCGATAACGCCAACGCCATCTATGAACATTGCGAAGCATCCTACAGGGCCTTTGCAGCCTGCTACAGGCCGACCTATACAACCAGTGCCTGTGCCAGTGAAGCAGGAACAAATGCGGCAGCCTATGAATGTTGGACATATTGATGTGCTTGAGGAAGATTTCGACATGGAGAACGAATTTGGTGATGTGCTCGAGCCTGTTATTGAACGTACACGGCTGCCTGTACCAGAGCCAGAGGCGCAGCCATCACAGCGTCCAGTGTCGGATTCACGCCCGCAGCGTCCAATCAGGCGAATGGATCCGAAGGCGTTGGATCTTCCAAGAGGTAATCGAAACGCCCCTCCGGGAGATGTAATCGATATTCCGGCATTTCTACGCAAGCGCTAACTGACACTCCCCCGCATAAATGACGGGGGGTTCTTCCTTCATCCAGCCCGCTTGCTCGACATCCTTTTGGAGAGACGAGTAGAGGCGGTCTGTCCAGAAGCGTTGTGCGGTTGCCCGCCCG
>Ga0116218_1000874_pt1 | contig 20251 bp, 24 predicted proteins | sample Sb_taG_2_FD_88966 | JGI IMG/M metagenome (GOLD analysis project Ga0116218, IMG submission 88966) | Peat soil microbial communities from Weissenstadt, Germany - Sb_50d_5_LS metaG | ecosystem: Environmental > Terrestrial > Soil > Wetlands > Peat | place: Germany: Weissenstadt | collected 2010-09-21 | reverse complement strand
GCGGGTTGCGACAGGAGTTGCAGTCATCTGGGCCATTGCGTGATCTTTGTCCCTCCCCAGAAGCAGAGCAAAGATTATAGACTTTTCCTGCCAAGCAAAGCATGACGCCGGACGATAATTGATTTGCCGAAAGCCGATTCGCATTAGGAAAAAGGAACATGCTCACATCCATCGTGGAGATTAGCAAGTTGTTGCGTAAACGGGAGCTTTCCCCGGTAGAGTTGACGAAGCAGTGTTTGGAGCGGATCGAAAAGCTCAACTCCACGCTGAATGCCTTCATCACCGTAACCTCGCAGTCGGCCCTGGAGCAGGCACGCACAGCCGAAAAAGAGATGCTGCAGTGACATTGGCGCGGGCCACTGCACGGGATCCCGCTTGCCTTAAAAGACCTTATCGATACGGCGGGCGTTCGCACCACGGCTGCCAGCGCTTTCTTCAAGGATCGGATTCCAGCAGAAGATGCTGAGGTGGTGCGGCGTCTGAAAAACGCCGGAGCCGTTCTTTTAGGGAAGAACAACTTGCATGAGTGTGCCTATGGCGGGAGTTCGATGATCAGCTATTACGGCGAAGTGCACAATCCCTGGAATCCCGCCTGCATTGCCGGAGGATCGTCGGGAGGATCGGCCGCGTCGGTGGCCGCCGGTCTTGTGTATGGCGCCCTTGGGACAGATACTGCCGGTTCGGTTCGCGAACCTGGTGCGTTGTGCGGAATCGTCGGCCTGAAGCCGACGTATGGCCGCGTGAGCGTTCGCGGTGTAATCCCGCTTTCGCTGTCGCTCGATCATATTGGGCCGATCACGAGCACGGTTTCCGATGCCGCGGTGATGTTGCAGGCGATCGCAGGCTACGACGAGAGAGACATGAACAGTGCCAACTTGCCAGTCCTTGATTACCTCGCTGCACTCCGCAATGGATCGAAGCCAGCGAGGATCGGTATCCCGCGGAAATTCTTCTACGAAGATCTTGATCCGGAGGTTGCTTCTGCGGTGGAACAAGCGCTTGGCATCCTAGGAGCCGCCGGCGATTTGTCTGAGATCGAGCTTGATGTCCCCACCGACCGGACGCTGCAAACGGCGGAGTCGTACGCTTATCACGCCGAGTTCGTTTCCCGGAGCCCCGAACTGTACCAGCCGGAAACACTACGCCGCATCCGCAAGGGCGAGAACATCAGCGGCGCAGAGGTTGAGCAGCGGCGCCACGAACAGGAAAAGATACGCGGCGAAATCGACCTCATGTTTGAGGACGTAGACGTTCTGGTAACTCCGACCACACCGGTTCCCGCACCTGCGATTGCTGAGTTGAAGCAAAACCCACATCTCCTCCGCCCGCGCGAAATGCTGCTGCTCCGCAATACCCGCCCGGTAAATGTGTGGGGACTGCCCGCGATCTCGGTTCCCTGTGGATTCACCACCGCTGGTCTTCCCATCGGACTGCAGATCATCGGCCCGCACTGGCGGGAAGACAGAGTTCTACAGCTTGCGTATGCCTATGAGCAAGCCACGGATTGGCACAAGCGAAGTCCGAGATTGGCCGAGGTGTAAAGGCCGTCGACTTGATCACTGGCCTGCGCGCTGTCCCGCGTGAAACAGAGTCCACGGACCAGACTTCATGTCACGAAGCGCCGGCGCCTCCCAGGAGTAGTCCGGGTGCGCGCTCAAGAAATCCTTGGCGATGAAATCCTGGCCACAAGGATGCCCTGCCCGAGCCTGAAAACTCATGCGCGCCGCCATGTTGCTATCCGTCGCTTTGCCTTGAACCGCTCCTCCGGGATAGTAAGCTCCCCACTCCCAAAGTTTCACACCCCGCGCCGACGTGTCCACATGACCGCAGAGGCTGCGCTCGTTCGGTTGCTCCTTCTTTTCGAAGCTATCCAAATGATCAGCCATAAAGCTCTCCGCCATGCCAACGTCGATTTGTCCTTTGGACTGCCTGATTAACTGCTCCCAGCGTACGTGGCGGGCATTGGGCGAAGTCGACAAGTCTTTGGGATCGAAGCCCGAGGTCTCATCTCTGATCACCGCCGGATCGCGGGCAAAATTTGAGCTGACAAAATATCCATCTTTCGTCCGCCACATGGGCGTGTGTTTCAAACCCAACTCAAGATATCCAATCTCACCCGTCTTGCGATCTCCGATCAGCCAGTCGTTGGCATAGCCACCGTTGTTCCCGTCGCGAATGATGCGCGCATAGTCGTCAATGGAATTGGCATATTGCAGGGCCTTGCGCGAGCGCACAAACTCCGGCTTGCCCTGCGGATCCCAGCCGACAAATTGGGCGATGGTGGTCTCCGCCGCCATGATTCCGGCGGAGTTCACGCCGAAATCATCATCGCTGGTAATGACCCCGGGAAACCCATCCATCAAAATGCGGTTCCCGTGTTCAGGAACAATGTCGAAGACCATCACCCAGCGGGAGCCCACCAGGTAGCTGGTCCAATTGTTGTGTGCAATGACAATCTGGTGGTCCCGGGTGTAACTCCCGGTAGCGATAAACGCGCTGCAATTGCCGGGACTTGACAATCGCGGCGCGCCTGCGACGTGTTCCTGCTGATTGAACCATGGCACGTAGTAACCGGGGAGTTCTTCGAAGGCATTGAGCGCGACCAGATCGTCCACATCCATGGCGACGCCCTGCGCCTTGAGTCCCTCGACAATCCCGGTGAGTTCCTGCTGATATTCCGCATCGATTTTCGGCCAAAGCATTTCATGGGCGGCATTTCTGAAAAACTCCCAATCGCGCTTGGTGGTGTGGGTGTCCTCCAGCTTGACTGCCTCGAAAGCATCGGCAATCTCGCGCGCCAACAGGTATCCGTGCTGGAATCCGATGTGCTCAGGAGAGCCTTCCAGGTGGACATAAGTCCATCCGCTCTGCTGAAACTTGTAAGCATTCTGCAAACGCGGATCCGCCGAGGATGGTGGGACCGGGCTGGTTGGTTGCGGTGAGGCCGTCGCTGGCTGCAGCAACAGGAACGCTCCGACGCAGAAGAGAATGAGAGCAAAAGCTATTCCGATGGTGGGTTGCCCACTGCGACTCATATTCGTCCTCCGGGTTCCAGGCGGCACTCGTTTTGACGGCATGCGGAATTATACGCGCAGGAATGCCGGCTACCCTTGGTGGAGCTGGAGATGGTTGGTTTAATGGCCCGTTCTTAGCCGGTACGCGAGAAACATAATCATCTGGGTGCGAATCGATGGCTTCAGATGGGGTTGTTCACCCTCATGTGGGCAGGGGCTTTCCTTTAGTCTCCGGCCCTGCAAACGGGGTCACGATTAGGCCAACGATATAAATCAGCGACATCACAGCGGCAGCGGTTCCGATTCCACCAAATATCGCAATCAACCAACCAGCCAAAAGAGGCCCCAATCCGGCGACGCTTCGCGAACTATCGAAAACTAACGACATGGCTGTGCCCCGGACCCGGGTTGGGAACAGCTCGGGCAAATAGATCGTCATCCACGCGAATTGACCGCTACTGAAGAAACCGTTTGCCCCAGCCATAACAAGTATTGCGGTCCGCTGGCGGATCAGCAGGAAGTAGCACAACGAAAGTACAAGTGCTCCCAAGTAGTAAAACCAAATGGTCGGCTTGCGACCTAACCTATCGGCCAAGAATCCCAGCGCTAGAAAACCCGCGATCGAACCCACACTGAACATCAGTCCAACCATAGAAGACGACAATCGCATTTCGCTTCCTGCATGTTTTGTCAGCTCGGCGGCGAACTCCGGAATCCACGTGGACGCAGACCACCAGCCCACGACAGTAGGGATAGACATCAACAGCAAAAGCCCGACCCGGCGGCGTAGTTCTGGATCAGACAAGATGCGAGCTATCGTAAACTGCGCTAATTCTCTATCTTGAGGAGAGCCACGACCCGTCTGAAGTCGCTCCTGCGCGTCTTGTCGATCCCGGCTGGCTGCGATCCAGACGGCGGGCTCGTCGACGCAGCGGCGGACGTAAAGCAGTAAGAAGGCCGGCAAGATGCCGATCACAAACATGTAGCGCCACGAGGACGGGCCTAACGGGCTAAGCAATAGCCAAATGCCCGACGCCACCAGCAGGCCCACACCATAGGCCGCGTGAAGGGCACCCCCGGCTCGGCCTCGCGACGCGGGCGGCCAAAACTCAGCAACAATGGCTGCGCCCGGTCCCCACTCAGCACCTAACCCAAGCCCCGTAAGGAAGCGAAAAGTGAGCAGGGACCAGTAGCTCCAAGACATTGCGGCTAGCCCGGCAAAAACGGCGTAGCACAGGATCGAGAGCATGAGGGTGCGCCTGCGACCGAAGTAGTCCGCAAGGACACCCGCCGCGACTCCGCCCGTCGCCCATCCAGCCATCGTCGATGCTAGTAAGCCGCCGATGTAGACAGACGCTCTCGGTAGTCGGTCAGGCGGAAGCAATTGATGGACAGCAGGACCCATTACGAGGACCAGGCCATAGGTCTCGTAGCCGTCGAACATCCACCCCAGCCAAGAGGCGATCAGTGCCCTCCAGCTAGGTTTGCCAATCGAGGAGGACCGGTGTTCCGCTGCGTTAATTGCCGCCATTTGTATCCGTCGTTATACCACGCAAGCGCTCACAACCCGCCAGTTGTTGGCATAACATCGGCAAGCAGTCGTTGACCTGAGAGTGTCGGCCAATTCTCAATGAGTTCTACGGCCTGTTCACCACTGTCAATGTCGCCATTTTCAACAGTAACTTCAGACTTGCGTGTTTAGACGATGAGTTTAGTATGTTCTGGTGCCCACGAACCGTGCCAGCAGGCTCGATTGACTATCCTTCATTCTGAAACCCTCACTCGCATTCCGTGGCTGATTCATGGATTCAGCACCAGACCTGGCGGGCTCTCCCGCGCTTATGGCGGGCGCACTCTCAATCTCGGATTCACCAAACAGGACTCACGAGGCGTAGTCGAACGCAATCGGACGGCTTTCTTATCGCAACTCGGCGCTAAGAGCGGTAGGAATCCGTGGCCAATCGTGACCATTCGCCAGATTCATTCCGATCTGATCCATTGCGTCACCGAGTTACCGCAAGAACCGTTAGTTGGCGATGGCCTCATAACCTGCGTGCCCGGCATTCTCCTCGCCATCCAAACCGCCGACTGCCTGCCGATCGTTCTGGTGGATACAAACCAGAGAGCCGTGGGAGTATTTCATGCGGGCTGGCGCGGAACGGTCCAGCGCATTGTCGAAAAAGGCGTGGGAGAAATGCGCCGCCGCTTTGGTACGCTGCCCAAGAACATCAAAGCGGCCATCGGTCCTGGAATCCACGGCTGCTGCTACGACGTCGGACCTGAACTGCGCCAGCAGTTCGAATCGCAGTTCGCTTACGCCACGGATTTGTTTCGTGAAATCAAAGAATCGGACCCGGTCCGCGAAAAGTACCCGTTGCTGTTTCTGACCGCGCGGGCTCCGGGTCACGGCGAGCTGCCAACGAAAATCTTCCTGGATCTGGTTGAAGCGAACCGCCGTCAACTGATGAGCGCTGGCGTCCTACCGAAAAACATCAGCGCCTCGACGCTGTGCACGGCTTGTCGTCCAGACCTGCTTTTTTCGTATCGAGCGGAAAAGGAAGTAACCGGACGAACGATGGGGGTAGCGGGAATCCGGAACTCGCTTCCAAGGAAGGTCTGAGAAGTTCTCGTGACGAGGGCAGAAGGCGCGAGAGTTCGCCTTACCCGACAGGCTGAGACCCAACTTTCTCTGCCACCATCGCATCCAGATGCTGAAGAGTCTGCTCGACGGTCAGCGAGTACATTTCCTGGCCCACCCCTTCGCCGGATTCCAGCGCGTTCTGAAGATAGTGCCCGGCAATTTCTACGGCGAGCGAATCGGTAATCAACTTCCCGGTGCGCTTCTGATACTCCACCCACGCCGGGTGTGGAAGTGCAATCCAGACGGGACGACCGTCCACCAAGAACTTGATGTCCAGGGCATCCGCGTGTCGAGTGGCAATGGCCACGATCAGCGCCTGATAAATGCAGTGCACTTCCTTTTTGGTCCAGCGGTCGACAGCATGGAAGTCTTTATACATGCCAATCCAAAACTATATCGAACCGGTCGGGACGGAGCAAACCGGGCGAGTCCTCTTGCCAGTTGAATTATGATGAACGCTTGGCTGAAAGCTGATGGCTGACAGCTCAGAGCTTCGATGAAAAATCTAGGCATCCTCCTCTCTGGACGCGGTTCTAACTTCGAAGCCATCGCCAAGAATGTCGCCGCTGGGCGCATTCCAGACGCTCGCATCGCCGTCGTCATTTCCAACAGGACTGATGCTCGCGGGATTGAAACCGCTCGCCGTCTGGGACTCACCGCGCTGGTAATTCCGTCGAAAGACAAGAACCGGGCCGAGCATGACCGTGAAGTCGTGGCTGCGCTGCAGATGCACAAGGTTGACCTGGTCTGCCTTGCAGGATACATGCGGCTGCTCTCGCCCTGGTTCGTACAACAGTTTCCGCGGCGCATCCTCAACATTCATCCGTCGCTGCTGCCGGCATTTCCCGGGCTTGAAGCTCAGGAGCAAGCCTTTGCCTACGGGGTGAAGGTTTCAGGCTGCACGGTGCACTTCGTAGACGAAGAACTCGACCACGGTCCCATCATTCTGCAAAAGACCGTCCCCGTACTCGACAGCGACGATGAGCACACCCTGGCAGCTCGCATCCTCGAGCAGGAGCACATCGCCTACAGCGAGGCGATCAATATTGTGCTGGACGGGAAGTTTGAGATCGTGGGGCGAAGGCTAGTGACTGGGACCGCGAAACACACATAGGATGCCGTGCTGTGCAGGCGAGCCAAGCTCGAAAGAGGACGGCGTACACGGATTGCTTATAATCGAACTGCATGCCAAACTTCGCACCGGTTGATGAGCAGTTAGCCTACATAAAAAAAGGCAGCGCCGAAATAATTCGCGAGGCCGAGCTTCGAGCTAAGCTGGAGAAATCGCGCGCCACGGGCAAGCCTCTCCGGGTGAAGCTGGGCATGGATCCCACCGCGCCGGACTTGCATCTCGGGCACACGGTCGTGCTGCGCAAGCTTAAGCATTTTCAAGACCTGGGTCACACGGTCATCTTCTTGATCGGCGACTTCACCGGGATGATCGGCGATCCGACTGGACGGTCCGCCACGCGCCCGCCGCTCTCCCGCGAACAGATTGAGCAAAACGCGGAGACTTACAAGGCCCAGGTGTTCAAGATTCTCGATGCGCAGAAGACGGTCATCGATTTCAATCGTCGCTGGTTTGCGAGGTTTACCGCCGACGACTTCATCCGCCTCGCGGCCAAATACACAGTCTCGCAGATGCTCGAACGCGAGGACTTTCACAAACGGTTTCTGGAAGAAAAACCCATCGCCGTGCACGAACTGCTCTATCCGCTGGCGCAAGGCTACGACTCGGTGGCGCTCGAGGCCGACGTCGAACTCGGCGGGACCGACCAGAAATTCAATCTCCTAGTGGGACGCGAACTGCAGCGCGCTTATGGCCAGGAAGCGCAGGTTGTGCTCACGACGCCGATTCTGGAGGGTCTGGATGGCGTCCAGAAGATGTCAAAGTCATTGGGGAACGCCATCGGCATCCATGAGCCGGCGTTCGAAATGTACGTCAAAATCATGCGCATTTCAGATGAACTTATGTGGAGGTATTACGAACTGCTGACCGATGTTTCGGTGGCAGAAATCGAAAAGATGAAGCAGGGGTCACACCCAATGGCTGTAAAGAAAGACCTCGCCAAACGAATTGTGACCGATTTTCATTCGTCAGAAGCGGCGGCGAAGGCGGGAGAGGATTGGACCAACAGGGATGAAGCTCCGGACGATATGGCGCCGCACGATGTGTCTTTGGAAATGACGCCGGATGGCCGGGCGCGGTTGGATAAGTTGGTGTGGCGAGAAGGCCTCGCAGACTCGGTAGCGGATGCGGCGCGCAAGATCAAGCATGGAGCGGTGAGGGTGAACGGAGAGGTAAAAACCGATCCTGTAACTCGCGTGAACCCCGACGAGCTGATCATCCTGCAGGTAGGGAAGCAAAGACCTAGGAAGCTCCGTGTGAGGTTAGCGCCCGGAACTAGGCCGACAAATTGACAGATGCTGCTTGCGCCGCGCGTGGAAAGAGACTAACTTGTGTCTCATCTCGTGCTTAAATCTCAAGTTTTCTAGGAGAGAAAGAGAATGAAGAATCTCATGAAGGCGGTACTTACAGTTCTTACATTCACGTTGTTGTTTTCCACCTGGTCGTTGGCGGATGGCGGCGCGGATTTTAAGGCCAAGTGTGCGATGTGTCATGGGGCCGACGGCAAAGGTGACACGAGCATGGGCAAGACCATGAAGCTGCGTGATCTCGGCTCCGCCGATGTGCAGGGGCAATCCGACGCCGATCTGACTGGCATCATCGCCAACGGCAAAGGCAAGATGCCGAAGTACGACGGCAAACTGAGCAAGGACCAAATCAGCGATCTCGTAAAATACATCCGCACGCTCAAACACTGAGGAGATTGAGAACCAGCATTTGAAGATGGCAGCTTCGGTGCCGGAATGGCCGGCCACCGTTGTTGTGTACGTCCTGATCGACAATTTGGCTTTTCAATGGCGAGTCTTCAGATTACGCTGATCTCTTGTAAACGAGAGTTTCCAGGAATCGCCGCAATTTCGTTCACAGTTGTATACTTTTCTGGCTGCGGCGAGGCAAACTCAGAATCGACCTCGCGCATCGAACTCCGCTAACTGAAACAGTCTTACCCTGTCTAATTCTTCTGTCGGGAGTGCAGACACCGTCGGAGATTACGAATGCAAGACCACGATCCATTGAAAGACGAGCCCAAGGAAAAGGTTGACGACAATTCTGGCGTTTCCCGCCGTGACTTCCTGAAGATTTCCACGATCTCAGCGGCGGCCGTGCCGATTCTTGGAACTAAGGTGGTGCAAGCTGCCGGGGAACCGGTGAAGGTTTATGGTCCGGGCAAGGTTCCCGTTGAACTCACCATCAACGGCCAGAAACATACTTTGCAGCTTGAGCCGCGTGTCACCTTGCTCGATGCTCTCCGAGATCAGCTTGATATCACGGGAGCCAAACGCGTGTGCGATCGGGCGGAGTGCGGGACCTGCACCGTGCTCCTCGACAACCGGGCGGTCTACGCGTGCTCGGTTCTGGCAATCGAAGCGCAGGGCAAGGCAATTACCACGGTCGAGTCCCTGATGCAGGGCGACATCCTCCACCCCATCCAGCAGGCGTTCGTCGACAACGATGCTTCGCAATGCGGTTTCTGCACGCCCGGATTCGTTCTCGCGTTCAAGGCGTTTCTCGATGAGCATCCTAATGCGAGTCCCGAAGAGATCCGGCGCGGCCTCAGCGGGAACCTTTGCCGATGCGGCACCTATCACGGAATCCAGCTTGCGATTGCGCAGATCGCGCAGAAAGGAGCGTGAGCCATGCCAGATTACAATTGGCCCGATGCAGACCATCGCACCCTAATCGGCAAACGCATTTCACGCGTAGACTCGCCGGTCAAGGTTTCCGGCCGCGCCAAGTACACCTATGACTATCACGGCGCGAACATGCTCTTCGGCAAGGTTCTGCGCTCGCCCCATGCGAAAGCGAAGATCGTTAGCATCGACACCAGCGCGGCCGAAAAGCTGCCCGGCGTAAAAGCGGTCGAGATCATTCAGAAGGCGGGCAGTACTGCTCAGTGGGCGGGAGATGAAATCGTCGCTGTCGCCGCGGTCGACGAGGCCACAGCAGAAGATGCGGCTCGGCTGATTAAGGTCAACTATCAGCCGATGTCGTATCTGGTCAGCGACGCCGAGCCTCCTGCCGGCGCCGGCGAAGCCGCCGGGCCCATGAGCGAAGACGAGATTGACGATGCCATCAGCAACCAAATGCCCGACGCCCAACTCACTCAATATCTTCAGGAGCACGGCGTCAGTTTCAAAGTTGACGATGACTTCCTGAAAGACATGAAGGGCGAGGGCGCCTCCGATGCAGTTCTCGCAGCCATCCGGCAGGCTCCGTATCACGAAGTGAAGGGCGGTGGCCACTCCAACTATCAGAAAACTGCGACACAAACTAGCGGCGATCCCGAGAAAGCGTTCGTGGAAGCCGATGTCGTCTCTGAAGGTCTTTATGGTGCGCCCGTGATCGTTCACTGTTGCCTGGAACCTCACGGCTCGGTCTCGGAGTGGATTGACAAGGACCATCTGTTCACCCACATCTCCACACAAAACGTCTCTGGCATCGCTGCACAAATGGCGGAACCGCTGGGGGTTTCGGCAGCCAATATTCGGATTCACCAGGACAACATCGGGGGCGGCTTTGGCAGCAAGTTTGCCGCCGATCGGTGGGACATCGCCGCTGCCCGGCTGTCCAGGAAAGCCGGCGGAAGGCCGGTGCGAATCATGCTGGAGCGCGACGCAGAGTTGAAAGTTGCCGGTGCGCGTCCTTCCGCTTACGCTCGCGTGAAAGTAGCCGCAAAAAAAGACGGCACTATCACCGGGTGGCAGTCGCAATCGTGGGGAACCGGAGGTCCCGGCGGAGGCGGCATGCCGCCGATTCCGTACGTTTTCGGAATTCCCAATCAACACAAGGAACACACTGCCATTCGCAACAACATTGGTCCCGCCCGCGCCTGGCGCGCTCCTAACCACCCGCAGGCAGCCGTCATCACCATGGGAGCACTGGATGACCTTGCGGCAAAGCTCAACATGGATCCTCTCGATCTTTGGCTGAAGAACCTCGAGATTACTGGACCGCGGCGCGATGTTTATCGCGAGGAGCTAGGCGTCGCCGCCGATTCGATGGGATGGAAAAAAAAGTGGCGTCCGCGCGGTCAGAATGTTTCCGGAAATATCGCACGCGGTCTCGGGCTCTCCATTCACACCTGGGGCGGGCGTGGTCACGCGAGCGATTGCGATCTGACCATCCATCCGGACGGCTCGGTAGACATAAAAATGGGAACGCAGGATATCGGCACCGGCACTCGCACCACGATCGTGATCGTCGCGGCCGAAACCCTCGGCATCCCGATCGAAGCGATCAATCTTTACATTGGCGATACACTCTATCCACCCTCCGGCGGCTCGGGCGGTTCGACTACTCCGGGCGGAGTTAGTTCCTCCACCCGGCGCGCCGCTGTGGACGCCCGCGAAGCGCTCTTCGCCAAAGTTGCTCCGGCTCTCAACGCCAAGCCCGAGGATTTGGAGTGCGTGAATAGCACGGTGCGAGTCAAGAATGACTCGAGCCGTTCGTTGGACTGGAAACAGGCCTGCTCGAAGATCGGCGCCATGCCGCTCACCATCCGGGGCAAAAATCCCGACAAGAGTAAACCGCCGGATCTCACCAACAGCGGCGTTGGCGGTGTGGGAATGGCGGATGTTGAAGTGGATATCGAGACCGGCATCGTAAGAGTAAAAAAGATGGTTGCGGTGCAGGATTGCGGACTCATCATCGACCTCAAGATGGCCGAGAGCAGTTGCTATGGCGCGCTCGCCATGGGCATCAGCTACGCTCTGTTCGAGGAAAAAGTGATGGACCAGGCGACCGGCCGCATGCTCAATCCGAATATGGAGTTCTACCGACTGGCCGGGCTCAATGACATTCCCGAACTGGTGGTGCACATGATGACCGGCAAGGGTTATGACGAACGCGGCGTGATTGGATTGGGCGAGCCGCCGGTAATTTCTCCGGGAGCCGCGATTGCGAACGCGGTTGCGAATGCGATCGGTGCACGCGTTTCGTTCTTGCCGTTGACACCCGACAAAGTTCTGGCGGCGCTGAGTCAACAGAACATGGCGCATAAGGCGGGTGCGTGATGAGACCGTTTGAATACGCTAGTCCGACCACGAGGGAACAGGCAGTTGGACTCTTAGGAGCAACCTGGGGGCAGGCTGAAGTCCTTGCCGGTGGCACTGATCTGCTGGCCTTGATGAAAGATGACGTGGTCCACCCGAAGCGGCTGGTGAATATTAAGCAGATCAAGGAAATGAGCGGAGTTACGGCCGAGCCAAAGGGGCTTCGCATCGGCGCGCTCACTACGCTCGGCGAACTGGCTGACAATGTGAATGTGGTCAAGGACTATCCCGCACTGGCGGAGGCGATCAACGATGCTGCCAGCCCGCAGATTCGCAACATGGCGACTATTGGCGGAAATCTCTGCCAGCGTCCGCGCTGCTGGTATTTTCGAGGCGGCTTCGGGCTGCTGCCTAAGAGCGAATCTGGCAAGGACCTCGTCACTGAAGGCGAAAATCGTTACCACGCGATTCTCGGCAACGACGGCCCCGCCAAGTTCGTCAGTCCGTCTTCGATCGTGCCGGTGCTGATGGCGTACGGAGCTGCAATTCGACTGGTTGGGCCGCGCGGTATGCGCGAGGTAGCACTGGAGCGGTTCTATGTCATCCCAAAAACTGAAACCGAGCGCGAGCACGACCTGAAGCCGAACGAGATCCTTGTGGAAGTGATCCTCCCTCCGATTCATGAACTGAAAGTGGCGCACTATGAGATTCGACAGAAGCAGGCTTTTGACTGGCCACTTGCTGTGGCTGCGGTTGGGCTGAATATGAAGGGATCGGAGTTAATTGGGTCACGTCTGGTTCTTGGCTATGTTGCGCCCATTCCTTGGCGCTCCGGCGACGGCGAGGTTGCGCTCAATGACGCAGCGCGCATCCACGGCGGTATTTCCGAGGAGGTGGCTAAAGCGGCGGCTGAAGGCGCGCTGCAGAGCGCAAAGCCGCTCAGTCACAATGCATACAAGATACAGCTCGCAAAAGTCGCGGTGAAACGGGCCATCTTGAAAGCCGCGTCGGGAGGTGCCGCGTGATCAAGCAATCACCGCTTCAGGAATCCGATCGCTTCAACACGAGCCACCCTGATCTTTGCCCGGCTCTACGCTGGAAGGCACAATTCATCCTCGCCGAGCCCGATCCGACCGTGCCTCGTTCGAATGAGGGCTTGTTCTGGTGCATCCATACTCAGACTTGTATTGGCCCCGACGGTAAGTTGGCTGAACCGGGCAACTGTTCGTCTTCTCGCCGAAAATGTCACGGCACGGGGAAATGCGGATAGATAACTGTCCGCTTGCCACCTCTGCAACCGCTATTCGTCGGATGAAGAATGTCGGATAATGTGGAGAGATGCGGGCCTGTCGTCCCAGACAGCCCCCATTTTAGGGGATGCTCATGAAGCACTGGATTCGGACGTTCAAAGTTGCAGCTATCGCGTCTCTCGCTGTCTGCCAGAATCTCGCGCAAACTGCGCCCTCTGCCACCCAAGCGATTGGTAGCGATTACTCCTTTAATGTTTCAACGATTCAGCCGTGGACGGATACCGGCTTGGACCTTCAGACCGGGGATGTTCTCGAGATTACCGCTGGTGGTACACAGAAATGTGATCCGCTGGGCGTGAGCGGAGCTTCCACACACGGTCTTCCCATCGCGAGCGCGCTCCCGGGAGCTTTAATCGCCAAACTGCAGGCGCAAGGGAGTCCGGTTCTGATCGGGAGCAGCAAGGAAGTGAAAGTCGATGCTCCCGGACATCTGTTTCTGGGGATCAACGCGGGGGACAAGCCGCCCTGCCAGGGAAGCTTCGCAGTCAAAGTCCATCGCCAAGCGCAGGCCGCGTCCAACCGTGGAGATGTTCTCAAGCAACAATTAGCGAGCGCCGCCGAGATCTTTCTGGCGGGACAGTTGGGAGTCCAAGCGGGCGGATCGGCGAACGCCACTGCGGTTCCGGCTCTGAAGATCTCTAACGCTTCCCTGGATGCGGGCCTTCGTAAGGACATTGATAGCCTGCCACGCCGCGTCAATGACCAGTTCAAGAATCTCGGAGACATGGTGAATTTTGTTCTCATCGGCTCGGAAAAGCAGGTGCAGAGCGCACTCGACGCTGCCAGCTTCCATGTTGCCGACACGGACGACAAGAAGGCTGTTGTCGAGGCTGCCCTGACGACCTATGAAAATAAAGACTACCTGGCCATGCCGATGAGCACACTCTACCTGTTCAACCGTCCCCAGGATTTCGGCTACGAGCAAGCCGAACCTATTGCCATGGTCGCCAGCCGTCATCACTTCCGTCTGTGGAAGGCGCCATTTACGTGGAATGGACAAACCGTGTGGGTCGGTGCCGGAACGCATGACATCGGCTTCGCCAAAGACAAACGCAATGGTAATGTGACACACAAGATCGACCCCAACGTCGATGGCGAGAGAGAAAACATTGGTAGTAGTCTGCAAAAGGGAGATAAAGTGAAAAGCATGTCTTACTATCTCCCGCCCAATCCCGTACAGGATGCGAAGAATGCCACCGGCGACGGCTACCACTCAGATGGACGGATTCTGGTCGTCTTCGTGCAGTAAGGCTCTTAGGCTGGCGGCTCGTGATGCTGGCCCACCTCCGTATGAGATAATTTTGAGATAGAGTCTTGAGGAAAACAATGGCTGAACGCAAGGTTTTCTGCGTCAAGTTGCACAAGGAACTTCCTGGCCTGGATGAGCCACCCTTTGACACGGAATTCGGAAAGAAGATTTACGACAACGTCTCGCAGGAAGCCTGGAGGGGTTGGACGGAGTTCTGCAAGATGCTGCTGAACGAGTACCGTCTGAATCCTGCTCGCCGGGAAGACCAGGAGGCCATCGTTAAACAGATGGAGCAGTATTTCTTCAGCGAAGGCGCTGCCCCACCCAAGGAGTACGTGCCGCCCGTCCAGAAATAGCCGCACGGGGCAGATCCCTAGCCGGATAAATCATCGGCCAATCACGCCATTTCACCTCACGCGGTAACCAGGCGATCGTTACCTTGGTGGATACCTGTTTACCCCATTGTCGCCTGTATTTCATCACTCCGTAACATTGCGGCGGTAGAAATGAGCTATGGACCCGCCCGTCTACGATACGCTGATCCTTTCCGACGTCCACCTGGGCTCAGAGTGCAGCCGCGCCCGCGACGCTACTCAGGTGCTCAAGGACAATCGATTCCGGCGGTTGATTCTTCTGGGTGACATTTTCGCGGACCTCAACTTCGGCCGGCTCACCAAAGAACACTGGAAATTTCTCGGCTACATCCGCAAACTCTCCAATCCCAAGCGCAACGTGGAGGTGATCTGGGTGGAAGGAAACCACGATCAGGGATTGACCGATATTATGTCGCACCTGGTCGGGGTTCGAGTTTACCAGCAGTATGTTTGGCACTATGCCGGGATGCGTCACCTGGCCATTCACGGCCATCAGTTCGACCGCCTGGTGGCCAATAATCTGCGGCTCAATTACTTGGGGACGCTGCTTTATTTGCAGTTGGAGAAGCTGGATCTAAAGGGCAAGCCGGTGGCACGCTTCTTTGATCGCTTGAACACGCGCTGGCTGCGAATGTCAGCGAAAGTGGCTTCAGGAGCGCTGTTTCACGCCCGTCTGCACAAGGCTGACCGCATTTTCTGCGGACACACCCACGTGGCCATGCAGCAGGAGCGGGATGGACAGCACTACTACAATGCCGGTGGCTGGATTGATTCCAAGCCCACGTTTATCACCATCGACGAAGAGGGAGTCCGAATTCATGAATACCAGGAGCGACCTGACCATCGTGATTCCGGCGAAGAACGAGGCGAAACTGATTCCACGGTTGCTGAACTCGCTGGCGAATCAGGACTACCCGGAGATGCCGAATACGAAAATATTGGTAGCTGACGCCGGCTCGACCGATGGCACGCCGGACATCGTGATGCAATTTCGTGATCGCCTGCAAGTCGCCGTGATTCCCGGAGGGTTGCCCTCGGCCGGCCGCAATGCAGGCGCTGCGCTGGCGGACACTCGATTCGTGCTCTTCATCGACGCCGATGTCGAGCCAACCTCGAATTCGCTGATCCGGCGCGCCGTTGAGCTAGCACAGCGCAAGCAGCTCCATTGCGTTACCACAAACATTATCTGCCGTGAGGGCAACTGGCTCGATAAAGCCATCTATCTGGGCAACGACTTGTTTCAGCACCTTTCCCGGCTGCATCAGCCTTTTAGCACGGGCATGTTCATGCTTTTCGACAAGCGGCGATTCGATGAGTTAGCTGGTTTTCACGAACAGGTTCATTTTGCCGAAGACTATCTTTTGAGCAAGCAGGTGGCGAGAAGCAAGTTCGGCATCGTCCGCGGAGGGGTGTATACCACAAACCGGAGATTTCAGAAAATGGGACGCCTCCGAGTGATCAAGCTCTTCCTCACTACCGCGCTGAATTACCGGAACCAGAGCCACTTCCTGCGCGACCACAAATATTGGCAGGCCTAGGACATCTGCTTGGCTGCTCGTTCTCCTAGAAATGAACCACGATTCCAGTCGAGATCCGAACGTTATTCTGCGTGTTGCTGAAGAAACGGGTTTGCAGCAAGTCGCCCTGCACGCGCCAACTGATGAGTGGGATCAAATGGTAATCCAAACCACCACCAAGAGCGTACGCGAACGAAGTATCCGAGCTGGACAAGAGAGATACACTCGCGCTCATGTGGGCAGCACCGAGCAAGGCGTGCGCGAACGGCCGGACCTTTCCCACCGAAACCGAGACGCGCGGTCCAAACAAGAAGCTGTAGACGTTTGTGCTGGCGCTCAGGCTAGAACAGGACCCGCCGATGACCGCGGTACAAGTCGGATTCACGGCAAGGGGCGCCGACCCATAGTGTCCGCTGAAATCGGCTACGAGACCAACAAACGGCAAAACCTTGCCTTCCACGGAACTGTTCCAGCCATTCAGGTTCGTGCGACTGTTCGAGACCAGGTCAGCATTCAAGTAGGAATATCCGACAAAGATGTTTCCGCTCGGGACCTGGGCGTGCCCCACCGTTGCGAGTACAAAGAGAGTGAAGCCAAATTGCTGTACTTCTATACACGGACACATCCTCCTGTTGAAATCCGGGCCTCTGGACGAAGTAATTTGGATGCGCCTTGCCCAAAACGAGGATGTAGAGTATTTCGTACTTTTTGCAGGCCTCAAAAATATAGTTAGATTTTCACAAGTCCCAAACGTCCTACTAATATCGCTTCCAAGCAAAACATCAAAGTGGGAGTGTGCGGCAAGCTTTTCGCACACCGGATAAGGAGTGCAGGTTGAAGCTAGATCTGGAAACCCGGTCAATCGATGATGTCACGATTGTCTACTGCAGGGGCGGCTTTATCTATCGCGATCAAGCCACGGCATTCTCCGATAAAATTGCCGACCTTCTGCCCCATGCGCGTCAGATGGTGGTCGACCTCAGTGGATTGGAGCTTATCGACAGCGCCGGCCTTGGCGAGTTGGTCGTGGTGCATATGTGGATTCGAGCCAGTGGCTGCGCGCTGAAGCTAGCGGGAGCTAATCCGCGGATTCGACACTTATTCGAGCTTACCAATCTGCTATCGGTTTTCGATGTCTATTCCACACTGGGCGATGCCTTGCTCTCATTCGGTCAGAAGGCTGCAAAAACCAGAACTGCGATTCACGCCGCCTAGCGTTCTGGGCTCAAAGCCGCTACCAAGAGCGGGATCTCCACCAGTTGATTATTTCTCCATGAGAAGAACTTTTTCCACGCCATCAATCTCTTGCAACTTTACTTCGATCACTTCGTTCATGGTGGTTTGCACGGTGCGACCCACGAAGGCGGCTTCGATGGGCAACTCGCGGTGGCCGCGGTCAATCAGCACGCAGAGTTGCACACGCCGGGGGCGGCCCTTGGAAAAAAGAGCGTCTAAAGCTGGCCGAATGGTTCGACCGGTTAAAAGCACATCGTCCACCAGCACGATATTTTTGTCCTGGATGGGAAATCCGATTTCCGATTCCTGTACTACCGGCTTGGGTCCGACGGTGGAAAGGTCGTCGCGATAAAAAGTGATATCCAACGCGCCCACGGGAACGCGGACATCTTCGATGTGTCCGATCGACTTACTCAGTCGCTCCGCCAGCGGCACACCCCGGCGGCGGACGCCAATCAGCCCCAGACCATCTACTCCGTTTTCTTCAACGATCTGGTAGGCCAGCCGTACAATTGTGCGGTCAACTTCGGATGCTGACATCAGTTGTGCCTTCTGGCGAAGGCTGGCTTGTCCAACCACAGCTTCAGTTTCCATAACGGTTGCATGATACGCAGGCGGTGGGCCGCTGGCAAGCCGCTCAGCATAGTCAAGGGGATGGCGGGCACGCATCGGTATTCAACCTTTGCTTGGAAAAGACCGCCGTTGGGCGCCAGCCAGGGCATTGGCGAGCATCCGGACTGGCGTGGAATGATCGGTACGCCGGGGGACTATGCTCTCAGCTCTGAAGTTGTCAGCTTCTCTTCCCTCGATGGCATTCAGCTGAAAGCGTGGTGGTTACCGGCGCACTCTGGAACTCGCCGGGAGGCTTTTCCAGGCGCCTGTACGCCTGACCCGTATTGAGGTTTCCGCTTCGGTCGAGTTGTCCCGCCCATATTGACATTGTGTAAATACAATTTGCGCTAAAGTCGGGATAGAGAAGAACCGCCGCAATATTATCCGACATGGGATCGCCTTCGAGCATGCGGTGCGGATTTTCGATGGGCCAACGGTCGAGAAAGTCGATGACCGTTTCGACTACGGTGAAGGCCGAGTCTATGCGGTTGGCCTGGTGAACGGCTTGGAAATTACGGTGGTTTATACGGATGAAAACGATGACGAAAGGCGGATCATCTCGGCGTGGCGGGCGGAGCCGCACGAACGACGCTCCTACTGGCAAGGCATCGAAGACTAAGCGCGGCGCGGGCACGGACTGGAATAAGCTGCGCCACATGAGCGCTGCCCAGATACGCCGCGGCATTACGTCCGACCCCGACGTGCGGCCCACGGATGAAGAGTTCTGGAAAGACGCCAAGGTGGTGTGGCCCACCCGAAAAACCGTGGTGACCATGCGGCTGGATGCGGACTTGCTGGCCTGGTTCCGGCGGGAGCGCGGGTATCAGACTCGCATCAATGCCATCCTGCGGGCGTATATGAAGGCGCATGCGTCCGGGGAGCGCAGGGGATCTAGCCAATCGATCTTCGTCGATCGTCTTCTCGAGGGAGAAACGGGGAACTTGCAAAACAATCTACAATCCCGAAAATTTCTACCGAAGAATCCATGCTAGACTGCACCCCAGGTTTGCAAGGGGGATTTCTGTACTGCCCTAACCCTGATTGAAATGGCAAACCACATCTCAAGAGAGGCAAAACATTAATGATGAAGACTTGGTTTATCGGGAAGTCTCTCGCTCAAGCGGCGACACTCGCTCTGCTTCTTACAGCGGCCACTGTCATTTCGGCCCAAAACATGGACGCCCGGGCCAAGATCGTTCACAACTCGTGGCGCAGCGGAGCCGCCATGCCGACCGCGCGCATGGGCGCGGCGTTTGGAGTTATTGGCACCAAAATATACGTGACTGGGGGTGTGGACAGCACCGGGGCATTTGTTAACACCACGGAAATCTACGATACCATGCACAATACTTGGACGACCGACGGAGCGACGATCCCTACGCCGACTTGGGTAGGGGCATCGGCCGTCGTGAAGAATATCCTGTACGTCATTGGTGGTGCCACACCCAGCGAGCTGGAGTCGAAGGTGGTTGAGGCGTACGATCCGGCCACGAACAGTTGGTCAACGAACAACGCTTTGATGCCAACGCAGCGGAACAGTGTGACTGCCGTCGCGGATGGCGGAAAGATATACGTTATCGGCGGATTCTTCAATGGTTCACGGATTCCTACAGTCGAGCGTTACGACCCCGCCAAGAACTCCTGGGCCTGGAAGAGGGAGGCTGATCTTTTCGTCGGCAAATCTGAAACGCAGCTTGGGGTCTTTGCATCGGAGATAGTCGCCGCCGGCGGTTTGGAAAACTCGGGTTACACAAACGAGAACGAGGGCTACAGCCCGACCACCAAGTGGCGGCCGCTGAAGCACGCGCTCATTGCCGGACAGGGTGGCTGCACGGCGGTGATCAAGGGGAAACTCTACATCGCCGGTGGCAACGACAGTAGTGGGGTCTTCAATTCGCTGGAAGCCTACAATTCGGCAACCGGAAAATGGCGCATGTTGAGGAACATGCCGCAAGCGTTGACGCTCGGGGCCGGCGCTACCGTCGGCGGCAAATTGTATTGCATCGGTGGAGCAAACGGCCCAGGACGTGGTGCGACGACCTACGCGAATGTACAAATCTATCAGCCCTAGCCTGCTTAATTCACCAGAGCTGAGATAGGCGTATGAGGAAGCGTAAGCAGGGTTGATGGAGGGGCAGAGTCGGTCCGGCGAGGCGAGGGCTGAGGGCCGGTTCGGCG
>Ga0116218_1000873_pt1 | contig 20274 bp, 8 predicted proteins | sample Sb_taG_2_FD_88966 | JGI IMG/M metagenome (GOLD analysis project Ga0116218, IMG submission 88966) | Peat soil microbial communities from Weissenstadt, Germany - Sb_50d_5_LS metaG | ecosystem: Environmental > Terrestrial > Soil > Wetlands > Peat | place: Germany: Weissenstadt | collected 2010-09-21 | reverse complement strand
GGCCGAGTCGCCCGGCCTGGTTGTTCGCACCAGTCACCGACACCGCGACCCCGGTGAGACCGGCTCCCGTGACGGCGTCGGTCACGACCCCGGCGACCCAGCCCCAGGGCTGGACCGAGAAGGAGTGGGCCGTGCCGGTGGTGTTGACCACGGTCGTCTCGCTCGAGTTCACGTGGACCGTGAACAGGTGGTACAGGTAGTCCGGCGCGCTCAGGTTGGCGGAGTCGTTGACCTTGAAGCTCGGCGGCGCGGTGAGGTTGATGTACCCGCCCCCGTTCGCCACCCCGGACGCGATCATCGTGTTCGGGGCGTTCCCGAGCAGGTTGGTCGATTGGACGGAGAGGGTCGCGTACGGGACCGACTGGCCGGTCGCGGCGTTCTTGACCTGCATGGCGACCCATCCGTAGTGTTCCAGGTTGAACCGCGCGCCCAGGTTGGTCACGTTCCCCGCGGGCAGCACGTCGGTCACGTTCTCGCCGGGCCCCGACGCGTTCGGGTTGATCGCGACCGCGATGGGCACCCACGAACCGAGTCCCCCGACGGTGACGTTCAACCCGCGGCTCTCGGGAAAGAACATGGTGAATCCGCCCGTCGTGTTCAGGCCCACGCCACCGGTCGCATCGACCGGGAACGTGGAATCGAAGGAGATCTGGTCGCCGACGACCGGGGAGACGCCCGTCGTGACGTTGTGCACCACCTCACCGATGATCGTCCCGAAGATCGCGAGGCCCATCAGGATCGGGGGACCCACGAGCCCGGAGGCGTTCGTCACGTTGACGGCGGTGCGGTTGGAGATGTAGCCGCCGGGATAGGTGCCGGGCCCGGTGCCCGTCGTGGTCGTGAGCACGAGGTCGTAGGTGCCGGCCGGGGCGCTGACGTTGAAGTCGCCGCCCGAATCGACCGGGGTCGTACCGCAGGGGAAGCCTCCGCCCAGGCACACCTGCACTTGCGCGCCGACGGGGCCGAGACCCAGGGCGTACGTCACGCCGTCGCGCCAACTCAAGGGGTCGATGACAAGCCGCCCGGTCACGGTCGGGAAGGGGGTTAGCGAGATCACGCCCGCGTAGAACGTGTTGAGCCCGCCCGTGACGTTTACGAACAGGCTCGAAGAGTAGTAACCGGTCTGGGACACGGAGAGGGTGTAGGATCCGATCGGAAGCGAATCGTTGAACTCGCCGCCACTGCCGCGGACGGTAGACAGGATCACCGGTGGACCCCCGTTGGTCGGAACGGCCGTGATCTGGGCGGTGGGGAGGCCGATCCCGTACTTCGTGTCGATCACACGGCCCGTCACCCAGGATCCGATCCCGGTCGGAGCGGAGGCCGGCCGCGGGCTAGAGAGAGCGCCGTGAAGGAGAGGGGGGTGGAGATGCGCGGGTCCGCCGATCGGCTGGAGGGGGGTCAGCACGATCGAGGGGACCGTGAAATTCTCCCCGGGGGTCGTGACGTTCACCCAGGTCCAGTCCGAGGTGTAGCCGGGCGCCTCCGCCCGGACCTCGTAGGTCCCGAGCGGGATCCCGCCGGCGGGAACCGCTCCGTAGTACCGTCCGTCCGTGGAGGTCGTTCCGTCCGCCCCGATCTCCGTGCAGGCGGAGGGATGGGTGACGGGGCAGCTCGCCACGGTGGCCTCGTAGATGCCGTTGCCCTCCGGGTCGGTGACCTGGCCCGCGAGGTACCCGTACGGAGTCAGGAGGATCGTGCCCGTCGAGTTCAGGCTGTTGACGTAGACCCACGTCTCGTTCGCGATGTACTGGGGGGCCGACACCTTGACCTGGTCCCATCCCGCCGGTGCGGAGACGTTGAAGAACCCCTCCGGGTTCGCGACGCCCGCCCCGCAGACGGCCGCCGCCGAGGAGGCGCCGGCCTCGCAGGCCTCCACGCCCGGAAGCCCGATAACGGGCGTCAGGCTCTGCGCCTGGAGCACCCGTCCCGAGACCTCGGATCTCGTGAGGTCGATCGATGTGACGTTCGGGTCCGTCACCGCCGAGAGATGCAAGGGCATCTGCTTCCATTGAAGGTACGGCACTTCCGCCCACGTGTAATTCTGGGCCGATTCCGAGGAGACCACAACGATCCTCACGGGTCCGGGTGGGGCCGGCACGCAGAACGTGTAGGCCGCCACGGCCAACGGAGGCTGGGGGCAATCCTGAGGAGCCGGATTGTTCGAGGCGGCAGCCCCGGTATCGTTGAAGGTCGTCTCACCGCACAGCGTGGGCTCGTCGGTCGAGCATGCGGAAACGCTCCAGTCGCCCGCGGTCTTGGGCAGCACCTCGCCTTGAATGTACGTACCGGGTAGAAGGTTGATCGACCCGGCGTCGACCAGTCGGTCCGGCGTCACGTTGGTCCAGCCGGTGTTGGGGAACACGGGCAGTCCGGGCGGGATCGGCCAGGTGGGGAAGCCGGTGCAGGTGCCCGCAGTGTCGGGAGAGACGGAGATCTCGTTGCGAAGAGGAAGGCCGGCGATGACGAGCGGGGTCTCGATCGGGGTGCACGCGGTGCCGCAGTTAGTGTTCGTCAGGTTGCCGGTCGGGGTCAGCGCACCCATCTCCACAGCATCGAGGCTGCAGGCCGAGACGGTGACGAGGCCGACGCCCCAGACCGAGGCCGGGCTGCTGGGGTTGGATGGGTCCGGAATACCGGTCAGGTTGATCTCGGTCTGGATCGCCCCGATCGGGACCAGGTCCACGACGCCCATCGCCACGGGCGCGCTCCCGTCCGGCACGGGGGGAACGACGCCGAGGGAGGTCGTGTTGATCACGAAGCCGACCGCCTCCACGGTCACCGTGTCCGGGCCCACGGGCGCCGCCGCCACGACGGTCGGCCCACCGGACGCCGACCCCTGGTTGGCGCATGCACCGGTAGCCTTCGAGCAGACCGTCAACGCGGCCGCGGTGCCGCCGATGTCCTTCCCCGTGATCGAGTTGACGATCTGAACGCTGACCGGCGTCGCCTTCTCCAGAAGGACCGTGCCGACGTTGAGGGTCTGGCCGGACGAGACGTTGACGAACGTGTTGTTCGAGGAATACGCCGCGTAAACGAAAATCGGGGAGAACGTGATGGTGGATGGGACCGGGGGAACGGCGACCGTGAACGCGCCGTTCGACTGGGAGTGGGCGGAGGGGGAGGCGACGAACGTTCCGTCCCGGGTCTCCGCCGTGACGTTGATCCCGCCGATCGGCTCCTGGGCGGGGTCGTCCGCGCGGACGAATCCGGTGACGAAGCCGTCCTCGACCAGTTCGATCGTCCCGACGTTGACGTTCGAGCCGGAGGTCACGTACGTCCAGGTCCGGTTGGTCATGTAGTAAGCGTCAGAGATGTAGACCTCGTTCTCGCCGACGGCGGCGGCGACCTTGAACGAGCCGTTGGCGGTGGTGGCGACCGGGACGCAGCCGACCGAGGGGCAGAATCCGTGACCGGCTCCGCGGCGACGACCGCCCCAGAGAGCGCGGGGTTCGGGGGCTTCGTGGCCACGACCCGTCCCACGATGTAGCCGTAGTTGAGGGTCGGCGAGGCGGCCGGGGGCGCAGGGACGCCGGCGGTAGAGAGGGAGGTGGCCCGGGTCGAGGGGGTGCCGACGGACCCGAACGTGCTCGAGTTCCCATCGAACTTCTCGTTGGCCGCCTTCAGAAGTCGAGGATAGTTCTTGAGGGCCATACCGTAGGGAATAGGGTTGATGAGCGGTTCACCGGCCGGGTTCTGGCCGGAGGCACCGGCGCTCGTCGCCGAGGGCGGAGCGGGCGCAGCCGCCGCATGGAGGGAGAGGGACGCCGCGGGGGTGGAGGGGGCCGGAGCCGCCAACGCGGTCGCGGCCGAAAACGCCGAAAGGACCATGAGCGCACCGACGAAGACGGCCATCCCCCAACGTCGACCCTGTACGGGGGCGGTCACGTGGAAACGGAGCGCGGAAAGGAAGGGGCGACCCGACCTCGCGGGACCCGTGGGACCCGAGGGAGAGTTCATAGCGGCAACTTCGCGGAGAAAGGCGTGGCGTGCCATCACGTGGCGCGCGACCACGTATGCCCATTTAATCTAGTCCCTCGCCACGACCACCCTCGTTCCGATGGCCCACGGGTACACTTCCCGGAATGGGTGTCTCGTACCGGTCACCTGGGTCGGGGGGCATGGGGGTCCGCCATTCCCGATCCCCGGCCGCGCCCCTGACGAAATCGACGCCCCATGTGGCCCCCTTCGCCGACGGATCCGGACCGTCCGGCGGGGGCGGGCCCGGAAAGGGAGAGGTTTATCTTGCGCAGGGGTGTGGGGCGGTCCGGACGGGTCGTCGGAATGGACGTTTCGCTCTACGCGTTGGCGCTCGCGATCTTTGCCGTGCTCTACCTCGCGATCGGGGTCTTCCTGGCTTTCACGCTGATCTTGACCCTGATGATCATGTTCCTGTACCTGGTCGTGCGCTACCGGGACCTTCCGGGGAACTATCCCCACTCGGCCGGGGACGCCGTCCAGACGATGATCTTCATCGGGATCACGTGGGCGATCTTCACCTTCGTGGCCGACAAGAATCCGGTCCCGTTCATCGGCACGGGCCTCACGTACACCAACCAGTCCCTGATCCCCCTCGACGCGATCATCGCGATCGCCTTCGTCGTATCGATCACCTTCCTGATGATCTTCGCCTTCATCGCGGGCCGCCCCAAAGAGCCCGAGATGGGCGAGCAGACCCCCAAGCAGAGCGTCGGAGCCGGGTAGACCTCCTTCCCGGACCGGACGGACCGCCCGGCCGGTTCCGACCCCAGGGATCGGGGAGGCTCACTTCCGGCGCACTTCGCGGCGGACCATGAGCACGACGATCGCGCCCAGCACGGCGGCGCCGGCCACGCCGCCCACGAGCCACCAGGTCGTGGCGCCGGTAGTAGTCCCTCCCGACCCGAGCGGAGTGAGCACGAGGGAGACCGGCGCGTTCGCGGCGACCCCCAGGGTCAGCGAGACGTTCGTGCTCGCGTACCCCGCGTCGCTCGCCTCCACTTCGTAGACGCCTGGGTAGACCGTCACGACGAACCGGCCGTCGGCCCCCGACGTAGCGGTCGCGCTCCACTTGGGACCGTCCGCGGTCGTGCCGGTGAGGGTCACGGCCGCTCCCGCGACCGCCTGACCGGTCAGCGCATTGGCGACCAGGCCGTCGACGTGGACGACGGGCGGGTCCAGGCTCAGGTCCCAGACGAGGGGCGTGCCGGACACGGTCAGGACGAACGGAACCGGCGCGTACTCCACCGACGCCGCCAGGTCGGTCGCGACGAGGGGGTGCGTCCCGTTGGGGAGATCCAGCGAGTACGAGCCGTTCTCGGCGCTCGGGGCGCCGTCCGGGACCCCGCCCTCCGTCATCTGAACGTCGACGAGCGGGAGACCCGACAGCCCGTCGCGCACCGTGCCGGTGACGAGGAAGGTCATGACCGTGAGCCGGAACGTGAGGTCCGTCACCGGGGCCGTGACGTTCAGCGTGAGGCGACCGGTGACATACCCCGGCAGCGCGGCGGTCAACGTGTACGTTCCCCAATCGAGCGTGAGGGAGAACGCGCCCGTGGCCGACGTGCCGGTGGCGACCCCGCCCCCCGCCGCGACCACGGCGCCCGAAAGAGGGGTCGGGGTCGGCCCTGCCGCCTCGACGAACCCGGAGACGACGTACTGGTTGCCCGGCCCGATCGGGATCAAGAGGAGCGGGGGCACGGTGACGGTGGCGCCGCTGACCAGGGACACCGCCTCGTACGACGTCTGGTACCCCGGCGCGCTCGCCGAGACCGTGTACGGTCCCGAGGGTCCCGCGACGGCGTAGCGGCCGTTGCTTCCAGTGGTCGTAGCGCCCAGGCAGAGGTCGGTGCCCCACGCCTCGCACGCCGTGACGCTCGCCCCCCCGATCGGGCTCCCCGTCGGTCCCGCCTCGACGAGCCCGGTCCCGACCCCGAATTCGAACACGAAGACGATCCCGACCCTAAGCGTCTCACCGTTGGTGAGGGCGAGAGGGAGGGCCGTGGTGTTGTAGAACGGCGCGCTCGCTTCCAGTACGTACGAACCGGCGGGGCCGGATACGAAGAACGAGCCGTTCTCGCCGGTCTCGACGGTGTCGAAGCACAATCCCCCGTAGCCGGCGATGGCCGACGGGCAGAGGGTCACAGTGGCCCCCACGATCGGGAGCCCGCCGGGAATGGCGAGGACCTCGCCGGCGACGTTGGCGTAGGAGTACACCCCGATCGCCCCCAGCCAGTACCACTGGTCCGAGCCGACCTGGAAGTACGCGGGGGACGGGACCGTGAACCCGGGCGCGGAGACCGTGATCGTGTCGAGCCCGACCGCGGCGTCGACCACGAAGATCCCGGACGCGTTGGTCGAGACCTGGTTGGCACATGTCAGCTGGGGGTCCGGGCAGGCGGAGACCGTGGCGTCGTAGACCGGCGTCCCGCCCGGGAGCGCGACCACCTCCCCCTCGACCGTCCCGTCTCCCGTGAGGGCGACCGTGGCCGCTCCGAGGACCTCACCGGAGGAGACGGGATACGTCGTGAGGTTGAACGAGTACCCCGGTTCCTGGTGCGAGACCGAGTCGTTCTCTCCGACCGGGGCGTCGGTGAGGAAGAGCCCCGCGCCGTTCGTGGTGATACCGGAACGCCCCTGCTGGAAACCGGCCCCATTGGATTGGATGTTCACCCCCGAGAGAGCCTCCCCGGTCACGGTATCGACCACGATCCCCTGGACCCATCCCCAGGGTCGGAGGTCGACCCCCCCGTGCCGGACGGAGGTGTTCACGTCCGTCGTTTCGCTCGAGTTGACGAACACCGAGAAGTGTTGGTAGAGGTAGTCGGCCCCCGAGAGGTTGAGGGCCACGGTGGAGCTCGAGGGAAGGCTCGGGGGCGCGGTCATGTTGAGGTACCCCAACGCGTTGGCGACCCCCTGGGACGTGTACTCCACCGCCGTCCCCTCGAGCGTTCCCCCCTCGTTGGCGGACAGGGTCGCGTACGGCACCGGGGCGCTCGTCGCTGAGTTGGTGACCTGCATGACGACCCAGCCGTAGTGAGTGAGGGCGAACGCCGACCCCACCGCCAGCGAACCCGCGACCCCCAGGGCGTAGGTCGGGCTGCCGCCGGGTCCGCGTTCCGTCCCGGTGAACTGGGCCGCCCCGGGGATCCAGGCTCCCAGGCCGCCGGCCACGACGAGGAGCTTCGGGGTCGGCGGGTAGGCCATCACGAAGGCGCCGCTGGTGTTCAGTTCCGTTCCACCCGACACGTTCGAGACGGCCCCGCCCAGGTCGATCGCCGTCGCCCCGCTGAATTCGATGGCATCGTAGCGCACCGGCGACGCGCCGCTCGTGTTGGCCGCCACGACCGAGCCGGTGATGACGCCAAAGATGTCGAGTCCGATCACGGGCGATGCGCCGATGAGTCCTGTGGCGTTCGACACATCCACGTACGTCTGGTTCGCGAGGAACCCGCCGGCGTACGTGTCGGGTCCGACGAGGGCGCTGGGGGTCAGGTTGACCTCGTCGTACGTGCCGGGGGGCGCGCTCACGTTGAAATCCCCGGACGAATCGGTCAGTCCGGAATTGCACGTCGTCCAGCCGCGGCTGCAGACCGTCACGACCGCCGGGGCGCCGAGCCCGTCCGCGTACGTAACGCCCTCCCGCCAGGCGCCGGGGTCGATGACCGACCGGCCGGTGATCACGGGGTAGGGTTGGAGCGCGATCGTTCCGATATCGACGGGGTCGACCTCCCCGGTGATGTTCACGAACACGGAGGCCGGGAAGAACCCGGTCTCCGAGATCCCGATGTCGTAGGCGCCTGTGGGAACGGAATCGTTGAACTCGCCTCCGGTGCCCTGCGCGGCGGTGAAAGTGACCGAAGGACCTCCGTCGACCGGGGTGGCGTTGACGAAGGCCTGCGGAAGGCCGACCCCGCCCTGCGCGTCGATCACCCGCCCGATGACCCACGCCCCTACCGCGGCGGACGGGGTGGGCGCGACGGCCACCCGGGGCTCGAACCCACCGGGCGCCAACAGCGGCGCGAGCACGATGGTCGGGGCCGTGAATACGTTCCCCGGGGTCGAGACGTTGACCCAAGTCCAGTCGGTTCGGTACCCCGGCGCCGTAGCGACGATCTAGTACGTGCCGAGCGGGAGCGAGCCGGCATCCAGGGCGCCGAAGTACCGGCCGTCCGTGGACGTTTGCCCACCCTCGCCGAGGAGGCTGCACGAGTACGGTTGGGGCGCCGGACAGCTCTGGACCGTCGCCGAATAGAGGCCAACTCCGTCCGGGGTGACCACCTGTCCCTGGACGTCCGCCTCGGGCGTCAGGAGGAGCGTGCCGGTGTTGTTCGTTCGGTTCACGTAGACCCAGCTCGAGTTCCCCACGAACCCGGGCCCTGAGAAGGTGACCTGGTCCCAGCCGATCGGGGCGGAGGTGTTGAAGTATCCGGAACCGTTCGATCCCCCCTGCCCGCATCGATTCGACCCCGAGGAGAGCCCTGCGGGACAGACCGAGACGGCGGCGTACGCGACCGGGTCGAACGTCCCGGTTTCCTCGATGAGGCCGGTCAACTCGGCGGAGACCAGCCAGATCGACGCCACGCTCGGGTTGCTGGCGACGGTCAGCGGGAGCGGGTTGTCGGTCCACTCAAGATACGGGATGTTCGCCCAGGTGAAATTCGTGCTCGCGGTCGGCGAGGTCACCGTGATCCGGACCGGGCCGGGAGGAGCCGGCGCGCAGAAGGTGTAGTTCGCTCCCGACGCCGTCTCTCCGGGGCAGTCCGACGGGGGGACTTGGTACGGGTCCCCCAGGTAACCCGCGTCGCTCGTCACCGCGGGATCGCACTCCGAGGTCTCGTCCGTCGAGCAGATGTTGACGGACCATCCGGTTTCGTTCCGGGGCAGGACCTGCCCTTCCACGTAAGTGCCGGGTAACAGGTCGATACTACCGGCGTTCAGGAGGTGGCCGGCAGAGAGGTTCGCGTATCCCCAATTGGGGCCTACCGGTAGGTCCGGCGGGGTCGGCCAAAGGGGATGGCCCGCGCCACACTGGGACGAGATGTCGGGTGCCACGGCGATGAAGTCGCGGAGCGGAGGAGCCGGCATCTCGAGCGGGAGGCCGGGAGGTACGCAGGCCCCTACGCATTCGTTGGAGAGGGGGATGAGGGCGGCGCTCAACCACGTGGAGTATCCGTCCAGGCTGCAGACCTGCACGATGGCCCACCCGACCGGCCAAAGAGAGGTCGGAGGGGTGATGCCATACGGGGCCGGGACCCCCGTGATATTGACATCGATCGCGATCACGCCGTCGGGCACCATCTCGATCGTCCCCATCGGGAAGGGCGGCCCGGTCAGGGGGCTCGGCGGAACGATGCCGAGCGAGGTGTCATTGGTCACGTATCCGTTGGCCCCCACGGCCACGGAGTCGGGTCCCACGGGAGCCAGTGCGGTCATGGTCGGCCCGGTGTAGTTGTAGTTGGTGCTCCTCGACGCGCAGGACCCGGATACTTTCGAGCAGACCTGGACCGTGACCTCCACGTTGGCGACGGGTTGGCCCGTGACCGAGTTGACCAGGTCCACGCCGATCGGCGTAAGGTGCTCGAGGTAGACCGTTCCGATGTCGAGCGTCCGCCCCGCCGAGGCGTTGACGAACGTCACGTTCGGGAGGTAGGAGGAGAGGATGGGGGGATTGAAGTTGATCTGGGACGGCTCGGGTGGGACGGCGATGGTGAAGCTCCCGTTCGCCGCCGTCGACCCTGTCGGGAAGGCCTGGAAGATCCCGTCCCGGGTCACGGCGGTCATGTTGACCCCGGCGACCGGCTCGTGGGCGGGATCGTCGGTCAGCAACAGGCCCGTGATGTACCCGTCCTGGACCAGCCCTATCGATCCGATGTCGGTCGTTCCCCCGTCGGTGACGTTCACCCAGGTACGATTGGTGACATAGTAGCTCGCGGAGACGACCACCGTGTTCTCGCCGGTCGCGGCGGTGATGTAGAACGTTCCGTTGGAGCCGGTCACCGCCGTGATGCAACCGTCGGTGGGGCAGAAGCCCGCCACCGGTTCGATCGAAACGTTCGCGCCGGAGACCGGCGCATACGGCGGCCGGACCGAAACGATCACCCCGTCGACGTAACCGACCGTCGAGGACGCCGCCCGGGATAGCCGAGGAGGGGTCGCCGCCATGGGCAGGGGCGCCACGCTCGACCGGGCGGCCGCCAACGCGTCGGTGGCGTTGTGCTGCGCGGGGGCGATGAGAAACCCCGAGTGTTCGAGGGTCCGCAGCGCCAGGGCGGGATCGATCGACGGCTCTCCGGCGGACGATTGCCCGGGATACGCGACCGGCGGGGGCGGAACGGAGCTCGAGGGCATAGGGATGGTCGAGGCGAGGAGGGGGGGACCGGCCGCCCCCGTTCGTGAAGGTGGAGGGGAGGAGGTCCCGGGGACGAGCGGGACGATCCCCGCGATCACGAAGGTCACGAAGAGAAGCGTCCCGGTGCGGAGGATACCCGATCTCCAACGGGAGTCCTTGCGCCACCGGTTCCGAGCGGACCTTCGTATCCCCGGACCCCCCGGTAACGGAGGCTCCGCCGTGCGCGCCATGAGTTCGGGCGTGCCGACGAGGGGCCGTCGGTATTTAGTGACGGGCGTACGCGAAATGGTCCGCGTCCCTCGGGAACCCGTCTCCCTACGGGGGCCGTCGGAGAGCGACCCGAAGGAGCGCAGCACCGAGGGCCTCCGTGTTCCGTTTCGGAGGCCCGAACTCGGGCCGACTAGCCCGAGGGGGGCGACTCCTCGGCGGGTGCGGCGGGTTCGCCCGCCCAGGCCGCCGCCGGAGCGGGGCCGCGACCGCGGCCCCGCAGGAGCAGCGCCGCGAGAAGGATCGCGACCGCCACGACCACCAATCCGATCACGACCGCGTAGAACTGGGTCGACGTGAGGCCGTTGTTGGTGGTCACCGTGATCGTGGTGTTCCCCGTCGTCCCTCCGCCTCCGCCGGTTCCGAGGGCAGTGAGGTGAACCGCGAGCGTGACGGGGGTGCCGGGCTGTACGGTGACGTTGTTGAAGTAGGGAGCGTAGCCGGTCGCCGTCACTTGGACGGAGTAGGTACCCGGAGCCTCTTCGAGGCTGAAGGCACCGTTCGCGAGCGGTACCACCGCGCCGTCCACCCAGACCTCCGCCGTGGTGGGCGCGATGGTGGCGTTCAGCCAACCCGGGTTCGGCGTATACGGAACGGACACTATCACGGGCCCCCCGTTCACCGCGAACATCCCGCTCCCCGAGGAGAGGGAGTAATCGGTGACGGACGGGACGGAGTACGAGTAGCTATCGTTGACCGCTAGGAAGGCGATCTGAGTTCCGTGGCTCGAGTACGTCGTCGCGGTCCCGACGATCACCGACCACCCGGTCCCCGCGCTCAGTCCCGTCTCATCGAAGGTCACGAGGTAGGAGGTCGGGACCGTGACCGAGGACGGGGCGAAGGTGACCGGGACGGTCTTTCCCGCGTCGTAGATCGTCACGCTGCCGGAGGACGGGGAGACCGTAAGATCCAGAACCGCTCCGATCGTGTAGTTCCAGTTGCCGTTCGGCAGGGAGAAGACGATCGCAGTGCCGGCGGACGCGGACTCGGTCGAGCCCGCCATCGAGACCGACCAGGTGCCGGAGTTGTCCCCGGTCTCGGTGAAGGTGACGGAGTAGGAGAGCATCCCGCCCGGACCCGACGGACACGCGTCGCCGCCGGTCGCGATGGTCGGCCCTGTGATGGGACCACCCACGAACGGCAGATGATCACCGATCGCGTAGTCGTCCCACCAGTTGCCGCAGACCGTCGTCGCTCCCACGATGCTCCCCGTCAGACGGTAGCCGTTCACCATGGAGACGATGTTCGCGGGTTCGGCTGCGGCCAGGTTCCAGTTGTCGAGATTGATCTGGTGGTTCCCGCTGTACAGGTTCTCGCTCGGCGAGAAGGCGGTCTGGGTCGTGTTGAAGAGATTGTTGTAGAGCGTGTCCCCCGACTCGTACTCCCAGATCGCGAACTGGACCGGGAAGCTCGCCGCGTAGAGGAGCCCGTTGACGAACGTGTTCCCCCAGACCACGTTGTGGCTCCCCTGCATGAGCACGATCCCGACCCCCTGGTCGACGAAGTGATTGTCGCCGATGAGGGAGTTCGTGGCGCCCCAGAGGACGATCTCGCCGGTCGGGTTGAACGGCGGGTAGGCGAACAACGCCCCGTAGAGCCATCCCCCGATGTCCTGACCTCCCCACACGGTCGCGTGGTCGGTATCGTAGAGCTCGATCTGGAGCTGGTTCGTGCTGGGCAGACCGAGGTTGGCGAGCGCGCGGGCCGCCTCGGGTGGGAAGGCGACGCTGAACGGCGCCGGATTATCGAGCACGAAGTAGGCCGTGGTGTTGCTGATGAGAACGCCCGGGAACACCGGGAAGAGGAAGTCGTTCGCTTCGCTGTACAGTAGGGAGAAGGTGGTGTACTGGTTGTTCTCGAGCAAGTACGGGTCTTGGGCCGTCCCGGATCCGGCGCTCGAGATGGTCGCGAGTTGCGCGTTGGTCCAGGCGAAGAGGGGAGTGTAGACCCCCGCCGTGGAGTCGGCGGAGAGGGTGATGTTCTCCCAGAGGGTGTGGCCGGCCGTGCCGGTGTACGGGAGCTGGTACGGATCGTAATCGCTCAGCTCGAAATCCGCCGTGTACGACGCGGGCGGCAGCGAGAACGAGTACGAAGCCGCCCCGGGAGCGGTCGGCGCCCACGCCGCATCGAGGGAGTAGAACTTCGAACCGTTCGAGATGAACACGAAGCTGTTCGACGGCGTGAGCGAGCCCCGCAGGGTCGTCACCCCGATGTTCCCGCCCGGAGTGGCGTTCCACATCGGCTCGACGAAGGAGGGACCCGCCCCGAGCTGGATCACTCCGGGGGTCGTGTACACCTCCGAGACCCCTTCCGACGTCTCGCCGGTGTCCGTCCCGCTGGTCCACGCGGTAGGATCGTTCTGCCACTGGCCCGCGGTCAGGTTCCAGTAGCGGAGCTGCATCGTGGCGTTCAGGGCGTACGCCTGGGTCGTGCTGCCCCCACCGGGACCGCCGATCATGAGCTCGGAATCGTACAGGAGGAACTTCGTCGGGGTCAGCTTCCCGCCGTTCACCTGGAACTGCGGGTCCGGGAAACTCGACGAGGACGAGGCCTTCGAATTGAAGAGGACGGTGTCGAAGATCCCGTGGGCCAGGGTCAGTCCCGAGAGGTCGGCCAGATGGTAGCCGAATCGGACCACCGAGTACTCGTGACCCGAGATGTTCTGCGTCGTGGAGTTGGTGTAGAGGTTGACGGTGAAGGGGGTCGTGACGGTCCAGTTCTGGCTCACGTCGTAATAGTACGAGCCCGTTGGCGTTCCGTTGCCCTGGTAGAAGGTCGATACCGGCTCGGCGGTGGACGGGTTCGAGAAGTTCCAGATGTTGTCGAGGAACTCGAGGAAGCCGGTGCTCGGCTGGTAGAACATCACGTCCTGCGTCCAGAACACGTCGTTCGGGTTGCCGGCGACCGTGACGTTCGAGAGAACCGTGTTCAGTTGGACCCCGAAGACGTCGGGTCCGTCGTTGTCGATGTAGAACATGTCGCCGCTGTTCCAGGTGAACGTCCCTTCCCAGCTGGTGCTGTCGAGGACGTAGGGAGTGGGAGTGCCGGTCGTGTTCCGGACCCCGAAGTCTCCGATCCCCATCGGCGCGGGGGAGTTGTTGTGGATCGCCGAGACCGTGTTCCCTCGCATGACGCCGCCTCCGAGGAAGTTGGGAAGGTACACGTCCTTCTGGGGGACGTGGGAGGCACGGATCTCCGAGAGCACGTGCTGTTGGAGCGCGGCCCGCTGGGCCATCGAGCTCGCCGGGACGGTCGGGGGCAGCGTCGCAATTCGGGTCGGGGGCACCGCAACGGCCGTCGCGGAGTGGGTCACTGCGCCCGCCGCGGGAACGGACGCGGAGGGGGCGCTCGAGTGGGGCGCCACGACCAGGGCACCGGTTCCGACCAAGACGGCGATCATCACGGCGACGAACGTACGCGTCCGCATCGGGCGCGGGGAGGAGGCGGACGGGTCAAAACCTTTCCTGAATCCCGGGAGGTTCGGCGACAGAACCGGGGAGGACTGTACCCCTGCGATCCGTCGTCGGGGGCGGCCCCTCGAAGGGAGCCGAGCCGCCGCGCCTCCTCTCGGTTCGGTCTGCGTCGGCTCTGGATGGTGTAGAACCGCTAAGAGGGCCGCAGGTCTCGTTGGCGCGGGATGGGTCCGCTCGCCTGCCACCGCACCTTCGCGTGCGGGGGGGTGGTCGCGGTCGCCCTCCTCCTGCTGGGATCGCTCGCTGGCTTGCCGATCGGAATCCACCCAACGCCGTCGACGCGCGACCTGGCCTCCCTCCGAACGGACGCGAGGGGGGTCGGCCGACTCGATCCGACCGCGGGGTCAGCCACCGGGCGCGCGCGAGAGGGGCCCGTGTCGCCCGGAATCTCCGTCGGCGGCGACCCCACGGGGATCGCGTTCGACTCCGACAACGGGTACCTCTACGTCGTCGACGGGAACTCGGGGACCGTCACCGTGATCGACGGCGCCACCGGACATGTCGTGGTGTCGGGCATCCCGGTCGGTTCCTCCCCCCGCCAGATCGCCTTCGACTCCGGCACGGGCAACCTGTACGTCACCGACTCGGGAATGAGCGCGCTCACCGTGATCAGCGGCGCCTCCAACGCCGTGGTGGTCTACGCGATCGGCACCGGGAACTCGCCCCAAGGGATCGCGTACGACGCGGTCCACGGGTACCTCTACGTGGCGAACCGGGGCAACGACAATGTCTCCGTCATCAGCGACGCCCAGGAGGCCCAAGTGGTGCCCGGTCTTCCCGTCGGAAGCCAACCGACCGGGCTCGCGTATGACCCGGCGACCGGGAACGTCTACGCGGCGAACTCCGGCTCGAAGAATGTCACCGTACTTGACGGAAGCACGGGACAGGTGCTGATCGGCGGGGTCGGGGTGGGGACCGACCCCGTCGCAGTCGCCGTCGCCGGCTCGACGGGATTGGTCTACGTGGCCAACGAAGGTTCGAACGACCTCACCTCGCTCAACGGGTCGAACAGCGGGGTCGTTACGTCGTCGATCCCTGTCGGGACCGGTCCGGACGCCCTGGCCTACGTTCCGACCCATAACGCGCTCTACGTCGCCGACTACGCGTCCGACCAAGTCACGGTCCTGAACGCCTCGACCGGAGTCGGGGTCGCGACGGTCGACGTGGGGGTCGGCCCCGACGGGATCGCGTTCGACCGCGCCAACGACTACGTCTACGTGGTCAACGCGGGGTCGAACAACGTCTCGGTCATCAACACGACGACCCACCAGCTCGTGATCGCGGCCATCCCGGTCGGCGCCGACCCGATCGACCTCGCCGACGACCCGGGGAGCGGTTTCCTCTTCGTTACCAACGCGGGGAACGACAACGTCACCGTGATCGACGGCCCGAGCGCGACCGTCGCACTTCCCGGTCTTGCGGTGGGGTCCTTCCCCACCGGGATCGCGTACGATCCGGTCAACGGCGAGGTGTACGTGGCCGACTCCGGTAGCGACCTCATCACGGTCCTCAACGCAACGACCGACACGACCGTCACTGCCATCGTGACCCAGACCGGACCGGATGCCCTCGCCGTGGACCCCTCGAACGGCAACGTCTACGTCGCGGACCCCGCGGCCGGGAACCTTAGCGTGGTCAACGGCACGACCAACCGGATCGTCGGGAACCCTGTGCCGATCGGCACGGGAGCGGACGGGCTCGCGCTCGACACCGCGAACGGGGACCTCTACGTGGCGGTCGCGGGAACGAACCACGTGGAGGTCGTCGCCACGTCGAGCGACTCGATCGTCGCCTCCCTTCCCGTCGGCTCGAGCCCCTCGGCCCTCGCGTTCGACCCGGCAACCGACAGCGTCTTCGTGACCAACTCGGCGTCCAACAACGTCACGGTGATCGACACGCTCACCAACCAGATCCGGGTAGCGGGGATCCCGGTCGGCACGTTCCCGGAGGGGATCGCTTTCGACCCGGTCTCGGGGGCGCTCTATGTGGCGAACTTCGCCTCGGACAACGTCTCCGTGATCAACGGCTCCACCGACCAGCCGACCCCGGCCAGCTACATCGTTCCCGCCGGACCCCAGGGTCTGGTCTACGACCCGGGCACGGGGGAGCTCTTCGTGGCGAGCTCGCACGCCAACCTCGTCACGGCGACGCCCGTCGGTGCCCCCCCGCGGTACTCGGTGTCCTTCTCGGAGACCGGCCTGTCTCCCGGTACGGGCTGGAGCGTGACCCTCGCCGGGACGCGGACGACCTCGGGAACGCCCACGATCTCCTTCTCGGAATCGGCGGGGACCTATCCGTACCGGATCGGCCCCGTCGTCGGGTACCAGACGCCGGTTGGCGGGAACGTCACTGTCGTGCACAGCGCGGTCCCGATCGCCGTGACATTCCTCCCGAACTCGACGCGGGTCGAGTCGTTCCCGGTCACTTTCCAGGAGAGCGGGCTCCCGATCGGAACCCCCTGGTCGGTGAACCTGAGTGAGATCGCGAACGAATCCCAAACCTCGATCGTCGGCTTCTCCGAGCCGAACGGAACGTACCCGTTCACGGCGACCGCGGTCGGATTCACGCTGAATGGGTCGACCGACTTCCTTACGGTCGCGGGACGGCCGTTGACGCTGGACCTCGCCTTCGTACCGGTCGAACTCGCCTACCCGGTCGCGTTCTCGGAGAGCGGACTTCCGAACGGATCGATCTGGTGGGTCGTTCTCGGCCCCGGAAATGCGACCTCGGGCGACGCAACGATCACCTATCAGGCCCTGAACGGCACGTGGAACTTCCGCATCGGGGGACCCGTCGGATACGCGCCGAGCCCCTCCACGGGATCCGTGACCGTTCACGGATCGCCCGTGACCCGGACCATCGCGTTCAGCCCGACCGGGGGAAGCTCTTCCGGGCTCCCCCTCCTGCTGATCGTCGGGGTCGGGCTCGGGATCCTCCTCCTCGTCCTGGTCCTCGTCCTGTGGATGCGGCGGGGCCGGGACCGCGCCCCGACCGAACCGGACGAAGCGGAGGTCGTGGAAGGGCCGTGGGTCCGCCCGTCGGCGGACGAAGAATCGCCCCCCTAGGGGACGACACCGGGCCCCCGCTCGGGTCCCTAGAGGACGTGCCGGTCGAACTCGGGCGGAGGGAGCTCGAGCCCGATCGCGTGGGTGAGGCCGGTCGCCTCGCGGATGTACCGTTCGCGCGCCTCCTCGTTGGTCCAGCGCTTCAGGCCGTACTCGATCGCCCGCCGGCTGGTCTCCGAGTTCGAATGCCCGAACATGTCGAGGGCCCGGGGGTACCACTTGTTGATGGCGGCCTGGGCCTCCTCCTTGGAGCCGTAGTACTTGGCTCCCTCCTGGACCATCCGGCGGAGGACGCTCGCGCCGAAATTGAGGTGGAGCTGCTCTTCGGAGAGCATCAGCGGCATCGCGCGCGCCAGCGGGCCGTACGAGCACTCCTGGAACGCGCGGAGCTGGTAGACCCCGACGCGGTCGACGAAGCAGGTGAACGCTCCGACATCGCCCCAGGTCAGGAACGGCATGTTGAACGCGTCGAGCTTGTGCTGGCCCTCGCGCTTCGCGAGGAGCTCGTCGATGAAGCGCTGCCCCTCCTCCCCGAAGTCGCGTAGGATCCGGCACGCCTGCAGGCCGTGACGGGACTCGTCGGCGATGATCCGGGACTCGATCCACCGGTCCTCGAGCGTCGGGGCCCGGTCCAGCCAGGGTCGGTGTTGCTGGATCGACGCGAACTCGGTGTCCGCCTGGACGACCATCAGCTTCACCACGAGCTTTCTCATGTCGGAGTCGAGCTCCTCGGCGGTCTCGTACTTGTGCGCCCCGGCGTTCGACCCCCAGAGAATCTCCCGGACCGGTTGGACGGTGCCGCCGTCCTTGAGCGACTTCGCGCCGGCCCCGGTTCGGGGTGTCTCGGTCGTCATCGATGCCTCCTGGACGAGCTAGGGCTCAACGACCCTTAAAGCTGGGCTTGCGCTTCTCCACGAACGCCGCCAGTCCTTCCTTCGCGTCTTCCGTGATGAAGAGCCGGTTCTGGAGTTCCCGCTCGAGCGCGAGCCCGCTGGTCAGGGGCTCTTCGACCCCCTCGGCGACCGAGCGCTTGATGAGGCTCACCGCGCGGCTGGGGCCGTGGGCGAGCGCGCTCGCGTAGGCCTGCACGTCCTGGGCGAACGTCTCCTTGGGGTACACGTAGTTGACGAGTCCGATCGCGAGGGCCTCGTCGGGGTTCAGGAGCTTCCCCGTGATCATCATGTCCAAGGCCCGGGCGGTGCCGATGAGGCGGGGGAGGCGCTGGGTGCCGCCCGTGCCCGGGAGCACGCCGAGCGTGACCTCGGGGAGGCCGATCTTCCCGGCATCCTTGGCCATCATCCGTAGGTCGCACGCCAGCGCGATCTCGAGCCCGCCGCCGACCGTATGGCCGCTGAGCGCGGCGATCACGACCTTCGGGGTCTTCGCGAGCTTGTCGAGCGTCTCCTGGCAGTGGAGGCAGAACATCGCCTTGAAATCCGGCTGGCTCGACTTCAGCATCTCGATGTCCGCGCCCGCGCTGAAGAAGCCCGGGACCGAGCTCTCGACGATGATCACCCGCGCGCTGTCGTCGAACCGGAGGTCGTCGATCGCGGCCGCGAACTCCCGCATCATCTCCAGGTCGTAGGTGTTCGCCTTCGGCTTCCCGATCTCGATGTGCCCGACGTGGTCCTCGACCCGGGTGCGAATGTACTTGCCCTGCATCTTCCCTCGGCCCCCCAGCGGTGGGTCGACGGTCCCACGCCCCCGGACAGATAACGCCGACGCTTCCCGGAAGTTCAGTTGGGTCCGGACGCGGGCCGCGTGCGTTCCTCGGTGCGTCCGTCCGGGTGACCGATCACGATCCGGTCGGCGAGTCCGACGAAGAGGCCGGTCTCGACGACCCCGGTCCACGCCCTCAGCGAGCGGTCGGTCTCCCCCGGATCGACGAGGGGGCTCGCCGGGGTCAGGTCGAGGATCGCGTTGCCGTTATCGCTTCGGAACTCCCGACCCTCCCGGTCGAGGCGCAGGCGCACGCCGAACCCCATCCGAACGATCTCCGACTCCAGGACCGGACGGGCGAACGGCACGACCTCCACCGGGATCGGGGACCGTTCGCCCAGGCGGTGGACGAGCTTGGTGGGGTCGACCAGGATGACCCGCTCGGTCGAGAGGCGAGCCAGGAGCTTCTCCCTAAGGAGCGCGCCACCCCCTCCCTTGGTGAGAGCGAAGGAGTCCGCGACCTCGTCGGCCCCGTCCAGCATCACGTCGAACCGATCCCCGGCTCGGAGCGGACGGACCGCAAGACCGAGGGTTCGCGCGAGCTCCTCGGTCGCCCGGGAGCTAGCGACGCAATCGAACCTCCCCTCCGGGAACTGGGCGGCGATCGCTCGGACGGCGTGGGCCGCGGTCGAACCGGTCCCGAGGGCGAGGCGGAGCCCGGGTCGCAAGCGACGGACCGCATGCTCGGCGGCCGCGGCCTTGGCCCGCTCGAGGTCCTCCGGCACGGGGTCGGGGAGGAGCGCCGGGTATTCAACCCGGCGCCCGGGCGCCGACACCTCTAAGTTGCCGCGTTCCTGCTTCGAGCGGATGCCGACGCGCTCGCCCCCCGCGGTACGGCCGGTCGTCGTCTCGATCGGGGGCTCCGTACTTCGGACCGGGGACCACGATGCGGAGTACCTGGAGCGGCTCGGGGACCTCTTGCGTCGGCTCGGACGTCGGTTCCCGCTCGGGGTCACGACCGGGGGAGGGGGGACCGCGCGGGATTACATCCAGCTCGGACGCGACTTGGACCTCACTGAGGTCGAGCTCGACGAGCTCGGGATCGAGGTGACCCGACTCCATGCGCGCCTCCTCGCGGCCCGGATCGGACCCCCGACGCCGGCCCACCCTCCCGCTTCGCTCCGAGAGGCGGTCCACGAGCTCGGACGTTCCTCGCCCGTGGTCATGGGTGGAACCGAGCCGGGGCACACGACCGACGCCGTGGCGGCGCTCCTTGCGGTGCGGGTCCGGGCCGCACGGGTCGTCAACGCGACGAACGTCGACGGCCTCTACGACCGCGACCCCCGGACCCATTCCGGCGCGCACCGGATCGCGACGATCGCGTGGCCCGAATTCCGTGAGCGGGTCCACGGCACGACGACCGGGAAGGCCGGGGAGAACTTCCTCTTCGACCGCCTCGGGGCCGACGCGCTCGCGCGCG
>Ga0116218_1000872_pt1 | contig 20277 bp, 18 predicted proteins | sample Sb_taG_2_FD_88966 | JGI IMG/M metagenome (GOLD analysis project Ga0116218, IMG submission 88966) | Peat soil microbial communities from Weissenstadt, Germany - Sb_50d_5_LS metaG | ecosystem: Environmental > Terrestrial > Soil > Wetlands > Peat | place: Germany: Weissenstadt | collected 2010-09-21 | reverse complement strand
CCTGGGTCCTTACACCGAAGATATTTTTACAAAATCCAATAACAACGAAGCTCTTGTATAAATATCTATCAAAACCCCCTCTAACTTCTAATGACTTTAATGATTTCAAAAAATACCTGCATGATTTCAAAGTAAATGAAATAATTTTTCCTCAATCGGAGTATTCTCACCTTCTACCAGTTATCTCTAGGCTGCATATAAAACCAATTAATGTAGAAGGGATAATAGTATATAAGATCAATAATACTTAAAAACGATGAGAGTCAGGCTAATTCAGATGCGAGGTCTGCTCTGATAATTCTTTTCTGAATTCATCCAGGTATGCACGCATAAATGCTGTTCGCTCCTGGGCCAAAGCACGACCAGTTTGTGTAGCCATTGTGCCATCCAGCTTGAGCAATTTGGTGAAGAAGTGGTCGAGCATATAACGACGATCATCTAAGGTATGCCATTCAGCAAATGGATCTTCGGGATGATAGGTTTGAGTTTCGCTCGTGCGTCGAACAACTCCCGTAATTGCCCAGCGCAAGATGCCAATCGCTCCAAGACTATCGAGACGGTCGGCATCCCGTACGACCCTCGCCTCCAACGTACGAGGCTCGATGCCCAGACTGAAGCTATGGGCTGCAATCGCATGCAAAATTGCCTCTCGCGTGCCAGCGGAAACATCATACGCTAAAAGTAATTCGCCAGCCATCGACATTGAGAGATCAGCATGATGCAGTGATGTATCAGTTGAGAGATGGCCTAAGTCATGCATCAACGCAGCCATACCCACAATAAAAGTGTCCGCGCTCTCTTGCTCAGCAATATGTAGAGCTAGCCTATAGACTCGTTCGATATGCTCCCAACCATGCGCGAGATCATCAAATCCTTCGTAGCGCTGCTGCATCTCTTCGTATACTTTTGACAATACCTGCGATTCAATATCATTCGTTTCCATGGAAGAAAACCTATCTCTGTTTATTGAAAATTGGGAGTACAGAGGGCAAAACTGTGTCAACCCGGCACAGCAGTGTCATCCTGAGCAAAGCGAAGGATCTTGCTCGATTGTCCGAGATGCTTCGTTGCGCTCAGTATGACAAGGGAAAAGTAAAAAAGGAGCAACTGTATCTAAAAGAGAAAGCTAACTAATAGTGCGGGTGGTGGGACTCGAACCCACGACTCTCGACTTAAAAGGTCGGTACTCTTCCACTGAGTTACACCCGCGAGCACAACAATGAGGCGCACTTCTACCACTGAGTTACGCCCTCAAGGCTGGCTATAGTTTATCATGCTTGTCAATCCTGTGAAGCCCCTTAAAGTCTGTTTTTTTCAAAAAAGTATTGACGAATCTTTGCAGGGTAGTGTATACTGCAAACGTTCGTTAAGAGCATCTATTCCTCGATAGCTCAACGGTAGAGCGGCCGGCTGTTAACCGGTAGGTTACAGGTTCGAATCCTGTTCGAGGAGCCAAAAGCCGGGAAGCCAATTAAAAACAAAAGGCTTCCTTTTTTATGCTTACGTGCTGAACTATCATTCACCATCATGCTCTTCGCGTTAGAAAATGATGGTAGTCATCTTCCGTGCTTTCTTCGAACACTGTGAAGGATATCTGACTCACCCAAATCCTAACTTGTTCTAAAGCTGGATAATAGTGATAGCATGTATCCTTAACCACAATCAATTTCATCTTTAGAGATTCAGTGCAAATCGATTTGGATTCTTGGGATCAATCAAAACGGGAACCAGGCTGCCTTCCTTATAAGCCGGAGTGGAGTTCATAATCCAGGTCCAGAAGGTATAGGTTCGCCCTGTGCGAGGATTCGTCCACTTCGCAGTGAGGTAATAGTTATCACGTGTAATTCCCCAGGCCGTCTTGCCTGTTTCATGACAGATGGAGGTTACCATGGCACTAATCTTTTTCCCATGAGATGCCAACCATCTGAACTGGTAGACCTGGTAAGCCACGAATGCACTGATCAGAGCCAGAGCGCCCGCAGCAAGGAGAGTATCGAGTAGCAGAGGATGTATCATGATATTACTCCTTCAAACAAACGCGTGCCAACGATGATAAGCAGAATAACTAACCATTCAAATCATTTTAGATAGTTATATTATACAGTATAAGAGAGTAACCTGTCAAGACGTTTTTACGGGTTATATTATTGAGAGATGACAAGATAGTTTCATAGATCGTAACTGCCCTGGTGGAAATTGTCGAAGGTATAAAACGTGAAGAGACAATGTGCTATAATCGTGGAGTTTGATGGTTAGAAGATTGTCTTGCTATCCCTACATGAGGAGATAAGTAACTTAAATTAATATCAAAGCGCCCTTGCTTGAATTATCGCCCTATTCGAGTGAGTTGCACATATTATTTAACTGTCTAAATATGAGCATTACTACATTGAATACCACCTCATAGAATACCACGTTGACGAGGAGAAACAAGTTGATTGAAGATAATAGTATACATTACCAACACTTCTTTCAGGAAATGCTAGAAGCAATACCCTGGCCCCTGTTAATTATAGATCGTTCATTGTCTGTGCATTATTATAATCATGACGCCGTTCAACTACTGGAAGCGCAAGAGCCACTACAACATCATCGATTGGATCAACTCATCTCCGACAGTGCAATATTAGAACTTGTCCAGAAAAGTATACAGTTTGATCGTCCCGTTGAGGAAGAATGTACCAGGGATGGTACCGGCACATCCTGGAAAGTGTCGGTTAAGCCCCTCACACACACACCTCATACGATCAGCATAAACCAGCAAAATATCTCCCCCGAACAGATACATCGCTATTTCTCAATCGCGATTGAAGACCTGACCGAACTGCGGCGCCTGGAACGCGCGCGACGTGACTTCATCGCTAACATTTCGCATGAACTACGCACTCCATTAGCCTCCGTTCGCCTGCTGGCTGAAACGTTGGAAGAAGCTATTGATACAGACCCTGACCAGGCACAAGTCTTTATTGAGAAAATTGAAACTGAGGTACAGAATCTCACCGAGCTAGTATCAGAAATCCTCGAACTTTCACGCATCGAATCAGGACAGATTCCTATGAGCATAGAACCAGTTGAAGCAGAGCAACTGGTCCGTGAAGTGATGGCACGTATGCTGACGTTAGCCCAACGATATCGTGTTCAGTTCCATACCGAAATAGAGCAAGGGAAAACGCGCGTGGCCGCTGATAGTAAGCACATCCTGCGCGTGCTGGTTAACCTTGTTCACAACGCCATTAAATTTACCCCTTCTGGCGGTATAGTAGTCATCGGAACCCGCATAGAGGAGGGGGGAAATATGCAAACCTTCTTTGTTCGTGACACAGGAATCGGTATTCCTCCAGAAGACTTGCCCCGCATCTTTGAGCGATTCTATAAAGTAAATCAAGCTCGCTCGAAGGCCGATTTTATTGGAGGGCCTGGTGGAGGGGGTAGTGGCTTAGGCCTGGCAATTGCTCGTCACGTTGTAGAAGCTCATGGTGGCCGTATCAAAGTGGAGAGTGTCATTGGTCAGGGGAGTCGCTTTACATTTGCTTTACCGGTTGCTTTACATGTCTGACAAGTTCCAAATCCTCAATATTAGGTAACTTTAGTAAAATTCTTAATCACATTTTTATACAAATGTGTTGATACAGGCCGATTCATGTGTTACTATTTGTTGGGGATCAGTATTTTCGACTTTCGACCTTTTTTCGTGCCCTAATAACACCGCATTTCTCTACATGAAAACAGGATTGGCTATTTGCTTTTTGGTTTGGTGATATAATCCAGCCAGTTAGCTCTCAATCCTATGCTTGAAGTAGGGTCCGAAAAATATTTAAAGGTCTATTCTTAATATATGGATTGGGTGGTAGTTAGAAGTGTGGAAAAAGAAAGAGGACGACAGTTATGAGCAAACTGGTAATGATCATTGATGATTCGCTTACGGTACGTAAGATTATGGAAACCAGCCTGAAACGTGAAGGTTTCGCATCTGTGAGCTACCCCGACGGTATAGAAGCGTTACGCGCACTCAACGAAAGACGACATCCCATTCCTGACCTTGTTTTACTGGATATTGGCCTACCCAAAATGGATGGGTATGAAGTGGCCCGCCATTTGAAAACGAAACAACAGTTCGGCAATACAACTATTGTCATGATCACTCAGCGTGATGGAGTAATTGATCGTCTCAAAGGCCGACTTGCCGGTGCGAAAGACTATATTACCAAGCCATTCAAGACACAAGAAGTAATGACTATTGTACATTCGCATCTCAGTACGCCAGCGGTTGGCTAGTCATCTCACACCTCTTTATTCTTCCGAACAAATCTAGCTGACTTCATGCAGCTTGCCTCATAGAGGATAGCGCGTTCCAGCGTTGGCAAGCCGAATGAAAGTCAAGTACTGGCAGCGTTGAAAGGTGTGGATAGAGACAGGACTATGTTGCCCTTACACGGCTTATCGACAAATGACCTTGAGAAAATGGCTGACGAAGAATTCTGGAACTATGCGCGTGTGTACGCAGACACCGTTCCACGGCTTTCGTCCCAGGAGAGAAATTACCAGGATCAACATCTAGAATGTGAACTGAGCTATGGTAATTGCTTGATTCCCTTGAAAGCCATTGTTGAGGTTTTGCCATCCCCTCAGCAGTATACATACCTGCCTCTCGCCCCAACCTGGATGCGTGGCCTTATCACCTGGCGCGGTGAAGCCAGACCATTGATCGACCTTGACATGTACCTCTGTGGAGTAAGTTCCTCTCGTCAATTCGGAATGTTATTGATAGCAAATGATAATGAAATAACAGTTGGTTTACTTGTTCCAGGCATTGGGCTGACTACCACAGTTCAGTTTGAGCAGGTGCATCCTTCCACAGGACCAACTGTATTCTACACACCAGTTAGAGCAGGTGTAATGAAAGGTGTCTATGCCGAGGAACCTGTTCTGGACGTATCAGCTTTACTCCCAGATGTGGTACAGCAAATAGGAATGGCTGCCCTTTATGGATGACTTTGACACTCAGGATCATCAAGAAGAGCTCTCTATAGCTGATCTGGAAGTTCTGCGAGCTTTTCGTGCTCTTGAATTTTCTACCGCAGATGATTCATTTCCCCATGAGACAATGCCCGGAGCTTCTCTCAAAGATCAATCAGACACAGACCAATCCGCGGCATTTCTGTCTGAAGAAGATATGCTGGCTCTCTTCGCTACCGAAGCCGACGAAGAAATTGCAGCAATGCGCCTGGCAGTTAAGCAACTCGAACAGGACAACCGGGTAGATTCCAGGAGTCTGAAAGCTCTGAAACGATGTGCCCATAAAGTGGCAGGGACAGCGGCCGCCATTGGCTGTGCTTCAATGTCCACAATTGCACGCCACATAGAAACAATCATCAAGTTAATGGAGGGTGAGAGCCTCGCCTTTCAGACAGGATTGATCGCGCTGTTCAATGCATTGCAGGCTCTTGAAGCCACGTTGCATAGTTTAGTGAGCAACGGCTACGAAAGTAAAAATCCTCTACTGCAACTCGAAGAGGAATATAAGCGGCTCAATATCGATGTGCATGTCATGCAAAATGCGCAGATCTCTTCTTTGTTCGAAGTTACTGATGTTACCCCTATACAATGGTTATCACAACAAACAGGCGTACTTGACCCAAACTCAACATCGTTGCGTGTGGATGCTCGCCATTTCAATAAACTCCTGGAAAGCGCAGAGAACTTCATTGAGCTAGATATCCCAATGGAACATGCTCAGAAACAGGTTGAAACAGCACTCAATGATTTGCAATTTGCTCAGTCTCGTTTACGCCGCTTAGAGCCATTGTTGTCAAGCCTGACCCTTTCTGTGAATGCTACACTCGATACTCTGGTCGAAGATGCAGGCTATCCACCCTCTTCACTGGTTGCGCGAATCTTACAAGAAGCTTCAATACGCACCAGTCATGTTCCGCAGATAAAAAATGTCGCACACCCTCAACCATTATTGAGTTATGAAGCAGCTTTGTGGGATGAAATGGAAATAGATCGTTTTTCGGAGACGAATGTATTGACACACTCACTCAGTGAAGCTATCACAGATGTTGCACTGGCTACTACTCATTTACGACAGGCGCTTGCACATCTCAACTCTATTGTGGTACAGCAGGTAAACCAGGCGAGCACAGTACGTAATGAAGTATTTTTACTACGGTCATTACCATTCAATTTTCTCGTAACACATTTACAAGCAGCAATAGAGATGATTGCAGGAGCGCATAGCGAGCGTATCCAATTTGAGGTTTCAGGTGAAGCGGTTGAAATCAACCAGGATATCCTGGAGAAATTGGCAGATCCACTACTGGAACTTGTTCAAATGCAGGTAGCCGAAGTTTTGTTTTTCACGCATAGATCAGAACAGGGTACTGATCAAAGCCTTTACATAGGATTTAACGCGCACTCTACGGGCAATGAGATAACAATTGAGATCAGCTTCTCGCAATCAGTACCTTTGGGGGCGGTCGCTCTGCTACAGGATACTGTGCATCAATTGTACGGCTCTGTGACTCTACAAGAAAAAGGCACTGGAAAAATAACTATGCAACTCCGTCTTCCACGATCCCAGCGAATGATACAGGGATTACTTGTACGTGCGGGAAGTCAGCATGTTATTGTGTCAGTTTCGCAAGTAAAACGCATACATTTTAACAAACTGGGAATAAATGGACAGACTGTGCAGGATCGAAACACCCAGGATAAGCTCCTTATTGGCACAGATGAGATATATGATCTCAATACACTATTGGGGTTACAGGCACATAAACAGGCTGCCGAAAAGGGTCTCCAGACCGCGTTAATACTGGAACTAGATAACCCTGGCACTGCAATTGAGGTTGACGAGGTAGTGAAGGAAGTAGATCTGGTAATGAAACCTCTCTCTAAATATCTGTGTCGCCCTGGAATAACAAATACTGCCATCGACGCGGATGGCAACGTGCTTTTGGTACTGAATTTACCCGAAATGTTCCGACTAAAAGAAATATACCAGCAAGTTAGTAAGATTAGCATAGAAGTGGATACTGAAAGCGATCACGAACAACCAATGCTGCAATCAGGGCCAAAGGTAAATCATAAGATACTCATTGCGGATGATTCGATCTATATCCGTCAATCTCTTAACATGACTCTAAGCCATGAAGGCTATGCTGTGATAGAAGCAGCAGATGGTTTACAGGCGCTTGATCAATTATCAAAAGAATCACCCGACCTGCTGCTGTTAGATGTCGAGATGCCCAATCTCAATGGATATGATGTACTTAGTGTCATCCGTAGTCATCAAGAATTCTCCACACTAAAAATTATTATGCTGACCTCGCGATCTTCGGAGAAACACAAGCGCCGTGCCAGTGAATTAGGCGCTAATACATACCTGACTAAACCCTGTCCGCAGGATGAACTGCTTAAAACAATCAAGTCCTTGTTTGGGGTTAAATAAGAGCATACAACATTGACACATCGCATAAAAACTCGCGCTCCACGCGGAAATGCTCCTGTTACTATCGAAATCATTACAGACAGAGATCAACTTGAAGCTGTGGAACACGACGCTGCCAACTATCCAGGCGGAAAGGCATCCGCTCTGGTGAAGCCAGTAAGCGAAGCGGAAATTGCGATAATTTTGCAACGCTATGCAAAGATTCTACCGGTAGGAGCACAATCATCGGTCACTGGAGGAGCAACGCCAAAGGGCGAAGTGGTGCTCAGCATGACACGACAAGATCGAATCCTTGAAAGTGGACCAGAGTATATACGCGCGCAAGCTGGTCTTTCTTTGAGGACGCTCCGCGAGACATTAGCACTCGAAGACAAGTACTATCCCCCCGTGCCATCATACGATGGGGCAACCGTTGGTGGCGTGATCGCCACAAATGCGGCGGGTCCCGCGACATTCAAATATGGTGCCACCCGTTCGTGGGTCCAGGCATTGACTGTTGTTCTCGGCTCAGGAAAGGTGCTTGATCTCGAAAGGGGGCAGTGCATGGCGCACCCTGACGGCTATTTCGAGATAGACGAGGGAGCACGCCTCTATCGCCTGCCCATTCCCTCTTACAAAATGCCCGAAGTGCCGAAATGTTCGGCAGGCTATTACGCTAAACCACACATGGATCTGATAGATCTCTTTATAGGTTCGGAGGGAACGCTAGGCGTCATTACCGAAGCAACGTTGGATGTTGTATCTCCTCTCCCCAAAATCTGCGTAGCGCTTGTCCCATGTTTGCATGAAGCGCAAGCGCTAGCACTCGCACGATCATTGCGCGAGATCTCGCTCAAAACACGGCAAATGCGCGACAGGCGAGGGCTGGATGTAAGCGCTATAGAATATATGGATGCCCGTTCGGTTGAGATCCTTCGCGCAGATGGGAGCGACAGGCGAAATGCTATAACATTAGGCCCTGATGCCAGGACATTGTTGCTCGTTCAATTCGAGCTAAGTCCCGTATGGGCTGCACGCGCGTATGATGATCTGGCCAGGGCGCTTGAACCTGATGCCCCAAATGTTCCACTCGTTCAATTCGTACGCATACTTGAACAAAGTGGAAGGTTAGAGCAAACCGAACTTGCCATGCCTGGTGATTGGGGACGTATCGAACAGATGTATGCACTTCGAGAAGCGGTTCCCTATGGTGTCAATGCCCGTATTTTGCATGCCCAAAAAACCCGGCATCCATCGATTACAAAGATGGCCGCGGATATGATTGTACCCTTTGATCTCCTGGAAACGATGATGCAAATCTTCCGCGAAGGTTTCGAGTCATATGGACTGGATTATGCTATCTGGGGTCATGTTTCTGATGGGAATATGCATCCAAACCTCCTCCCTCGCTCATTAGATGATATGCACCTTGCTCAACGTGTAATTCTAGAAGGGGGAAAAGCGGTGATCACGCTTGGTGGCTGCCCTCTCGCTGAGCATGGCGTTGGCCGCAATCCCATAAAACAGGCCCTGCTCAAGGATCTCTACGGGGAAAGCGGTCTCCAGCAAATGCTAGCTGTCAAGTACGCTCTCGATCCAGAAGGGAAACTCGCGCCGGGTAATCTGTTTTAAAAACTTGTATGGCAGAAGTTCAGTCACCGTCCAGGTATCGATATCGTTGGCAAGATACCTATACGACAGTGCATATGTTACAATGCGATGTAACATAGCAAATGGAGTAGTGTCATTGAAATTGGACAGTGCTGTAATGCATACAATTGATGAGTTGGCTCATATATCAGGCATGCCAAGCAGGACGATTCGCTTTTACAATACCGAGGGCATGTTACCTCCACCCACCATGCGCGGACGTGTTGCCTATTATGATGAAGAACACTTGCTGGTGCTACGTATCATCAAAGCATTGAAAGAACAGCAGAATCTTCCTCTTGAAATTATCAAACAAATGCTGGAAATTCGCGCTGAATATGGTGAGATGCAGATGAACCTGGCGCTCAAACAACGTTTGCAACGCTCTCTTTCAGGTGGCCAGGAAGTGCGTCTTACTAAAGCAGCCTTGATGCAGCAGACGGGTGCCTCTGAGAAGTGGATTGACGAATTAACAAACCAGGATCTTCTCTTTCCAAACAAAACGGAGAACGAGCTGCTGTATAGCGGCGATGATATCCTGTTGTTACAGTTGTACGAACGTCTCGAGTATCTGGGTCTTCCACTAGCGCTGCCATCCCTGGTGCGTTTTCAATTGCGCCAGCTTGTGCGTAGCGAAATTGCTGCTTTAGAGCAATATGTGCAGCCGCGATGGCAAGAAGAGGGGCTTTCATCTGAGCAACAGGTAGAACAGTTTCAGGTGTTACTTACACTTACTGACATGTTGATCTCAGTTATGCATCGCAAACTGGTCTATCAATGATAAAGATGAATCAAACACATGTAGACCCTGGTGCGGGCTAGCCCGCACCAGGGTCTACATGTGTTTGATTGGCTTACATTTGCCAGGTTATTTCTCTATTTTTTCTTCTGTTTCTTCATTTACAGAATGCTGGTCCTCGGCAGCGACTTCTTCCTCCGCGGTTGCATGTTCATCCTCTGAAGTCCCTGATCCTTCTTCATCTCTCGCATCTTCTATTGCAGGCTTTTGTGTCTCAGTTCCAGGCTTCTGAGGTATACCGTAGGTTGCGGGCAGTTCTCCCTCCGGTACAGGCTTAGAGAAGCGGAATACAAGGAAGGTGAGCGGTATTAGTAAGATGAACACAATCAGCGATGTCCATTGTGCCTGCTTCAAACCCCAGTCAAGACCCAGGAACGTTACGACTGTATTGGCGCGCACAAAGAAAAGCAAGAACTGCGTGGTAACGTAGCCAAACAGATAGACCAGCATCAGCACGCCTGGCCTGCGCAGCCGATGTGACAGGTAAAGCATGATGAGCAGTAAAACGATATTAGCAAGAAGTTCGTACAGCGCTGCTGGTTGAACAGGCACATTACATGTTGCAGGATTCAGGCATGCATAACTGTTTGGATTCTGGTAAACCGTTGACCATGGGAGTGTGCTCGGATAACCAATAATGTCGCCATTAATGAGGTTTCCGATACGCCCGAAAATTTGCCCGGCTGCCGCAAACAACACGCCAGCATCAATCGCCACTAAAGGATTAATGCGCTCAACTTTGGCTCGCCAGAAGAGTACAGGAATGACGAAGAAAATGGCTCCGAAGAAGGCCATTCCACCTTCCCAGGTCGCAAGTATGTGCTGGGGATTCGTAAGGTAGAACGAAACAAAATTTGGCTGTTGGATCACATAGTACAGGCGCCCGCCGATCAAACCAGCAATAATACACCACCAGATAACCCTATACTTAATATCATTGCTAATTCCCACACGCGCCGTATAGCCTCGGATAACCCACAATCCCATAATGATGGCAACGACGTACATCAGTCCATACCAGGTCATGTGGAGAGGACCAATACGCAGAAAAACAGGATCAATATTGATGTAGATGTAGGGTGGGCCAATGTGTAACCAGCCCCCATCATTCAGAAATGCAAGTGTAGGGATGCGTCCCATAAAATTCTCCAATACTTTGAGCCACAATTTTCACTCTATAATAGTATGCTTACGTGAAATGTGCAAGTTATTGTTTACAATCAGGTGGTCTCATCATGTTATATACTTATTAATACGACTGGAAGGGTCCGATTTTTCGCAACCTCTATCAGTAATTAAGATAGGTAGCATAGGTGCGTGAAGTCGGGCCTCTACTATTACAGATTACATAGTATGGTGACTCATACATCCCACAGGAACTTAAGGATCTTCACTTGAAAGCGCAAGCAACATGAAAATACCTCAACGCAACGCCAGCCTGCTTATTTTGTTCAATTATGTTGCGATGGTATTGATCTGGGGTTCCTTTCCGGTAGCCGCCAAAATTGGCGTAGAACATGCACCTCCATTGCTCCTATCAGGCGTGCGATTTAGCCTTGCATGCGCTATCATGGCTCCCTTAGCGCTCCTACAAGGCAATAAACTACTGGTTGCTCCCAAGCAACATCTGAATGTATTTCTTATTTCGCTTCTGATGGTTGCGATACCCAGCAGCATATTTTTTATCTCTACGCTCTATGCACCTGTCGGAGTGCTCACGATCATGTGGTCTGTGACACCTATTTTTACTGCTCTCTTCACTATGCGTGACGCGGGAGAAGTGCATGGATGGAAACTTCTTGTAAGCCTGGCGCTCGGATTATTGGGTGCTTTGATCGTTTTGTTGGGACATATACCTTTCTTGCCCGGTCCAGCCGCCAGTCCTCAATTGTTTTCCGGTGGCGGGCCTGCGTTCATTGCGGAACTGGCTGTGCTTGGTTCAGCCGTCATCTATGGATTTGGTATCCGCATGGCAAAGCACAGCAGCCCCGAAATGCCCGTCATGGTTTTGACAACATGGCAACTTTTCTACTGCGGCATATTCTTGCTTGCCCTGGCTTTTGTATTTGAGCGCGGATATGTATTTCACCCTACTCTGATTACTTTTGGAGCGCTCTTTTACCTGACTATCTTCTGTAGCTGCATCAGTTTTTTCTTGATGTTCTGGCTCATTCGCCGCATCGGAGCCATTCGCACTGCATATGCTGATTTCATCATTCCAGGTGTCACACTGATACTTTCCTATTTCCTACTGGGTGAGAGTCTGACATTCACGAAATTTTTAGGCCTGGCTCTGGTTATCCTGGGCGTTATTTTGGTAGAGATGCCCTGAAGGGCTGTCAAAGACTGTATAATTATACCCTACTCACACTTCTCGTTGTGTGTTATGCTTCTTTAAAAGAGACAACGTTGTCTCATTGTGTATTCCAGAGAAGGAGGGTACATTCATGGTAAAAAATATTACACCTCACAAATCAAAACATATGCCGGGCGAGACCGTTTACGAGCGTTATTTGCGCACTGAGGAGCTTCTCTCACTTCAAAAACCAGAGGGTGAGCTAGCGCATCATGACGAATTACAATTTCAGATTGTACACCAGGTATTTGAATTATGGTGGAAAGAGACAGCTTTCGAGCTGAACACCATCCGCTCATTGCTCCAGGAGTACAATGTACCACCCGCTTTACGCCTCCTACAGCGTGTCATTCAAATTCAGCACTTGATGATGAGCAATTTGCGTATGCTAGAGACCATGTCTCCCTGGGACTTTCACGGCTTCCGTAAAGTACTCGATGATGGCGCTGGAACAGACTCTCCTGGCTTTCATGCATTGATGACCGTTTCACCCTTGATTTGGGATGACTTCAAAGCATTGCTGGTTCATGAACAGGTTTCGCTCACAGATATCTATATACAGGCTGACCGCTACCCACTCTTGATGGCCCTTGCTGAGGGGTTGACCGATTATGACGAGGTCTTTCAAATTTTCAGAGCACAGCACTTCAAATTAGCACAACGCATGATTGGCCCGGGATCTATTGGCACCGGTGGCACTCCTATGGAAATACTTGAGCGCACGCTCAGGGATGTGTTCTATCCAGAATTGTGGGAGGTACGCAACCAGTTGACCAGGATCGCTGACGAGCAAGGGCTGAGGTGAAAGCATTGAGCATACAACCAGCGATTGAGTCACTGGTTGTATGCTTAATGCAAACTAACCCATATTTTCGAAGAAACGTGCCACCGTGCGAATGCCTTTATAGAACTGGGAGAGTGAATATTTCTCGTTCGGGGCATGCAGGTTATCGTCCGGCAAGCCGAAACCCATCATCACAACGGGCACCCCGAGAATATCGTGAAAGAGCGCTGCTATCGGAATCGATCCACCTTCACGAATAAAGACAGGCTCTTTTCCAAATACCTCTCTTAATGCTGATGCGGCAGCCTGCATAGGCGGCGTATCTATCGGAACCATAACCGCTTCGCCACCGTGTACTTTTCGCACTATTACCTCTACTCCAGCGGGAGCGAGTTCCATAACACGCCGCTCAAAGAGCACAAACACCTCATCTGACTTCAGGTCGGAGGGGAGACGCAAGCTGATTTTGGCCTTTGCGATAGCAGGAATCACCGTTTTAGGGCCCTCGCCTACAAATCCACCCGATATTCCGTGAACTTCTAACGTTGGGCGAGCCCAGATGCGTTCCAAAGGCGGATATTCCACTTCACCTGTGAGCTGCGAAACACCCATCTCCTCCAACAACATTTCATTCATGTGTAGGGGATCATCGTGCCAGAACGCTTTTTCTTGCTCTGATGCCTCGCGCACCTTTTCATACAGCCCGGGAATGTGAATATGGCCTTCGGCGTCTTTCAATGCAGCGATAATGATAGCCAGTGTGTGCAGGGGGTTGGGTGCTACACCACCATATGCGCCTGAGTGTAGATCGCTTTTCGCGCCACGAACTTCAACCTCTGTGTAAATAATGCCCCTCAGGCCATTCACCAGCGCTGGAATCTCCCTTGATGGCATGCCTGTGTCGCAAATGAATGCAGCATCACAGCCCAGGTTTGCAGGATACGTTCGGACATAGTGATCAATTGACTCTCCGCCTGCCTCTTCTTCTCCTTCGATCAATACGCGTACATTTACAGGTAACGTACCATGAACCTCCAGGAGCGATTCCAATGCTTTCAATACGAGCATTGTTTGACCTTTGTCGTCACAGGCTCCGCGGCAGTACAGATTATCCCCTCGTACTGTTGGCTCAAATGGTGGTGAATCCCATAGTTCGATAGGATCAACTGGCTGGACATCATAATGCCCATAGATGAGGACTGTGGATTTGCCAGGCGCCTTGAGCCATTCACCATAGACAAGCGGATGATTTTGAGTCTCGACCAGATGAACCCGTTCAAAATCCATATGCTGTAACTGGTTGGCTGCATATTCAGCCGCAGCACGAATATCACCTGCATGCTCTGGCAGCGTACTGATGCTCGGTATGCGCAGCCAGCTCTTCAAGTCCTCAAGAAAGCGGTTTTCGTTCTCCGTTATATAGGTTTCTAATTCTGCCATATATGAAGTCCTTTCATTTATATCTATGTTCCGGTTTGCTTTATCCTAACAGGGGAAAGGGTGATTGTCTAGACTTTCAAGCAGCAGAATGGACTTTGAACTTATCCACAAACTAGAACACTTGTTCACATATTTATCCACATTTGTAAACGCTCTGATAAATTAGAACTGGGTAATCTTGCGCATGTCCTCCGACTGTCTCTCCAGCTATACTGCAAAAAGCACAAATTGAAAGCAGACCATGCTTGCGACAGAACCGCTCAAAGCAGAAGAGCTGAGATGGGAGGAAAAGATGGCATATATTGAAAGAATCTTGATTGTCGGTGGAGGAATCGCCGGGCTCACTCTGGCAACGGCTCTGCACCGGCGAGGTTTTAAAGCGGAGCTTGTTGAACGCAGCAGTTCCTGGCACGCCACTGGGGCAGGTATCTTGCTACATGCCAATGGCATGAGCATATTGCGAGCACTCGGCCTGGGTGAGGCCGTAGAGCAGGCTGGCGCGATTGTGCGCCACTGGAGCTTCTGTGATCAGCATGGAGAAATGCTCTGCGATACTGATCTGGAGGAACTGTGGGGCAAGGTAGGACCTTGCATTGGAATCGAACGACCCAAACTACAGAAAGCATTGCTCTCCGGTGCTGCTGCCATACCCTTCCGTCTTGGCACCTCGGTCACATCGTTGACTCAAGATGAGAAGCGAGTCTCGGTTGGCTTCAGTGACGGCTCAACAGGCAACTATGATCTCGTTGTCGGTGCTGACGGCATTTACTCGACCGTGCGCGCGCTTGTAATGGGGCCAGTCCGACCTGGCTATACAGGACTAATGATATGGCGCACTCTTCTACTAATCCAACCGCGAGGAGTGACTTACTTTAGGCTCCTGTTAGGCGAAGATTGCTTCTTTGGGATTATGCCCATGGGCGATGGACTTACCAATGCTTTTGGGGGAGTCGGTATGCCACGTACACATGACCCGGCACAAGGTCGCCTTGAACGCTTTCGGAAGAGATTTGCTGGTTTTGGCGGGCAAGTCCAGGAGTGTCTTGCTGCGATCTTAAGTGACGAGCAGATCTACTGTGGCCCAATCGAGTGGGTGAAATTAGATAATTGGCGAAGAGGCCGCGTCGTGCTGATTGGAGATGCCGCGCATGCCGGTCCGCCCACTATGGCCGAGGGAGGATGTATGGCAATGGAGGATGCCCATGTGCTGGCCGAGGTTCTGCGCCGTGAAGAGACCGTGGAGAGTGCTCTGGACAGGTTTGTCACCAGACGCAGACCGCGAGCCAACTGGGTCCAGCAGCAAAGTCGAAGCGTTGTAGAGAGCTTACTCCTACCACCTGCTCTGCGCAATCCCACTTTCCGTGAGCGAGGAAACCAGGGAATGCACGATCGCTTCGGACCACTCATCTCGGAACCCTAGAGCGGAGAGCAGAAGTGTCGAGCGGTGTGGTAACATAGAACTACCCAAACCTCTGAGGTTTGAAGGAGTGTCTTATGAACAGACCGCAAACTAACCCTGAACGAAAATGCCGGGTTACAAAGGAGTATCAGGCTGAGTTCTCTGACCCAATTGCCATTGAAGCAGGCGAAGCTTTTGCCGTGAGCGAACGAACCAGTGCCTGGGAGAACAATCCTGCATGGATTTGGGTATGGTGTACCGATCAGCGAGAAAGAAGCGGTTGGGTACCGAAAAATACCATCCAGATGGATGCAGACGATCAGACGGGAACCACCCGTGCTGCTTACAAAGCTATAGAACTGACGGTTACTGCCGGTCAGGAATTAACCATCGATCACGAGGAAAGTGGGTGGTTCTGGTGCCGTAATCAACAAGGAAAGCGTGGCTGGGTTCCAAGTAGCCATGTTATGGCATCATCCTGATTCCACCGCCATGTTCCACCCATTCTTGGATATCGAGGTGTCTAGTCGCGTCGGCCTGCAGCGTGCAAGCAAATTGGATGTCGCCGTGAATGGAGCGCCGACCCTCACTCGCGGCTCCACGGCACCCGATTGTTGGTGGAACCCTGTATGGGGTGTTAACGATGAGAGCCTGTATGCTGCACCCTCATCGGTGCAATAGTTGCAGGTTTTTTTATGACTCTGAAAGGACAGGTCCGCTTCCAGGGGAAAACACTCCTGTTTGCCGTTGCTTTATTTGATCTGGCAACCATCCTATTTGGCTTCTCTCACGTGTATATCTTATCTGTCATTGCTCTAGCGCTCATTGGCTGCTTTGATAGTGTGAGCGTGATCATGAGAGAAACGATCCAGCAACTGGCAACACCCGATACCATGCACGGTCGAGTGGCTTCTATTGCGATGATCTTCTGGATGGGTGGTCCCCAACTTGGAGAGTTCGAAGCCGGATTGTTAGCTGCGCTCATCGGTGTGCAGTTTTCAGTTGTTGCAGGAGGTGTTGTGACGATTGTTTTTGTTGGGATTATGGCTCTTCTAGTCCCTGCTTTAAGAAAGTATCAGGCAACCAAATATACGTAGACGCGTTCAGAAACAGAAATGTTGATGTCTACCTGGCACAAATGTCCAGAATTGTGCAATAAATAAAGAATATGTTATAGAGTACATTTGCAGAAGAAGCATTCTCAAGGAAATCGGAAAGTGCTCAAAGACACTATATTGCAAAAGGACCGGCCATGAATCGTTCGCATGTGATCAGACTCAACGTAACGCCAGAACAGGATACCTATTTCCGCAAAGCCTGCGGTGTCAGAAGACACGCTTTTAACTGGGCGCTGGCTAGCTGGAAAGAAGCACGTTCCAGAGGCGAACGAGTCACCATGCGAGGACTACGTTCGCAATACAATCAGATCAAGGGCAAGCAGTTTCCTTGGGTCTACGAAACTACGAAGTGTGCTCCTGAACAAGCGTTTGCCGATCTAGGACAAGCCTTTTCTAACTATTGGCGTATGAAACGGAAAGGGGCACAGCCTAAGCTCAAGCACCCACGTAAGGATGGCGAGGAAGCAGGCTTCCCTCGATTCAAGAGCAAGAAAAAGGATCGGCTGCGATTCTACCTCACCAACGATAAGTTTTCGGTCGATGGGCATACGCTCCGCGTTCCAAAGTTGGGCGATGTCAACATGACCGAAGAGCTCCGTTTCTCTTGCAAAATTCTGAACGCCACTATTTCCTATCGTGCGGGCTGGTGGTTCGTCTCCATTGCGGTCGAGGTGAAGCATGAGATACCAACCCACAACGGTGGCTCTATTGGGATAGACCTGGGCCTTAAGACCTTAGCGACGCTAAGCAATGGCGAAAAGTTTGAGAACCAAAAACACTATCGCCGAAACGTAGGGCGTATCCAAGGCTTAAGCAAGGGTCTCTCTCGCAAAGTCGAGGGGAGCCAGAACTGGTGGAAGCATACAAAGAAGCTTGCTCAAGCACACTATCGAGTAGCCTGCCAACGACAAGATGTCTTGCATAAGATGTCCACGGAGGTGGCACGAATCTACGCCTTCATTGGTCTGGAAGACCTCAATGTGAAAGGCATGCTGACTAACCATTGCTTAGCGCAAGCAGTGAGCGATGCCAGTTTCTTTGAGGTCAAGCGACAGCTGCTTTACAAGTCTGAGCAGTACGGCGGCTCTGTGCAACTGGTAGACCGGTGGTTTCCCTCCTCGAAGACCTGTCACGCCTGTGGCTGGGTCAAGGAAGATTTAACCCTTGCCGACCGTGTATGGATGTGCGAACAGTGCGGGACCGTTCATGATCGCGATGTGAACGCTGCCATTATGGTCGAAATTGAAGCTATCCGGAAGGTTCCGGACGTTCCGGTAGTGGCTTCGTCGGAACGTAAAATCGCCTGTGGAGCGGAACGCTCTGGTCCAGAAATGGATGAAACGGTCTGCTGCGAAGCAGGTACGAAGGTGTTGTAAAGGCGTTTTACTACATTTTAGAAAGCAGAAAATCATGTGTGGTCGCTTCTCGCTCCATATCGATATCAATACAGTTGCCCAGCATTTTGGTGTACCAGCAACTCTAGAAACATCACCACGCTATAATGTCGCACCAGCACAAGAAGTTGTCTCCATTATGCGCAATGGCGCCGCGCACCTGGCCATGCTGCGTTGGGGACTCATCCCATCTTGGGCCAAAGACGAATCGATTGGTTCCAGAATGATAAACGCCCGAGCTGAAACACTCACAGAGAAACCCAGTTTCAAAGGGTTATTACGCTCAAAACGCTGCATGATCATTGCCGATGGCTTTTATGAGTGGCGGAAGGAAAACGGATCCAAAACTCCTATGTATATCACGCTAAAAAATGGGGAACCTTTTGCTTTTGCTGGATTGTGGGATCAATGGAAAAGCCCCGATGGTCAACACATTCGCACCTGCACGATTATCACCACTGACCCGAATGATGTAGTTGCGACAATTCACAATCGCATGCCCGCCATTCTCGTACCTGATGCCTACGATCTCTGGCTCGATCCAGATGTGCGCGACGAACACGCGTTAACGCACTGGCTTTCACCCTACCCGGCCGAAGAGATGACGGCACACCCTGTCTCGCGTCTGGTGAATGACCCGAAACACGATAGCCCGGAGTTGATCGCATAAGGAGCAGCACCCTTATAAAGCTTGTGTTTAATTCACTTTTTGTAGTGGCATAATTGTAGATACAATAACCATTGTTGGAACACAATAAAAAATGCTATACTTAGCAAGTCTCCTGTGAAAGTTGCAAATGAAGCAGGAAGGCCATCAAGGGGTGTAGGCCACGTAGAGCAGTAAGGGATTGCCGTAAGGCCGAAGGACTTGATGCAGTGCCGCTCAAGAGAGCGCAATCCACAATGAGCGGAGCACACTGAGAAGAAACTGGATGGTATTCGCGTAGTGCCACTCCAGGTTTCTTCATTTTTGGGGATTTATCGCATCGTGTTCAATGTATCTCAGTAGTGCCTTTACTAGTTCAGGATCGTCTTCTAAGAGTCCTAGAGCGCGATTGCATCTACCACAAAGCAACCCACGTATTTTGCCTGTTTTATGACAATGATCGACATTTAATCGGCGCAATGTTTGATGCTTTTTATCAAAGGATGTTTCAGGCTTAGAGCAACATGCACATAAGCCTTGTTGACCCTCAAGCATCCGTTGGTAGTTTTCTAATGTCAGATCGTAATATTCCTTGAGATGCTTGCGCTTGTCCTTATTGTGACGCATGGACTCTGGTATTTTTGCGCGACACCTCCTAGCGGAGGCTGCTCTCATTGCACGATATTCTGGACTACTCCGATACTCAGTCTGACAGTTCTTGCATCGATAGTCTAACTTGTCTTTCGTGCGGTTGTTACGATAAAAGAACTCAGGGGTAACAGGAAGGATAGGGTTTTTACAGGCAGGATTAGAGCATCGCTTGTAGCCTTCTGGAATAGAACTCTCTTGAGGATCGTCGGAAGATAAGAATGATAGTTGGGTAGCGTGATACAATACGGTCATGGCTATGCAACCTCCCGATACTACAGGCTGTGTAGTCTAGGTAGTCGAGGCGTTAGGAGCGCCTCGACTACCACAGATATTTGTTCTAAATATAACATAAATCCGCCTCAGAAGCAAGAACAGGCGTAGTCCGATAGCGTATCCTTTGCTAAGGGTGGAGATGAGTAAAAAGCCAGAGAGAGCGAACGAGCCATGTGTGGCCAAGACGTCTTGGTCCAGCGGGCATGCAAGCGCTGCACCTGCAGATAGATCGCGACCTCCGCTCCACAGCGACTACTAAAACAGCAAGCTTGACGGAACGTGCGGCGCAATTCGCGATTGGTGCGTTCCAGCAAGGAAGTGGTGCGCACGAGTTG
>Ga0116218_1000862_pt1 | contig 20402 bp, 19 predicted proteins | sample Sb_taG_2_FD_88966 | JGI IMG/M metagenome (GOLD analysis project Ga0116218, IMG submission 88966) | Peat soil microbial communities from Weissenstadt, Germany - Sb_50d_5_LS metaG | ecosystem: Environmental > Terrestrial > Soil > Wetlands > Peat | place: Germany: Weissenstadt | collected 2010-09-21 | reverse complement strand
CGCGCGGCGCGCCCGCGGCTTGCGGAACTCCGGCACGGCGTTCGCGATCGCCTCCACCCCGGTCAATGCCGAGCAGCCGGAGGCAAACGCCTTCAGCAGCAGCAGGATGCCGATCGCCTCGGTAGACGGGCCGATTTGATGGTTGAGCGTCACCGCGGGGTTGGCACGGATCAGGCCGCCGACGATCACCGCTGCCATCGACAGGATGAACAGCAGCGTCGGGACCGTGAAGACCTTCGCAGACTCGGAAACGCCCCACAGGTTCAGGCCGGTGATGAGGGCGAGCACGGCCAGGCACAGCCAGACCCTCGCGCCATAGAGCACGGGGAACGTGGAGTAGAGGGCCTCAATGCCGGCCGACACGCCGACGGCGGCGTTCAGCACGTAGTCGACGATCAGCGACGCGGCGGCGACCAGGCTGGCCTGGGTACCCAGGTGCGCCTTGGACACGGCGTACGCCCCGCCGCCGCTGGGAAACGCCGCGATCACCTGGCGGTAGGACACCACGAGCACGGCGAGCAGGACGACGATCGCGCCGGTTATCGGCACCGAGTAGTGCAGGGCGGTGGCGCCGGCCGCGACCAGCACGACCAGGATGGCCTCCGGCCCGTAGGCCACCGAGGACAGCGCGTCGAGGGACAGGGCCGCGAGTCCCTGGACCGCAGTCAGCCGATGCTTCTCATCCTCAGCGACGGTGTTCGCCATACCTAACAGGATGGCATCCGCACCCGGCCGGACGGAGGCCCCCAGGCTACCGCCAGGTAACGACGAGCTCCCGCGCGGCAGCTGTCCCGCTAGGCTACGGCCACAATCACGATGATGATCGCGACGATCGCCACACCCACGGCGATGAGCGCGGCAGGAGAGGCGGGAAAGCGGCGGGTCGGCGCGGCATCCTCATCGCCGCGTTCGACAAAGGCCCGGAAGCGCCCGGTATTTGCACTCGGATCTTCAAACTCCGACATGCGCACGACTTTAGCTGCTGCGGACCCATCTGATGCGCAGAACAGACATGATCCGGTTTCAGCGCGGCGGCGCCAGCGCCTCGGCGCGGTCGAGCAGCCGGGACAGCACGATCACGCTCCGCGTCCTGACCACGAAGGGCTCGGCCCGGATGCGCTCCATCACACCCTCGAAATGCCGCACGTCGGCGGCCCGGATGTGGAGCAGGGCGTCCGCCTCACCGGTGATCGTGCACGCGTCCGCCACCTCGGGATGCCGCCGCACCGCGGCCGCGATCTCCTCCGGCGAGGTACGTCCGCCGCAGAACAACTCGACGTAGGCCTCGGTGGTCCAGCCCATGGCCGCCGGATCGACCCGCGCCGAGAAACCCGTGATCGCGCCCGCCTCGCGCAGCCGGTCCACCCGCCGCTTGACCGCGGGCGCGGACAGCCCGACGTCCTGGCCGATCAGGGCGTAGCTGGCCCGTGCGTCCTTGATCAGCGCGGCGATGATGCGTGCGTCGATGTCATCCACGGTGCCCGCCACAGGGGCAAACCTACCGGCTCCGGGCATAAGACGAGGCTCGGCGTCCCGCTTTCGCCGAGCCTCACTAAGTGAGACGCGAAGGTCGCCGTCCCGGTTGACGTGATGGCCGGAAACCTTCCAGATCGCTTCCGCCTCGTTTCGCTCCGGTCGGGAATGACATACCGTGACGCCGTGAGGAGCGTGACGCCGGCGGACAGGCCGCGGCGGCGCCTGCCGGCCTGGGCGGTGGCCGAGGGACCGGCCGGGGTCAGGCTGTTCGACGTCGGCATCGTCGCCCTGGTCATCGCGGTCATCGAAGTCAACGTCATCACGGGCAGCGGCCCCGGAGCGGTACCGCTCGACCTGCGGGCCTACCTGCTCGGTGCGCTGCTCGCGGTACCCATCCTGTTCCGGCACCGGTGGCCGTTCCAGGTGATGATCGCCTGCGCGGCGCTGATCTTCTTCTACTACATCTTCGCCCGCAGGAATATCTCCCCCGCTCCGGTGTTCTTCGTCCCGCTCTACGACGCGACGCTGGCCGGTTACCTGATCTGGGCGGTCAGCATCGCCGCGGGCTTCATGCTGACCGGCCTGGTCGTGGTGGAGACGAGCACCGGGGAGGGGCTGGCCTCGCTGTTGTCGGATTTCCTATCCCAGATCGTGATCCTCGCGCTGGCCGTCACGGTCGGGGAGGTAGTGCGCAGCCGCCGGGCCCTCGCGGCGGAGACAGCGATCCGGCTCCGGCTGGCCGACGAGGAACGCGCCGCCGAGGCGGCCCGGGTGGTCGCGGAGGAACGCCTGCGCATCGCCCGGGAGCTGCATGACACGGTGGCGCACAGCATGGCCACGATCACCGTGCAGGCCGGCTCGGCCCTGCACCTGCTGGACAGCGACTCGCAGGTGCACCGGCTGCGCACGGCGCTGACCGCGATCAGGGAAACGAGCAAGGGAGCCCTGACCGAGATGCGGTCGGTCCTCGGTCAGCTCCGGCGGCCCGAGCCTGGCGGCCACCACGCTCCGGGCGAGGCGGGGCAGACGGGCCTGAGCCGCCTGGAGGCTCTGCGCGAGGCCGTCGCCGCGGCCGGTGCACCGGTGACGGTGACCGTCGAGGGAGACCGGCGGCCGCTGCCTTCCGAGGCGGACCACTCCGCGTACCGGATCTTGCAGGAGTCCCTCACCAACGTGCTGCGGCACGCAGGCACGGGTGCGGCCGCGCGCGTTTGCCTGCGCTACCAGCCAGATGCCCTCACCATCACGGTGACAAATGACGGTACAGCGAACGGAGACGGCGTCGTGCAGGAGGTTGGCGTCCCGGCCGGCGGCCACGGCATCGACGGGATGCGTGAACGCGCCGCCTCGGTCGGCGGCGAGCTGACCGCGGGCCCGCTTCCGGGCGGCGGATTCCAGGTCAAGGCCACGCTGCCCGTCCCCGCCGCGGGAGAACCCTCGTGATCCGGGTGCTGCTGGCCGACGATCAGGTGCTGGTCCGGGCGGGATTCCGGCTGCTGCTGGAGTCGGCGGGCGACATCACGGTGGTCGCCGAGGCGGCCAACGGCGGGGTGGCGGTGGCGCTGACCCGGGAGCATGCCCCTGACGTGGTCCTGATGGACATCAACATGCCGGAGGTGGACGGGGTCACGGCCACGCACCTGATCGCCAGCGATCCCCGGCTCGCCGCGACCAAGGTCGTCGTGCTGACCACGTTCGACGACGAGAAGACCGTGTTCGCGGCGCTGCGTGCCGGGGCCAGCGGATTCCTGGTCAAGGACGTGGAACCGGAGGAACTGCTGCAGGCGGTCCGGGTCGTTGCCCGCGGTGACGCGTTGCTCTCCCCGAGCGTGACCCGGGCCGTCATCGCCACGTTCACCGCCCACGGGGGCGCGCCGGGGCCGCGTCCGGCCCGCGCGGCGGTTCCCGGGAGGCGCGCGGCGGTTCCCGGGGGGCGCGCGGCCCCGCCGGGGCGCGCGGCACTGACCGAACGCGAGCGGGAAGTCGTCGCGCTCGTGGCCTCGGGGCTGTCCAACGACGAGATCGCGCGCGAGCTCGTGGTCAGCCCGCTCACCGCGAAGACCCACGTCAGCAGGGCGATGACCAAACTGAACGCCCGCGACCGTGCGCAGCTGGTCGTGCTGGCCTACGAGCATGGCCTGACCGCGTCCTAGGCACCCCTGCGCCGCTCGCCCGCGGCGCGTCCCACCGGGCAGCGCGCGGAGCACGGCCTCGGGGTTCCCCGCCAGCCCCGCCGCGGGGCGGGGAGCGCGTACGGGGCGGGGAGCGCGTACTCCGGGGGGAGTACGCGGGGGGAGTAGGCGCGGGGGGCAAGTGTCTTCGTGCGTAGGACGCTTTGCGCCACGGGAGGCGCGAGCCTGGGAGTGCTGATAACTACTCCGGCTCGAAGGGAACGCTATGGGCAGGTTGGGGGCGGCGTGCTACCGGCACCGGTGGCTCACCGTGGTGGTGTGGCTCGCGGGGGTGGCGTGCCTGATCACGCTGTGGATGCGGTTCGGGGCGGCGGCAGACAATAACTTCACCGGTAGCGACCCCGGGCAGGCGCTGCTCAACGAGCACTTCGCCGCCCAGTCCGGGGATACGCTGACGCTGGCCATCCGCTCGCAGGCGCCGGTCAGGTCCCCGGCGGTGCGGGAGCGGGTGACGCGGGCCCTGGCGCCGTTCCGGCAGGCGCCGCACGTCACCGCCGTCAGCGACCCGTACACCACGCCGGGGCATCTGGCGGCGGACGGGCACATCGCGTACGCCACCGTCCAGTTCGACGTCCAGGGGTCGGGCATCCCGGGCAGCGAGGCCACCGCGCTGATCCACGACGCCGCCGTGGCCAGCGGGAACGGGGTGACGTTCAGCCTGGGCGGGGATGTGGTGGACCTGGCCGAGACGCCGTACGGGGGGCCGTCCAACGGGATCGGCGTGGGGGCGGCGGCGATCGTGCTGCTGATCGCGTTCGGCTCGCTGCTGGCCATGGGGCTGCCGATCGCGACCGCGCTGATGGGCATCGGCTCCGGGCTGTCGCTGATCGCGCTGCTGGGCCACGTGTTCCCGGCGCCCTCGTTCTCCCCTATCGTGGCCGCGCTGATCGGGCTCGGCGTCGGCGTGGACTACGCGCTGTTCATCGTGACCAGGTTCCGGGCCGAACTGCAGGCCGGGCGGGACGCGCCGGACGCCGTGGTCACCGCCATGCGGACCGCGGGCCGGGCGGTGCTCACCGCGGGCACCACCGTGGTCATCGGCATGCTGGGGCTGCTCGTGCTGCGCCAGGCGCTGCTGAACGGCGTCGCGATCGCGGCGGCGGCCACCGTGGCCATGACCGTGATCGCCTCACTCACGCTGCTGCCCGCGCTGCTCTCCTTCACCGGCACGCGGCTGGCCAGGCCGTCGCGGCTGAACACCCTCCTCGGGGGCAAGGTGTTCGGGGGCCAGGTGTTCCGGGGCGCACGCACGCCGATCCGTTCGGCAGAACAAAGGATGCACCCGGCACAGCGGTGGGCGGGCGTGGTGCAGCGGCACCCGGTGCTGGCGACCGCGCTGTCGGCGGCGTTCATCCTGATCCTGGCCGCGCCGGCGCTGGCCATGAAGCTGTCCATGCCCGATGAGTCGGCGCAGGCCCGGGGGACCATGGGGTACGCCAGCTACGCGGCCATGGCCCAGGGATTCGGGCCCGGGTTCGACGCGCCGCTGATGGTGGCGGCCAGGGTGACGCCGGGGGACGGGGCCAGGCTGGACGCGCTGCGGGGCGCGATCGAGGCCACGCCGGGGGTCGCGGCGGTGACGCCGCCGGCCGTCAGCCGGGACGGGCAGGCGGCCGTGCTGGTCGCCTACCCGGCCACGGGCGAGCAGGACGCGGCGACCGACGCGCTGGTGAGCCGGCTGGAGGACAGGGTGCTGCCTCAGTCCGGGCTGACCGCGTACCTGACCGGGCCGAACGCGGCCAACGTCGCCTTCGCGAACCTGATCGGCGAGCGGCTGCCGTGGCTGATCGCCGTGGTGGTCGCGCTGTCCATGGGGCTGCTGCTGGTGGTGTTCCGTTCAGTGGTCATCGCGGTCAAGGCCGCGCTGATGAACCTGCTTTCGGTCTGCGCAGCCTACGGGGTGCTGACCGCGGTGACGCAGTGGGGCTGGCTGGGGAACGTGTTCGGCTTCCCGGAGAAGATGCCGGTCACGACCTGGGTGCCGGTATTCCTGTTCGTGATCCTGTTCGGGCTGTCGATGGACTACGAGGTGTTCCTGCTGTCGAAGATCCGGGAGGAGTACGACCGGCTCGGCGATAACCGGCTGGCGGTCGGGCGGGGACTGGCCGCCACGGCGCGGGTCATCTCGGCCGCCGCGGCGATCATGGTGGTGGTGTTCCTGTCCTTCGACCTCACCCCGGACGTCTCGGTCAAGCAGATCGGCCTGGGGCTGGCCGCCGCGGTGCTGGTCGACGCGACCGTGGTGCGGCTGGTTCTGGTCCCGGCGGTGATGGAGCTGCTCGGAAAGGCCAACTGGTGGCTGCCCGGCTGGCTGGACCGGCTGCTGCCGGGCAGGCGGTCCGGCCGCGTCACGGCCGCCGGCGAGCCCGCGGCCCGGACGCTGGCCGCGGCCCGCTGAGAGTGCGGCGGCGCGCCGGGAGTAGGGTGCGGGCATCGAGGCGGGAGGAGCGACATGGCGGGCGAGCCTGACGGTTCTGAGGAGCTGGTCCGCGGGATGTTCGGGCCGGATGTCACGTTCCTCGGCGTGCCGCGGGCCGAACTCGGCGCGCTGGCCGGGCTCGACGTCGTGTTCGTCGGGGCGCCCTACGACAGCGGCACGTCGCACCGGCCGGGGGCCCGGTTCGGGCCGCAGGCCATCCGGATGACCGACTACCTGCCGCACGACTCGTCCCGGCCGCACCTCGCGCTCGGCGTGGACCCGCTGGCCGAGCTGCGCTGCGCCGACCTCGGCGACGTGATGATGCCGCCGGTCGACACCGAGGTCTCGCTCAACCGGCTGGAAAGCGTGGTCCAGACGGTGGCCGCGGCCGGCGCCATCCCGGTGATCCTGGGCGGCGACCACACGATCACGTTCCCGGACGCCACCGGGGTGGCCCGGCACGTCGGCTGGGGGCGGCTGTCGCTGATCCACTTCGACGCGCACGCCGACACCGGGGACACCCAGTTCGGGTCGCTGGTCGGGCACGGCACGCCGATGCGGCGGCTCATCGAGTCCGGCGCGGTGCGCGGTGACCGGTTCCTGCAGATCGGGCTGCGCGGCTACTGGCCCGAGCCGCCCACCCTGGCGTGGATGGCGCAGCAGCGGATGCGCTCGTTCGAGATGAGCGAGATCGTCTCGCGCGGCATCGACGACTGCCTGACCGAGGCGTTCGCGATCGCGGTGGATGCGTGCGATGGGGTCTTCCTGTCGGTCGACGTGGACGTGGTGGACCCGGGCATGGCGCCCGGGACCGGGACGCCGGAGCCCGGCGGGCTCACGGCCCGGCAGCTGCTCGACGCGGTGCGGCGGATCGCGATGTCGGTTCCGCTGGCCGGGATCGACGTGGTGGAGGTCTCGCCGCCGTACGACCACGCCGAGGTGACCGCGTTCCTGGGCAACCGGGTGGTGCTGGAGGCGCTGTCCGGCATCGCCTGGCGGCGCAGGCAGCTGGGCGGCTCGCCGGTCCGGCGGCCGGACGCGCCGCTGCTCGAGGGCCGCTAGCGGAGACGAGGAGCTGACCTGGCCGGATAGGTCACGGCCGAGGACTATGGGCGAACCGATCAGCACGATCTATAGTCGGTGCATGCTGGACGTGACGAGACTGCGCGTGCTGGTGGCAGTGGCACGCTACGGCTCGGTCACGGCGGCGGCCCGGGCCCTGAACTACGCCCAGCCGTCGGTCAGTCACCACCTGGCGCGACTGGAGGCCGAAACCGGGATCAAGCTGATCCAGCGGGCCGGGCGGGGCATCCGGCTCACCGACGCCGGCCGGCTCCTGGCCGAGCGCGGCGCCGAGGTGATCGGCAGGCTGGATGCCGCGGAGAACGAACTGGCCGCCTACACCGGGCTGCGGGCCGGGCGGCTGCGGCTGGCGGCGTTCCCGTCCGCGCTCGGCACCATCGTGCCGGCCGCGGCGGCCATGCTGCGGGGGCGCCAGCCCAGCATCGACCTGCGGCTCACCGAGGCCGAACCGCCCGAGGCCCTGCGCATGCTCCGGGCCGGGTACGTCGACGTGGCGCTGGTGTTCCGGTACTTCCCGGACGGCTCGGGCCCGGACTCCGCCGCGGCCTGCGAGGGCGCGGAGGGCCCGGCGGGGCACGGGCACGAGACCGGCACCGGGTCGGTCTTCGGCGCCGCGGGCTTCGCCGGCGACGAGGACGGCGCCATCGACATCACCGAGGGACTGCGCGAGCGGCTTATCCTCGACGAGCCCATTCACCTGGTGACCTCCGCGCGCGGAACCGAGCAGCCGCCGCCGGAGCTGTCCCGGTATGCGCGTCACCGCTGGATCGCCGGCTGTGACCGCTGCCGCGCCAACCTGCTCCGGCAGTGCGCGCAGGCCGGCTTCATCCCGAAGATCGCGTTCACCACCGACGACTACGTCGCGGTCCAGGCGCTGGTGGCCGCCGAACTCGGGGTCTCGACCCTGCCAGCGCTGTGCCTGCGGGCCGCCCGCCACCCCGGGGTCAAGACCGCGCCGCTGGCAGGGGCGCGCCGGCACGTGTTCGCGGTGCGGTACGGCGACCCGCCGGACCCGCCCGCGGTGACCATGCTGATGGACGTGCTGCGGACCGCCGCCGAGCCCGCGGGATCGGGTTCTGGCGGATGAAGCCGGCCGAGGCTGGCGGATGAAGCCGGCCGAGGCCGGCGGGGAGCTCGAACCGCTCCCCGGCCAGCTCATGCTGCCCGGCATGCCGTATCCGGGGCCCGAGCCGGGCGCCGGGCAGGCGGTGCTGCCGGGCCTGGGCGACCTGCGGGATCTGGGGCCTTCGGAGGATCCCGGGCTGGCCGCGGTGGCCGCCGAGCTGACCGCGCTGGACTCCGACGGTTCGCGGATGGCCGCCGCCATCCGCGGCGCGCTGGACATGCTGCTGGACGGGCAGCACACCGGGCGGTACCGCTGGGAGCAGCTGCACAAGACGGAGAAGACGCACGCCGGGACGCTGGTCGAGATCGCGCTGGCCCGTTCGCTGCGGCTGCCCGACGGCACGGCGCTGGACTACACGATCGCGGGCTCCGACGTGGACTGCAAGTTCTCCCACCGGCTGGGCGGCTGGATGATCCCGCCCGAGGCCGACGGGCAGCTCATGCTCCTGGTGCAGGCCAGCGACGAGGACGGCACCTGGTCGGCGGGGCTGCTGCGCGCTACGCCGGAGAACCTGAGCCTGGCCGGCAACCGGGACGGCAAGCGCGCCCTCAACGACCGCGGCCGGGCGGCGGTGTGCTGGCTGCATCACCGGGCGGTGCTGCAGGAGAACGCGCTGATCAGGCTGCCGGAACGGGAGGTGGCGGCGATCTTCGGGGCCACGTCGGGCCAGCAGCGGGTCAACGAGCTGTTCCGGCGGGCGCAGCGGATGCGGGTCAGCCGGACGGTGGTGGCCACGGTGGCCATGCAGGACGACTACATGAAGCGCGTGCGGGACGGCGGCGGCGCCCGTGACCAGCTACGGGCCGAGGGCATCGTGATCTTCGGCGACTACGCCGGCGACCAGCTGCTCGCCTCCGCCCTGGACCTGCCGCGTCCCGGGCCGGGCGAGTTCGTCAGCGCGCGGCTGGCCCGGCGCCGCGACGATCACGACCGTCACGACGCGTACGCCCGGTCGATCCGGCTGGACGGCGCCGACTGGCTGCTCGCGTCGGCCGCCGACCCGCCCGGGCCGGCGCCCGCGCTCCCCCGCTGAGCCCGTCATGCGATTTCATGGGGTCCCGCGGGATCTTAAGGGGGCCTTGGGGTCGAGGTCACCGGTGAGATAGCGCTGTACGGCGGGGCCGATCGCGGCTACCAGGTCCTCGATGCGGGCCGAGGCGATCGGCTCGAGCCCGAGCAGGTACCGGGTGAAGCCCAGGCCGACGACCTGACTGGCTACCAGGGCGGCCCGGTACCGGCCCTCGGCGTCGTCACCCAGCCCAGCCGCCCGGACCAGGCTGGCCAGGATGGTGCTGGTGACGAACTCCCGCAGCATGGCCTGGCCCTGGTCGGTGGTGGCCGCGGTCCGCAGCAGCCCGAGGAAGGCGGCCCTGATCTCGGTGACGTCCCAGGCCCGGAGCACGGCCGCGACCACGACCTCGCCGAGGTGCGCCTGGAAGTCGTCGCCGAGTCGGTCCCGGGCCGCGCCGAAGGCCCCGGCCACGATCTCGCTCGGCAGCACGGGCAGCCTCATGGCCGCGGCGAACAGGCGTTCCTTGGTGCCGTAGAAATGATGCACCAGGGCCGGGTTGACCCCAGCGGCGGCCGCGATGCCGCGGATGGTCGCCCCGTCGTAGCCGTGCTCGGCGAAGCTCCGCCGGGCCGCGTCGAGGATCGCCTCGCGGGTCCGGTTCTCGCCTGCCCGCCGCCCGGCCCGCCGTCTGGACTGCTGGGGTCCGGGGGCGGTCACGGCGCGGAGATCCCGGCCGCGGCCAGCTCGAAGAAGCGCTCCTCCAGCGTGGCGGGCTCTTCGCTGATCCGGACGGGCAGGCCGGCCAGCGCCTGGGCCAGGCCGGGCGCCGGCCGGCCCGGCACCCGCAGCGTCTCGCCGGAGAGCACCGCGCGGAGGCCGGCCGCCTCCAGCCGCCGCAGCGCCGCGGCCCAGTCCGCCGCCCGTACCACGGTGGTGCGGGCCTGGCCGACGATCCCGGCGACGGTACCCGCGGCCACCACGCGCCCGCTGGCCAGCACGACGAGCCGCGAGCACTCCCCGGCTTCCTCCATGTTGTGCGTGGTCACGATCGCCCCGGCGCCCGCCCCGGCCGCCTCCCCGATCGTCTCCCACAGCCGGGAGCGCGCCAGCGGGTCCACCCCGGAGGTCGGCTCGTCCAGCAGCAGGAGTTCCGGCCCGTGCTCGAGCGCCTGGGCGAACGCCGCGCGCCGCGCGACCCCGAGCGGCAGGTCGCGCACGCAGACCCGGGCGTACCCGCGCAGCGACTCGGGAACGTCCGTGAGTCCCGGGGCGGTCGAGAACACGGCGCGGGAGAAGGCCAGGTTCTCCGCGACGGTGAGGTCGTCGTACAGGCCGAGGGTCTGCGGCACGTACCCGATCCGCCGGCGGGCCGCCCGCGACGGCGGCCGCCCGAACAGCCGCACCGAACCGCCGGAGACCGCCAGCAGCCCGAGCAGCATGCGGATCAGGGTGGTCTTGCCCGCGCCATTGGCGCCGAGCAGCCCGACCACCTCGCCCGGGCCGACGGCCAGGTCTACCCGGTCGACGACGGTGAGCCGGCCGAAGGTCCGGCTGACCCCGGCGCATTCGGCGAGCGGCTCAGGCATGGCTGGCCCCCAGCTCACGGCGCAGCGCCGCGACGCACACCGCGTCCTGCAGGTCGGGCGGCACGGCCTCGCCGCGCCCGGGACCGGCCTCCGGGTGCCAGACCCGCCAGGCGCCGGCCCGGCGCCAGGACCGCCGCCGCTCGTCCCCGGCCGCGGGCCGCTCGGCCGCCACCGTGATCGTCCCGGGGATGGCGGCCACGATCTCGGCGGGCGTTCCCTCGGCCAGGGGCTGGCCGGAGTCGAGGACGAGCACCCGGGCGGCCCGGGCCGCCTCGTCGGTGTAGGTGGTGGACATCAAAACGGCCGCGCCGCCCGCGGCGGCGCGGGCGATGAGCCACCACAGGTCGGCCCGGCTCACCGGGTCGACGCCCGTGGTCGGTTCGTCCAGCACGAGCAGATCGGGCTGGGGCAGCAGCGCCGCGACCACGCCCAGCTTGCGGAGCATCCCGCCGGACAGCTGGCCGGCCAGCCGGTTCCGCGCCGCGGCGAGCCCCGTCCGTTCCAGGTACTCACTGACCTCCCGCTCGGCGGCCGATGCCGGTATTCCATATGAAGCCGAACGGAACCGCAGGTTCTCCGCCACGGACAGGTCCTCGTATACCCCGGTGCCGGGCGGCAGGTACCCGATGCGGCGCGCGTCCGGCCGGCGCACCGTGCCCTCGCTCGGCGCCAGCGCGCCGGCCAGGCAGCGCAACAGGGTGGTCTTGCCCGCTCCGTCGGCCCCCACCACCGCGGTCACCCGGCCGGGCAGCGCGCTGATGCTCACGCGGTCCAGGGCCTGCCGGGCCCCGAACCTCACGGACACTCCGTCGGCGCCCCAGACCCCAGGACCGGTCACCGTCCCTCCCCCGGGGCGAGGAAGGCGCGGAACCGCAGGGTGGCGAGGGTGGCTACGAACGCGCCGAGCAGGGCCAGGTAGACGAACGGCGGCCAGAGCGAGGTGATCGGCTCGGCCCGGAGCATCACGCCGCGGGAGATCTCGGTGAAGTAGGTGAGCGGCAGCAGGTAGGCGATCCACCGCACACCGGCCACGATCGAGGACAGCGGGAAGATCAGGCCGGATAGCAGCACCTGTGGCAGCAGGGTCATGACGGCGAGCTGGATGGCCTGTCCCTGGGTCTGCGACACGCTGGAGATCAGCACGCCCACGCCGAGGGTGACGAAGACGAACAGCAGCGCGCCGAGTGCGAAGACCGCGGCCGACCCGGCGAACGGGACGCCGAAGACAGCGACCCCGACGGCCAGCACGATGGCCAGGTCCGCGACCGCGACCGCGAAGTAGGGGATGATCTTCCCCAGGAACACGTCCGTCGGCCGCAGCGGCATCACCGCGAGCTGCTCGAGCGTGCCGGCCTGCCGCTCCCGGACCACGCCGAGGCTGGTGATCACGGTGCCGACGAAGACCAGTATCACCCCGGCCAGGCCCGGGATCATGATGTACGACGTCTTCAGCTCGGGGTTGTACAGGATCTGCACGCTGGCGGACCCGGTGACGCTGGCCGTGGTGGCGGCCTGGACGCCCGACAGCGCGGACAGCTCCTGGAGAGTCTTCTGCGCATCGAAGAGCTGGGTGCCGTCGATGAGGACCTGCGGTCCCGGCGCGGTCCCGGTGACGATCGCGACGGCGGCGTGCCCGTCGCGCAACTGGTCGCGCGCCCACGCCTCGGGCGTCTGGGGGCCCGCCTGGTAGGTGGCGGCCAGCTGGAACGTCTCCGGCAGGGCCTTCACCACCGCGGCCGCGCCCGGGCCGGCCACCACGGTGGGGACGGCGGACACATCGAAGCTGGCCGCGTAGCCGAGGATCACCAGCAGCAGCACCGGCATCACGATCATCATGGCCAGGGTCCGGCGGTCCCGGCGGAGCTGCCGGAACTCCTTCACGATCATGGCCCGCATGGTGCCCTCCGCTGGTCGAGCCGGTCACGCTGCCCGGAAATAATTATACGCTTGGTTAATTTACTTGGCGCGGGACGCCAGGTCTGGTCGGATGGTGACATGGCGGACGGTTCGGGGCCCGGCGGGCGCAGGGTGCGGGGCGGCGGCGCCGCGAGAGGGCTCACGGTGCACGAGGGGCGCTGGACGCTGGAGGACCGGTTCGAGTCCCCGTGGCACTACCTGCCGGTGGAGGTCGGGCCGGGCACGGCCGGGCTGCGGGTGGAGGTGGAGTACGAGCAGTCCGGGGGGACGGTGCTCGACCTCGGGTGTCTCGGCCCGGGCGGGTTCCGCGGCTGGTCGGGGGGAGCGCGGCGCTGGTTCGCCATCACCGGCGAGGCCGCCACGCCCGGGTACCTGCCCGGGGCGATCGAGGCCGGGGAATGGCAGGTGATGACCGGCCTGCACCGCGTCCCGGCCGACGGCGTGCGCTACCGGGTCACGGCGCGGGCCACGCGGCGCGGCGAGGGCCTGCTGCCGCCCGTCCCCGCGGCGCCGCCCATACCACGGGAACGCCCGCCGCGTCGGGAGCTGCCGGCCGGCCCCGGCCGGCGGTGGCTCGCGGGCGACCTGCACTCGCACACCGTGCACTCCGACGGCGGGCTGACCGTCCCGGAACTGGCCGTCCTCGCGGTCGAGCGCGGCCTGGACTTCCTCGCGGTCACCGACCACAACACGGTGAGCCACCACGCGGAGCTGGCGGACGCGGCCCGCCGGTACGGGATCACGCTGCTGCCCGGCCAGGAGGTCACGACCGACGGCGGGCACGCGGGGGCGCTGGGCGACATCGGCTGGATCGACTTCCGCCGCGAACCCGACGACTGGCTGGACGAGACGCAGGCCCGCGGCGGCCTGCTCTCGGTCAACCATCCGTTCGCCGGGCCGGTCAGCTGGACGCGCCCGATGCGCCGCCGGCCGCCGCTGGCCGAGGTGTGGCACTGGAGCTGGTTCGACAAGCGCTGGACCATCCCGTTCGGATGGTGGCTGGCCTGGGACCCCGCGGCGATCCCGGTGGGCGGCAGCGACTGGCACCGGCCGGGGTCGGACGCCCCGCCCGGGTGCCCGACCACGTGGGTCGAGTGTGACGGGAGCGATCCGGGCGACGTGCTCGAGGGCCTGCGGGCGGGCCGGGTCGCGATCTCGGCCGAGCGCGGCGGCCCGGTGCTGCTGCGCCACGACGGCGAGCTGGTCGCGGTGCAGGCCGACGGGACGGTCCTGGCCGGCCCGGACGGCCCGTGCGCCCGGGTCCGCGGCGACCTGGCCCGGCTGCCCGGCGCGGCAGGCCCGTACCGGCTGCTCGACCCGGGCGGCGCGACCCTGGCCCTCGCCCCGTAAAACGGTACCGCACCCATTGGGCGGGCGAGACTCCGACGCCGAGCGCCGGACCGACCTCATCGGGACCCGTGGTTAACGGGTTCCCGGGCTGAGGAGGAGCTCCAGGCGGGCGTGCAGCAGGGCCCGGTGGGCCACCACGTCGTCGACCTCATCGGGCTGTTCGGGGCACTCGCCCGCGCCGATCGCATACCTGAGCCGGCGGCCCGCGGCGGCGGCGTCGATGATCTCGAACACCACCCGGGGGTCGTCGTACGCCGCCTGCTCGGTTTCCGCGCGCAGCCCGGCCGCCGCGGCCACCCACGTGTCCTTGATCTTGCCGCCCCGGCCGTGATCGAGCAGCACGCAGACCGCGTGCTGCCGGTCGCCGTAGGAGAAGGTCATGGTCAGCGACTCCTGCCGGCCGCCGACGTCGGCGTAGTGCCAGCACTCGCCCACCCGCGGGGAGCCGAGCGCAGCGGCCCAGGGCGGGTCGGCCACGCCGCGGGCGCGGAGCCGGGCCGCGGCCTGCCCGGCGGCGGCCCGCAAGGCGGGCGAGCCGACCGCGGCGAAGACCCGCAGCAGGGCCAGGGACTCCGGGGTGGAGGCCGCCTCCGCGGCGGGAACCAGAGATCCGGCCAGGGCGTCCATCAGCGAATCCGGGCCCGCGGCCGAGGCGGCCAGCGCGCCGATCAGGTCCGAGACCCACAGTTCCGCGTCCACCGGGTCGTCGATCTGGCCCAGGACGCCGGTCGCCTCGGTCAGCACGCCCGCGAAGGTGTCTTCCACCGCCACGGGAGCGAAGAGCCCGGCGATGTCGGGCTCTTCAGGGGGTTCGTCCGCACTCATGCCGTGCAGGATAGGGCCTAACCCGGGGACTAGGCCCTAGTTGTGGATCGAAATTGGCCGCCCGGATCCGGTTAACAGAGGCGATGAAGGAGGGGCCTCCGCGCGACCGGCCTGTCACCGGCGGGCCGGATATGCCTCCGGCCCGCGCCCCCGCAATGGTGAACCGGATCCAGACCTTAGCACACCCTCAGTGATTCATTAGTGACTTTATGAAGTATTTCCTCGTCACATGCATACGCCGCCCGGCCTGAGGCGGGCTCGCGCCGCCGGGTAGAGCGCGAGGTGGCGCTGGCGGGCAGCGCGCGCAGGCCGACGCGTCGCGCCGCGGCAGATCGTCCGACGGAGGTGCGCTAGGCCGCCCGGACGAAACAGCCGGCCAGGTGGTCGTTGACGATACCGCAGGCCTGCATGGTGGCGTAGGCGGTCACCGGGCCGGTGAAGGTGAAGCCATGGCGCTTCAGTTCGGCGCTGAGCGCCTTGGACGCCGGCGTAACGGGGGGCACGTCGGCCAGCGTCCGCGGCGCGGCGGCCGGCTCGCCCGCGTACTTCCAGACCAGCGCGGTCAGCCCGTCGGGCAGGCCGAGCGCGGCCCGCGCGTTGACGATCACCGCGTTGATCTTGGCGCGGTTCCGCACGATGCCCGGATCGGCCAGCAGGCGGGCCACGTCAGCCTCGCCGAAGGCCGCGACCGCGGCGGCGTCGAAGCCGGCGAAGGCGGCCCGGAAGTTCTCCCGCTTGCGCAAGATGGTCAGCCAGGACAGCCCGGACTGGAAACCCTCCAGGCACAGCCGCTCGAAGATCGCCGTGTCGCCGCGCACCGGGCGGCCCCACTCCTCGTCGTGGTAGGCGAGGTACTCTGGCGCGCTCAGGCCCCACGGGCAGCGGAGCTTGCCGTCCGGGCCCGGCATCGGGCCCCGATCCGTCACCGGGACGGCTCCTCCGGCGCGAGCGGGGGATCCGCGGGCTCGGCCGGGTGTTCGGGACCGGGCGGGGCGCCGACGTCCGCGGGCTGCGCGTGCTCCGGGAGATGGGCCCGGGGCGGCTCGGCGGGCTGGGGCACCGGGGCGGCCTGCGCGGCCAGGTCCGCCATCCGCTGCTGCAGGAAGGCGATCGTGACGTCACGGTCGCGGATGGCCTGGGCGATGCGCTCCAGCGCCTCATCGGTCACCTGCATGTTGTAACCCCACATGGCGGTCGGCGGGCGCAGCAGCGCGACGTCGGTGGCGGACACCGGGCCGAGGTCCAGCGGTGCGTGGTCGGCCTGCTCGTAAGCCATCTCGCCGCCTCGCCCGGTGGCGACGAAGAACACGCCGACGAGGATGACGACGGCCACGAGGATCATGAGCACGGGCACATATGCATCGTGCCACGCGCGGCGCGATGTCGCACCGCGGGCGCTGGCGCTCAGGTGCCGACGCTCAGGTGCCGGAGGTCTGCGCGGCGTGTTCCCGGCGGATGATCTCGATCACCTCGTCCGGCTCGTCCGCCACGCTGATCAGCCCGAACTCCGCGTGCCCGATCTTGCCTTCGGCCAGCACGGTGTCCTGCAGCCAGGACAGCAGCCCGGACCAGTACGACCGGCCGACGAGCACGATCGGGAACTTGGTGATCTTGCCGGTGGCGACCAGGGTGAGCGCCTCGAACAGTTCGTCCATGCTGCCGTAGCCGCCGGGCATCACCACGAAGGCCTGCGAGTACTTGATGAAGCAGGTCTTGCGGGCGAAGAAGTACCGGAACTCCATGCCAATCTCGACGTAGTCGTTCAGCCCCATCTCCATGGGCAACTCGATGCCCAGGCCCACCGAGACGCCGCCCGCCTCGACCGCGCCCTTGTTGGCCGCCTCCATGATCGCCGGGCCACCGCCGGTGATCACCGCGTAGCCGGCCTTGACCAGGCCCGAGGCGATGTCCTCGGCGGTCTGGTACTCGTGGGTGCCGCGCTGCGTGCGGGCCGAGCCGAAGATCGCCACCGCGGGCCCGAGCTCGGCCAGCAGGCCGAATCCCTCGACGAACTCGGCCTGGATGCGCAGCACCCGCCAGGGATCGGTGTGCACCCACTCAGCCGGGCCGCGCTGGTCGAGCAGCCGCTGGTCGGTGGTGGTCGCCGGTATCTGCTTGCCGCGCAGCGTGGCGGGTCCCTGGCGACGGACCCGCCGGTGCGGTTCGGAGTTCACGCTCATCGTGTACTAAGGGTAGTCACTCACGCGTCTATGCCATGGTCGCGCAGGATGGCGTTCAGGGCGGACTTGTCGTGCCGGACGCCCTCCGGCTGCCGCTTGAGGACCAGCAGGCAGGGCATTCCGAACGTGCCGCCGGGGAAGGTCCGGGGGCGGGTCCCGCCCACGCACACCGACCAGGGCGGCGCCTCGCCGCGCGGCAGTTCGGCGCCGGTCTCCACGTCGATCACGTGGGTGGTCGGGGTGAGGATGGCGCCCGCGCCGAGAAAGGCGCCCTGCCGCACCCGGGCCCCGCCGACCACCATGCAGCGCGAGCCGACCATCGCCTCGTCCTCGACCACCACCGGCACCGCGTTCGGCGGCTCGAGCACGCCGCCGATCCCCGCGCCGCCGGACAGGTGCACGTTCTTGCCGATCTGGGCACCCGAGCCGACCGTGGCCCAGGTGTCTACCATCGTGCCGCTGTCCACGTAGGCGCCGATGTTGACGAACGACGGCATCAGCACGGTGCCCGGCGCGACGTAGGCGCCCCAGCGCACGATCGCGCCCGGCAGCACCCGCACCCCGTCCAGCCGCGTGGTCAGCGGCACCCGGTCGTCGTAGCGGAAGTCACCCACCTGCGACCGCGCCATCGGGAGGATCCGGAAGGCCAGCAAGATGGCCCGCTTAGCCCGCTCGTCGACGACGACCTCCCCGGTGGCCGGGTCGATGACGGCCACCCGGGCCCGCCCGGCGTCGATCGCGTCCACCGCGCCGACCACCGCCGCGCGGGCCTGCTCGTCGGCCGGGGACAGCTCCGTGCGGCGCTCCCACAGCTCGTCGATGACCTGGGGCAGCGGCGAGGGGGGTCTGGGGGGATTGGTCCCCCCAGGAGCGGGGGGGGTCTGGGGGGGGTCGTCCCCCCCGAGGGCGACACTGCTCATGTTGGGCGAGCTTAGCGGTCCCGTGAGGGCCATTCAGAAAGCGACTAGCGGGCGCGGGCCTCCGCGGGGGGGCCAGGGGGCTTTACGGGTTCGTCCCCCCGTGGCCAGCACGGGCCCGCGTGAGCGGTCGATACAGGGGCGACACGGGCACCGCCGCGGGAATCTGAATGGCCCGGACTTTGAATCAAGTACCGTCTGATGGTGTGCCGGCCCTTCTGCCCCCAACCCGCCGGCTCCGGGCCGTCACCCTCGTCGGGTCCGCGCTGGTGCTTGCGGTGGCCGGCTACCTGGCCTTCGGCGGGGCCCGGCCCGGCCCTACCCCCGCCGCTCCCCCGCCGCCGCCCGGGTGCCAGGTGGGCACCGGCGTAGCGGCCATCCCGCTCGGTACCGATCAGGCGGGCATAGCCGCCACGATCGCGGGCGTCGCGGCGCGGCACCGGCTGCCTCGCCGGGCGGTCACCATCGCGCTCGCCGCCGCCCTGCAGGAATCGCAGCTGCAGGACCTGGACTACGGCGACCTCGACTCGGTAGGCGTATTCCAGCAGCGCCCGTCGCAGGGCTGGGGCACCACCGCCGAGCTCGAGGATCCCGTCTACGCCACCACCAAGTTCTTCGCCGCGCTGGTCCGGGTGCGCGGCTACGCCAGGATGCCGGTCGACCAGGCGGCCCAGGACGTCCAGCACAGCGCGGACGGGTACGCCTACGAGCAGTGGGTCGGGGTGGCCACGCTGCTGGCCGGCTACTTCACCGGCACCTCGCCGGCCGGGGTGTCGTGCTGGTACACGCCGGCCGGGAAACCCGACCTGGCCGGGGCGCTGAGGCAGCTGACCCAGACATTCGGGCCGGAGGGCAGGGACGATGTGCTGGTGAGGATCACCACGGACCGTTCGGGGAAAAAGAAAAAGGACGGAAGCGTGGCGGTCGTGCACGCGCAGCAGGACGGAGCCTGGACGGTGGCCGGCTGGCTGGTGACGCACGCCCAGCAGTACGGGATCAGCCAGGTCCGGTATGCCGGTTATGTGTGGAATGCGGGGCATGGCAGCACCGGCTGGCAGCGGGCCAGCGCGGCCGCCGGCCCGGCGCGCAGCACTATTGTCGCGGGCTAGGTTGGTGGCACCGAGTCGGCAGAAGCACCGCACCGGCCATACTGTGTTAGCAGCAGGGACAAGAACCACGAAGGAGTTCACCCGTGACCTACATCATCGCGCAGCCCTGCGTTGATGTGCTTGACAGAGCATGCATCGAGGAATGCCCCGTGGACTGCATCTACGAGGGCGACCGCATGCTGTATATCCACCCTGACGAGTGTGTGGACTGCGGCGCGTGCGAGCCCGTGTGCCCGGTCGAGGCGATCTACTACGAGGACGATGTGCCCGATCAGTGGAAGGAGTACTACAAGGTCAACGTCGATTTCTTCGCTGACCTCGGCTCCCCCGGCGGCGCCTCGAAGGCCGGCAAGATCGGCAAGGACCATCCGGTAGTGGCGGCGCTGCCCCCGCAAGCCGCGGAGGAATGAGCCCGGATACCCTCGCAGGCCGGCTGCCCGCGTTCACCTGGGACCGGATCGCGCCGCTCGGCGAGAAGGCCGGGCTGCATCCGGACGGCGCGGTGGACCTGTCCATGGGCACGCCGGTCGATCCCGTGCCTTCGGTGATCCGTGACGCGCTGGCTGCCGCGTCGGACGCGCCCGGGTACCCGGCGACGCGGGGGACCGCGGCGGTGCGGGCGGCGGCGGCCGGCTGGCTGGACCGTTCGCTTTCGGTGTCCGTGTCGCCGGACGACGTGCTGCCGGTCATCGGCACCAAGGAGTTCATCGCCTGGCTGCCCGTCATGCTCGGGCTCGGGCCGGGCGACGTGATGGTGTACCCGGAGCTGGCCTACCCCACCTACGACATCGGCGCGCGCCTGGCCGGCGCGTCCGCCGTCGCCTCGGACAGCCTGCTGGCCGCGGGCCCTTCGCGGGTCCGGCTGGTCTGGCTGAACTCGCCGTCGAACCCGACCGGGCGGGTACTGCCGGTTCCGCATCTGCGGAAGGTGGTCGAATGGGCGCGCGAACGCGGCGCGGTGGTGGCCTCCGACGAGTGCTACATCACGCTGGGCTGGGAAGCGCCGCCGGTCTCTGTGCTGCACCCTTCGGTGTCCGGGGGATCGCCTGCGGGCGTGCTGGCGGTGCACTCGCTGTCCAAGCGGTCGAACCTGGCCGGGTACCGGGCCGGTTTCGTCACCGGTGACCCCGCGCTGGTCGCGGAGCTGCTGGCCATCAGGAAACAGGCCGGGATGATCGTGCCGGCTCCGGTGCAGGCCGCGATGACGGCG
>Ga0116218_1000858_pt1 | contig 20434 bp, 17 predicted proteins | sample Sb_taG_2_FD_88966 | JGI IMG/M metagenome (GOLD analysis project Ga0116218, IMG submission 88966) | Peat soil microbial communities from Weissenstadt, Germany - Sb_50d_5_LS metaG | ecosystem: Environmental > Terrestrial > Soil > Wetlands > Peat | place: Germany: Weissenstadt | collected 2010-09-21 | reverse complement strand
CGGCGATTCAAGCAGCAATGGCCATCCAAAACGCGCTTCTTTTTGCCGAAGTGAAGGATAAAAATGCGGCTCTTGAGCGTGTAAATCATTTGAAGTCACAATTCCTTGCTACTGTTACCCATGAATTACGTACCCCATTGCACAGTATTATCAGCTATGGCGCGTTAATATTAGAGGGGTTTGTTGAAGGAGAACTCACGACTGAACAGGAAGAGCATATCCAGTTTATCGTGCGTCGAGCGGAAGATCTATCGCGCCTTGTAGATGATATGCTGGATCTCTCGAAAATCGAAGCTGATCGTCTGGAGGTCAAAGTTGAGCCACTTGCGCTAGAGCCAGGCTTGATGGAGGTTGTAAACCAGCTAAAGCCAATGGCAAGCAATAAGGGTCTGCAACTGACACTAGAAATGGAAGATTCGCTACCGTTTGTTCTGGCTGATAGCCAGCGTATACACCAGGTCATCATTAATATGGTCTCCAATGCCTTAAAGTTTACAGAGAAAGGCGGGGTAACTATTCAATGTGCGTTACTTGATCGTTACGATATGCTGCGTATCTCAGTCAATGATACTGGTATAGGTATTTCACCAGCGGCGCTTGATTATATTTTTGAAGCATTTCGCCAGGCAGATGGCAGTACAACGCGCCGATTTGGTGGGACAGGTCTGGGTTTAACGATTGCCCGAAAATTGGTCGAGTTGCAAGGAGGCGAAGTTTCTGTGGAAAGTGTCGTAGGACAGGGTTCGACCTTTTCGTTTACTTTACCTGTAGCCTCTACCGCCAGTGTACGAGTTTGAGAGTAGTGAGCTTCTTCATCTAGAATGTATTGTGGTTTATCCAGATGAAGATACAAGAAATTGAAAATGTGAATGATGAACACACCGATGCAGCCAGTCACAACACCTGGCACGCGCCAACCTACAATTCTGATTATTGAGAATGAAGTTTCGAACCGTCTATTGATTGAGCGGGTCCTATCCACTCGTGGTTACCGCTGTATTTCTGCTTCAAATGGGCAGGAAGCACTGAATATACTTGAAAGAGAATATGTAGACCTGATTCTAACAGATCTCTCAATGCCCGTGCTCGATGGTTACCGTACGACGCAGTTAATTCGTGAACGTCCCGCATTGGCAAATGTACCGATTGTAGCTGTAACTGCATACGCTTTAAATGATGAAAGCGAGGCAGCAATGCAAATTGGCTGCAATGAATATTTAACAAAGCCTTTTAAGCCGCGTCAATTATTAGAGGTAGTTGATAGATTACTGCCTCGCGAGTAAATGTATACATTTCTGCAAAATTGTAGCGCAATTTGCAAGAATTTGATATGATTGAAGACACTAAATGTGATCTCTGGCCGGTCATTCTGATTGCATGACCGGTCAATCTCTTTTGGGGAAGTATTGTTGAGAATTAACTGGGAGATTGTATGTTATGGATATTCGCTTGATAGAACAACGTGTAGAAGAAATGCAGTGCGATGCACTGGTGATAGGTGTGCCCTACAAAAAGGTAGGACAACAAAGTAAAGCGTTACTGCTGGCCGAAAAGGCGAAGGAAGTCGATAGTCTGTTGGGTGGTCTTCTCCAGACTATATATGACGATGGAGAGTTCAAAGCCGAATTGGGAGAGATGATTACACTACATCCCATGGGTAAATTGGCCGCGAGACGGATTGTTGTGATGGGTTTAGGGATTCAGGAGAAGATGAACACACACTCAATTCGCCGTGCCAGTGCTATAGCTTCTCGTCACCTGCAACAAACTGGAGCACACCAGATTGCTCTCGCACTTCACTCAGAGGAGTGGAATATCGATCTGAACAACAGCGTACGGGCAGAAGTAGAGGGGGCACTATTGGGTCTGTATACTTTTAAAAAGTATAAACAGGCGAATTCGAACGGAAATGGAGGGGGAATAACCAGAATCAATCTTGTAGCGATTAATGCAAAGGAAACTATGCCTGGTCTGGCTGTTGATCAGGGTATTGCCCTTGCTGAAGCTACGAATTATGCGCGAGATCTCGTGAATGAGCCGCCCAATGTATTAACCCCATCGGAACTTGCTAATCGAGCCTGCGCTATGGCAAAGCAATATGGACTTGAATGCCAGATACTGGATCGACCAGAGATGCAAGAAATGGGAATGGGTGGATTACTCGGCGTGTCACAAGGGAGTGCTGAACCACCTAAATTCATTATCCTGCGTTATCGCGGTGATCCTGAAAGTGAAAATCAGGGTATTGCTCTGGTTGGCAAGGGCATTACATTTGATACTGGTGGCATCTCTCTCAAGCATGCTGAAGGTATGCATCAGATGAAAGGCGATATGGCAGGAGCAGCGGCTGTAATTGGAGCAATGTATGCTATCGCCGTATTAAAACCGGCCATAAACGTCACGGCTCTAGTACCAACAACTGAGAATATGCCAGGTGGGACTGCCTATCGGCCTGGTGATATCTTGCGTATCATGAATGGAAAGACGATTGAGATCGTCAATACCGATGCCGAGGGAAGACTTGTGCTGGCTGATGCATTATCCTACGCTGTAAAAAATGGCTTAACTCCCATTATTGATGTAGCAACATTAACCGGTGGAATTGTCGTCGCGCTTGGCTCCGTGATGTCTGGAATGTTCTGTAACGATGGTGAACTCAGTGACGATATTATCGCAGCCGGGCAGATTGCGGGTGAGAAGTTCTGGCCCATGCCCCTGGATGACGAGTATAAAGAAGCTATTCAGAGTGATATTGCTGACATCAAGCAAACCGGCGGGAAATACGCTTCACCTGTGACAGCTGCCAAAATTCTTGAGCATTTCAAAGGCGATGCACAATGGGCTCACCTGGATATAGCAGGTACTGATTTTATAGATACGAAAAAGCCGTATCAGGAACATGGAGCTACAGGGGTGGCTGTACGTACACTGGCTGAATTTGTTCTCAGGAGAGCGCAATAATCGAAGGAGAAAGGTTAACAATGCTTGAACAGGAGACGATGATCCCCAGTTTTACAAACGGGGATGCAGGCATCACTGAATTGCTGGATTATATGCATGAAATTGAGGATCTCAAAGCTTTAGGTAGCCTGGCAGAGTGGGATCAAAATACTGAGATGCCAGAAGGGGCAGGGGAAGTGCGAGGCCACCAATCGGCAACACTACAGGGAGTGCTACATGAACGTTGGACAAATCAGCGGTTGGGTACCCTGCTCAATAGGTTGAACGAAGTCATCAATCGATCAGACTATACTGATGCGGATCGTGGATTGGTGCGTGAGGCTCAACGTAACTATGACCGCTCAACGAAGTTGCCGCGCAAACTGGTCGAGGAAATGGCTCGCGTACAGGCCGGTAGTTTTGAAGCGTGGAGACGTGCCAGGCAACATAACGATTTCGCCAGTTTTGCGCCCTGGCTTAGTCGCACAGTCGCTTTGCAGCGAGAAGTTGCGGATCATATCGGTTATGCTGAGTCTCGTTACGATGCGCTGCTGGATCTATTTGAACCGGGCATGACAGCCAGTACGTTAGATACACTGTTTGCTCCTGTACGCGAGGTAAGCACGACATTATTACGGCGTATTGAGGCAAGTGGCGTTATTGTTGATGACACCTGTTTACAAGGCGAGTTTTCAGAAGAGCAGCAGGTAGCATTATCCGAAGTCTTGCTGCGTGGTATGGGTTATGACTTCTCACATGGTGGCATCGCTGTTTCGCCGCATCCATTCACTACGAGCTTTGGCAGTCCGTTTGACGTGCGTCTCACTGTTCATCCCGACAAGCATTTCATCCAGTCGTCGGTGATGGCTGCAATTCACGAAGGTGGTCATGCCGTTTATGAACAGGGTAGCGCTTCTACGCTTGTGCGCACTCCTCTTGCGGGAGGCGCTTCAATGGGTGCGCATGAATCGCAATCACGCCTGTGGGAAAATGCCATAGGACGTTCAGAGGCTTATTGGCAGGGTCAATTTGCTGCTGTTCGACAGGCTTTTCTACAACACTTTACTGCAATTGAGGCTACCACATTCGCCCGCGCGCTGAACAGGGTGAAACCCAGTCTGATTCGTATCGAGGCTGATGAAGTGACTTATAACCTGCATATCATCGTACGGTATGAACTGGAGAAGGCGATGATCAATGGCGATCTTGCTATTGAGTCGCTTCCAGGGCAGTGGAACGCAAAATATCGCGAATACCTGGGCATCGAGCCAGGCAGCGATTCAGAGGGCGTGCTACAAGATATACACTGGTCATCTGGCTTTGGCTACTTTCCGAGTTACACTCTGGGTAATCTCTACAGCGCGCAAATTTACTCGGCGCTACGCCAGCAGTATTCGAATTTTGATGAACGGTTAGCAAGCGGCGATACCGCATTTATCCTCGAATGGCTGCGTAATAAGATGTATGTCTTTGGCGCAATCTATCAACCCGCGACCTTGATGGAGCGCGTAACTGGAGAGACACCTGATCCAGAGTTCTTCACACGTTACCTGACCAGCAAGTTTGAGGCAATTTATCAGTTGCACTAAGCTTGTGCCAGTTTTTAAATGTTGGGGCTCATTTCATTGCCATTGATTCCACCATATTCGTTCAGGAGTACTGCAAAGGTTGACAAGCATGCAGATGGAGTGGAACGCATAGGCCTGTCATTCTGAGCGTCAGCGAAGAATCTCACGCGTTGGACAATGAGATTCTTCGCTGACGCTCAGAATGACAGTAGGGTGCTCTCTATTCCAGTCGAATGCTGACCAACAATGATTTGTGTCTCTTAACCCAATATTGCTGTACTAATACGAAATCGTCATGTGTGCAATAATCATGCACGTATCATTGATTCATCCTCTTGACGAGCCTCAACCAGTAAACTAGAATAACAACATCCTCAACAAGGAACGCATGCAGGAGAGAAGAAGGTATGAGCACACCATCTCAGCCGCAACATCGTATCTTTATCAGCCATAGCCATATCGATAACGAGTTCGGCTCCAGGCTAGCCCAGGATCTGCGCAAGGTACTCGAAGATGAGAGCGCTGTCTGGTACGATGTGCTGGGTGGACTCCATGGAGGCGATAACTGGTGGGAGAAGATTGTAGAGGAGTTGACTACCCGCAAAGTATTTATCGTCGTGCTTTCGCCTGAAGCTGTGGTCTCTCCATGGGTAAAAGACGAGATCAACCTGGCCTGGAGTCAGAAAAACTCAAAGGAAGGAAAGCGCATCATTCCATTGCTATATCGTGAGTGTACCGTACGTCCCGATCTCAAAACCCTCCAGGTCATCTCCTTTCTCAGTCCAACGACCTACGAAACTGCATTCAGAGAAGTGCTTTTGACGCTTGGATTATCTACGCAAGGAGAAGGGAAGCCAGAACGCATTGCTCCTCAACCAGTAGATACGGGAACGGTACTGCTACAACAGATGGAAGTATCCATTGCCGCTCAAGATTGGCCTGATGTGCTTCGCAAAGCCGATTATATCATCAAGCGCTTGCCAGAGAGAGCGACCGCAACTGTGTATCGCATGCAGGGATTGGCATTCTTAGAGGATGGAGAAGTTCAGCAGGGGCAGGAGGCATTGGAGACCGCCCTTGCCTTAGTGAATGATCGACAGCTTCGGCTCACCCTGCTCGGCGATTATACGACCGTGCTTGCCAGCCAGAACCAATGGGCAAAAGTGCTCAAACAAGCCAGAGAAGCACTACGTCTGGTTGCTAACGACCCTGGTTGGTTAGCAACGCAAGAGCAAGCACAAAGCCAACTTGCGAAAGTATCTCCAGTTCAGTCAAAACCTCAACCTCTGGTACAAACCAGGAACAAAGAAATGTCCTCTGTTCCACAGAAGACCAAAGAGCAGTGGCTTGAGGAGGGAAATAATCATTTCAATGCTAAGGAGTACGAGAAAGCGCAAGATGACTATAATCGAGCTTTAGAACTCAATTCGCAATATGCTACGGCTTATCACAACCGAGGCCTCACGTACAATGACCTTAAGGAGTACGAGAAGGCGCAAGCCGACTACGACCGAGCTCTTCAACTCAATCCGCGGAATGCCGATGCCTACAACAAACGAGGTGTCGCTTACTATTATCTCAAGGAGTACGAGAAATCGCTAGCCGACTATGACCGAGCCATCGAACTCGATCCAAATTACACTCTAGCGAAAGAGAATAGAGAATTGACTTATCGCATGCTTCATGAAAAAAGTTGAAGTGAACAACATGCATGTCAATACTGACTTACTCCTGACCTATGCTATAATACTGCTATGAAGATTCACTTGCGTTATTTTGCATCGTTTCGTGAAATTGTTGAGCAAAATGAGGAAATGTTGACAATAGACGATGGCGCTAGCGTTGCCGATGTTCGCGCATTACTCCTCGTCCGTTATCCTCGCCTGCAACCTGTCATGGAACGATCTGCCTGTGCCGTAAATCATGGCTATGTACCCAGAGAAGCAACGCTCCACGAGGGCGATGAGGTCGTTTTTATCCCTCCTTTAGGTGGTGGGACACACTAGAAGGTCAGGTACGTCTATTTTGGAGCCATTCATTCAGATTACTGGAGAGCCGCTTGATCGCAATGCTCTTATTGCCTCCGTTACAAATCCTGGTGCGGGAGGCATTGTTGTCTTTGAAGGTGTGGTACGTGACAATGCACGGGGTAAGCAGGTCCGCTACCTGGAATATGATGTGTATCCAGAGATGGCAATACAACAAATTCGCGAAATTATCGCCGAAGCTGAAAGACGTTGGAACGTTGATCGTGTTGCGGTCGCACATCGCATTGGACGACTTGAGATTGGGGAGGCAAGTGTTATTATTGCCGTAGCTACTCCACACCGGGCAGAAGCTTTCGAAGCCTGTCGCTATATCATTGATACACTCAAAACGACAGTGCCTATCTGGAAGAAAGAAGTAGCTATGAATGGAGAGGAGTGGGTAGAAGGCTGAGATTGTACACTCTGATTTACTCTGTTTGAAAGCAACAGAGCAGTATGGAGGGTTACACTCTAGATTTTTTTATGGTACAGTTGTAAGTAGTCATAGTTATTCCCGGAGAAAAGTATCTTTGCATCTGAAGGTTTCCATGGGTTTTCTCCAGGAGGTCATTGATGAACTTATTTGAGAAACATTCTCAACTCAACCAACTCTTCACTCAAAGCCCCGTTAACGCTGCCTATCTGGCCGGGTCACTTTCAACTCGCACTTCGTTCGGACATCTCTCGGATGTCGATATCGCCATTTTGTTGATGGAGCAGATCAAGTCCGATCAATTCCTTGATTACCAGCTCTACTTTTTTAGCGAGCTTGCAAAGAGGTTGGAGTCCGATAGCATTGACGTGGTCATTCTGAATCAGGCATCTCTTCTGCTCAAACTACAGGTCATTAAGTATGGACAGATTCTCTTCAGCCGGGACGAGAAATTGCGTGTCTCCTTTGAGACAAAGGCAATTATGGACTACCTGGACTTCAAAAAATTTGATGAAATACAGAACCAGGCCTTAAGCCGTCGTCTTTACGGGCAGGCGCTAGCAGTGGACAAAGAGTTGGTGCAACGCCACCTGAAGCAATTGCGTGAGGCGGTATATATATTAAAAGACCTCGGCAAAACCAAACAAGAAGAGTTCACAACAGACTATCGCGTCTATGGACTTGCTGAACGATACCTTCAGATTGCTATTGAGTCTTGCCTGCAAGTCTGTGGGATCCTTGTGGCCTCACTCGGATTGCGCCGGCCTGAGGGCTATCACGAACTTCTGAGTGTAGTAGCTACTCAGCAGATCATTCCAAATTCACTGGCTTACCGACTGGAGATACTGACGAACCTGCGCGATACGCTGGTTCATGACTCAAGCACGCTGAACCACGATCTTCTCTACGATTATATCCAACAGCGCGTAGATGATTTCGAAGTGTTTGCTAATGCTGTTGAAGAAAAGCAGCTGATGCAATAGAATCGTCCAGGCAAATTTCTTGCCTGGACGATTCTATTGCATGGTTATTCCCTGACTGAGCGAAGAGTGTTCGCCTGTTGCATGGCCGCTTCTGATTCTTCTGGTTGACCTATTTCCTCGTATATTTGTGAAAGTGTTTCGTAGGCAAGGATCATGGAAGGATCCATTGCAATGGCTTGTTGTGCCATTTCGAGAGCTTCGTCATAACGCTTCACTTCACGAAGCGTATCAGCGAGATCATTGTAGTAATCGGCGTTTAGTGGGTCACTATCAATGGCATTCTGGTAATTTTCAATAGCTTCTTCATGCCGACCGAGCGCGTCATATGCGGTTGCAAGCTGGTAGTAGCCTTCTGGATCGTCTTCGAATTTTTCAAGTAATGTCTGGCTTGTTTGAATCGCGTCATCGAAACGATCCATACTATTATAGGTGTCAGCAAGCCCGGCATAGGCTGCTGCAAGATCGTCGGGGTCAAGGTTGCTTTCAGCATCGATCAATGCCTGATAGCTGTTTATAGCATCATCATAGCGTTCGGCTTCTAAATATGCTTCTGCAAGGCTAAAGAGAGCGGTATAGCGAGTTGGATTAAGCTGAACGGACTGTTCATAAGCCTGAATGGCTTCTTCTCTATTGCCTTCTAAGGAACGCCACGAGCCAAGATGTTCCCAGGCATCGGCGTCTTCAGGTGAAAGCGTGACGATGCGTGCATACGTTTCCGCTGCCTGGCCCGGGTCACCGATTGACTGGTAAACCGAGGCCATTGTGTCGTAGACTGCACGCTCTTCAGGATCGAGTCCCAGCATCTGGTTAGCTACAGAAAGAGCCTGATCAAAGCGCCTCATATCGAGATAAAGGCTGACGAGTTCAGCATAGCGTGAAATATCACCTGGATCTTCATCAACCAGTTTCTCTTGAACCGCAATGCGGCGAATCTGCTCATTTACAAGTTCACGTACATCGCGTAAGTTAGCTGCCGCAGAAGCATTTTCGGGATTGAGAATAAGTGCTTGCCGGTAGGCTTGAATAGCATCCTCGTACAGGTTTTGAACGCGGTAAGCATCTCCAACACTGAGATAAAGCTCGTCGTTGTCGGGATCAAACTCAAGAGCTTGCTGATAGGCCTCAAGGGCTTCTTCGTGCAGTCCAAGCTCGCTACTAAGATTTCCAAGGTTCAAATAAGCTTCAATCAGTTGCGGATCGAGGTCGATAGCTCTGCGATAGCCAGCAATAGCGACCTCAGCATCATCGAGAAGTTGTTTGGCTAAGGCCAGGTTATAACGCGCACGGGCATCATTGGGATTTGCGTCAACAGCATGCTGGAAAGCCTCTGCTGCAGCCTCATAATTTCCTTCTTGCGCGGCTGCATTGCCCTGGTCGGTCCACCTTTGCTCATCAAGGTTGATGTTCTGCACACCGGTACTGTTCTGGTAACTGCTGTCACTATGTACAGTATCTTGCTGTTCGTCCATAGTATGTATTTTGTTTCTCCTCTGTTGTGTAGCTTCGAACGTTCAAGCGTGTGGATGAAATAAGAATCTTTTAAAATTCCTTGACTAGTATAACACGTTCGGGGTGCTGCTTCTAGTATGGTGACCATATAGGCCACGCTTACTGATTAAGCGGAAAAATACGGACGCCTGACATCTCAAACAGAAGTGAGATATCAGGCGTCACTGGTTCGTTGTGAGAGAATTTATTGTTTTGGTAGGATCTCAGGCAGTCTTAACACCATTATCGGCAAGAACCTTATCGATTTCGTTTTTCAGTCGTGTTGGGTGGGGTCCAATTAAGCGACCAATCTCACGACCCTCGTTGAAGATAATGAGAGTCGGAATAGCCTGAATATGGAACTGGTAAGGAACGTGCTGATGCTCGTCAGTATCCAGTTTAGCAAAATTGAGTTTCCCCTCGTATTCATTGCTCAATTTCTCGAATACAGGTGCAATAGCACGACAGGGGCCACACCATGCAGCCCAGAAGTCGACGATAACAGGTTTGTCAGATTTGAGTACCTTTGCCTCGAAATCCTGGTCACTCACATACATGAGGTTTTTTTGCGTGTCCATTAAATTACTTGCTCACTTTCCTGGTAGTGTAGTTGTATGATGTTGAGATACTTTGACTTTTTTACTGAATCTCTAACGTAGAGAACAAGAGCATTACAGTAGTTATTCCACATTCATAATTATACGAGATGAGAGGTTTCACGTCTAGAGCAGTAAGATCATCAAGCGAAATGGGGAAGTCCGGGCTTCTCCATTTCGCTTGATGATCTTACACTTCTGTTACTACTGAGAATGGGGTAGATTAGCTTCTACGACCACCACCGCCTTGAACTATAGACAGTATTCTGAGAATGAATAAGAACAGATTCAAAAGGGTAATAAAGAGCGAGACTGTCAAGCCTATGGCATTGGGCATCGTATCCGCCAGATATTTGGCTTGCTGCACATAATACAGAACATAAGCTGAGAAAATGCCGACACCCAGAATTGAGATTAGCAGCGAAAAAATGGTGCTTTGGAAGAAAATGCCTATCAACATGGCTACAATCAGCAGAATGACACCCATGAAGAGGATTCCACCTAACCGGTTAAAGTTGCGTTTTGTTATCCAGGCATATACTGCAAGCGCCAGTGAAGTAACCGCTGTAAGAAAAAATGCTTCGGCCAGAATGATACCCGCGCCAGCTCCCAGGTATAAAGCTATGAGCGGGGATAACGATATTCCCTCTAAAAGAGTGAAGAGGAAGAGCAGGAATAGATTTAATCCACGTGTATTGATGTTAAAATTTAGAATGAAAAGGACGACAAAACCGCCAATAGCGACAACCCAGTAGCCTCCCCCATAATTGAGGTGTAACACAAACATACCAATAAGCGTTCCGATGAACGCAAAAAGAAATGAAGTGGAAAGTAGGCCCATAACTTTACTGATCAGGCTACCCTCCTGAACACCTTCCTGACCATAGGGTAAAGTTTGGTAGCGGTAGCCAGAGGCGCCAAACATGCCGCGATTTCTCATAGGAAAACCACTATTAGGATTATACATAATGCATACCTCGAATGAAAACTAGTAAACGTGTTTACATAGATATTACGTAGAGCATATGGTAACGGTTGTATTTTAAACTCATGTTACCACAAAAAAGAAGCTCTATTATTTTTTTCGTCGATTGTCTTTGGGTGGTTCGTTGGGAGGCTCATCATTAGAATGCATTGTTAACGAAGCCTCAACAATATTGGTAATATCGCAACGTGGGTGGTTATTGTCAGCATGCCAGTAAAGTGAACTCCCAGGCGGCTTGCGCATCAGACCACCGCAGCGCGGACAGCGAGGTGTTTCAATGTTACTCTGACCCTGTGTCATGCAGCGTTCTCCTTATGAAGATATAGCAGCATCTTATGTGGCTGTTTGTGTCATAGATGGTCAACAATTTTCTGTTGGTGTTCAGCCTACCAGGGACAGTCATACGAGACAGCACATTAGAAGAAATTGGCATGAAGATTGTTGAAAGGCATCACATGACACTCCATACACCACAGATTTCACAAAAAGCGACACCGACTTCACCAAATGTTTTACTACGGGTATTCCATCGATCATAGGCAATGGCAATAGAGCCACAATTCCAGCAACGAGCGCGCCCACCGGCTTTGCTTTCTTCAGACAGGTTTTGTAGTAACTTGCTGCGTGCCTCGTCTGATCCAGTATAGCCAGGATTATAAGCCAGGTGAAGTAAATTCCCCAGCGGCAAGGAGATTTCGTGAGTTGGAGCTTGAATAGATCCTGAGGCCGCAAGCGGCGTTGGCGTCGCCTGCGGAGGTGGCTGAGGTGGTCGGCGGAATAATTCACCTCGAGCTGTACGTCTACCCCCCTCAATATTAGGTGCGTGATCTTGCCTATCGTTACGGTCTCCGTTAGATCCAGCTTGATGCTGAGTTTGAGAGCTAGTTGGCGATGCTTGCGTGTTTCCAGCTTGCTCATTCAAGGGTGCATCTGCACGTTCCCCATCCAAATGTGTGATGGGAGCTTGCTCCGTAGCCAGCGTCTCCTGAATATTCTCAGGCTGATCTGAACTATGGTTGTTATCTTCGGGCTGATCGGGTGGATTCGCGCGCTTGCGTCGTGTAATTGGCATAGGAGCTTGCTCCCTCAGAAATTGTGAATTCTCTAGCTGCAATTGCATTATATCACAGCATAGAGAGAGATTGTACGAAATTAACCTGAACAAACTAGTAAACTGGTTGATGTTTCCCACAGGAAACATGAAAGTTCGACTGGCTAACTATTGAAAAAGTCAGCATTGATTTTAGTAAATTGCTTCCATTCATCAGGAACGGCTGACTCTTCAAAGATCGCTGTAACCGGGCAGGCAGGCTCACACGCGCCACAGTCAATACATTCGTCAGGATTTATGTACAGCATTTCAGCCTCTTCAAAACCAGCCTCACCAGTTGTAGGATGAATGCAATCAACGGGGCAAACATCTACACAGGATGCATCCTTAACACCAATACAAGGCTGTGTAATAACATACGTCATATTTCAAATATCCTCCTCTTGGTCCGCTGTGTAATGGCATCATTATGTGGCGGATAAGCTATGTCTTATTGGCAATATGTATTTTAGCCAGGTTCAGTATAGTGGGTTGCAAGGGCAATGTCAATTCTTTTGTAGGCCCTGGTACATGTTTACAGCACTTACCACGACTTGCTTCTTCTTCTTATTGGATATTAAATTTTGGATGAGTTTAGCATATATAATATGATATCAAGACGAAGGACGAATCAGAACAGGCGCCGAACGTGCATCTACACACCATGCGTTTCACGAAGTCTCTGATAGGGTGAAAGTGTAATTATTGTCTGACAATATGAAGTTGTGAGAATGCGACCTCGGTATTTCGTTCTTCGACCGCAAGACCTAGTTCACCGGAAAGAAGGACACCGTTAGAGTGATCGGTAATTGTTTTCCCTATAGGCTTGCCATTAAGATAGAAATTGAATGAATTACCTTTTGCCACTACTTTGATGACGTTAGTCTGGCTTAAGTTGGAAGAGGCTAAAAACCCATTCTCCAATGGATTCCACACCGGTTTTTGCTTAGACTGTCCATCGTAATAATAGAATTCGTACAGACCGCCGTTACAGCATGTGTCTATTTCAAAGAAATAGTAATTATTTTGATTTGTTGACGAACGGAAAATAATGCCATAAAAATCTCCACTATCGAATGAGCCATGCACCTCAGTCGTTGTAATTGTAAGGCTAAAATTAGCAAATATATTGTTCGCTGAGCTATAAAAGGCCGTAGCAATATCAGGTGATTTGTTATTAATGTGGTATTGTCCATACTTATAGTAGTAGATAACGTTATCAACAGGCCATGCATCGCTATCTTTAAGATAATCGATTTGAGAACTGGAGTGAGTGGATTGTGCCACATGATTTGTATTTGTTAATTTATTTACGAAGTAAACGCTGAAGGTCGAACCAATGATCACGGCAAGGAGTAAAAGCAACGGCAAAGCGATTCGCCAGGCTTTGTTGGAGCTTTTCCAGTTAGGCTTGCCTTGAGCGGTGGGTTTAAAAGGGGCTTTAGCTTTTTTTTGTCCATTGCTGGAGGCCATTGCTTTTATTTTAGCTTCGCTATCAGTGAGCACATAGTTGTCGATATTGGCTACCGCTTCAACGAAAGCTGCGCTAAACATTCCGGCTGTCTGGTAGCGATCCTCTGGCCATTTCGCGAGTGCTTTAGCAACAACTCGATCGATCTGTGGGGTGATATCGGATCGAAACGTACTAAGCGGAGGGGGAGTATCATGCACATGCATGAGGGCCATAGTAATAGAAGAATCCGCCTGGAATGGTGGTCTACCAGTTAGTAGAAAGAACAGGGTCACGGCAAGGGAGTAAACATCTGAACGGCCATCAAGGGGTTCACCAAGAGCTTGCTCAGGAGATATATAGTCAGGTGTGCCCATTAATGTTTCTGACGATTTCATTGATGGTTCTGCACTTTGGCCATCGGGTCGGATGAGCTGCACAATGCCAAAATCAGAGAGTACTACCTGGTCATTGCTATCAAGAAGGATATTGGCTGGTTTGACATCGCAATGCACGCGTCCATTTTCATGAGCGTAATCCAAGGCAGAGGCGATTTGTTCGAGAAAGTATTGAGCCTGACTTAATGGCAGAGGGCCATTTCTGGTGACGTATTCAGACAGGGTACCTCCGGACATATAGGGCATTACAATATAGGGTAAGCCATTATATTGGCCGTAGGAATAAATAGAGAGAATGTTTGGGTGGTCAAGCTCGCTGGTAGCTTCAGCTTCACGTAGAAAGCGCTGGTAAAAATTCTTCTGAGCCTGTTTGTCCATAGTTGAGCGTGGCAGAAAAACTTTGACTGCAACTTTCTCGGAAGTTAACTTATTTTGAGCAAGGAATACAGCACTAGAGCCTCCGTAACCCAATGGCTTTTCGAGGATGTATGAGCCTATTACCTGGCCGATCAGATTTTGGCCTCTGGTTGTGGACATAACAAGGCTCCTCCTGGTATCAGAATCATGCCAATGTGACACCCAGGGTACAACGGAATAGTGTTGTAAAATAAGAACTATTGAAATTTTATCAAGAACCTGGGTTACGTGTCAATATTTGATAGATGTGTTTTCTGGCCACATTATAGACGTCTAATACTTCTTATGTAGGGTAAAGTCTCAGACACTCCACATTACTTCAGGTGGAGTGTCCTTGTGAACTTTGATATTGAAAAAGCCTGCACACCAGGTTTACTAGATAGTAAATTTGCCATCACGCATGATGGTAAAGCCATCTACTTCGATAGTGCAGCAACTTGGGATGACATCAACGTGAATTTTGGCATTCCAATCGGCGCCTGTAAATTCGGGATAAGGATTGCCAAAGGCTACGTGTAAACCGGGCATCTTTTCGTCTTGCAACAAGTTACCGGATAGTTTTGTAAGGCTTGTGAGTGTACCAATAGCGAATTCTCCAGCTCGGTTACCATCAGGAGTTGAGAAAAAGTAATCTTTCACTTCATTTGCCAGTGCTGCATCTTCGCAACTTACTCCAGTAATATACCCCTTTTTAACTGTGATACGAATAGGATGTTCCAGCACGCCATATTTCTCTGAGAAAAAGTCTCCCAACACGTCGCAGACTAGAATGCCATCTACAGTTGCCGGAGCAGTAAAGACTTCACCTTCGGGTAGATTGCCCCATTTGCCCTGCACATCATAACGTCCATGGCAGGGAATCCATTTCCAATCTTTGTGGAAAGTGGCTGTCACATCGCTGCCTTTGACTGAGGTGACATGAATAGTTTCAGCATTGCGTACAAGATCGTATACCTGGTTCGTCAGACTGAAGACCTCATCGTAATCCGCGCACATACCCTCGACCATAACTTCCTCATCAATACCAATCATATGCCCATGGCGAACATGAAGTTCTTGTACGAGGAATGGAAGGAGTGGGAGACGGAATCTAATTTCGCCTGGTTTGGCGGTTGCAATATAGAAACTGACCGTTGGCCTGGTTTGAAGCAGGTCATTGCGTAGTTCGTCGGGAAATGCAGTAAGAGGGCGCGTGCCATAATGCTCAAGGAAGCGTATGGTCACGTCGGCATGACGACCCAGCACAGCTATAGCAACACGTCGGGCGATATTTTCACGCTCATAGTCAGTAATAATGAAAACCCGGTCTTGTGAGGTTACGCCCATACAGCTAACGGCATTTTCAGCGCCATACTGGAGGCGCTCTTCAAAAGACATCTTAGATATATCCAGCTTCTCTGAGCTGGAAACAACACTACTTATTTTGCCAGACATTGTCGTTCTCCTTACAGTTTATTAAAAGATAATTTCGGCAGTAGATGTTCGTAGTTTGTTGGGCTGGAGCATTTTCATTGTGCTTACCTCTACCACATCGAGCGCCATAGACATAAACTTTAACGTGTTTCATAAGTTTTTTGTAACTGAATAGTACAGCAATATAGACGTTGTCACACACACTTTTTTGAAGAATACTTACCTAAAGCTTTTTAAGTGTGGAGCGTAGTGCCTGCTTGGATGGGCTTGCAATTATCCCTTGGCTCTATGCAGAAAATACCCTGTAGGTTACACTTTGCTTACATCTACTAGTAATACGGTAATTTGTAAGGAGAAGTTACGCATGGCAACACAAAGTACAACTGGATTATATCGTTCGATACATGCACAGCCGCAGTTAGTGCGAGAATTGCTGGCTGATTGGGATGGTCCTTCGAAGGCCGCGGAGAAGTTGGCCGAGACGGGTCGTATATTTATCTCAGGTATCGGGACCAGCTTTCATGCTGCGACAGTCGGTGAATATCTTTTACGTTTTGTAGGATCTGACGCCTGGGCAGTACGTTCGTTTGAATTTGTGCATTACCCAAGGCCGTTGAGGCCTGAAGATGGGGTGATAGTTGTTAGCCATCGTGGCAGCAAATTGCATGGTATCGGGGCGCTGCAACGGGCTGTAGAAAGCGGTGTAGTTACAGTGGGGGTAACGGGCAAGAACTCAACAATGCAGGGAGCGGATGTCATTATTGAGACTGTAGAACAAGATCCTTCTTCTACCCACTCTATTAGCTATGTTGGAGCGTTGGTACGTCTAAGCCAGGTGGCCGTGAGATTGGGCGAGCTTACGGAAAACGAAAGTCAAGCGCAACGGTTGAAGCGAGGATTGATACAATTGCCAGCCTTGATGGAAGATATCCTTTCGAGGGAGAATGAGGTACGAGAAATTGCTCAGGAAGCTGCTGAGCAGTCTCGCAGGATTTACTTTGTCGGGGCCGGGCCAAATGCTGTCACCGCGCCAGAGGGAGCACTCAAGGCAAAGGAAGCCGCCTATGTGACAGCAGAGGGCTTTGAACTGGAGCAGGCGATTCACGGTCCACAGGTGGCTTTCGAGGTTGATGATCTACTCATTCCAATTAGCGTCAATGGGCCTGCCCAGCCACGCATAGCAGATTTTTTGCTGGCGTTAAGTGAGATCAAGTCCCGTGTCTGGCTTATCGGCGAAGCACCTACCCCGGAGACGACTGATTTGTTTAGTCAAAAAGGTTGGTCGAGGTTTGCGATTTGTGATGGGGTAGATCTTGCAGAAGAGTTGACACCGATGCTCACTGTGTTGCCTGTGCAACTACTGGCTGATTTCCTTGCGACTGCTCGCGGAACGAATGCCGATAGCTTCCGCAAAGATCAGGAGGCATACGATAGAGCTGGTTCACGTTTCCAGATCTAGAGGAGTTTGTAACGTTTGCATCAGTTGCATCAGTTGTAACAGGTATTTTTGGGGGACCAGGTGAATTGTTAGATTTGTAGGTTGGAATGCAATGGTCAGTCGAGAGCCACCCAGGCCCGTCCCCAGTGGGCGGGGATAAACCCCGCCCCTACGGTGAAAGCGCCTCTGAAGGCGCGGGAGGGTATTGAGTTTAATTAGGGGATTTTTTGGGTGAATCCGTTGTGTTTGCATCAGTTGTAACAGTTGCATCAGATGCAAAACGTTTTCTAAAGGCTTCATTCTCAAGTTCTCGGGCTTTTATTCTCTCCTCTATTCTTTTTTTGCTCTCAGCGTAATGTTCAAGTGTAGTATACATTCCTCGAGATGGGTGAGCAATTAACCCTGCTTCATGCATGCGACTTAAAGTCATGCGTAATGTCTTATAGTTTAGCCCGGTTTTTTCTGCAATTTCTTTCAATTCGAGATTTCTCGGCGAGCTTTGTAATGCATTGATGATTTCCTGGCGAGGGAATGATAAATTTATACCTGGGCCGAAGAGAGTTGATACATCAAGATTTATTTCCCCATGCCATTGAATGTGTGGCGCGATACTTTCTATTGGCACTACTTGATAGGAGAGATTTTTTGGTGGCTCGGCGAGGTTGCTTTTCGTGACAGCACGCACGCGTTTTTTCTCGTCTGCAGGGACATAAAAGATAGTCAGACAGGTACGAGCAGCGGCAATAATACCGATAGTGCCAGCCCCACGGTAGAGTAGATTGTCTGAAGACCCTTTTTTGAGATGGCGTACTACCAGGAAAGCGCAGTTCGTACGTTCAGCTAAAAGTGCCAGAGGAGTGAATATTTCTCTTATGCCTTGATCGCGAGATGAGTCGATGTTATGGCCGAGAACAGCCGTAAGAGGGTCTAAAACGACGAGGATGGCTTTCGTTTGTATGATAGTTTGCTCCAAATCGAACAAATTCTTTGCAAGAGAGAAAGGCTTCTTGTAGAGCTTCAATTTTTTTACATCAGTGACATCAAGGCTTTCAACAGTGTTGAGAAGATGTATCCGCGATAAATCACCTCCCGCCGCTGCCACACGCGGCTTAATGGTATCTGCTGCACCATCCTCTGGAGCTATCAATATGACGTTCCCTATTTTACCTGTACTGTCGCCAGGCATTGGTCGACCAGTTGATACATGGGCGGCAATATCAATTGCAAGCAGTGATTTTCCCATACCAGGATCGCCTTCAAGTAGAGTGATTTTTCCCTGTGGAATGCGGTTCTCCCAGAGCCAGATTATGTGTTGAGTTTCGATCTCAGAGAGTGGTGGTGTGTGTGTGTGGGGAACAGTGTAAGGGTTCGATGTGTTGCTTGATTGGGAGGACGGTGTGGGACGATAAAATAATAGCATAAATTCCTTTCTTGTCTCCGGAAAGAGACTTTTTAGAATGGAAGCGAACAGAACAGGTGTTCACTCCTACTAACAGTATAGCGTACTTTATGAAATGGTAGAGATTGATGGTGTGTGAGGCTAGTGGATATAGCAAGAATAGGCCATATTGGAGTGAGGAAGCGGTTTTAGTATCATAAAAGGATATACTCTGACAATATTTGAAACTTTGATTTGTGAGACGTGTTTTTGAAAATATTGCTAAGTAGATTGAAGGTATCTTTTACTGTATTGCTGGGAGTATTAAGAAATGAACGTTTTTCAAGACACTATGGTTCAGATAAGCGGCCGTTTGCTGAGAATGAGAAAACCGCCTTTGCAGCTCTTTTTCTCTCATTAGAAGCACGAGAGATTGCTCTTGCCGAAGAGAACCACGCTGCTTTGGATATATGCTTCTGGAAGGGGTTCCCGAACATGTGCTATACTGTTCGGGAACCCCTGTTCGGTTGAAGAGAGCAATAAAGGAAGTGAGCGATGGCTCTCATCTCTCTGATCATCCAAGATGGCATCCTCACCAACCTGCGGGACGAGTCTCCCATACAGATCGTGGTGGACTCCTCGGACTGGTATGCCTGGCTCCAGAGCGCCTCGACCTTCACCTTTCGCAGTGAGGAGGGCTTCTTCACCGCGCGCAAAGAGCGTGCCGGCAACCGGCGCGGGAGCGCGTACTGGCGTGCCTATCGGAAGCGCGATGGCAAGCTGCACCGGGTCTATCTGGGCCAATCGGAAGAACTGACGCTCGAACGGCTGCAGTCGGTGGCAGCGGTGCTGGCGATCAAGGGAAAGGGGGAGAACTCGCTCGACGTGCCTGGTCTGGAAGGAAAAACGGGACCGTCGTCTGAGGCTTCCAGATCGAGTACTCATCGGCGACGAGCCACAGAAGTTCCTTCGCAACACAAAGCGGCTCGCTCGCAACCCTGGCTTGCCAGCCTCCCGGTACCCTTTGCCGCCTTGATCGGACGCGAACAGGAGGTGCGTGTGATCCGTGAGCTGTTCTCGCATCAAGAGATACGCCTGCTCACCATCACCGGCACAGGCGGTGTGGGCAAAACGCGTCTCGCCCTGGAGGGCGCGCACCACGTGCGCGCCGACTTTGCCGATGGTGTCTGCTTTGTGCCACTGGCCCCGGTCAGCGACCCCGCCCGCGTCATGTCGGCCATTGCCCAGGCACTCGGTCTGTGGGAAGTTGCAGCACTTCCCTCTGAGGAACAGGTGCAGGCCGCGCTACGCGATCGGCACCTACTGCTGCTGCTCGATAATTTCGAGCAGGTCATCACCGTTGCTCCCCAACTAGCACGCCTGCTCGTTTCCTGTCCTCGCCTGCGCCTGCTCGTCACCAGCCGGGCCGCTCTCCACCTCTCTGGAGAGTACGAGTTTCCGATTTCCCCGCTCGAGGTGCCCGATCTCACACACCTTCCAGAACTTGAGATGCTCTCACAGCAGGCATCGGTGCGTCTCTTTATTCTGCGCACGCAGGCCATCCAGCCTGCCTTTCACGTGACCCCTGCCAATTCCCGTGCCATCGCTGAGATCTGCGTGCAGTTGGACGGCCTGCCGCTGGCTATCGAACTTGCCGCTGCTCGCAGCAAGCTCTTGCCGCCCCAAGCGCTGCTTAATCGGCTCTCCCATCGGCTGGAGCTCTTGACGGGGGGAGCACATGATCTACCTGCCCGCCAGCAGACGCTGCGCAACACCTTTCAGTGGAGCTATGACCTGCTTACGGCAGAGGAGCAGCGCCTCTTTCGCTGG
>Ga0116218_1000856_pt1 | contig 20461 bp, 13 predicted proteins | sample Sb_taG_2_FD_88966 | JGI IMG/M metagenome (GOLD analysis project Ga0116218, IMG submission 88966) | Peat soil microbial communities from Weissenstadt, Germany - Sb_50d_5_LS metaG | ecosystem: Environmental > Terrestrial > Soil > Wetlands > Peat | place: Germany: Weissenstadt | collected 2010-09-21 | reverse complement strand
GGAAGAATCACCGGAAGAACCCGGGAAGCCTAAGAATCCCGGGAATTCCGAGACGCAGGAATAAAGCGAGGCTATGTCGGATCCGAATCAAATTCGCATTAACGAGCTGGCACGCGAGTTGGAGATCAAGGCGAAAGTCCTGATCGACTATCTCCCCGAGATCGGCGTGACCGAGAAGAAGACGCACTCGAGTTCTCTCGATCTCGATCACGCGGAGCTAGTCCGCAAGCATTTCCAGTCGGTAGCGGAAGCCGAAGCTGCCGCCGAAGCCGAGAAGCAAGCCAAGGCGAGCGCCGCGAAAGCGCGTCCCGCCGCGAAGCCCGCGGCCGCGCCGCCAGCGCCTGCAGCTCGCCCAGCTGCTCCTACCGCCGCCCCAGTTGCACCCGTCGCCGCGAAGCCCGCGGCTGCACCGCCGGCCGCCGTAGCGCCGACAGGACCGCGCCCGCCGCTGCCAGCACGTCCGCCAATTTCAGCTCCAGCAACGCCCGGCCCCGCGGCTCCTCGTCCAGCCGCGCCTGCCGCGGCGGCTCCCATCGCGGCGAAACCCGCCGCCGCACCGCCGGTTGCCCCTGCCGCGCGCCCACCAGCTACGATTCCGTCAAAGACTCCTATCGGCACGCGCCCCGCAGCCGCAGGCTCATCCGCGCCCGCAACAATCGCAGCCAAGCCCGCCGCTCCTCCGAAGCCCGTTCTCGGCCCGATGCCCAAGCTGCCGCAGCGACCAATGATCCAAGCTCCGCCCAGCGCGCAAAGAGAATCCCCCTCAGGCCTGCGCCCAGCAGCAGCCGGACGTCCCGGCACGGCCCAAGGCGAACGCCCCGGCGGCGCATCTCGCTTTCCAGCACGCCCGGGAGGTCGTCCCGGCGGCGGCATGAGGCCGACATCATCCGGCCCCGGAGCCAAGCCCGCAGGAGGTGCCGCGCCCGCCGGCAAAGCCGAACCCGGCAAGCCGCTTTACGCGCGCAAGCCCACTCCCTCGCGTGGCCGTCCGCTCATCGAAAAGCGTTTCGCCGAAGGCGAGCGTAAGCTCCATCCCGTCCGCACTCGCCCCGGAGTCGGCGCAGGCCGCACCGCGCAAGCCGAAGTCATGCCCGCGCCGGTCCAGCGCGAGCCGCGAGCAGTCGTCATCACCGAAGGCATCACCGTCCGCGAACTAGCCGAAAAGCTCGACATCCGCGCCAAAGAGCTGCTCAAGTCCCTCATGGACAAAGGCATGTTCGCCAGCATCAATCAAGCTCTCGACGTTCAGACCGCCACGCAGCTAGCCGAGTCTTTCAGCGGCATCGTCCAGGTCGTTTCCTTCGAACAGCAAATGGTCCAGGAGGAAACCAAGCACGAAGAAGCCACCGGCAATCTCACTCCGCGCGCCCCGGTAGTCACGGTCATGGGACACGTGGACCACGGCAAGACCAGCCTCCTCGACGCCATCCGCGAAACCAATGTCGCCGGCGGTGAATCCGGCGGCATCACGCAACATATCGGCGCCTACGAAGTGCGCGTCAACGATCGCCGCATCGTTTTCATCGACACTCCCGGCCACGAAGCCTTCACCCGCATGCGCGCCCGCGGCGCTAAAGTCACCGACATCGTAGTCCTCGTCGTCGGCGCCGACGATGGCGTCATGCCGCAAACCGAAGAAGCGATCGATCACGCCCGCGCCGCAAAAGTTCCCATAGTCGTGGCCATCAATAAAATCGACATCCCCGACGCGCAACCCGAGCGCGTCAAGCGCCAGCTCGCAGATCGCAACTTGATGCCCGAAGAGTGGGGCGGCGACACAGTCATGGTCGAAGTCTCCGCCAAGACCAAAAAGAATCTCCCGCGTCTTCTCGAAATGATTCTGCTAGTAGGCGATTTGCGTGAGCTAAAAGCCAACGCCGACGCAGCCGCAGCCGGCACAGTTCTCGAATCCCGCGTCGACAAAGGCCGCGGCCCGGTCGCCACCGTCCTAGTCCAGAACGGCACTCTGCGCGTAGGCGACTTCTTCGTCTGCGGCGCCGTCTACGGCAAAGTCCGCGCCATGTTCAACGATCTCGGCCAACCAGTAAAGGAAGCAGGCCCCGCGACTCCCGTCGAAGTCCTCGGCCTCCAAGGCGTCCCCGATGCAGGCGATCAATTCCAAGTCGCCGACGAAGCCAAAGCCCGCCACATCGTCGAATATCGCCAGTCCAAGCTCCGCGAAGCCACGCTCGCGAAGTCTTCCAGCAGCCGCCTGACTCTCGACCAATTGCACGAGCAACTCCGCGCCGGAGAAGTGAAGGAATTGCCCATAGTCATCAAGGCCGACGTGCAGGGTTCAGTCGAAGTCCTCAGCGAAATGCTGCCGAAACTCTCCACCGATCAGGTCAAGCTCAAGATCATTCACGCCAGCGTAGGCGCCGTTTCCGAAACCGACGTCCTTCTCGCCTCCGCCTCCAATGCCATCATCGTCGGCTTCGGCGTCCGCCCGGAAAGAAAAGCCTCCGATCTAGCCCAGCAGGAAGGCGTGGATATCCGCCTCCACACCATCATCTACGAGCTCACCGACGAGCTGAAGAAAGCCATGACTGGATTGCTCACGCCGGTGATCAAGGAAGTTTATCTAGGCCGCGCCGAAGTGCGGAACACCTTCCGCATCAAGGGCTCGGGCATGATTGCCGGCTCCTACGTCCAGGACGGCATCATCAAGCGCGACGCCGACGTGCGCGTCCTCCGCGACAACGTGGTGGTTTACACCGGCCGCATCGTCTCGCTGCGGCGCTTCAAGGACGACGTCAACGAAGTCCGCAACGGCTTCGAGTGCGGCATCAGCATCTCCAATTTCGCCGACGTCAAAGAAGGCGACGTCCTAGAATGTTTCACGTCCGAGCGCCTAGCCGCCACTGCGTAGCAACCGGCGCCGTCGGGTTTGGCACTTTGTAGCGCCGGGCTTTTAGCCCGGCAGCCTTTTTATTGTAGGTTAGGCGCAGCCTCGGCCATTCAAACTGCGCCGTGACAAATCGCTCAGGCCCATCCGCCCGGAGCGCCATATGCCAATCGGTCTACTCACCCTGGAAATCTACATTCCCGACGCGCAATCTCTAAAAGATAAGCGCCAGGTCCTCCGCAGCCTCAAAGACAAGCTGCGCGGCCATTTCAACGTAGCCATAGCGGAACTCGATCATCAAGATCTCTGGCAACGCTCGGTGGTAGGAGTGGTGAGCATCTCGAACGACGACAAGCATCTCGAAGAGTCCATGCGCGCCGTAGCCGATGAATCCGAGCGCCTGCTAGGCCGGGATCTAATCGCCCAAGAGATCGAATATTTCTGACAGGAGAATTCCGGCGCTTTGTCAGCGCACGGTTTAACTGTTTGCAAAAAGAAAGCAAGCTGTCATCCTGAGGGCCCGAACGCCCGAAGGATCTCAGTTCTCAATACATGCAACCGGTCTAGCCGCTGAGTCCGGTCTTTTTTGCGCCCGGCCTCGGCCTTGTGAATTCGCAACGTCGCAGCACTTATTCGTGAGATGAAACCATGACCATCGCTGGACATCGCCCCGAGCGCATCGCCGAAGAAATGCGCAATGAAATCGGCCTAATGCTGGCCGGTGAGCTGAAAGATCCGCGCCTGGCCGTCCCTCTCGTAGTGAGCGAAGTGCGCCTCTCTCCAAACATGCGCCACGCCCGCGTCTACGTCGGCATCATGACCGACCCCACCGAGCGCGCGGAAGCTCTGAAGGGTCTCGCCGCCGCCGCAGGCTACGTCCGCCACGAGCTGGTCGAGCGCCTGCAGCTTCGCCGCGCCCCGGAAATCGTCTTCGTCCCCGACGAATCCGAGGAATACGGCCAGCACATCGACGATCTACTGCGCAAAAGCAAAGACGCAGGTACGTAGGGGGGCGGGTTCACACGCCCCCGGGTTGGCCGTTGGTTTTCGTTTCTTGATTTGGAGATTTCCGGTGCTGTGTCAGGGCACGACTTCAGTCGTGCCGAAAAGCCGCAAAAGCACCTCGGCTTTAGTCGCTGAGGTATTGTTTCTCTGTCCTTCATACTTGTAAATGCGCGCCCTTCGCGGCCGCACTGAAAACGAAAACTCAAATCGTGCAAAATTCATCAATCATCCCCGCGCACAACTAACCCATGCCTCGCCCCCCACAACCCCCGCCCATCGACGGCGCCATCGTAATCAACAAACCGCGCGGCAAAACTTCGCACGACGTGGTCGAATCCGTCCGCCGCATCGCCGGCTTCCGGCAAATCGGCCATCTCGGCACTCTCGATCCGCTCGCCACCGGCGTCCTCGTCCTGCTTCTCGGCCGCGCCACGCGCCTCATGCGCTTCTATTCCAGCCGCCGCAAGCGCTACACCTGCGCCGCGCGCTTCGGTTTTGCCACGGACACCTACGACGCGGATGGTGAAGCTCTCGGCCCTGATTCCGCTCCAGTTCTCGATCGCCAGAAGCTCGAACTGCTCGCCGCGGAATTCGTCGGCCGCATCCAGCAAATGCCCCCGGCATTTTCCGCGAAGAAAATTCATGGTAGGCCCGCTCACGAACTGGCCCGCAAGAAAAAACCCGTCGTACTGAAGTCCGTCGAAGTGGAAGTCTACGAATTCCGGCTGACAAGCATCGAAGGCCCGATCGCGCGATTCTCGGTCGAGTGCGGCTCCGGAACTTACATCCGTTCGCTAGCTCACGATCTCGGCCAGCGCTACGGAACCGGCGCGCACCTCGCGGAAATTGTGCGCACCGCCGTCGGCGAATTTACTTTCGACCAGGCCTCCACTCTCGAAGAGCTGCAGGAAGCCGCCAGAGCAGGCCGCCTCGCGGATCGCGTGATTCGTCTCGAAGGCCTGCTCCCGGAATTGCCGCGCGCCACGGTTCTGCCGATTGTCGAGCGCCGCGTCCGCCACGGCGCGAAATTCACTCTACCCCTCGCGCAGATTCACGCGGGACAATCCGTAACCGCACAGGGCGCGCCCGCCGAGCTGAATTCCGGCGACTGGCAGCCCGCCCGTCTCCGCGTCTTTAACCAGCAGCAGCAACTCATAGCCATAGCCGAAGCCGTCGTACCCCGCACCTACCAGCCAATCCTGGTCCTCGACGCTAAGCCCCAATAACAGCCGAACCCGGCCGGCCGAATCACCGCCGCTCCACGCCGGAATAAGCCGTGCCAGAGAGTCTGTTTGAGAGGTGGGGTGATTTGTCAGGGCACGACTTCAGTCGTGCCGTAAACACCGCAATATCAATGCGCCTCTACGGGCCGCGGAAAAAGTCGAAACATTGTCATCCTGAGTCCGCCTAGGCGGACGAAGGATCTCAGCGCCCCATGTTTGCAACTACTTGCGCCAACAAGACACGTCGGAAACGAGCAAACTCCGAGAGACCGGCGCTACATCTTTCTCGCGCTTGCCCCGAAACCGAATTCTCGATTGACCCTACGGATTTGGCTGAGGCCGCGGCCGTTGCTGCGGAGGCTGCCCTGGTGGCTGCGGCGTGACGATTGGCTGCGGCTCAATCTCAGGTTGTGTCTCCGGTGGCGGAGCAACGAGCGGACCAGGAGCCTCGGAGGGAGAGTGTTGCTCGTCGAATGTCTGGCCGACGCTGCCTGCGCCTTGCGCGGGAGCGTGCCCAGCATACAAAAGCCGCTCGACGCGTGGCGCGGGATTCAGGCGCCGCGGAGTAATGAGAATCAACACCTCGTCGACGCTGTCGTCGTTTGTATGATCGCCGGTGAGGTAGTTGATGCCCTCGAGATCCCCGATTCCAGGCCATCCATTCACAGTGTGCGTAGCTGAGACGTTGAGGAATCCGGCGAGCAGCGTGGTCTCATTTTCTTTGAGACGCACGGTTTGCTCGATGGTGCGGTTGCTGATGATCGGCAATTGATTGAGGGAAACGCCCGTGAGGCTGCGGACCTCGAGCGCGGCCTGCAGAGTGACTTCGCTGTTGGGGTGCATGCGCGGGGTGACCTTGAGCTTCACGCCCAGGTCGAGATATTCAACGCCGGGGTACGGAGTGCCAAAACCATTCGAAACGCCGGCGGCGTTGGCGAGCCCGGCCTCGGCCGCGCTCGAATTGATAATCACGGTTGCGGTGTCTGAACCTTGATTGGCGACCACAAGATCCGGCAGCCCATCGGCATTGAAATCCACTTCCGCGACGGACGATGGGCTGGTGCCCACGGTTAGATCGAACGGCTCAGCGAAAAGGCCGCCTCCGAGTCCCAGGAGAATTGAGACCGAATTCGATCCCTGCTCAGCGACCGCGAGGTCCGGGCGGCCATCCGTGTTGAAATCGGCGATGGCGATGGAGACGGGTGAAGTCGTGGTCTGGAAGGGTGTCTCGGGGCCGAATGTGCCATCGCCGTTGCCGAGGAGAACAGAAACCGTATCATCATTTTTGTTCACCACGGCGAGATCGATAATGCCGTCGCCGTTCAAATCGCCGGCGGCGAGAGCGATGGGTCCGGCGCCCGTTGCGTAATCGATTCTGTTGAAGAATGTACCGTCGCCTTTGCCAAGGAAAACGGAAACCGTGTTGGCATTCTGATTCACGACGGCGATATCGATCTTGCCGTCGGCGTTGAAATCGCCGGTCACAACTTGCGTGGGAGCGGCGCCGGTGGTGAGCGTGGTCTGAGCTTGGAATGTGCCGTCGCCGTTTCCAAGAAGAATCGAAAGCGTGTTGTCGTCCTGATTGGCGACCACAAGATCCGATTTTCCATCGCCGTTGAAATCCGCGACGGCTACGGAGACCGGATTTTTGCCCACGTTGAAATCCTGCTTCGCGGCCAGCGTTCCATCGCCGTTGCCAAGCAACACCGAAACGGTTCCATCGGTCTGATTCGCGACGACGACATCGAGATTGCTGTCCGCGTTGAAGTTTCCGGTCGCAACCGCAATCGGGCCGTTGCCCGTGCCGAAATCGGTTTTCACGCCGAAAGTTCCGTCGCCATTTCCGAGGAAGACGGAGACGGTGTTATCGGTATTGTTGGCGACGATGATGTCCTCGAACAAATCCGTGGCCGTGCTGCCGGCGGTGCTGCTGCGCAGAATGCCGGTAGTTACGGCGGCGGGGCCCGCGCCGGTGGTGAGCGTGGAAGTCGGGAAATTGCTGGACGATACGCCGGGAATATTTTGCGCGCTGGTCAAACTGGAGGAGAACTGCGCGAAGGAGACTGGGACGCGGTCGCCCACGAAAAACGTGGCGGGATGGCCGTCCTCGGCCCGCAGGCGCACGCGGCGTCCGCTGCGCACCAGCGAGAGGACCGACGAGAAATTTGCCGTGGCGCCCGGCAGCGTCGCCAGAAGAGTTGTGTTCCCGCCGCCGAATGCCAGCAGGGGCGGAATCAGCGTTCCCAGGCCGAGTTGGCCGGCGCTGATGAGCCCGCCGATTTGGCTGCTGGTGAGGCCTGAGAGCGACGATGGAGTTCCAAAGACCTGTTCGAGAACGGTGATCAGCCCCGACAGGCCGGTCTGCGCCTGCGCAATTTCCTGCCGGTTCAAAGTGAAAACGTGACCGGTTTGCGGTGGCGTGATTCCGAGATTCATCGCCTTGTCGCGATTGACTTCGAGGATGTCCACGTCCAGAACCAATTGACCGCGCGGCTTTTCGAGGTCTTCGATGATGGCGGTAGCCAGCGCGGCGGCCTGCGGAGGAGCGCGCAGCGTGATAGTGCGGCTGCGGGAATCGAGTTGCGTGCGCGTGATGCCGGTGACGTCGCGGACCACGCGGAGTATTTCGGTGGCATCTTCCGGCGTGCTCGAGGCCGGCAAGACAATCGTGCGGATGACCGACGCATCGTAGTCGCGGCGCTTCTGTGCGTTGTCGTCGGCGACGAAGAATAAATTTATGGTCAGAGGCCGCCAGAACGTGCCGGTCATCGGCCCGAGAACTTTCATAGCCGTCTCAAACGTTGCATCCGAAAGCCGCAGGCGCACGGGGCGAGAGCGCATATCCACGTCGAAGCTCACGCGCACGCCGAATTGTTTCGCGACTTCCTGATAGGCCTGCTGCGTTGTGCCGCGTAGGTCGAAGGTGTGCGTGCCGGGTTGCGGCTCGAGGTGGACGGGACTTGAGATGCTATCTTCGCGATCGTCTTTGATGATTGTTTCTTGCGGGCTCAGCTCGTTCCAGCGTTCGCGCGCGGGAATGTCGCCGGGATCGAGAGCGATCGCGGCGCTGAGGTTGGCGCGCGCTTGCGTCATTCGCCCGGCGACGGCGTCGCGCTCGGCGCGGTCCACGTAATCCTGCACCAGGCGGCTGCGCGCGATGGCGCGCCGCAGAGCATATTCCTTGTTGTCCGGCGCACCGCGAACAGCTTCCGAGAAGGCTTCGTACGCTCCGCGCCAGTCGCTCGTCTTTTCACTTTCGCGGCCGCGCAGATACGCTTGCTTCGCGTGTTTGAGATCGACCGAAGGTTTGGCATCGGCATCGCCGGCGCTGAAGGCCGCGCGAGTTTGCGAGGATTTCTGCGCGGAGAGCGGAGTGGCAGGCGCGACAGCGAGAGCGGCTGCGAGCAGCACTCGGAGCGCGCATTGCCTTGCGGCGGATTGGAGATGGCGTAGCTTCATCGATCGTCGGACGGCCTCGAATTGATTGGCTGAGTGCAATTGTACAGGTAGTGGGATGCGGAATTGCAGCCGGCCGTGGTGAGATTGCTATCGAATAAGGGTGCCTTTTTGTCTTGAATAGAAATTGGTCCTGTCCTTTGTTTTCAATAAGTTAGAGCGATTTCTGCTCCTTGTCGTGTCTTGAATAGAAAAGGAGCTTCGAGATTGGCTCTTTGGGAGATTTTAGAGCTGAATGGAATCGACCATCCTTGGGTCTGATGGGGTGGTCGGAGATGGGTTGAGATGCGTCTAAAGATGCCGGGCTTCAAGCCCGCCGCTACAAAGAGCTTGCCTTCGGCTGCGGTTCCTCTGTCATGGTTTGTCACTCATTCACACCTCTTACGACCGTAGCATGAAATTGGGGAAATTACATGCGCGGGAGTGTGTGGAACTGGATCGAAGTGACGTGCGAGAGATACGAGGGCAGGCATCGAGCGCGCGTCGTCATTCTCAGCGCGTTGACTTGGGTGCGGGCGCGACATAAGATTCGCTGCGGTGGCTGATTCCTCTTCACTTTCCGGGCGGACGATTTCCCATTATCGCGTGCTGGAGAAACTTGGCGGCGGCGGAATGGGCGTCGTTTATGAAGCCGAGGACGAAAGCCTCGGCCGCCACGTAGCCCTGAAATTCCTGCCTGAAGATGTGGCCAATGACCGCCAGGCGCTGGAACGGTTTCAGCGCGAGGCCCGCGCTGCTTCAGCTCTGAATCATCCCAACATTTGCACCATTCACGAAATCGGGCAGCACGAGGGCCGGCCCTTCCTGGCGATGGAGTTGATGAAGGGGCAGACGCTGAAGCATCGCATCGGCGGGAAGCCGCTGCCGGTGGATGAGGCACTGGAAATTGCCACGCAGATTGCGGATGCGCTCGATGCGGCCCATGCGGAAGGAATCGTCCACCGCGACATCAAGCCCGCCAATATTTTCCTGACCAAGCGCGAGCAGGTGAAGATTCTGGATTTCGGCTTGGCCAAACTCGTTCAGACACAAGGAGCGTCGCAGGAATCAGCTGGTGCGACGGTCGATGCCGTGGATCCCGCGATGCTGACGAGTCCCGGCACCGCGGTGGGCACGGTCGCGTACATGTCGCCGGAACAGGTGCGCGGCAAAGTGCTTGATGCGCGCACGGATATTTTCTCGTTTGGCGTGGTGCTCTACGAAATGGTCACGGGCGTTTTGCCGTTCCGTGGCGAGACTTCCGGCGTGATCACGCACGCGATTCTGGCGCAAGAGCCGGTTTCGCCAATGCGCCTGAATCCAGAAGTACCCGCGAAGCTCGAAGACATTATCAACAAGGCGCTGGAGAAGGATCGCGACCTGCGCTATCAGGCCGCATCCGACATTCGCACGGATTTGAAGCGCCTGCGGCGGGACACGGGCTCGGGCCGCATTTCCTCGATGGCCGGGACTGCGGTTCAGGAGATCGCGCAGAAAGCCGGTAGCACGTCGAGCGTCGCGGTCGCCGCTGAGCCCTCATCAAGCGGGTTGGCGCGGAACAAATACGCGATCGCGGCTGCTGCCGCGTTGCTCGTGGCAGCGGCATTTGTCGCCTATCACTTTTGGGGTGGAGCGAGCGCGCCGAGTGGACCGGCGAAGATTTCGCAAATCAGCCATTGGGACAAGCCAATGGATGGCGCAAGACTTTCGCCCGACGGCCATGCGGTGGCGTTTACTTCGCCGGTGGGCGGCATTTCTCAAGTGTTCTTGATGCTGAGTTCCGGCGGCGAGCCCCTTCAGCTTACGAGCGACGAAGGAGAAAAATTTGTTAGCAGCTTTTCTGCCGACGGGACGGAAATTTATTATCAGGCAGGGCGGAACGAAAGTTGGGCGGTGCCTACGCTAGGCGGAACTCCGAGCCGAGTGGCCATCGGCAACGCGCTGGTTCCCTCTGCGGATGGCGCATGGATCTACTACGTGAAGGGAGCGACCCGGGGCGTCTTTCGCACCAACCGGTCTGGGGCCGGAGAGGAGAAGGTCTTCAGCTTTGACAAGGCAGCGTTTCCGCCCTTGTGGCTTCTGCCTTTTCCAGGCGCTGACCACCTGCTGGTGCTGACTTCAGATCCCATCTATGTGGTGTCTTCCAGCTTCTACGTGTATGACCTGGATGTGTCTGCACGCACGACAGTTGATCTGGGCGAAGTGCCTGGGAATCCATTTGACTTGGTGTGGAGCGAACCTGGGAAGACAGTTCTTTTCAGCCGGACCGTGAATGGCCTGACGAATATTTGGAAGTACAGCTTGAAGGACAAGGCGCTGACGCAGGTGACTACCGGAACGGGGCCGGATACTTCGCCGATGCCTGACCCTGGAGGAAAAGGAATTTATTTTGTCAACGGGAAGTCCATGGGAATTTTGACCACCTACAATGTGGCGACGAAACAGTTCACGGATATTGCTTCGCAAAACGCGACGCAGCCTTCGATCTCGCCGGATGGAAAACGAGTGATGTACGTGACGATTCTGGCGAGTGACCGGTCGGAGCTTTGGGTGTCGAACATCGACGGCAGCGGCAAAGTGAAATTGGCCACCGGAGGATCGTTGGGGACAGCAAGCTGGGCGCCCGACGGCATGCACCTTGCGTTCTTGGAGTCAGTCTTTAATGGATCCGACAAACTCTTCACGGTAAACGCTGACGGTAGCGGCAAGCGCCAGCTTCCCTCGGGTGGTGGGACTTTGCAGAGTGCTTTGTGGAACTCGGACCAGAAGACTCTGTACTTGAATGTGTTGCAAAAGGGAGCTTCGGATACTGAGATGTGGCGGGAGAACGTGGACGGCTCGAATGCGGAAAAAATTGTTGATGGTTGCGGGTTTGCTTTTGTTGTGGCGCCCGGCGGGCAATATTTAGTGACCTATTCGGGCGTGGGAGACAAGACAGGGATTTATGAACTTTCGTTGGCGGATCGAAAGTGCACTTTGTTGACGCCTGACATTCAGACTTTTGGGATTACGATGGCGCGCGATGGGAAATCGTTTTTGTATGCTGTGCCGGGGCAGCGAGACGTTACCGTTTACCGGCAGGGCTGGCGGGATGGGGCGCTGGTTGGGGCGGCTACCGTGGCTATGAAGTTGCCGTTTGCTTTTCCGTTGCTTTCGGCCGGGAATGCTTATGATTTGGCGAATGATCTTTCTAATGTGATTTATGCGCGGCCAGGCGGGCATGCTGATTTGTTTCTTCTGAGCCAGAAATAGTTCACGGGCCTCTTGCTTCCTACGTGTAATTGCCTCCCTCCGATGCCAGTCTAGAGTGCTCCGCGGCTGATTGGTGCCCGTGGCGTAAATTGTCTTCGGCGGATGCCGGCAGGGACGCCGGCGCTACCAATGCTTGCGGGGTGCTTGACGGGATGGGAGTGTCGCGGTATAGTGGAATTCCAGTTGAGAATGTGTATCAACTGGCTCAACCATGCTTTCTGCGCTTCTTGTTGCTCTCCGTGAGGGTGTCGAAGCCGCGCTGGTCGTCGGCATTGTACTCGTCTATTTGAATCGTACGGGAAGACGGGCGCTGGCGCCTTATGCGTGGATGGGTGTGGGCGCGGCGGTGGCGTGCAGCTTTGTGGCGGCGGTGCTGCTGCAGCGCTGGCAGGTGAACGAAGACGGGTTCGAAGGGTTGATGATGATCGTCGCGGCGGTGCTGGTGGTGACGATGATCATCTGGATGAACCGGATCGCGCGGAGTTTGAAGAAGGAGATCGAGCAGCGCGTGGAGGGATACGCGTCGCGGACTACGCGGGCGGCGGGGATTGGGATTGCGGTTTTTGTTTTCACGATGGTGTTGCGCGAGGGCGCAGAGCTGGTTTTGATTTTGCGGGCGGTGCAATTGTCGAGCGCGGGGATTGAAGTTTGGATTGGGACGGGGATTGGGATTCTGCTTTCGATTTTAGTGGGATTGTTCTTCTTCCAGGGGACGCTCAAGATTCCGCTGGGTCGTTTCTTTGCGGTGACCAGCACGATTTTGATAGTGGTGGCGTTTCAGCTGGGTTTGACGGGCGTGCATGAATTGAGCGAGGCGCAGTGGATCTGGTCGAGTAAATTTGAGATGGCGACGATTGGGCCGATTGTCCGGAATGAGGTTTTCTTTTTCGTCGTGATTCTGGGAGTGGCGGCGCTGGCGGTGCTGCGTGAATGGTTTGCCGCGTCGAAGCCGGGCGAAGATGCCGGGCTAAATCCTGCGGAGAAGCGGCGGCGGGACTGGGAGTTCCGGAAGCAGCGGCGGTGGAGTTTTGCTGCGGCGCTGCTGTGCATCGCGGTGATTTTGATGTTTACGACGGAGTTTGTTTATGCGCGGACGGCTGCTGCGCCACCGGCGGCTACGCGGCTCGAGGCTGTGGACGGGCGCGTGGAAATTCCAGTGAGCGAGCTAGCAGACTCGAATCTGCATTTTTTTACGGCGGATTCGAACGGAACGCTGCTGCGGTTTCTGGTGATTCGCAAGAGCAATGGAGATTTCGCCGTGGCGCTGGATGGCTGCGAGATTTGCGGGTGGTCGGGTTACCGGCAGGAGGGGCAGAACGTGATTTGCCGGAATTGCGGGGCGGCGATTTACGTGCCGTCGATTGGGCAATCGGGCGGATGCAATCCGGTGGGAGTGAAGGCGCGCGTGGACGCGGGGAAGATTTCGATTGATTTGACGGCGCTGGCGGAGTCGGCAGCGACGGTGCACAAGTGATTCTGCGCGGTAGAAGGATGTGGCGGAAGCGGCGGATGGTTTTACTTGGGCGGGCGCAGCAAGCCGCGCCCCTACGGTTTCGTAGCTATATTTTGTGGCGTGCCAAAGAGTTGAGTGTGGTCTGAATGTTTGCCCGCCTTGTTGGTGAGTCCTTCGTTCGGAATCCGCGACGGATACTGCTTGCGGCGGCAGCGTTGGCTGTGGGCATGGCCGTGACGACGGCGACGCTGAGCGTAGCTCTTGACGTCGGAGACCGTTTGGCGCAGGAATTCCGGAGCCTGGGGGCGAATCTGCTGGTGACGGCGGAGTCGGACACTTTGCCGTTGCAGATTGGCGGCGTGGATTACCGGCCCGTGGATGAAGGCGCGTATTTGAACCAGGCGGACCTGGGAAAGCTGAAGACGATTTTCTGGCGGCATAACATTGTGGGGTTCACGCCGTTTCTGGATGTGCCGGAGCGAGTGCTGGCCGGGAGCGATTGGACTGCCGTGAGCGTTATTGGGACTTGGTACGAGCACGACGTGAGCGTGCCGGATGGCTCGAGTTTCCGTACGGGAGCAAAACTGACGCATCCGTGGTGGAAGATTCAGGGCCGGTGGTTTCGGGAAGGCGAGCGCGAGTGCGTACTCGGCGAGGGATTGGCGGCGCGGCTCTCGGCTGGGAACGGGCCGATTATCGGGAAGAAAATCCAGCTAGAAAACACGGAAAATTTGGACGCGACGACGGCCGCCCTGACGCCGTCGATTCCGCTGGTTGTGACGGGAATCGTTTCGACCGGAGATGCGGAAGATAACGCCGTCCTGGTGTCGCTGCCGCTGGCGCAGGAATTGGCGAGGCAGCCGGGAAAATTTCGCAGCCTTTTTGTGAGAGCGTTGACGAAGCCGGAGGACGCATTCTCGGAGCGCGACCCGAGTTCGATGACGCCGGTGGAATACGATCGCTGGTATTGCACGCCGTACATTTCTTCGATCGCGCAGCAAATCGAACAGGTGTTGCCCGGGTCGGACGCGCGGGCGATCCGGCGCGTGGCGCAGACCGAGGGGCGAGTGCTGTCGCGCGTGGGCGGGCTTTTGTGGCTGGTGACCATCGCGGCCCTTGCCGCGGCAGGGTTGGCCGTGGCGGCGACATCGGCGGCGACGGTGATCGAGCGGCGGTCGGAAATCGCGCTGATGAAGGCGCTGGGGGCCACGAATGTGATGGTGGGCGGAATTTTTCTGGCGGAGCAGTTTGTGCTGGCGTTTACCGGCGGCGCGATCGGCTTCGTGCTGGGGACTTTGCTGGCGCGTGTTCTGGGAGAGAGCGTGTTCGGGACGCCGGCTAATTTGCGGATGGTGCTGCTGCCGATTGTGATGGGGTTGGCGACAGCGGTGGTGCTGCTCGGGAGCGTGATTCCGCTGCGGCGGGCAGCGCGATTCGAACCGGCGCCGATTTTGAGGGGCGAGTGATGTTTGGGCGGCTTCTGTGGCGGCTCATACGGGGAAATCGCGGGCGATTGGCGGTGGCGCTGTTGGCGATGGCCAGCGGGGCGGCGGTGATTTCGGCGCTCTTTAATATGCAATTTGATGTGCAGCGGAAAATGACGCAAGAGTTCCGCTCGCTGGGTGCAAATTTGGTGATTTCGCGGATCGGCGAGGGCGAGCACGTTCTCGCGAGCGAAGAAGGAATGGAGAAAGCGGCGGCGAATGGCGCGCCTGCGGGAACGATCGCCGTGCCCTATCTATATGTTGTGGCGCGAACGGATGCCGGACGCGCGGTGGTTTTGGCAGGCACTTGGCTGGACATGGCCGCGCAATTGAGTCCGACGTGGAAAATTCACGGCTCGTCGATTACTTCGCGCGAGGATTTAACGAAGTGCCTAATGGGAGAACACGCGGCGCGGGAAATTGGCGTGCAGCTGGGCGGCGCACTGGAACTGCACGTTGGCGGGAATGTGATGCATTGCACGGTGGCGGGAGTGATTACGGCGGGTGGGGACGAGGACGACCAAATCTTTGCGAATCTCGCTGCAGTGCAGAATTTGGCGGACCTGAATGGGCGAATTCAGTTGGTGCAGTTGCGTGTTCCCGGCTCGGCGGAACAGATACAGACATTCGCGGCGCAGATTGAAAAAATGGTGCCGGAATTTCGTGCGCGGCCGATACGGCAGATTGCGGAAGCTGAAGGAGCGCTGCTGGGGCGGGTACAGTTGCTGATTGTGTCGATGGCGGTGCTGATTTTTGTGCTCACGGTTTTGAGCGTGCTGGCGACGATGACGGCGCTGGCGATGGAGCGGCGCGCGGATGTGGGATTGATGAAGGCGCTGGGCGGATCAATTGGGCGGATTGTCGGATTATTTTTGGCGGAAGTGAGCGTGTTGGGAGCGGCCGGAGGAGTAGCGGGATATTTGATCGGCGCGGGGTTGACGATTTGGATCGGACGGAGCGTGTTCGGGACCACGATATCGCCGCGGCCGGAGGTGCTGCCGTTGATTGTGGCGTTGATGGTGGCCATGGCCTTGGCGGGTGCGCTGCCGTTGCGGCTCTTGGGGCGCGTGAAGCCTGCGGTTATTTTGCGAGGAGAGTGATGGGGAGGCTGGTTCAAATCGAGGCGCTGACGAAACAATACGGAGGAGTCCGGGCGCTGGACGGCGTGTCGTTCGATGTGGAGGCGGGCGAGTGGATCGCGATCATGGGCCCGTCGGGATCGGGGAAGACGACGCTGATCAATATCCTCGGGGGGCTCGATACACCGACTTCCGGGCGAGCGATTGTGGAAGATGTGGATGTGGCGCGGCTCGATGAGAATGGGCTTACGAGGTATCGCGCCGATAAAGTCGGATTTATTTTTCAGCAGTTTCACCTTGTGCCGTATTTGACGACGCTCGAGAACGTGATGCTGGCGCAGTATTTCCATAGCACGACGGATGAGGGGGAAGCGCGCAAGGCGCTCGAGCGCGTGGGATTAGGGGACCGGCTCACACACGTTCCAGCGCAGCTATCCGGCGGCGAGCAGCAGCGCGTGGCGGTGGCGCGGGCGTTGATCAATCATCCGAAACTGATTCTGGCGGATGAGCCGACGGGAAATTTGGATGAGGAGAACGAACGCCTGGTGATCGACCTGGTTCGCGAGATGCATACGAGCGGGCATACGATTTTGATGGTGACGCACGATCCTTCGATCGCGCAGCTTGCTGACCGGCGGATTGAGCTGGAGCACGGGCGGCTGGTGCAGGTGACGACTTTCACCGCCGAGGATGAGGAGAGATTCGATCACTTGTTGGAGCAGATTTGGATTTGCGGCGAGGAAGGAGTGCCGGCGCAGCTCGAACGGGTGCGTTCGCGTGGAGTGATGGACGCTATGCGGATGGTGGGGCGATTGAGCGACCGCGGGCTTGTGGTGGTGGGCGATAGCGTGGTGACTTTGACGCCGCGGGGGGAAAATCGCGCGCGGGACGTGATTCGGAGGCACCGGTTGGCTGAGCGGCTTTTCACCGATACGTTTGCCATCGTGGGATCCGAGGCGGATACGCAGGCTTGCAAGTTCGAGCACATTATTAGTCCGGAGTTGGAGCAGAAGATTTGCACCTTTTTGGGGCATCCGGCGACGTGCCCGCATGGGAATCCGATTCCAGCGGGGACGTGTTGTCCGCGGCACGCGAATTAGGGAGCGGTAGTCGCGCGTATTAGGCAAGAGAGATCCTTCGCTTCGCTCAGGATGACAGTCCGTTCTATGCGATAAACTTGCTGACGAGAAAAATGCCGATACCGATGGATGTGCGGAAGAAGCCGATGGACGTGAAGATTCACGTTTCTACCGGGAAGGGTGTGGACATCACGTGGTCGGACGGGCACGCGAGCCATTACGATTTTCCGTATCTGCGCGATTTGTGCCCTTGCGCGCTTTGCAATGATGAGCGCGAGAAGAAGGGGAAGTTCTCAAATGCAACCGGCGGTACGGCGCTGCCGATGTTTAAGCCGAAGGTGACGGCGAAAGGTGCGTCGGCGGTGGGGAGTTACGCGGTGCAGATTCAATTTTCGGATGGGCACACTACCGGAATTTACAGCTTCGAGCATCTGCGCGAGATATGCCCTTGCGAGCGGTGCGCGGCGGAATTTCGTTCCGATCCGGCACACGTGGGCAAGAGGTAGCCGCTCCTGCGTTCTTTCCTTTCGCCGATTTTAATAATATAGTCAGTTCCCGCGTCTCAACGGTCCATGGCTTCCAACCCGACTCCCACTGGAAAACCCGCCGGAACTATTCGCCGCTCGGCTCAAGTGATTGTGGCCACCACGGCCATGCTCACGTTTATCTCCTTCTGGCGGGCGGCGGCTGTCGTCCTGAACGACCTGGCTTCGTCGGCTTATTACGCGGGCGGCGAGGCGGAGCAGTTCATCGGCAAGACGGCGCCGTGGTTCATTTTGGCCATCATGGTGTTTTCGTACGCGGTGCGCGCCGTGTATGTCGAGAGCTGCAGCATGTTCGTGCGCGGCGGCGTCTACCGCGTGGTGAAAGAAGCGCTGGGCGGGACGATGGCGAAGATTTCAGTCTCGGCGCTGATGTTTGATTACGTGCTGACGGGGCCGATCAGCGGCGTTTCGGCGGGGCAATATCTTGCGGGGGTGCTGAACGAACTGCTGCCGTACGCACATATCAATCACCAGTTGGATGCAAATTCGACGGCAGCATTCTTCGCAATTCTAGTGACGCTGTATTTCTGGTGGCAGAACATCAAGGGAATTCCGGAATCGAGCGACAAGGCGCTGCGCATCATGCAGCTCACGACGGTGATGGTAGTGCTGCTGATCGGATGGTGCGGCTACACGCTTTGGGTGCGAGGCGCACATTTGCCGCCGTATCCGACGCCGCAGAACATGAGGCTCGGGAAGAGCGCGATGGGATGGCTTTACGGGAATCACTTTGCCCAGACATGCACGATGTTGATTGTGTTTGTGGGGCTGGGACATTCGGTGCTGGCGATGAGCGGAGAAGAGACGCTGGCGCAGGTGTATCGCGAAATTGAATACCCCAAGCTGCCGAATTTGAAGAAGACCGGGCTGGTGATTTTTATTTACAGCTTGGTGTTCACGTCGCTCGTGTCGTTCTTCGCCGTGATGATTATTCCGGATTCGGTGCGGTCGCAGTTCTCGGAGAATTTGATCGGCGGGCTGGCGATGCATCTGGTCGGGAAGTATCCGATGCTGCTGGCGTTCCATGTTTTCGTTGTGGTGGTCGGCACGCTGATTCTTTCGGGCGCGGTGAATACGGCAATTGTGGGATCGAACGGCGTCCTGAACCGCGTGTCGGAAGACGGCGTGCTGACGGACTGGTTCCGGCACCCGCACCGTCGATTCGGGACGTCGCACCGGATTATTAATATGGTGGTGGCGGGACAAATCATCACGATTCTCGCCAGCCGCGGCGACGTTACGTTTCTCGCGAACTTGTACGCGTTCGGAGTGATATGGAGCTTTGCGCTTAAGGGCGTTTCAGTGCTGGTGCTGCGCTATACGCATCCGCAGGACCGCGATTACCGCGTGCCGCTCAATTTCACGGTGGCAGGAAAAGAGATTCCGCTGGGCCTCGGGATGATTACTTTGGTGTTGGTGGGAATCGCCATCGTGAATCTGTTTACCAAGCCGGAGGCGACGATCGCGGGGATAAGTTTCACCATCGTGCTATTCCTCGTGTTTGAAGTTTCGGAGTACATCGTACATCGACGGCAGGTGGGCGCGGGGCACGTGGAGCTGGATCAATTCAATTTGGCGCAGGAAGGGGATTTGACGCCGGAGTCGGTGGGAGCGCGAGCGGGCAACGTGCTCGTGCCGGTGAGCACTTACTATGCGCTGTATCACTTGGAGGCGGTGCTGAAGCGCGTGCGGCCCACGCAGGACGTGGTGGTGCTGCATGTGCGCATGTTGCGGCGGGCGGCTTCGGGCGAGTATGACCTGACGCCGGACCAACTTTTCAGCACCATCGAGCAATTGCTATTCACAAAAGTGCTGTCGATGGCGGAGAAGGAAGGGAAGCCGGTGCGATTGGCGGTGGCATCGGCGAACGATCTCTGGGACGGTATTCTGCGCGCGGCGGTAAATTTGCAATCGGCGGCGATTGTGGTGGGGAGCTCGGCGAAGCAGTCGATCAACGAGCAGGCGCGGGAAATTGGATTGACGTGGGAGCACATGCCCGAGCCGCGGCCGCACGTGGCGCTCGAGATTTTCACGCCAGCGGGCTCGGAGCAGATATTTTATCTTGGGCCGCATGCGCCGCGGCTTACGCCGAAGGAAATCGATCTATTGCATAAGATTTGGCTGAGGCTGAGCGAGAAACTCGGGCATGAAGAGTTGCATCACCACGATATCGTGCATTTTGCTTTGGATGAGCTGGAGCGCGAGTTGGAGATGGGTCAGGAGCAGGACGTGGTGGATCGGCTTCGCAAGCATCTCAGTTACATTAAAGATCACCGGCTCGAAGGCGGTTAGCTCTGCTGCGGGCGGAGCGAGCCGACGGCTCCAGCTAGACCGCGCAGCGCGAGGATTGCGCCGGCGATGGCCAGCAGAAGCGGGGCATGGCGGGGCGGAACACGCGCGAGGCTGGCGACCAAAAGTCCGGCGCAGATCAGCGATGCTGCGCGCAGGCGATCGTACCAGCGAGTGGCTTGCGGGCTTGCTCGCATGCCGGTCCGCGCTCCCCAGTAAATCAGCAGCACGCCCAGAAGAAGCCACACCACCGGCCTGTTTGGTGGGTGCAGGCCGTGGGCGAGCGCCAGGACGACGAGCAGCGCGCCGAGAAGAAACACGACGAATTCGTTCAGCATTCGGAAGAGCGGCAGTGATGCGGGCATAAATTCGCTCGAGGGCTCCGGCAGCGCGCGATTATCCTCTACGATCCGGGTAGAAGCAATTTCATGAGGGCACTCGACGACGGATTAGAGCAGAGGCGCAGAGAACGTAGAGGAGCGCGACGCACATTTTTGACTGTGTGAGCGGAGTGTTACAATGCTCCGCTCACTCGCTGAATCGCTGTCCTAGGTCACCGAATCTAAAGAGCTGGAATCGAGGAGTTTGACTTGTACAAGGTCATCATTATCGGCAGTGGTTGCGCGGGTTTGACGGCTGCGATCTATGCGGCGCGAGCGGATTTGCAGCCGCTCGTACTCGATGGGCATGAGCCCGGCGGGCAGCTTTCGCTAACCACGATGGTCGAAAATTTCCCGGGATTTCCGGATGGAATTCTCGGGCCGCAGCTCAT